>Ga0210064_1001386_pt1 | contig 10336 bp, 9 predicted proteins | sample Muzzi_CordC_D2_FD_185531 | JGI IMG/M metagenome (GOLD analysis project Ga0210064, IMG submission 185531) | Wetland microbial communities from San Francisco Bay, California, USA, that impact long-term carbon sequestration - Muzzi_CordC_D2 (SPAdes) | ecosystem: Environmental > Aquatic > Marine >...
CGCAGGTATGGTTCTGGCCTGCAGCCGCCGTGATTCTTTTCGCACTGACGATTGTTTCCGCTCCACAGGCGAAAGCGGCGGAAACCGAAATTGATCTTCTGGCGCCCGCTAACACCTCGAGCCCACGCGAAACGCTGAAGAGCTTTCGCACAAATATGGATAAGGCGTTTCGAGTCTACATCGAAACACCGGATGCTCCGCTTCCCGACGCTGGTCCGGCGGAGAAGCGCGCGATCGATTGCTTGGATACAAGCGAGTTTCCTCCCGTGAGAGCTGAGCGGCTCGGCGCAGAGACGGCGTTGATTCTGAACGATGTGCTCGATCGGATTGCGCTGTCTCCCTACGACGAAATTCCGGACGCCCGGGCTATGGCCGATTTGCCGCCGGATGTACCGCGAGTCTGGCGGGTACCGGGCACGGAAATGGAAATCGCGCGGGTAATGGAAGGACCCCGGACCGGAGAGTACTTGTTTACCGCCCAAACCGTGGCGCGTGCCCATGAGTTCTACGAGCTTGCCATGAACATGCCCTACAAGCCCGGCACCATGGCCGGGCTCTACGAGCACATCGTCGATTCGCCCGGTCCCTGGATCCCATCGAAATGGGTCCGGGCCCTGCCGTATGTGGCGAAAAGAGATATTGCCGGTCAGGCTGTCTGGAAATGGATCGCCATGGTTGTTACCGCGGCCGTATGGTTAATGCTCGTATATGCGGCGCATCGCTTTACGGGTCCAAAGGACGGGACCCCCCACCATCAATTGCGGCTATTCGCAGCCCTGGCGTTGCTGCCAATTACGTGGGTTTTTCGCGTATTCATACAGAACCAACTGCTTATTACGGGGGTTGCTTTCGAGTTCGTCGACAACATCATCGTAGTTCTGTATTACGCCATTTCGTCAGTTGCCATTGTCAATCTGGGTTCCGCCATCGCGGCATCGATCATCTCCTCTCCAAAATTCGAGAGACACAGTTTCGATGCGAATCTAGTGACGTTCGGGTGTAACGCAGTTGCATGGACGTGTGTCATTGTCTTGATGGCGCGTGCCGCCAGTGTGCTCGGCGTACCAATCGCAGCAGTCGTGACGAGCCTCGGCGTGGGCGGAATCGCATTTGCGCTGGCTGCGCGGCCGACGCTGGAGAATCTCATTGCCGGAGTCACTTTGTATCTGGACAAGCCCGTGAAAATCGGTCAGTTCTGTCAATTCGAAGATGTGCTCGGCACCGTCGAACGCATCGGCTTGCGCTCAACTCGAATCCGCCGGTGGGGTGGTCAGTTGCTGTCGATACCAAACGCTCAGTTCGCCGAACATCAGCTCGATAACTACAATGATGCCCGCTACATCTGGATCCGCCAGAAGCTGAGATTGCGCTACGACACGAGTCCTGATCAGATCATGTATCTTCTGGCGAAGATCCGGGAAATGCTGTTCGCGCATTCGAAAATCCTCGCCCCGCGCGCGCGCCTCGTCGGTTTTGGCGATGACGCATTGACCGTAGATATCGTTTGCTACTCGGACACCGGCGTATGGGCCGAGTGGCACGCCATTCGCGAGGATGTATTACTGCGCGTTATGGACATAATCGAGGCATCCGGAACGCGATGGGCGCTTCCAGCAAAAACCATTTACTTCGCGCGGGACGGGAGCCTCGACAATGAGCGCCGTAAGGCGGCGGAGCAGACGGTCCGGGAGTGGACCGAAGCAGGCGAGCTCCCCTTTCCCGATATGCCCGCGCACCAGAAGGAGCGGCTCGCCGGAACGCTGCAGTTTCCGCCTGAAGGTTCGGTTGACCACCGGCCTGCACCGAAGAAGAATTAATCGACGCATGATCGAGGATCGTCAGATGCACAACAAGCTTCTCCGTTTGAGGTCGGAACCGGGATCGGGGTTGTCCGCTTTGCGGATTCTGCTTCTTGTGCTGGCGTTCGGTGCAGCACCGAATGTGGGGGCGGCTGAGGCGTTTGTCAGTCCTCTGGAACCGGCGGACACCTCGAGTCCCCGAGCGACCCTGAAGTCCTTCAGGGAGAACTTCGAACGCGCATACCGGCCTTACTACGAACTGAGGCTTCACCAGCGCATCGATCAGGCCTCGCGCAAGCGCGCGCTTCGGACGCTGGATGACAGCAAGCTTCCCCCCGTACAGGCCACCAGACTGACTGTCGAGGCAATGTTCCTACTCAATGAGGTTCTCGACAGGATTGACTTCCCGGACTACGCGGAGGTGCCCGACGCGGCAGCCATGCAAGCACTTGCTCAAGGCGAGCCGAGACGATGGCTTGTCCCCGGCACGGAAATTGCCATCGAGCGCATCGAGGAAGGACCTAGAAAGGGTGATTACCTGTTCTCGTCGAGTACCGTAAATCGCGCCCACGAGTTCTACGATGAGGCAAAGGGGCTTGCATACAAGCCCGGGGCAATGGCGAACTTTTATAAAGAGATCATCTCTGAGGGCGGATCGTGGATATCTCCAAAATTGATCCAAGTGCTGCCTGACTGGGCGAAATCCATTGTCCTCGGGCAGGCGGCATGGAAATGGGTAGCGATGGTGTTGAGCTTCGGCGTTTGGATTTTCGCCGTTTATGCCATGAGGCGGTTATCCAAGTCGCGCGACGGCAAGCCTCACTATTGGTTACGTTTTTTTCTGACCTTGGCGATATTGCCGCTGACTCGAGGCATGCGCTGGTTCATGGATTACCAACTGGTACTCGCCGGAAGCGTATTCGAAGCCGTCGATACTTCCATTCTTATTCTCTATTATTTGATCTGCGCTCTTGCACTCCTCAATCTGGGGGCTGCGGTGGCGGCCACGCTGATAGCATCGCCCCGGGTCGACGAGAAGAGCATGGACGCGAATCTCATTTCTGTCGGCACCCGCGCGGTCGCCTGGTTGCTTGCCATATTCCTGCTTGCAAAAGGGGCAAGTGATTTGGGCGTGCCCCTGGCGGCAGTAATTACTAGCCTCGGTGTGGGTGGCCTCGCCTTCGCCATGGCCGCGCGGCCGACGCTGGAGAATTTGATCGCGGGCGTTACGCTTTATCTGGATAAACCCGTCAAAGTTGGTCAGTTTTGCCAATATAATGATGTGCTCGGCTCCGTAGAACGCATTGGTTTGCGTTCCACCCGCATCCGCCGGTGGGGCGGCAACGTACTCTCGATCCCCAACTCACAGTTCGCCGAGTATCAACTCGACAACTACAATGATGCAAAATACATTTGGATTCGCCAGAAATTACGATTGCGCTACGAAACCAGCGCCGATCAGCTCAGATACGTACTGGCCAAGCTCAGAGAAATGCTGTTCGCGCATCCGAAAGTGCTTCTGCCGCGGGTGCGGCTCATTGGATTTGGCGATGACGCTCTCACGGTGGAAGTTATCGGCTACTCCGATACGGGCGTGTGGGCGGAGTGGCATGCTATTCGCGAGGATGTTTATCTGCGGATCATGGGAATTATCGAGGCTTCAGGCACGCGCCTCGCGCTCCCGTCGCAGACCACCTACTTTGCCCGCGACGACGGTCTCGATGATGAGAAAAAGCGCGCCGCCGAGGAGCAAGTACGGGAATGGACCGAAAACGGCGAGTTGCCGTTCCCCGATATGACCGAAGCGCAACGTAAAACCCTTAAAGGTACGCTTGAGTTCCCACCCAAGGGGTCGATTGAGTACACGGTCGCAAAAGAAGAAGAAGCCGACAAGGACAAATCATGAGCCTGAATCGCGCCGAGGCTCAGCGCACCATACGGCAATCAGTGCAGCGCCACACCTTCGATAGTAATCCGGTGCATGAGGCGCCGCTCGCCATGGTAGTCGTTGAGGGCATAGTGCCAGCAGGCTCTGTTGTCCCATAAGGCCACGGATCCGCGCCGCCAGTTGAAACGGCAGCAAAACTCAGGCCGCGACGCGTGTTGATAGAGGAAATCAAGCAGCGGCCGCGATTCCTCTTCGCTCCAGCCATCGAAGCGCACGGTGAAGACGGGATTCACATATAGCGCTTTTCGCCCCGTCGTGGGGTGGGTGATGACCACGGGGTGGACCGCGTCCTGGGTGGCGTGATCAGAATTCCCCAGGCGGTCGCCCACATCGGGTTGATCCTGTTCGCGTGTCTCGCCGAAAACGTGCCGGCTCGAATGCACCGCATCGAGACTCGACAGAAAAGCCTTCATGCCCTCAGACAAAGCTTCATAGGCTCGATACATGCTCGCGAATAAGGTGTCGCCGCCAGTCTTCGGCACTTCGAGTGCATACAATACCGACCCCATGGCGGGTGACACATCATAAGAATGGTCGGTGTGCCAGCTACCACCTATGTTGGTTTCTTGCCCCGGTTCCTTGCGCACCTCCGCGATCAGGGGAAAACCGTTCACCGGCTTGAAAAAACGATTGACGTTGATCTCCCCGAAGCGCCGCGCAAAAGCAATGTGTTGATCCGGCGTCAACCGTTGGTCGCGAAAAAAGATCACGCCGTGGTCACCGTAGGCGCGCGCGATCGCGGCGAACTGTGCTTCGCTCAGCTCAGCGCTGATATCGATTCCGTGGATCTCCGCCCCGATAGCGCTGGATAGAGGGTGGATCTCGATACTCACTAGCGCTTCAGCCAAGCACGGCCCTGGTGGCCTCAGCAAGAATCTCGACGGACCTGTCAATCGTCTCTTCCGATGTCACGATAGGCGGTGCCAGGCAGTAAACATCGCCTCGCACACGGCTGAACATGCCGCGTTCCACCGTCGCCGCATGAATCTTGGGGCCGATGCCGTCTTTGGCATCGAAGGGTTCCTTGCTCGAGCGGTCTTTAACGTACTCTACGGCGCACATGAGGCCGAGGCCACGGACATCTCCCACATGAGGATGGTCCGCGAGAGCACGCTTCAAACCCGTGAGCAGACGCTCGCCCTTGGCGGCGGCCTGAGCGGGAAAGTTCTCTTTTTCGATGATGTCCAGCATGGCGAGGGCAACCGCACAGCCCACGGGGTGCGCGCTATAGGTGTAGGCGTGCATCCACGGCTCACCGCTCTCCTGCATCACCTCGGCAATCGCGTCGCTCACGCCGATGCCGCCCAGGGGAAAATAGCCGGAGGTAATGGCTTTGGCGTATTGAATCAGATCCGGTTGCACGCCCCAGTGCTGAAGACCGAACATGGTGCCGGTGCGCCCGAATCCCGTAATGACCTCATCGGATACCAGCAATACATCGTACTTGTCGCAAATCTCGCGGATTCTCGGGAAGTAGTCGTCCTGGGGGACCAGCACGCCGCCCGCGCCCTGAACCGGCTCGGCCAGAAACATCGCGATGGTGTCCGCTCCTTCGGCCAGGATGGCCTTTTCCAGTTCATTGGCGGCGGCGATGCCCTGGCTTTTCGATCCCTCCGGCGCTTCGTATCGATAGGGATAGGGCGTCGGTATGTGTACGAATCCCGGCATGCGCGGTTCGAACATCTTCCAGTAGGGGCTCATGCCGGTGCATGACATGGCGGCGATGGTGACACCGTGATAACCCCATATCCGCGAAATGACCTTTGTTTTCTCCGGTTTGCCCCGCAGCTTCCAATAATAGCGGGCCATCTTGATGTTGCTGTCCGTTGATTCACCACCGCCCGACGTGAAATAAAAATGGTTGATGTTCGGGTAGCAGATTTGTGACAAGCGTTCGGCTAGCTCGATGGCGCGGGGATTCGAGCTGCCGGTGTAACCCGATACATAGGCAAGCTGTTGCATCTGGTGGGCTGCCGCCTCCACCAGCTCGGTTCGCCCGTTGCCCGCCGTGTTGTTCCAGAGACCGGAAAGGCCATCGATGAAGCGATCGCCGTTCGCATCGATGAGATAAGCACCTTCACCGGCAACCCAGACTTTGCCGCCGGTGTGGCCGGCGCGGTTGTGCAGCGGGTGAATGAGGTGGGCGGCGTCGCGGTCAATGAGGGCCGCTTCGGCGTCGTTGGACATCAGGTTCTCCTTGCTCCGGGTTGGCGTGCACTTTGGACGTGGGCAGCCAGTATCGATGCCCCTGCCTGACGTTTCAAGCTGTCCGTAACATCTTGAATCCACGCCATTCTAGGCGAGCTGCTGGGCGTCGAAGAGGACCAGCGAGCCGTGCTCTGCGCAAAAGCGCAGGCTGATGGGATTGCAGCACACCTCGCAGTCTTCCACGTAGGTTTGATCAGGAACGCTGAGGTCGAGCAGCATGGTGATGGATTCCCAGCAGTACGGGCAGGTGAAGCGGTGCTCGATGATCGCATGTGACATCACTTCAACTCTGCGCAAGATCCAGCAAGGTGCGCAATAGCACATTGGCCCCGGCGTTCAGGTCCTCCACATGGGTATGCTCGGCGGGATTGTGACTGATACCACCGACCGAGGGCACGAAAATCATGGCCGTTGGGCACAAGCGCGCCATCATCTGTGCGTCGTGACCGGCGCCGGATGTCATTCGCCGGTAGGATAGATCAAGGAACGCGGCGTTTTTCTCGATTACTTTTGCAATAGTGTCATCGAACAACACCGGGTCAAATCTCGCCAGCCGTTTGGTACTGATTTCAACGCCCTCCGACTCGGACAGTTGTTGGAGAAATTCTTCGAGTGAATTCTCCGCGCGCCGCAATTGATCATTATCCGTGTTGCGTAAATCCACCGTCAGATAGGCCTTGGTCGGAATAACATTGATGAGTCCGGGTTCCAGATCGATAACGCCGACGGTGCCAACCTGATGTCCGCCGAGTTGCCTTGTAATCTCTCTAACATGCGCCGTAACCGCGCCGGCGCAATAGCCCGCGTCGCGGCGCAAACGCATCGGCGTCGTGCCAGCGTGATTGGCCTCTCCCATGATATTAACTCCGGTCCAAGAGATCCCTTGAAGATTCTCCACCGCGCCGATGGTCAGGGCTTCGGCTTCGAGTACCGGGCCCTGCTCGATGTGCACCTCGACGAAGGCATGAGGGGTAGTCAGAGGCACCTCAGCGTCGCCCGCGTAGCCGATGCGCGCGAGTTCATCACCGAGAACAATGTCATCGCCATCGACCGTACTGAGTGCATCGTCGATGGCAAGACCGCCCGCATAGATCAGGGACCCCATCATATCCGGATGGAAGCGTGCTCCTTCTTCGTTGGTGAACGAACACACGATGATGGGGTGGATGGTCTCGATTTGCGCGTCATTCAGGGTCTCGACGACCTCGAGCCCCGCGAGCACACCGTATGCCCCGTCCAGCTTGCCGCCATTGGCGACCGAGTCGATGTGTGATCCCGTCATGACAGGGGCCGAATCGGTTGTGCCCGGGCGGATCCCGAAGATGTTTCCGATTCGGTCAATTTCTACACGAAGCCCGGCGGATCTCATCCAGGCGACGACTTGGTCTCTGGCCGCACGGTCCTCGTCACTGAGAGCAAGGCGGCGTACGCCCCCCTCGGCAGTGGCACCGATGGCAGCCAGCGCATCGATACGGTTCATGAGCCGGGTGATGTCGATTTTGACGTTGGACATGCTTTGGACACTTGACTCTGGCTCGGGTGTCCAGACAGGATACACTTTCCGTTAAACGATCATGGAGCTGGCCGATCGGCCCTGGCAAACACTATGCGCATCAATCGCATCGATCATTTCAATATTCGTACCCGGGACCTCGACCGTTTGTGCGAGTTCTACACCCAGGTGCTGGCGCTGGAAGTTGGTGATCGCCCACCTTTCGATTCCCCGGGTGTGTGGCTGTATGCTGGCGGGCATCCCATTCTCCATGTGGGCGTTGCCTCGGACGGCGGCGCCGCCGTCGACGACACGCTTCCCCTCGATCACATCGCCCTGGAAACGGAAGGCCTGGCGGATGCCGTCGCGCGGCTCGAACAAGCGGGCGTTGCGTACCGCATGGTGGACGTGCCGGGACGCGAGATGAAGCAGATTTTTGTTCGCGATCCCGATGGCGTTGCCCTGGAGCTCAATTTTACCAATCCCGATGATATCGCCGCGGCGGCGAGCCTTTAGCGTCACCAGCACGACGGGGCCGTGGGTTGGAGCCGCGTTTGGCGGGCTTTGCGTCTAGAGCTTCCTCAACTCAGGAACAAGCTCTTCGGAGAGCAGGCGCATGCTGTCCAGAGCCGTATCCACCGGCATGCCTGCCCAGTGCGTGCGCATGATCAGATGACTCACACCGAGTTCCTCCCAGTACGGGCGCAGCTGCTCATAGCAATCCTCGGGCGAGCCCAGGATAAAACGATTTCTGGTCAGTTCCTCGAAGTTTTTGTCGAATGATTCGTCATCGGGCATGGCATCGTCCTGTCCCCACTTGGCATAGTCCTGGTACTTTCCGAGTAAATGAGGACCCGCCAGCTTCACCGCCGTGCCATGGTCTTTGGCGCAGAAAACTTCCTTGATGATGGGAAGCTCATCGGGAAATTGCTTGCCCTGTTGTTGCAACTCGTCCCGGTAGAGGGTCATTTGCCGGCGAATCGTCTCCAGCGTCGAATGGGGATTAATGAACCAGTTGTCGCCTAAACGGGCTGCACGCCGGATCGCCTTGTCATTGTTGGCGGCAAACCAGATGGGTGGGCGTGGCTGCTGGACGGGCCGAATGTTCATGCGCACGTTGTCGAGAATACAGGTGTCGCTATGATGACTGACGCTTTCCCCGCTCCACAATCGTTGTACCAGATCGAGATACTCTTCAAAGCGCTTTACGCGGGTGCCCTTCGGGACGTTGAACGCGTCGAACTCCACGTCCCGGTAGCCGAGGCCGACGCCGAACACGAAGTTGCCCCGCGCGATGATGTCGAGGGTCGCGACGGTCTCGGCGGTATAAACCGGGTTGTGCAGATTGAGGAGCATGACTCCCAGGCCGGTGGTCATATCGCCGGCTTCCGGCATCAGCCGGGTAAGAAAGGGCACCAGCTGCAGCTGCTTGTTGTTTCCCTCGTTGAGATAGTGTTGGCCGGAAAACAAAGAGTCCCAACCGCCGTCCCGCGCCGCATGCACCATGGCGATCTGTTCGCCGAGCGCCTTCACCATATCGGTTTCCAGATATTGCTGGTTGGTTGTGAACAGTCCGACTTTCATTTGCGTGTTTTCCCCGGGGTTAAATGATTGGATGCCACGCTTAGCCGGCTCCCTGTGGGTTGGGCTGAGCAACCTACGGGGGTGGCATTTACACCGAGTCGCACGGTGTGTGTCAGGTAACCCGCTATTTGATCAACGCCGCATACTTGTCGAGCAGTGGCAGAATCATATCGCGCCCTTCAGGCGGTAATGCGAGCAGGGCGCAGTCGACGCCCGCCGCGGCGCATTTTTCCAGATATGCCGCGTCCGGGTTCGCTCCGAACAGGGTGGTAGACAGCGAGCTCATTTTGCGTCCCGACTCGTCGGCATAGCGCTTGAGCCGTGCCATTTGTTCTTGCGGGTCGGTGAAGTTGCGCCCACGGGGAATCCAACCATCGCAAAAATCCATAATGCGGCGCAGCGTATGCTTTGTTTCTCCGCCGAGAAGAATGGGCGGGTGCGGCTTTTGTACGGGCTTCGGCCACGACCAGATTGGTTCGAACTCGGTGAATTCGCCCTTGAAGCCGGCTTCGTCCTGAGTCCAGATAGCCTGCATGGCTTTGGCGCGCTCCACCATGACGCGGAAGCGCGTGTCGAAGGCGGTGCCGTGATTCTCCATTTCTTCGGCATTCCAGCCCGCGCCGATGCCGAAATCGACCCGGCCATTGGAGACCAGATCCAGGGTGGCCACGGCCTTTGCCGTGACGATGGGGTCGCGTTCGGTCAGCAGCGCAATACCGGTGCCGAGTCGCAACTTTTCCGTGGCTGTGGCCGCTGCCGCCAGCCCGACGAAGGGATCCAGCGTGTGGGAATACTCCCGTGGAAGCTCGCCGCCCCCGGGCCAGGGTGAGCGGCGGCTGGTGGGGATATGCGTGTGTTCGGGCACGTACAGCGCCGCGTAGCCGCGCTCTTCCAGGGCGCGGGCAAGCTCGACGATGCCTATGGAGTAATCTGTCGAAAACATATAAACGCCAATCTTCATTGTTTTGCTTTCCTTACTTGCCGATTTTATTGCGCCTATCATTGATCATTTCGCGCTGGCGGTACCAGCGCATCGCCAGCATGCCGCTGTATTCCCAGTGCCAGGCCATGCGATCATTGCTCAGATGTAGTGAACGTTCCGATGGAGACGTAGCGGTGGTGCGATCATCCCTGTGGGCCCTGGTGCCCGTCAAGAATCTGCAACATGCGAAGCAGCGCTTGTCCGATATCTTGGCGCCGGCAGAGCGCCACGCCTTTTTCCACGCCATGCTCGAGGATGTTCTTTCGGTGTTGAGCGCCTGTCAGGGTCTCGCCGGCATTGCCCTGGTGACCAGGGATAGGGAA
>Ga0210064_1001390_pt1 | contig 10304 bp, 11 predicted proteins | sample Muzzi_CordC_D2_FD_185531 | JGI IMG/M metagenome (GOLD analysis project Ga0210064, IMG submission 185531) | Wetland microbial communities from San Francisco Bay, California, USA, that impact long-term carbon sequestration - Muzzi_CordC_D2 (SPAdes) | ecosystem: Environmental > Aquatic > Marine >...
CCTTTTCTTTGAATGTAAAGGACCATGATTTTCCGGGAGAAATTATACTGCTATCAAAATATCCGTCAGGTTTAGCTTTATCTGTGTCAGGATTGCCTAGAAAACCAATCCCTTTTCCGCTTGTAATAGTATGTCCTGTAATGTCCTCATTTACCCATGTTACAGTATCGCCAATATTCACATCGTGGTTTATTGGTACGTACCATTCAATAACTGACTTTAATTCCCTAGTGTGATCACCTTGAGGTATTGGAATTGTTACCTGCTCAGCTGAAGATTCCAAAATTGGGATGATGACTAAAACTGACAAAAAAATTAAAGTAATCACCGCCCACTTGTTCATGAATAAATTAGACGAAATTCCTTATTATGTGATATGTTTTTTATCTAGTTGCAAAATTAATTCAGAACCTTACTTGTAGTTATTGTTGTTTATGTACAAACAGATTCATGGCTTTTTCTACAATTTTTTCTGCATCTGCATTTCGCTCAACAGAAATTAGAATAGAATGTTTTTCTGCTGGTATTGTGATCATGGATACTTTTTTTCTCTTTGTAATTATATAATCAATTGTACCCAATGACTCGTCAAGATCCTTTGTAAGGAAAACCTCCAGAGTGTGTTCCACTGACATCTTGTGGTCTTCCTCGTCCACCAATGGAGTTATGCTCGCTTTATATCCTCCCGCAATTTGTCTACCCATATAATTAACAATTCCTACAAAACGTACATCATTCTCTTGTAACAATGTATTGCATCTTTCTTCCAGATTTACAATTTCATTAGATTTGGAATTTTGATTCATATTTTACTACTATTAGATGCTGATAAAAATTGCTCGCTTGTATCCTGAGTTTGAAATGACTCATATTATTCTACATAAATAATTTTGAACTAATCTACCCATGCATTACGAGGGAATCTTTCAGTATCTTGGAATATTAAGGATTTTGGCAATGACGCTGATTTTAACATTTTCTTCTCTTTCCTTGATATGCCAAATTACCTTTAGATACATCTCTGCGTGTTCTACTTCTGCAGTTTCCACAAACAATCCTTCTTCAGTCAGTTTACATAGCCTAAAATTTCTTTGAGTATTTTTTCTATAATTACACTATAATTTATTGACGTATCTGCAGAAATAAACAAAATATTCTCTTTTAATGGAAAATTCATAGTTATGACTCGGTTTCTAATTACAACAGTTCCTTTCACTTCTCCTAAAACACTATCAAATTTTTTACGTAGTTTAATTCTTGTTGCAACTTCCTCATACAAATCCTCATAAAATCTTTCATTTTGTATAGAATTAGATTCTCCGTTTATGCCACCTGTAATTAAATTCCCATCTGCATTTATCACACTAACAAACTTTATTTTTTCATCAAGATTTTTTATATCCTCACAGATTTTATGATAGTCAAAAATTTTATTATCCATATTATTCTCTTTTACCTTTAATGCTCTAATTCATTGGAACACTCTGTGGAACAAACATCATCACACCAATGTTCAAATTTTTTCCCACATACAATACAAGTCCTCATGGCAGATATATTGCTCCTTTTTGGTTATTAATTTTTGTTATTCTTTTCATGGTTTATCTCCAATCTTCATGACATATATTCAACTAATGTCAAAGTGGACTCAATTCCGTCCATCTTTCTTAGTTTCCATCTAATGGCTTCTCGTATATGATCCAAATCTATAGCTTCTAGTTTAGCAATGATTTTCCATGGGCCATCCACAGCAGCAGTTTCTGTTACTGTATCGATTTCATCTATCTGCTTTATGATAGATTCCACGGATTCAGAACTACACATTATTAGGACAAATGCGACACTAGATTTTCCCATTTGGTTTTCCCTCCAAACACATGTCTGATTTATGAGAATTAATTATGGCAATCGAATTTTTTCCATTTTCATCCTGTTGAATCTGAATGGTTTTCTTTATTTCGTGAAATCTGTTTCTAACAGTTACTGCAGTAACTCCTGAAGCATTTGCTATTTGAATTTGTGAAAAACCCTCGTTTTTTATCACATTGGAATAGTAAATTGAAGCTGCTGCCATGCCCACAGGATCACGCCCTGCCAACATGTCTAATTCCTCGACCTTTTGAAGAATCTGTAATGCCAGGTTTAGTGTTTTCCTAGATATTTTCAGAATATTTGATATTTTTAAAATGTAGTTGGTTTGATTGACAACAGGTATTTTCAAATCGAGTTGTTTTACAATGGCACGATAACTTTGGGAAATTCTTCTTCTTTTTATGTTTGTAGCATCTGAGATATCTTTTAGGCTTCGAAGTGTCTGAGTATTTCTACATGCAATGTACATTGATGCTGCAACCACTGAATTGATTTGCCTTCCTGTAGTGATTTTTTGCTCCACTGCCTTTCTGTAAATGTATGCTGCAGTTTCTTTGACATTGTCAGATACCCCAAGCTTGTCTTGAATTCGCTCAAGAAAGTCAAATGCCACTTTAAAATTTATGTCGGAATATTTGCCTAACTGACTTCTGCTGTCTTGAATACGAATTCGTTTTATTGCATGTGATAAGTCAGATGGAATTGAGTTTCCTTTGGAATCCTTATTTTCTAAACCAATTGTGGTTGAAAGACCAAAATCATGTCTTGATAAGGTTCTTGATGCCCCCACCCTGCTTATATCCATTTGACTCTCTATGTTGCTTGACTCGTATCCCATATTTTCTAACTTTGTATTAATTACAAACCCACAATATCCACAGAAAACTTCACCAGAGTTAAAGTCAGTGATGATCTGCCTCTTGCTGCATCTCAGACATTTGAATGTAAAATTAGGTTGTGATATTGCCTTCATTTTTTATTTCTACTCCTCTTCTAATCTTTTAGAATTTGGAGAACAAACACAGATCGCGTGGTTATAGAATTAATAAATCTGTCCAAGTCTTGTCTTACCCCAAAAGATGTATTTTTTCAAGAATATAATTAATTGGTATACTATGTGCTACAGTGTCCAACAAGGGTTAATTAACAGGCATTAAATCATTATTTTTCACGTAGATTAAAATTCTCAAACATCAAAATACAATCATGACAGGTGTAAAGAAAAAATCTGCTACAGAACACGCAAGTTTTAGAATCGACAAAGCTATGCTGGAATCTTTGAAAAATATTTCAAGAGAAGAACAACTCAGTCTTAACACCTATGTTAATCGTGTTTTTGACTCTCATCTAAACTGGGAACATTCTGCACCTGAGGTAGGTTGGATTGTCATGTTAAAATCCGTTTCAAAAGAAATTATCAAGAATTTAGACAATGAAACAATTATTCAAATTGCAAGGAATGCTGCAGAAAGTGGCTCAAAAGAAATAGCTCTGTCCATGCGAGGAAAATATGGTATTGTAGAATGGATTTCTATATTGAAAAACAGGGCAAAATCTTCTGGCTTTTCCATCAAGGAATACATAGAAAAAGATACTGTAAAAATTGTAATGCATCATGACATGGGAGAAAAATGGTCCCTGTTCTTTGATACTTATTACAATACAGTATTCTTTGATATGGGTGCAAACATAAAATCTGAACACACTGAAAACTCTACACTACTAGAAATAAAATTAAAAATCTAGAAAAGAACAACATGACAAGATAATTGAGTAGTGCTTCCAATATGTTGTGTGTAAATCTATGACTTTGCCTGTTTACAAAATTCTATGAGATGAAATGGTGTGAACGTCCTGTGTTTTATTGATGATTTTTGAATACCCTTTGATAAATACATCCATTTTCACTAGTTATTGCGATTACCCATCCGCATCTTTTTCATGCTTTAATGAAATTGAATTAATGCAATATCTTTGATTTGTTGGCTTTGGCCCATCATCAAATACGTGGCCTAAATGTGCTCCACACTTGTTGCAGTTGACTTCTGTTCTGACCATACCATATGCTGTATCTGAGACATATTCTATCTTCGTCTCATCTATTGGTTTCCAAAAACTTGGCCAACCTGAACCTGAATCAAACTTTGTTTCTGATGAAAAAAGCTCTTCTCCGCAGCATACACATTTGAAGATACCTTCAAGTTTAGTGTTGTTGTATTTTCCTGAAAATGGAGGCTCTGTTCCGTGATTGATACAAATCTCATATTGGTCTGGAGTAAGAATCTCTTTCCATTCTTCTGGTCTCTTTTCTATTTTTTCTGTCATTGCTATTATGTAAACTGTTGATCATTCTATTATTTTAGCTTCTTTCTTTTTTCATCCGTTCTTTTTTCAGATTCAAATCGTTCCAAATCATATTCTTTCATGTCTACATGTTTCATAATTTTGCTCAGATTAGGATGTACTTTGTTAATCTGTTTGAACATTTGCTGTGCTACTTGTCTGTAATCAATATGTCCTTGGGGGATGGTTCTTAATTCAATTAGATGACACGCTTCACGTAGATTAAATTTCATCAAATAAGGATAGTTATATCCAAAGTTTACAACATATTGCCCTTGCTCTGGATATTTTTTTCTAATTTTCTCAAATGTATCTCTAGTTTTTTCCATGCAGTCCTTGAAGTCTTTCTCTATGCCTAGAATCTTAATTTCATTTGGCATGCTATACCCATGATCGGTTGTAAGTAGCTGTCTTTGTAAAGTCAGTGCTCTGTGTCTGTGAAAATCTCTAAACATTCCAAAATTATTACATAAATCAAATGTATAGTAAACATGTTCAAATGCTCTTGATGGTCTATGGCGCCTATTTGTTCTTAGTCTTGCAAATTCCTCAATAATTTTATTTTTCTTTTCCTTGGGTATTTTTTTTACTTGCTGTAAAATATCTTGATATGCTGTACTTGGTGATTGCTCATATATTGAGCTTGAAATTATTTTATCGATTGCATTTTTCTCTGATTCCCATTCTAACAGTTTTGTTATGATTCCTTTACTAGATTTTGCTTTGACCTCTTTTGCAGTGACTGATTTGGATTTATTTTTAATACTTCTAAGATATTTTTGATATGCTTTTCCATATTTGTTGTCTGCTCTTCTGACAAAAGATTTAATGGTTGTATCTAACTCATTCTTGATTTTTATGGCTAAATCTTGCTCTTCTTTTAGTTCTGATGAGCCTAAAACTGTCAGGAGATATTCAAAGGCACGTCCATTGCCAGTAATTCCGACATTGGTCAATGTTGATGCTGGCAATAGCCCTCTGAGAATATCTAATGCTTTAGCTTTGGTTGATCCCTTGTAAATCATATTGGCTGATTTTATATCTGCGTCATTTTTTAATCTAGTAAATAATTTCTCTTTTTCATCTATTGAATCTTTGAAACTGTATTTTTCTATGGGGTATTTTTCTCTGATATGGTTAACCATTGGTTCAATATTTTCTGAATAAATATCAAATGAAAAATTACAACTCTCTTCATAAATATCTGCAAATCTTGATTTCATAATTTCAGGATCCCTGTAAAATCGATATTTTCCTTTTTCTTTTTTATTCCATGCAACATATCTGGATGACTTTTCTAAATATGATAACCCAATTCTTCTGTCTTCAATTTTTTTTACTGCAATGTTTGACAAACCTTCAATTGCAATTTGTGCTTCACCTAACTCTGCAACAGAATCATCCCCATATTCTAAAAGTACTCTGTCGTAAAATTCTTCACCTCTATTTCTGTTTTGTAAAAATTCATCAAGGAAAACACGTCTCATGCTTTTGTCTGTTCGACTATATCTTGACATTAATGCGCCACGATCAACTTGCCTTGGTGTTATGATTGCAAAAACATTGCCTTCAGTATTTGAAAAGTGATCTGATAAGATCTTTTTTTCCTTAATTGAAAACTCTGACAATACCTATATCGTGATTCCCAATTATTAATAGTCTATTTCTTTTTTCCAATTTGAATTAGATCGGGACCTTTATCTCTGTCTTTGTTTTGCCCTTTGGTCTGCCATCTTAACAACACTTCTTTGAAACTTGCTGCATCATTTTCGTTTTCTGTGTACATCAATGTGGTAACCCAGTAACCCTTCTTTGCAGTTTTACCTCCAACAGAATTCATCCAAAAATCACTTGGCAAATTCTCTAGGGCTTTATTGTTAGGATCTTTTGTAACTTCAGACCATCTACTTGCTACAAAATTCAAAATTTGTTCAAGTTCTTCTTTTTGAATCATGAACCTGTTACTATCTCTTTTAATTTTAAAATTACTATAATCTCACACGAGGTGATTTTGTTAAATTAATCTAACTAAAACTAAAAACATTACTTACACTTTGTTGGTTATACAAACCTCATGAGTTACTCATATGACAAACGACGATATCGAAATAATCGGTAAGAACGTCAAAGACATGTACGGAACATTCATGGGTAAAGTCATAGGAACAATAACTGATATTGACGGCAGTATTCAATCCGTCGGTATTGACTGCGGTTCTCAAGGATTACAGCAAATCCAGTATGAACAATTAGTAGTCCAAGGTGATGCTGTTATCTTCATTCCAAAATGGAGATTAGACTCACAAAGACTTATTCGTGAAAAACAATTAACTCTACGTCGTCTAAAGGCATTGATAGACATTGTTTCAGAAAATGATGAAATGAAGGTAGATGCAGAAATCATTCATGAAAAATACAAGTCAAAACTTGTATCATTAGATGAAACAGAACATGAAATCAAAGCTGTACTTGAGGCAAGATTGACCGAGTTAGATGAACACATCAAGTCTGCAAAAATGTTATCGTTTGATGCAAAAGTACAATACAAGAGTAATGAAATCTCTGATGCAACATTTGAGACCGTGAAATCATGCACAACTGAGGTAATTGAGCATATAACTCACGAAACAGCAGAAATCGCAAATGTAAAGAGAAGAATTGCAGATCTTGAATTAGAAGTGCACGAGATAATCTCTCCTACAACACCAGACATCCAAGAATCAGCCGTTTCATATCTGGAGACTCCTGAACCAGAACAATTAGTTCAGGCAATACTTCCAGAAGCACCAACAGATCCAATCGTTAGACATTCAGAACCAACTGAAGCTAGAGTTCAACCAACACCCGAACCTTCATCTGAAGTCACAGTTACCTTTCCAGAACCACCCCAACAGGTGACCCCAGCAACATCAAATGACAACAACGACAATGATTGGCTAGCTAGAATGGAAGCACAATAATTTTTTTAACTTATTTTTTTAACATTTAGAAAGATCTAAGTTCATACACTTTGTGATGTCTGAGATCTATGATATTGGGCTTGGAAAAGATAATTCTGATTTAAGAAAAAAGGCTGATTCTGATTTTGTGTCTTTTTGGGGTGAGCAGGCAAAGAACCTCACTTGGTTCTCTCCTTGGTCTCAAATTCTTGACTGGGAACCTCCGTTTGCCAAATGGTTTGTTGGCGGCAAAATCAATGCCTCGTATAATGCCCTTGATGTTCATCAAAACACAAAGGCTAGCAAGCCTGCAATTCTTTGGGAGGGTGAAAACGGGGATTCCAATGCTATTACATATGGTGATATGTTTACTCAAGTCCAAAAATTATCCAACGTTCTCAAATCCCTAGGAGTACAAAAGGGAGATCGAGTCACAATCTATCTTCCGATGATTCCCGAACTGCCTATTACAATGCTAGCATGTGCAAGAATTGGAGCAATACACACTGTGATATTTTCAGGATTTAGTTCCACCTCTATTAGAGATAGAATCATTGACTCAAAATCCAAAATCGTCATTACAGCAGATGGTGGATATAGGCGAGGAAATGTTGTTAAACTTAAGGAAGTGATCGATGATGCAATCAAAGATTGTGCCTTTGTACAACATGTTGTTGTTGTCAAGAGAACTAAGAACACAATTACGATGAACTCAAGAGATAAACTCTGGATTGATTTGATGAAAAATGTTTCTGATTCGTGTGATGCAGAAAAATTAGACAGTACTCACCCTCTCTATATTTTGTATACCTCTGGAACTACTGGAAAACCTAAAGGTGTCTTACATGGAACTGGAGGTTATCTAACTCATTTACATTCTACTTTCAAATGGGCATTTGACATTAAGGATTCTGATATATTTTTCTGTACTGCTGATATCGGTTGGGTGACAGGTCACAGTTATGTTGTTTATGCCCCTTTACTTCATGGTGCGACTCAAATAATCTATGAGGGTGCACCTGATTATCCAAATGCATCAAGAATGTGGGATATCTTACAGAAATATCATGCCACAATTTTTTACACGACTCCAACTGCACTGAGAATGTTCATGAAATTTGGTGATAACCTCCCCAATTCTTTTGATCTTTCATCATTGCGGTTACTTGGAACTGTAGGTGAACCAATAAACCCTGAAGTTTGGAAATGGTATTTCAAAACTATTGGAAAAGAAAAATGTCCAATCGTTGATACTTGGTGGCAGACTGAAACTGGTGGCATGATGATTGCTCCTTTACCTGGATTGGAGACTATCCCACTAAAACCTGGTTCTGGAACCAGACCTATCCCAGGCGTAAGTATCGCGGTAGTTGACGATGCTGGAAATGACGTTTCTCCTAACACAAAGGGGTATCTGGTAATTAAAAATCCCTGGCCTGGGATGCTTTTGACCTTATGGGGTGATGATAAAAAATATGCCTCTGTATATTGGTCAAAATACAAAAATTTCTACTATTCAGGAGATTATGCCCTCAAAGACGATGATGGGTATTTTTGGTTACTGGGACGTGCAGATGATGTTCTAAAAGTTGCAGGTCATAGAATTGGAACTGCGGAACTTGAAAGTTGTATTGTATCTCATAATGATGTCGCAGAATCTGCAGTATGTGGGATTCCTGATGATGTTAAAGGGGAAGCGATTATTGCTTTTGTTGTTTTAAAACATGGAATCGTAAAAGATTCTGGCATTTTAGAAAACGAAATAATAGATAAAATTAGATCTAATGTTGGCGCAATTACAACACCCAAACAAATCTATTTTGTTTCAAAACTCCCAAAGACACGTAGTGGAAAAATAATGAGACGATTGCTAAAATCCATTGGAAATAATGAACAAATTGGAGATGTTAGTACTTTGGAAGATGGCACTGCAGTAACTGAAGTCCAAGCTGCATTTGATGAAATTCAAAAATCAATTAAAGACACGTCAAAATAATTCATTTTAATTCTTTCAAGTTTATGGTAGAAAGCATTTCAAACATTTTTTCTAGTCCGTCATATTCTGACTTTGAGTTTTCATCTAGTAAGTTGTATTCCTTTTCTTTTATTTCGTATAATCTATTGTTGGCTTCTTTAAAAAATTCCTCATATTCTCTAATTTTCTCATCATTCATTTGTGTCAAATCAAAAATTACGGTATTACTTCCAAGCAGGTTATTGCTTTCGTCATAAAGGCTTGTGGCCTGAAGCAGTCCTGGAAATGTCTCTCCGTTTTGTTTTTTGAATGTGATTTTTCTATCCGTTACTTTTCCTGTCTCAAACCATGTTTTGAGTGAGTCATTCATTGCTTCCCATGATTCCTTTGGTACGTGCTCGAAAATCGGCTTACCTAGAATCTCTGATTTGGCATATCCTAGATTTGTTGCATATGTGGAATTGCAATCTAAAATGATTCCTATGGAGTTTATTCTTCTCCACATAATGGGCGCGTCTTTTAGCGTCTTTCTTGCTTCGGTTTGAGGCATTTTCTGAAATTAGATTGACTAGTTATTAAATTGAAATCTTTTCAAAACCATTGATCTAAATTCTGGCTCTTTTTTTCTAATGCTTTTTTCAATCTATTCAAAGTGGATTGAATCCTGTCTTCTGAAAAACTTCTTTCTTGTACGAGATATCTTGTGATTTTCTCATAATCCACTTCATTGAAAATTATCTCGTCGACATCAGCTACTTCTGGATTCAAAAAGATCTCTCGTATTTGTTGAAAGTCTATCTCTTGTAACTGCTCTTGAATTTGAGGAATATCTTCTAGTCTTGAATGCTGTTTGATCATTTTTAATGCCGTCTTTGGACCAATCCTGTCAAAACCATTCGGGTTAAAGTCTGTCCCAATCAAAATTCCAACATCAATTAACTCTGTCCTCGTTAATCCTAAGGAATCAAGTGTTTTTTGAGTTTCAATTAATTCTGGGACAATGTCAATGTATGTGTTCTTGTTTGGTATTTTTCTTCTTCCACTATTTGTAAAATTTCTTATCAATCTCTTGGCCCCACATAAAATAGAATCAAAGTCTTGGCTTGCAGAAGCATATGCTTGACCAGTTTGTGTTAGATGTGCAGCTGTTGCCTCTCCTTCTGATGGCGCTTCAA
>Ga0210064_1001392_pt1 | contig 10287 bp, 6 predicted proteins | sample Muzzi_CordC_D2_FD_185531 | JGI IMG/M metagenome (GOLD analysis project Ga0210064, IMG submission 185531) | Wetland microbial communities from San Francisco Bay, California, USA, that impact long-term carbon sequestration - Muzzi_CordC_D2 (SPAdes) | ecosystem: Environmental > Aquatic > Marine >...
AGCGCGATCCGACGCCGCATCCGCGATTCGGCGCTCGAGCTCAGGGACGTACCGAACTCGCTCGCGCTGCTGGTCGGGAACGAAATCTCGCCACAGATCCTTCGCTGGTACGGTCCCGCGCGCGTCGAGGCCTTCCTGGCCGAGCTGGCGGACGAAGTCAAGCAGGTCGATCCGAGTGCGCTGGTCTCGTACGCGAACTATCCGAGTAGCGAGTACCTGAATCTCGACTTCGCCGATCTCGTCTGCTTCAACGTCTACCTCCACCACGAACACGATCTGCGGCGATATATCGCCCGGCTTCAGAACCTCGCGTGCTTCCGACCCCTGGTGCTCTCCGAATTCGGAGCGGATTCGCAGCGAGAGGGCGAAGCGGCACAGGCCGAGATCGTCGGGCGAACGGCCGCCGCGGCGCTGGAGGTCGGCTGTGCGGGCACGGTCGTCTTCTCGTTCACCGACGAGTGGTTCACCGGTGGTTTCGAAATCGAGAACTGGGACTTCGGGCTCGTCCGTCGCGACCGGTCGCAGAAGCCGGCCTACGAGAGCGTCCGGAAGGTCTACGAGTCGCCCACTGCGGCGGCCGGGGAAGCGACTGCGAGCGTGTCGGTGGTGATCTGCGCCTACAACGCGGAGCGCACGCTCCACGAATGCCTCGAGTCACTGAGGCATCTCCGCTACCCGAACTACGAAGTCATCGTCGTGAACGACGGGTCCACGGACGCGACACGGGCGATCGCCGAACGCTTTTCGGAGTTTCGCCGGATCGATCAGGAAAACCTCGGTCTGTCCGCGGCCCGCAACGTGGGTATCCGCGAGTCCCACGGCGACATCGTCGCCTTCACCGATGCGGACTGCGCCGTCGATCCCGACTGGCTCGGATTCCTGGTCGATCGCCTGTGCTCCGATGATTTCGCCGGGGTGGGGGGGCCGAATCTTCCACCCCCCGAGGACGATTGGATCTCACAGGTGGTGGCGTGCTCGCCGGGCGGCCCCACCCACGTACTCTTGACCGATACCGACGCCGAACACGTTCCCGGCTGCAACATGGCCTTCTGGCGGAATCACCTGATCGACGTGGGCCTCTTCGACGAGGTCTTCCGCGCCGCCGGTGATGACGTGGATATCTGCTGGCGATTGCAGAACGAGGGCTATCGCATCGGCTACTCGCCCGCCGCCCTGGTGTGGCATCGCCGCCGCAACACCGTACGCGCCTATCTCCAGCAGCAGCGCGGCTACGGGCGGGCGGAATCTCAGCTGCGTTTCAAGCACCCGGTCCGCTTCAACGGAATCGGACAATCCCGATGGACGGGACGCATCTACGGCGGATCGCTCGGCGGATTGCTCGGGCGCGGCGCGGCGATCTACGCCGGTCGGTTCGGTGGTGGCCTGTTCCAGACCTTGTACGAGCCTTCGGGTTCGCTGTGGCAGCATTTGCCCGCGACCTTCGAGTGGAACGCCTTCGCCGCCGGCCTGCTCGGCTTGGGTGCCCTGACGGCGGCCGTCGGAATGCCGCTGCCGACCTTGATCTTCGCCGGACTCGCCCTGATCGGGATCTCGCTCACGCAGGCGATCTACGTCGCGCTGCGCGTGGACATCGGCGGGCTTCCGGGTTGGAAGGCACGTCCGCTGATCGCTCTCCTCTGCTACCTGGGCCCGCTGGTGCGAGCCGTCGAGCGTCACACGCACCGCTACCAGGGCTACTCGCGGGTCGAGCAGCTGGGCGCGGCGGGCGTGGGCCCACCCGGGGAGTTCGGCCGGCTCTGGCGTGACGTCTCGCTCAGCTTCTGGAACGAGACCGGCCTCGAAAAGGAGGAGTGCGTCGGAGCGTTCTGGAAGTTCCTGGAGTCCGTCGGCTACTCGGTCCAGATCGATAACGGCTGGCAAAGCTGGGACTTGAGCATTCGAGAAACCTGGGTTCGCGGCAGGCTGCGGATCCTGGTCGAGAATCACGGCGAGAAGAAGCGCCAGATCGACGTCGGAGTCTCGTTGAGCGAGACCAACGCGGGCCGGTTGCTTCGCGGCGGCTACGCCTGTGTGTTGCTCTTGGGCGTCGTCGCGGGCAATGCGACGGCCTTCGCGATCGGGCTCGGGGCGGGCGCCCTCGTCGAGAGCTTTCTGCTGATGCGGGTCAGGGGCCTGGGAAGAGTCACGCGCGACGCGATCGGCATGGCGGCCGGGTCGCTGCCCGTCACGCCGATGGAAACGTCCTGAAGGAAGCGGCCCGCCTCCGGGCTCGTCGCGCCGACGATCGGCCGATGCTTCAAACGACGCCGAGTCGAATCCGGTACCCGAATACGAAGGGGCCGTCGCCGCCCGGGAGCAGTCGCTCGACCTCGCGCCGCAGCTCGCCGAGCCCCAGCGCTTCCTCGTCGACTCCGAGCTCGAGCAGATCCGTGACGAAAGCCTGACTGCGCGCCATGGCGATGAAGCGTTCCGCGTCGCCGCGTTCGCTGCCGTGGCAGATCATCTCGGCCGTGTATCGGAAGCAGGCGCTCGCGCGCATGCGCGCCAGATGGCCCTGTTTCGACAGGGGTCCGGGCCGGTTTTGCTTCCGGTGCAACGCCAGCGCACGGCGCTCGAATCGACGATAGCTCTCGACCACGGCGAGGCTGGAGGTCATCGGCGGCCAGTCGCAGTCGTAGGCCGCGAAGACACCACCCGGCCGCAATATCCGGGCGACTTCCGGGAAGATTCGCGCCGGATCCATCCAGTGGAGGGCCTGCGAGCAGGTCACGATGTCGGCGCTGTCCGCCGCGAGGCCGGAATCATCGGCGGGAGCGTGATGGAATTCGATCGTCGCTTCCGGCGACTCTTCGCGCGCGGTCGCCAACATCTCCGCGTCTGCATCCACTCCCACGACCCGATCGGCGCAGCCCGCCCAGAAGCGCGTCGACAGGCCCGTACCGCAGCCGAGATCGACGACGCACGCGGGGCGAGGCGTCGCGGCGAGCGCGGGCAGGATCGATCGGAGTACTTCGGGGGGAGCCGGGCGGCAGCGGCCGTAGAGCCGGCCGTAGCCCGGGTAGGTCTCGAATCGGGGCTTCGCACCGGAATCGGCGCGGAGATCGAAGACGACCATGCCGTCGCTCTCGAAGCGGCAGCGATAGCGGGTCGACAGCAGCCGGTGAAACTCGGAGTAGTAGTCGAACCACCAGAACTCGGTCCACAGGAAGACGATGGCGGTGGCGCCCGCCGCGCGCAGCCGCTCGATTTCATCGATCGCCACGCGGGAGTCGGCCGGCGCGCCGTCGTAGGCGCCATCCCGTTCGAGGAAGGGAAGGGTGTCGATGCCCCGGAAGGCGGCCGTGTCGCGCCAGCGTTCGCCGTCGACGACGATCACTCGCTCTCCGGGGCGCAGCACGGCCCGCAAATCCCCGGTGTCGAGTTCTTCGGTGCTCACGCTGGCTCCCGTCGTTTCGCAGAGCGGCTTCGAGTCGCGGATCGGCATGGGCTCACGCGGGGCGGCGGAATCGCCGGATCCCGTTCTTGCGCGACCACGGAAAATGTAGCAGGGCGTCCTCCTTCACTTGCGATCGTGGTGTCGTCGCGATGAGATCCGTTCGGCTTGCGTCCGTCGTTCAGCCGAAGGGGCCTCGACCCGCCCGCCGCCCGCACGCGCCGGCGGGCCCGAGTGTCTCGATCGGAGCGCACCTCGCCGCGGGCAAACTGGTACGATCGACCGGATCTCGGCGAGTGGAGTGGCTGGAGCGGCAATGAAGATCATCGTTGCGGGCGCGCTGGGGAGGTTCCCGATCGGCGGAAACGCCTGGGTGATCATGCAATACCTGCTGGGCCTGGAATCTCTCGGGCACGAGGTCTACTTCCTGGAAGAATGCGGCGAGGGTTCGTGGGTCTTCGACTGGGAGTCCGAAGAGGTGACGACGTCGCTGGATTATCCGACCGGCTATCTGCACGACTGCCTGGAGCCGGTCGGCTTCGGCGATCGCTGGTTCTACCGTGCGGGGGAGCAGGCGCGCGGCATGCGGCCGGACGCATTTCTCTCGCTGTGCGAAGAGGCCGATCTGCTGCTGATTCTCGCCTGTCCGCTGGATCTCTGGCGCGAGGAGTACGACCGACCGAGGCGGCGCGCGTTCATCGATCTCGACCCCGGCTTCACGCAGATGCGCCTTGCGAACGGGGATCCGCTGCTGGACCGGACCCTCGGTCGTTGCGAGCACCTGTTCACCGTCGGGCAACGCGTCGGCGATTCGGGCTGTGAGATCCCCACGCTCGGTCGGCACTGGTCGATCGTGGTTCCGCCGATCGTGCTGTCGCACTGGTCGGTCGCGTCGGGCGAGGCCACGCACTTCAGTACGATCATGCAGTGGAAGAGCTATGACGAGGTCGAATTCCGCGGGCAGATCTACGGCAACAAATCCCTGGAATTTCTCGAGATCCGGGATCTTCCGCGGCTCTGCCCCGAGTCGTTCCGCATCGCGCTGAGCGGCGGCGATCCGGAGGCGTTGCGGCGCATCGGCTGGGAGGTCGAGACGGGCTTCAGGGCGTCGTTCACTCCGGACGCCTATCGGGACTTCATCCGGGGCTCTCGCGCCGAGATCTCGGTTGCGAAGCAGGGCTACGTCGCGACCCGGAGCGGCTGGATCAGCGACCGCAGCGTCTGCTACCTGGCTTCGGGCAGGCCGGTGCTGGTCCAGGACACGGGGCTCGGCGAAGATTTCATCACCGGGGCCGGATTTCTGACCTTCGAGGATCTCGACGGAGCGCTCGCCGGAATCGAGGCGATCAACGGCGACTACGAGCTTCACCGGAAGCGGGCCCGAACGCTGGCGGAGGAAGTCTTCTCATCGGATCGCGTGCTGCCGCCGCTGGTCGAATCGGCGTCGGAATGACGTGGCGATGATCATCGTCTTCTCCGGTCACATCGCACGAACCGGTCTCGGGGGTTCGGCCTGGGCGAACCTGCAATACCTGGCCGGTCTGTCGGATCTCGGACACGAAGTCTTCTACCTGGAGGACACCGGCGAGAACGCCTGGATCTACGATTGGCGCAGCCACGAAAGCACGACTTCTCTCGATTTCCCTACCCATTACCTCGAGAGTTGTCTGGCCCCCTTCGGCCTCGCGGGTCGCTGGATCTACCGTTCGGCGGGTCGCGAAGCCGGCATGGATCCGGGCGATTTCCACGAGGTCTGCAAGCGCGCCGACCTGCTGATCTTCCGGGCGGTCCCGGTTCACCCCTGGCGCGATGAGTACGATCTCCCGCGCCGGCGGGCCTTCATCGACGTCGATCCGGGCTTCACCCAGATCGCGCTCGCCGAGGGTCGGGAAGATCTGGGCGAAACCGTCGACCGCTGCGAGCGATTGTTCAGCATCGGACAGCGCATCGGGAGACCCGACTGCGTGGTGCCGCTGGATGGATCGCAATGGCTCCCGACCGTGCCGCCCGTGTCGCTGCGGCACTGGCCGGTCGCGAGTGACGCCGCGGCGACGCACTTCACTTCGATCATGCGTTGGCGCGGCTTTCGCGATGCCAGCTACCGAGGCGAAGTCTTCGGGCAGAAGGATCGCGAATTCCCCGCCTTCATCGATCTGCCGCAGCGTTGCGAGCAGCGATTTCGGCTCGGACACCTCGGTGGTGACGAGAAAGAGCTACAGCACCACGGCTGGGAGCTGGTTCCGGGTTGGACCGTGAGCGAAACGCCCGATTCCTTTCGCCGATTCGTCAGCGGCTCACGCGCCGAGATCAGCATTGCGAAGCACGGCTACGTCAAGCTCCGGTGCGGCTGGTTCAGCGATCGCAGCGTCTGTTATCTCGCCTCCGGGAGACCGGTCGTCGCGCAGGACACCGGACTGGGAGAATGGCTGCCCACCGGGATGGGGCTGGTGATCTTCGAGGACGTGGAAGCGGCCGCCCGCGCGGTAGAATGTGTCAGCGCGGATTATGTCGCCCATCGCCGCGCGGCGCGTGACCTCGCGGAGCGCCACTTCGCGGCGGCAACGGTGCTGCCGGCCCTGCTCGAGGCGGCCGTGAATTGAAGACCTGACGCCGCTCTCGTCGCGGGCGGCTGCGGGCGGGAAGGAAGGGAGGATGTCGATGGCGTCGATCACGATCGGATGGCTCCCGCGTGAACAGTTCGGCCTCGCGGTCGAATCGCTGAGGCGCTTGTTCGAAAACACCGAGCTTCCCTTCGACCTGATCGTCGTCGACTGCGGGACGCCCCCGGAGATCCGGCGGGAGATCGAAGCGATCCTCTCCGAGCGCGCGAAGGTCACGGTGATTCGGCGGGACGAATACCTGCTGCCCAATCAGTCGCGAAATCTCGTCGTCGAGCGCGCGACGGGTGAATTCCTGTGTCTTCTCGAGAACGACGTCATGGTCGAGCCGGGCTGGTTGTCGCGCCTGCTGGCGGCCTGCGAGGAGTTTCCGGCGGACGTCGCGATTCCGCTGATCATGGAAGGCGGAGTCCATTTCGACGCCCAGCTCGGCCACGTCCGGGAAGTCGATGGCGATCCGGACGGGCGACTCGAGATTCTTCCTCGAGACATCAGCCGCGACGCCGACCCCGGTGCCGAACGGCGACGGGTGGAATTCGTCGAGCAACATTGCGTGCTCTTCCGTCGCAGCGTCTTCGAGCGGATCGGACCCTACGACGAGGAGCTCAGCACGCGCGACGAGATCGACCTCAGCCTGGCGTTGCGCCAGGCCGGTGTTCCGGTGGTCTTCGAGCCGGCTGCGGTGGTCGAATACCTTTCGCCCTGGCCGCCGGGACCGGAGAGCATCGAGTTTTCGAAATTCAAGTGGGATCTGGATCGGGGTGTCGCGGGTTGCGAGCGAATCAAGAGCAAGTGGAATCTGAAGGAGGTTCCGGGAGGCGATGCCGGATTCGCGCGCAAGCGATACCTGACGGGTCGGCTGTGTGACGTCCGGCAGGAGCTGGGCCGGTTGGCCTCGCCGGAATCTCCCATCATCCTGGTGGACGACAACACCACGGCCGGAACGTCGATCGTCGAGGGCCTGCGGTGCACGCCATTCCTCGAACGGGACGGCGAGTTCTGGGGCATGCCCGCCGACGACGCCACGGCGATCCGTGAGTTCGAACGCCTTCGGCAGGGCGGCGCCCACCTGATCGTGTTCCTCTGGACCGCATTCTGGTGGCTGGACTACTACCCGGAATTCCGGCGTCTTCTGGTCTCCAGACACCCGAGGATCTTCGACGAGGAGCACATGATCGTCTTCGATCTGCGCGAAGAGCTGCACCGGGGCGGCGACCCGCAGGCCGTCGAAGAATCCTCCGCTGCATGACGCTCGGGCCGGTCGTTTCGTCCCGAGGCCGCAGCGAGACAGGAAGTCGGTGTGAGCACAGCGATCCGGGCCCGGGATGGGCCCGATGCCCTCGCACCCCGGCTTGACATCGTATCGAGTTATCGGACCTCGAACGGAAAACCCGGCTTGAAACGCTTATCCGCCGATCGTGTTGCCGCAGGAAACGGTCGAACGCCTCGCGAGCCTCGCGGACGGCGCCCCTCTTCGACGTGGCTCTCGCAGCACAGACGATCCAGACCCCGGACGGCCGTACGACGCCATTCGAGGTGAACGCCTTCCGCACGCAGGGACTGCTGCGCGGCGCCGACGACCTCGAACTCGTGCTCGACCGCGCCGACGCGATTCGCATCTTCCAGGCGCGCGACCGCGCGGCGCGACCGTGGGCATGGCGCGAACCGGGCTCTTGAGCGCGGCCCGCGCCAACCGCCGATCGGAATCCGGAGCGTTCACCCGACGGGGAGCCCGCGGCGGGCGGGTGCCCGGACGAAGGAGGCGCGCGAGGTGCTTGATATCCTTGGCATCTCGCATGCATGCTGTGTCGAGCGGATGGCTCGGAGGAGAATCACGTGGCGCTCGAAGGGATCGAGTCGGCACCGCCGCGGCACCTCGGGGACGCGTTCGCCGAGACGTTCGGGAAGCTCCCGAGCGAGGCCCGCGCGCTCGACGCGCTCGAGCGCGGAGTCGAAGGCGGTCGTGGCCTGGTGTTGCTCGACGGCCCCGAGGGAACCGGGAAGTCGAGCGGGCTGCACGCGCTGGAGCGGCGGCTGCGGGCGCGATTCCAGGTGCTGCTCGTGGCCGGCGGCGAGGTGGCGTCTCCCGAGGCGTTGGGCCTGCGCGTTCTCGCGGCTCTCGGGGGGCCGCAGCGCGGAGATCCGCAGCGCGATGTAACGCTTCGCGCTGAGCGTCTGCGCGCTCAGGGCCGCCCGCTCGTGCTGCTCATCGACGACGCCGCGGCCCTCTCCGACGAGTCGGTCCGCTGGCTCGCTCGCCTCGCCGAGCCCCCCGAGGCGCTGGCGCGGGTCGTCCTGGCGGCGCGCGAGTACACGGTCTTTCTCGACGCGTTGTTGGGGATCGGCGCCATGGTCGATCTCGTGCGCCTCGATTCGCGGGCGGTTCCGCGCGCACCTCGTGGGCATAGCCCTGCCGAGCCGCCCGGGGCGCCGCGCGAACCGTCGCCGACACTCGATGTACCAGCACGCGAGCGGCCACCGGCACTCGATGTATCGCCGCGCGAGCCGTCACCGGCGCTCGGTCCATCGGAAGCCCCGGAAGAAACCCAGACTGCCCCGGCGGCCCGCCCCGAGGCGCCGCCACTCGAGCCCACCCCAACCGCGGAGGTCGCTCTCGATCCGGTGGAGCCGGTGCCGGAAGCGGCGGCTCCGGGCGCCGCACCGTCGGGCGAGCCACGGCGAGACGGACTCCACCGCATCGAAGATCTGCTGGGCGACGCGAAGGAGCCGACCGGGTACCCGCCGCCGCCCGAGCCGGACGCCGGTATCGCCAGGTCCGTGGACCTGTATGACGTGGCGGCGCTGCGAAGCGCTTTGCGCGTGCGCGAGACAGAGCCGGCTCCGCATCTCAGTGAATCGCCGTCCGCGTTTCCTCCGCCGGAGCCCGCGCCCGGCCCGCGCTTGCCGGCGCGACCGGCACCAAAGTCGTCGCGGACCGGAGCGCCGACGCCGCAGCCCGGTCCAGCGCCGACACCGGGTTTGGGCCCCTGCCTGGTCGCCGTGATCGCGGCAGCGATCACCGTCGCCTGGCTGGCGCTCACGGCCTTCGAGGATCGTCCAACGCCCCCGGTCGCAGCGCCGGCTCCGGCGCGGTCGGCCCGTCCTCCCGTGGCGAGCTTCCCGGCCGCGCGCCGCGAGCAGCAGCGCGGGGATCCGGTCGCCGCCCGGCCGCGCGCGGCGCGAGCCGCCGCACCCGCTGCGGTGCTCGACCTGAGGCAGGCGCTCGATCTCGTCGTCGACGGCGCGGAAGGCGACGCCCGCGCGGCAGCGCTGCGCTTTCTGCGCAAGCGAGGACCGGATTCCGAAGGTTACGCGCGGCTCGACGAACTCGACGCCCGGCGCCCCCGCGGTCCCGACGAGTCCGTCGAAGTCCTCTCGGCTCGCGCGCGGCTGCGGGCCACGCTGTGTGCCGCTTGGGCCGACGACGTGCGCGGCGAGGCCCCCATGCGCCTCGGCTGTCCCGGGGCCGAACACGTGGCGCGGTAACACGCTGGAAGAGAGTGGGGAAGGTCTGCTGGAGCTCCACTCGCGAGCGTGCGCTCCCCCGCTTCTCCGGCGGCTCGAGCCATCGACGCCGGTCGCCACTCCGTCGTTCGAATTCGGCGCCGCGGTACATTTCGCCTCGCTCGCGGTCTCTGCTCTGTCCCATATCTGCACAAAATTGCACCAGCGGGTGTGGCGTTCTGGGTTGTGGGGGCGTGCTGAAACATTCGTCGACGCGGGCTCCCCGCACGCAGCCGCCGCAAGTTCGCGCAGTGCGGCGGCTATTCGGATCCGCAGACGACGCAATTGCGATTGCAGATCGCGGAACGCTGATTGCATAATGGCGCAAGTAATTCCGTGACCGGCATCACGAGTGCGGCGTCGGTCTTTCCGGGGGGGTGCATCTCGTGCGCGCTCGCACGAGTCGGGAGTAAAAGGTCATGAAAAGATCGAACTACCGGACATGTGTCGAAGTCGTCGCCGGGGCCCTCGCCCTCGCGCTGCTGCCCGGCGTTTCCCCGGCGGCTGCATCGGCGGGTGGCAGCCTCGACCCGACCAGCATTCCCAAATTCGTGACGCCACTCGTGATCCCCCCCGTCATGAAGAACGACGGGGCGGCTCACAGCTACGACATCTCGGTTCGGCAGTTCAAGCAGCAGATCCTTCCGGGCGGTATCTGGAACACGCTCAACGGGCGAAGCGATGCCTTCCCCGCGACGCCGGTGTGGAGCTACGGGCCGGCCGCCGACCCCGTGCCCGCCATCGCGCCCGATCCGGGCTCGCAGTTCAACT
>Ga0210064_1001393_pt1 | contig 10283 bp, 11 predicted proteins | sample Muzzi_CordC_D2_FD_185531 | JGI IMG/M metagenome (GOLD analysis project Ga0210064, IMG submission 185531) | Wetland microbial communities from San Francisco Bay, California, USA, that impact long-term carbon sequestration - Muzzi_CordC_D2 (SPAdes) | ecosystem: Environmental > Aquatic > Marine >...
GAGCCCATGTTTCCCCGGAAAGACCGGATCCGCCCCGGATCAGGCAGCATGTCACCCGACAGCGACAGCCAGGGCATCATCAAATTCAGACAGTTAGCAGATCACGGCCGATTCACGTCGCCATTCAACCACAAATATGCCGCATTTACGCGCTTTTTCCCCACCCGGGTCATGCCGGGAAGAAACAAGCTTCTGTTATCGAAAAGAATCCTGGCAACTGGTACAGGAATTGCTGCTGCAAAGCTGCCGATCCGACAAATTCAATAACCATCAGGAGAGTGAGAAATGAAAAAACACGGTTACTTGCATATCGTATTGCTGGCTGCCATCGGCCTGCTGGTCAACGGCACTGCACTGGCGAAGGGCTCCTACCTCAACAGCGTGAACAGCAGCTGCGGCACAACTTATGACTGCGGCCTGTGCCATATAGACCCTGGCGGCGGTGGCGCACTGAACCAGGAAGGAAAGAATTTTGTTTCTTCGGGATACGATCCGGCATATTTCTGTTCCGGCACGAGTTGCACGGACGCTGACGGTGATGGTTACGGCAGCCCCGGTGACGCCAGCTGCCCGAAAGGCGCCGCGACTGACTGTGACGACAACAACAGCAATATCAACCCGGGCGCCGCGGAAGTTTGCGACGACACCACCGACAATGACTGCGATGGCAGGATGGACTGCAGCGACGGCGAGTGCAGCAGCTTGCTGATTTGCAACAGCAGTGTACCGGAAATCTGCGATGACGGAACAGACAACGACGGCGACAACAAGGTCGACTGCGCAGACAGGAAGGATTGCGGGAAGGAGCCGGCCTGTTTGGGCAGTCGCACCCCTGAAGTTTGCGATGACGGCATCGACAATGATGGTGACGGCAGGACCGACTGTGCCGACAGGAATGATTGCCGGCGTGATATTGCCTGTACCGGAGGCACTGTTCCGGAAATCTGTGATGACGGCATCGACAATGATGGTGACAACAGGACCGACTGCGCAGACCGGAAAGACTGTGGCAAAGACCCTGCGTGCTAGCTGATTCATCCCCCTTCCGCGCATGCGGAAATTACAGCCCGCTCACCTGAGCGGGCTTTTTTTACTGCGCCGGTCGCGATTCTGCCTGCACAGCTGGCTTATATCGCCGCGCTCCCCGCGCAACGCGAGGACAAGCGTCTCCAGCACCAGCAAGACATGTCAGCAATGACTTCGACATCGGCAACACTGTCGCGCTATTCCCTCGGCCGGAACCCGGCAACGGCACGGAATCATGCTGGATCAGGTGACCCGACCCCTTGATTGAGTTCTGGAGCTACTGCGCCACAAACCCGGAATACTCGATCCCGCTCAACCGCGCCATTTCCGCCTTGAAGGTCGCAAGGTCATCCCGTTTGAATTCGTTCAGGTGCGCATGGCCGCAGGCCCTCGCCATGACCTGCATCAGTTCGACGGAGGCGGCGAGGAAGCTGGCGAGCCGTTGCGCGGACTCGTCGACGTTCAACCTTTGCCGCAGTTCGGGCTGCTGGGTGGCAACGCCGGAGGGGCAGTTGTTGGTGTTGCAGATGCGCGCGGCGATGCAGCCAACGGCCTGGATGGCGCTGTTTGCGATGGCGACGCCGTCTGCGCCAAGCGCCATGGCCTTGATGAAGTCCGCCGGCACCCGCAGGCCGCCGGTGATGATCAGCGTCACCCTGCCGCTCGCTCCCTGTTTGTCCAGGTAGCGACGGGCGCGCGCCAGCGCCGGGATGGTGGGCACACTGATGTGGTCGCGGAACAGCAGCGGCGCGGAGCCCGTGCCACCGCCGCGGCCGTCGAGGATGATGTAGTCTGCACCCGCCTGCAGGGCGAACTCGATGTCGCGTTCGATATGGTTCGCGCTCAGCTTGAAGCCGACCGGGATACCGCCACTGACCTCGCGCACCCGGTCGCTGAAGTGCCTGAAATCGGCCGGGCTTACCAGGTCGGTGAAGGTCGGCGGTGAAATCGACGCCTGCCCCGCGGGGATGCCGCGCACCTCGGCGACCTTGCCGGCGACCTTTGACGCGGGCAGGTGCCCACCGGTGCCCGTCTTGGCAGCCTGACCACCCTTGAAGTGAAAGGCCTGCACCTGCTGCAGCAGGGATTCACGGTAGCCGAACCGCGCGCTAGCCAGTTCATAGAAGTAGCGGCTGTTGGCCGCCTGCTCCTCCGGCAGCATGCCGCCCTCTCCCGAGCAGATGCCGGTACCGGCCAGTTCGGCACCCGTCGCCAGCGCGACCTTCGCCTCCTGCGAGAGCGAACCGAAGCTCATATCGGAGACGAACAGCGGGATCTCCAGGCGCAGCGGCCGGCGCGCCTCCGGACCGATGATGAGTTCCGCGCCCACCGCCACGTCCTCCATGAGCGGCTTGCGATGGAACTGCGCGACCAGGATCTGGATGTCGTCCCAGTGCGGCAGACGTGCGCGCGGCACCCCCATCGCCCCCATCGGCCCATGCCGGCCGAAGACCGACAAACCCTCCCGTGCCAGGGCGTGGATGAATTCCACCGTTGGTTCCTCGGGCGTGGCCCGCGGCGGCGGTACGGGGCTTTCGCCGGCCGCGATGCCCGGCCCTTCCCTGCCCACCTGTTCGGCCGTGAACTGCTTGTGGGTACCGTCGCAGAAGGGGGCGTTGCGGGTGTGCTTGCAGGCGCACAGGTACGCCTCCATGTCCTCGTCGGTAACGATGACCTTTGGCGTGAAGCCGCTGCCTGCGTGCGAACCGTCGCAGAACGGCTGGCTGCGCGAGCGGCCGCAGGTGCAGAAGTGGTATTCCTGCCCCTTGCACAGGTTGACCCTGACGGGCTTGTTGTCGGCGACAATCGGATGCTTCATGGCGGCTTTTCCTGGCAAGAACGGTGTCAGAGCACACTCCTTCCCCGGGATTCACTGCTTGTTTCGTCATTGCGTGGAACGCAGTTACCGGGCGATCTCCAACTTATCGGAAACCGTCATGAGATTGCTTCGCCTGGCTTGCGATGACGCAATAGCTTTATTGATCCGGGTTTCCCTAATAGTAGTGAAGATTTCATCCTGACACCATTTCGCCCGCACCCTTCCGGTTTCGGGAATCTTTGCCACACTGAAGGCAGACACCTGCAAACGGAGGCCTGCCATGATCGGTAAAAAGAATATCGTGTTCGGATTTCTCTACCTCGTCGTCACCGCTGCTCTCGGCCCCTACATGGTCACGGTTGTTATCCCGGACATGGAGACGGCCGGAACCGCCAGGCAGGAACAGATGAGCGCGCTGCAATTGATGGCCGCCAATGGTTTCGAACAGGATCTGGAGTCCATGACGGCCGACCAGATCGCGCGCGCCAACAGCGGCGCACTGCTGGCGCTGAACGCCGCGCTCAATGCCGAGGCACCGCTGGATGCCATCAAGGGCGGCCCGCATGCGCACGGCAACCTGGAGGCGCTGCTGAACATCGCCGCCGGAATCGTGCTCGGCCTGCTTGCCGTGGCGCCGCTGCTCAAGCAGTTCATCAGCTGGCTGTTCCTGCTTGGTGCCCTGCTGCACTCCGGCAGCCTCTACATGGTCATTGTCTTCCAGGCAGCGTGGGCGCTGCCGATCCTGTCCAGCGGTATCGGTCCGATCCTGCTGCTCGGCGCCCTGCTGCTGATGGGCCTCACCGTCGCTGTCGGCTACCGGGGACCGCTCACAGAGGGCTGACGGCAGGTCGACTTACTTGTGCTCCCCGCTGGATGACGGTGCTGGTGCTATCCCGTGGCGTGCCTGCGCCAGGACACGTACCACAGTACCAGCGCAATCGACAGGAACAGCGCCTGCCCGATGACGAACCAGTGCCGCTGTGTGTGCAATGCCGGCACCGCGAGTCCGGCAACAGCCGCGTTGATCAGCATCTGGATAAAACCCTGCATCGATGCCGCTGTGCCGCGATGATACGGGAAGCAGTCGAGCGCGAGCACGGTGATCGCGGGCATGACCATGGCGGTGCCGATCGCATAGATCACGAGCGGCCCGATGGTGAACAGGATGCTTGCCTCGAACAGTGCCACCTGGACGAGGTTGAGAATGACAGCCGTTGCAAGGACAGCGAATCCGGTGCTGACGATCCGCACCGGCGTCCAGCGATGTGACAGGCGGCTGGAGACGAAGGCACCCAGCATCAAACCCGCGACCATCGGGATGAACTGGACACCGAAATCGTCCGTGCCCAGACCGAGGAAATCGTAAATGACCGTCGGCGCGCCGGCGATATAGAGAAAGATGCCGGCAAAGGCAAAGCCCAGACTCAATACCATCAACGGGAACTGGCGGTGTTGCAGTGTCCTTGCGTAGACCCGGGCAACCACCCGCGGTTGCACCGACTGGCGATTTGCTGCGGACAGCGTCTCGCGGGTATACGCCGTCATCCCGATAAGCAGCGCCCCGAACAGGCACAGGAACCAGAAAACGCTGCGCCAGCCGTAGTGATCGTGGAGCCATGCACCCAGCAGCGGCGCAATGGCCGGCGCGAGTGCGAACACCAGCGTCACCTGCGCCATCGCACGGTGCGCGCTCTCGGCATCGTGCGCATCACGGATCATCGCCCGCCCGGCGATCATGCCACCGCTGGCCGCGAAACCCTGCAGCGTGCGCAACACGAGGAAAGTGGTGGCATCATCCGCCAGTGCGCACCCCACAGAAGCGAGGACATACAGTGACAGACTGCCCATGATCACCAGCCGGCGTCCGAGCCGGTCGGCCAGCGGACCCCACAACAGCGTGGATGCCGCGAACGCAGCGAGGTAAACCGACAGGCTCTGGCTCAGCAGTGCGCGACTGATACCGAACGTCGCCTCGATGTCCGGGAAGGATGGCAGGTAGGCGTCAATCGAGAAAGGCCCCACCATCGACAGCAGCGCGACAACGAAGGTCAGGCGGGTATGCACGCCTGGACGGATATCTGCGGGATCGGCAGGAGGTGGTGGCAAGGGGATCTGGAAAACTGTAATGAAGACCGGTGCGTCAGTTTCGCATCAGGTTACATTATCAGGGCGTATTAGTGGAAAATATATCATCTGTGAGTACACGTGGCATTTTACCTACCTGACCAAAGGGGACATATTTATCTGGCCACGGGGGACCCTCGTATGAGAACGTGGCCTGTCCGCAGTTATGCACTATTCCCTGATTTCAACAAGGATCGACTCGGGCTCGACACTGACCGGCGAGCCGCACCAGACGCTTGAGGATCCGCTGATTCTATACTGCCCTGGCGCGGAAAAGGTTACGGTTCGCGTATGATCGCTCCTGAAATCCAGGTTGAATTTCGCCTGTTCGCCCGGATCAACCGTCCAGTGAATATTATCGGCCACTTCATCCTCTCTTTCCGGCGGTGGCCGACGCATCCAGCAAGCGCCTTCGGGCAGGGACTTTCGCTTCACCTGTTCCCACTCACCCCGATAGAAGCGCCGCGCGTGGAGAGTCAGCGTTTCACCCACGACAGCGTCCACCGCAGATACCGAGGCTTCAACAATCACCTCGGGTGGCTTTGCGGGTACATAAACCAGAGATGGCTCATGATCGCAGCCGGTTAATGCCATGCAGCCGATTGGCAGGATAGCAGACAGATAACGGGACATATTCATTACTGCTTGTTTCCGGGCAGCCCCTGTGGGAGCAGCTTTATTTATCCGCATTGATTCAATGCATATTTCAGTGCTGGCATCTCGCCGGCCTTTTAGCCATATAAAAACGTGGTCTGTCCCCGTTTATTCTGCTTCATCGCCTGACCACCGCCGGCGAATTCAGTGCTGCCCTTCCCGCCCGGAAAGACTAACGATACGCGCGGTAATAAACATGGTCAGCAGCACCGACCCTGCAAACGCGTACAGCCCGTAGCGCATCTCGACATCCACCAGCGCACCCAGCTTCACCGCGACCACCAGCACCGCCACCACGAACACGTCCAGCATGGACCACTTGCCGTAGAGGTGCATCCAGTGCAGCAGCTTCCTGATCCCTGGCTGCGATGCTTCCTTGCGGCTGACGAGCAGGTACAGCACGCTGAGCTTGAGGATCGGCAGTACCACACTGAAGCCGGCGATCAGCAGGAACAGGAAGAACTGCCGCTTCTCCAGCAGTTCGATGACACCGGAGAGCACGGAGAAGGTGTTCTCCACCAGGATGAACTTTTTCAGGGTGATGACGGGCGCGGCCAGCCCAACCAGCAACAGCAGGGCTGCGAGCCAGACAAGGTAACGCAGTTGTTGCGCCTGACGCGGGTATGCCTGCGGGATGACGACCTCGTCGTAAGTCGATGCTGTTTCGTTTCCCTGCAAGGCGACTCTCGCAACTGAAAATGGTTGCCGCTGATACGGCGCGATTATTCGCTGAACGCCGTACCGACCTGCAGGTCCAGCACTTCGTCGGCCCGGCCCAGGTTGACGGAGAACTCGACCAGGCCGTTGGAGTTCCCGTACCAGAAGGCCTGGCCCTTTTCGACATCCGAGAAGGTGCGCGCATTGTGCAGCCGCTGGCCGTTCACGTTGAACACGGCACCCGGGTCGACCGCGGCCTTGCGCAGGCCGGTGACGGCGTTGCCGAAGCGGTCGATGTAGACGACGCGGTGCAGTTCGTCGGGCCAGTCGGGCCGGTCCAGGTCGGAGACCATGGCCTCCTCGCCCTCGAAGCGGCCGTCCCGCGCCAGCCGTCCCGCGACCGGGGCGAACACGTCGCGGCCGTGGAAGCTGGGAGACACCTCTTCTCCCGGCGGCGGCAGTTGCCAGCACTCGATGTTGCGCGCCCGCCGTGACAGCGGCGCGAACAGGCCCTCGTTCGGGCCAACGTACCAGCGGCCATCGGCGCGCAGCACCACGCCGGGCCGTTCGCTGCCGACACCGGGATCGACCACGCATACGAACACCGTGCCCGGGGGGAGGCCCTGCGCATAGGCCGGCAGCAGATAGGCTGCAGCCTGGATGTCGAAGGGCGGCAGGTCGGAAAACAGGTTGATGACGGGGATGCCGGGGGCGTGCTGGTGCAGGACCGCCTCGACCTCGCCGATGTAGGGCCCCTGCAGGCCGAAGTCGGTGAACAGGATCAGCATGGAATGCCCTGCGCCTTTATCTGTATCGCTGTGGTCCGCGCGCTGTCCATTCTAGTCGGACAGGTAGTACTCCACGGTGGAGACCACGCGGACCTTCTTGATGTGGGGATTGTTCCGGTCCCGGGGGGTGATCGCGAACTGTCCCTGCGAGGCCCGCTTGATCTTGCCGAGGCGGCTGTTCGAGTCCTGCGCGAATTTCCGGGCGACTTCCCGCGCATTGCCGGTCGCCTCCTCGATCATCGCGGGCTTGATCTCGTTCAGGCGGGTGAACAGGTACTCGGTCTGGTTCTGGTAGTCGCCGCCCGTCAGCGCGATGCCCTGCTTGCCGAGATCGACCAGCCGGCTCATGGCGCCGCGCACCCGGTCCACGTCCTCGGAGTACACCGTCACCGTCTGCAGGGCGCTGTAGCGGAATTCCGGTTGCTGGGCACCACCGTAGCTCTGCGCCGACTTGTCGGTGACTACCGGCGCGGACACCGTGACCTCCCTGGCATTGATGCCCGCCTCCTGCAGGAAGGACCGGATCCGGGTCGTGTTTTCCTCCAGGGTGGCGTAGAGCGCGGCAAGCTCGTTGCCCGCCAGGGTGAACTGGATCGGCCAGATCACCACGTCCGCCGGATACTCCTGCTCGGACAGTCCCTTGACCGTGACGCTGCGTTCGAATTCCTTGAAGCGGATGGCCGCGTTACCCAGCAGGTAGCCCAGCGCGGCCAGGCCCAGCAGGATGAATACACCCAGCACCAGGGCGCCGCCAGTCTTTTCACGATGCATTTCGATCTCCCGCGTTAGCGTTGTTCAGGGTGGCAGGCGCCGTTATTTCGCGTTTTCCAGCGCCAGTTCCGCCTCGGTCTTCATGCCGAACTTCTTCATCAGCCAGCTCGGCGGACAGAACCCGGTAAAGGAACTCTGCAGGCAGTTAAAGCCGATGAACAGGGTCAGCCAGGTCCAGTTGGGATGATGAAACAGGGCCAGCAGGGAGGTGAGCATGACCATGATGCCGCCGAAGGCGAAGAGGGTTCGTTCCACAGACATAGCGGAGTCTCCAGTCGAAAGGTTGATCCAGGCGACAGGCTACCATACCCGTCAGTCCCGCGACGCGCGGCGTGATGCCGCGGCTGCCGGTTCCCGGGGCAACCAGCCGCCGGTCGCCTGCAGGGGCGCGGGATTGTCCGGTGTACTGACCCAGAGTGCAATCGCGTAGCGCTGCGCCTGGTCAGGCCCGGCCCGCGGCAGTTCAACCTGCCACTGCCCGGTGTCCGAGGCATGCACGCTGTGCGCCAGCACCACGAACTCCTGCGGCAGCCTGCGGCCCCGGTTCTCGCCGCGCTCCACCGCCGTTTCGAGGCCGAACCCCAGCAGCGCCACATGCAGTTCCAGCGGCTTGCCCGCTGCCGGAAAACCGGCCTGGATAGCGCCGGCATCGACCGTGGCGACCAGCCTGCCGGGCTGCCGGTCACTGCGGCGCGGCCCCAGTCCGAAGGTCCAGCCGCGCCATTCCCGGCCATTGGCGAAAAACCCCGGCGTGTACACCGTGGAGGACCTGCCGGCCCGCGCATAGTCGCGCTGGCGCTCGCCGTAGGCGGGTGCCGCGTAGGGATCCTGCCAGCCGAGGTAGTCCCAGTAATCGACGTGAAAGGCAAGCGGGACGATTTCGGTCCAGAGGTCGTCGTCATCGACAAGCTTGTTCAGCCAGCGTTCGGCGGGCGGGCAGCTGCTGCAGCCCTGCGAGGTATAGAGCTCCAGCAGTGTCACCTGGCGCACACCGCTGTCGAGCCGCAGCGGTGCAGCCGGCAGGGGGGCCGCAAGCAGCAGCGCCAGCAGAAAAAGGCTGCGGCGGATCATGGCCCCGGGGCATTCGCCATGGTGCCGTGGATGAATTCTTCTTATGATAGCGGCCATGGTCCTATGACCGCAGCATATTCGGGAGAGTTCAGCATGCAGGCAACCGCGGAGTTACAGGTCGTTCCCATCGGCGCCGGGGTATCCGTGCGCCGCGAGATCCTGCGCGTCGTCGAGATCCTCAACGGCTACGCGTTCACGCTACAGACCCATGCCTCCGGCACCAATATCGAGGGCGATCTCGATGACATCCTGGCAGCGGTGCAGAACATCCACGTCGCCCTGCATGCCGAGGGAACGGTGCGGCTGGTCAGTTACCTGAAGCTGGAAACCCGAACCGACAAGACGCCGACCCTGGCAGGCAAGCGCCTGTAATCCATATCCGGTATCCGTTCACGGCCAGGAACCGGCAGCGGCCGCCAGGCCGGTGACCAGCGCACAGCGCGCTGGACGCCCGCAGGGTGAGCGCCGCGATTCGTCCGGGATGGAGCGAACGCCGTCAGGGATGCCCCACGCCATGGAGGCCCGTAGCGACCATCCATGCAGGCAAAAAAAACCGGGCAGATGCCCGGTATTTTATCGACCCGCCGAGGCGGCCGTTATTCGGGAGCGGCGGTCTCTCCTGTCGGGCGGTCGACCAGTTCGATGTAGGCCATGGGCGCATTGTCACCGGCGCGGAAACCCGACTTCAGGATGCGCAGGTAACCGCCCGGCCGCTCCTGGTAACGCGGTCCGAGCTCGTTGAACAGCTTGGTGACCACGTCGCGGTCACGCAGGCGGCTGAACGCCACGCGGCGCTTGTGCACCGAGTCCGTCTTGGCCATGGTGATGAAGGGTTCCGCGACGCGCCGCAGTTCCTTCGCCTTGGGCAGGGTGGTCTTGATGATTTCATGGCGCAGCAGCGAACAGGTCATGTTCTTTAACATCGCCTTGCGGTGCGAGCTGTTGCGGCTTAACTGCCGTCCTGTATTACGATGGCGCATTTTTCGTATCCTGTCAGCCGTTGCCCATGGCGGACGACGGTTCGTTGTCTTTGGCACCCAGGCTGGCCGGCGGCCAGTTTTCCAGACGCATACCCAGTGAAAGACCCTTGGTGGCCAGTACGTCCTTGATCTCGGTCAGCGACTTCTTGCCGAGGTTCGGTGTTTTCAGCAACTCGACCTCGGTGCGCTGGATCAGGTCGCCGATGAAGTAGATGTTCTCCGCCTTCAGGCAGTTGGCCGAACGCACCGTCAGCTCCAGGTCGTCGACCGGGCGCAGCAGGATCGGGTCGATGTCGGCCTCGGGCGTGGACACGGTCTCTTCCGAGCTGGCCTGCAGGTTGACGAAGGCCGACAGCTGGTCCTGCAGAATGGTCGCGGCGTGGCGGATTGCCT
>Ga0210064_1001394_pt1 | contig 10279 bp, 10 predicted proteins | sample Muzzi_CordC_D2_FD_185531 | JGI IMG/M metagenome (GOLD analysis project Ga0210064, IMG submission 185531) | Wetland microbial communities from San Francisco Bay, California, USA, that impact long-term carbon sequestration - Muzzi_CordC_D2 (SPAdes) | ecosystem: Environmental > Aquatic > Marine >...
TTAAATAAACACCGTTCAATTGTCCTGCCCAGAAAACCCACGAACTTGAGTTGCATGGGTTATTTGCGTTATGAACAGTGTTCATTTAGAATCTAGCACAAGACTGAACGGTGTTCAATATTATTTTTTAACCCTGCCCTGTCGGCAGTCAATCAGAGGATGTAGACCATGGCACGACGCAGCGACCACAGCCGTGAAGAACTCCAGGAAATGGCCATCAGGGCCGCCGAACACATTGTGGTGGAACACGGCTATGCAGGCTTGAGCGCCCGCAAGGTGGCCGCTGCCATTGGCTATACCGTTGGAACCCTGTACCTGGTCTTCGAGAACCTGGATGACCTTATCCTGCACGTCAATGCACGCACCCTCGACCGCCTGCATGCGCGCATGAGGGAATCACAAGCACATTGTGTCGGCGCCAGTGACTGCCTGTTGCAACTGGGCCAGGTCTATATTCGCTTTGCCGATGAAGACCCGCACCGTTGGGCAATGGTCTTCGAACATCGTCTCTCTGAAGGTCAGGTTATGCCGGCGTGGTACCAGGAAAAGATTGAGCGCATGTTTGCGCTGGTTGAAGAAGGACTTGAACCCTTCGCAGAACACCATACAGACGATGAAATAACGCAGGCATCACGGGCACTCTGGGGTGGCGTGCATGGGATCTGTATCCTGGCACTCGCCGGCAACCTGGGTGTCGCAGGTGTCGATTCAGTGCAGGATTTAACGAAGACATTAATCACTAACTATCTGAAGGGATTCACCGATAACTGACAGGTAGCACTATCCACAGCAACAAGAACAACACAGGCCACTACCCATGGATAAATTGTTCAAACTAACGGGCTTCGTCCCGTTTATCCTGATTATTTTCCTGAACGCCTTTGTCGATCTGGGACACAAGATTCTGATCCAGAATACGGTCTTCAAGATCTACGATGGACAGACCCAGATTATCCTGACGGCCATAGTGAATGGCCTGATATTGCTGCCATTCGTACTGCTCTTCTCCCCCGCAGGCTTTCTTGCCGACAAACACCGGAAGCCCCTGGTTATGAAAGTGAGTGCGGCCGTTGCCGTTGGCCTGACACTGTTGATCACCCTCTCCTACTACCTTGGCTGGTTCCAGTTTTCCTTCGCCATGACCTTTCTGCTGGCTGTGCAAAGCGCCTTCTACTCACCGGCAAAGTACGGCTACATCAAGGAGCTAACGGGCAAGGAGCAACTGGCCACCGCCAATGCGGTCGTGCAGGCAGTCACCATTGTGGCCATCCTGTTTGGAATCTTCGCCTTCTCGGTGTTTTTTGAACGGGGCCTTGCCGGGGTGAGCTATATAAACGAGTCGCAATTACTGCAGGCGATTGCACCGCTTGGCTGGATTTTGGTGATTTGTTCATCACTGGAATTGATGTTTGCCATGCGACTGCCGGCCCGTGAAGCAGCAGCGGCCGGGCAGCGCTTTGATGTAAAAGCGTACAGTAAGGGTCACTACTTGCGGGACAATCTCAACAAGATCCTGGCGAACAGAACCATCTGGCTTTCGATTGTTGGTTTGTCCGCATTCTGGGGAATTTCCCAGGTCGTATTGGCCACCTTTCCGGCCTTCGCCAAGGAGACGCTGGGCGAGAACAACACCGTTGTCATTCAGGGGATACTGGCCTGTTCCGGGTTCGGCATCATTATCGGTTCCCTGCTGGCCGGTCAGTCATCGAAGCATCACATCGAAACGGGCCTTGTCCCGCTGGGTGCAGTGGGTATCGTTATCGCACTCTTTTTCTTGCCACAATTGGACTCACACACTCTGCTGGTTATGGATTTTCTGCTGTTGGGTGTCTGTGGCGGCATGTTCATCGTGCCACTCAATGCATTGATCCAGTTCCATGCGCCGGATGACCAGCTGGGCACCGTGCTGGCAGGCAACAACTGGGTGCAAAACGTGGTCATGCTGGGCTTCCTGGGCCTGACAGTCTTCTTTGCCATCAACGGCATCAGCAGTATTGGCCTGTTTCATATACTGACTATCACGGCCCTGGCAGGTGCCCTCTATACTATCTATCAACTGCCACAGTCGCTGGTGCGCTATATGATTGCGCGGGTGTTCTCCAGCACTCATCGCATAACAGTGCTCGGTTTTGAAAACCTGCCCGGCACCGGTGGTGTCCTGATGCTGGGTAACCACATCAGCTGGCTCGACTGGGCGATGATTCAGATCGCCTGCCCCAGGCCGGTGCGATTTGTGATGCACCGGGCAATCTATCAACGCTGGTATCTGAAATCGTTCATGGACTTCTTCGGCGTGATTCCGATTACCGCCGGCCGGAGTAAAGAGGCTCTGCAACAGATCAACGAACTGCTGCGCGCAGGGGAAGTCGTTTGCCTGTTTCCGGAAGGGACAATCAGTCGCAGTGGCCAGCTGGGTGAATTCAAACACGGCTTTGAACACACCGTCGAAGGCGTGGATGGCATTATTCTGCCCTTCTATTTACGCGGCCTCTGGGGCAGCCGCTTCTCCCGCTCGAGCGAAAAACTGCAGGAGATCCGCAACACCCGCCTGCGTGGGGACGTCATCGTCGCCTTCGGCAAACCCTTGCCCATGGACACACCGGCTGATGAACTAAAAAGACATGTCCTCGAGCTCTCAATCGATACCTGGGAACACCATACACAAACCCTCGACCCCATTCCCTTGGCGTGGTTGCGCAGTGCAAAACGACAGGGTAATGAGCCCTGCCTGGCAGATGCCAGCGCCACAACCATACTCTCCGGTTATAAAATCCTGACTGCCGTCATCGCGTTCTCCCGCCTCATTCGCAGGCGCAGTCAGGAACACAACATCGGCCTGCTCCTGCCAACCAGCAGTCCCGGCATCATCACCAACATGGCGGCGTTGCTGCTGAACAAGACCGTGGTCAACCTGAACTACACGGCCAGCCTGCAGGCACTGCTTGCTGCGGTTGAGAAAGCAGAGATTAGCAGCCTGTATACCTCCAGACGCTTTATCAAGAAACTGGAACAGCGTGGCATTGACCTGAACGAACTCCTGGCGCGGGTTCAGGTACATTATCTGGAAGATCTGAAAGAAGAGATTGGCACGTTCACCAAACTTTCTCTTCTGATCTCGGTGGTACTGTTACCTGCAAGGGTACTCTATGCACTGTTTGGCCGGCGTGCCGGCATCGATCAACCCGCAGCCATTCTCTTCTCAAGCGGGAGCGAGGGGGAACCCAAGGGAGTCGTCCTCAGCCATCGGAACATCATGGCCAATATCCGCCAGGTCTCGGACGTACTCGACGTGCGTGAGGAAGACACTATCATGGCAACCCTGCCACTGTTCCATGCCTTTGGTCTCACAGTAACGGGGCTCATGCCCCTGGTTGAAGGCATCCCGGTCATTTTCCATCCGGACCCGACGGACGCATTGACGATTGCGAAGGCCATCGCCAAACATCAGGCAACCGTGTATTGCAGTACCTCAACCTTTCTCAGGCTGTTTATCCAGAACCGGCATATCCATCCGTTGATGCTGGCGTCATTACGAATTGTCGTGTCCGGTGCCGAAAGACTAAACCCCGAGGTACGGGATGCCTTCAAACTCAAGTTCAGCACGGAGATCTACGAAGGCTACGGCACCACGGAAACCACACCGGTCGCCAGCGTCAACATCCCGGACCGGATCGACCAAAGGGACTGGAAGGTCCAGCAAGGGAACAAGCCTGGCACCGTTGGCATGCCCCTGCCGGGCGGCAGTTTCCGTATTGTTGATCCGGACACACTCGAGTCACTGCCTGTCGGTGAAGATGGCCTGATCCTGTTTGGCGGCTCACAAGTCATGCTGGGCTACCTTAATGATCCGGAGAAGACTGCTGAAGTCATTGTGGAGATGGACGGCAAACGCTGGTACAAGACCGGTGACAAGGGCCATCTCGACCAGGACGGTTTTCTCACCATAGTCGATCGCTACTCTCGCTTTGCAAAAATCGGTGGTGAGATGATCAGCCTCGGCGCTATCGAGAGCGCAATTGGTAAAGTGGTGCCGGAAAATATCGAGGTGCTGACCACAGCAGTACCCGACGGCAAGAAGGGAGAAAAAGTGATTCTCCTTATTTCCGGTGACATCGGTCAGGATGAAATGAAGGGACTAATCGAGCAATCGGGGCTCAATCCGTTAATGCGGCCTGCAGAACTAATTAATGTGGAGGCGATTCCCAAGCTCGGAAGTGGCAAGAATGATTTTAACCGCGCAAAGCTGATTGCATTAGAGGCGTGCGCATAGGAATTACAGCTAACATCAACGCAAACCAACACCAGCGGGATTCTCTATGCCTTTGTAATGACCAATTCATATTCTTGTCTACTTGTCGAATTTTCCCCTTTATGAACATTTACGGGACACTCAATGCCCCTTTCATGCGTTATTTTCCGTTCATGACTTGACTTCCCACCCGCCGGAAGCACAATTCGGTCAGTTGTCAATCACCAGACGCACATAATACAAACACATACGAATGAACACATACGCCGGCACTCTCGCAACCACCCTAAATTCATACTGAATGGTCATTGTGCAAGAACCAGACAACCTAACACATCACCCCAACGCCACCAAAACTCGCAATCCAGCTCCACTACGGAAAAGAAATATAGACCTTCGCAGCCGCGAATATCTGACACACAATGAAGTCGCCGCAATAATTATCGCCGCAGGTCATACAGGCAGACACCGTCACCATGACAAGACTCTCAAACTTGTCTGTTACAGACATGCACTGCGCGTGTCAGAGCTGGTTTCAGCTTCGATGGGACCAAATTTATTTTCTCAATAAGACCCTACACGTAAATCGCGTGAAACGTAGCACATCCAGTCTGCACCCCCTGCAAAATGATGTTATCCATGCCTTTCATGTAATACAGATCGCCAACAGAGAAGGTCCAGATGTTTTTTTGAGTCATAGAGGCGAGCAACTATCAATCTGTACTGTTCGAAAGATAATTGCGCGGGCCGGGGTAAAGGCGGAACTTCCGTTCAGCATTCATCCACATATGCTGCGCCATGCCTGCGGCTTTTATCTTGACAACAAGGTCTTTTTACACCCGCGCAATACAGAACTACAGGGGTCACAGGAATATCCAGCACACTGTCAGATACACCGAACTCACAGCCAAGCGCTTTCAGGATTTCTGGATCGACCAATGTTTGCTTATGACTTTACGAGTCCTCAATTGCTTCGCCTTCTTTATCGAAGACGCAGTACATAAGCCTCCTGCTCTGCGGTTTCCACGGCGCCAGGCCGCGCGGCACGCACCCGTTGCAGAGCTGCTGACGGCGCTTCGCCTAGCTCAACCAGGAGACGTGCGGTGATCAGGCCAGTCCGCCCCAGCCCACCACGACAGTGCACAACCACGAGTTCTCCGTCCAGCAGTCGCGTCCGCAATACCCTGCCAGCCACATTCCATTCCTCCTCGAATGCAGCAGAAGGGATCGACACATCCCGGATGGGCAGGTGATACCAGTCCAGGCCCTGCGCCATTGCCGCCTCGCCGAGATTGGATACCCCCAGTCTCTCGAGTTCATGCAGTTCCATCAGCGTAACCAGTGCAGTCGCACCCCAATTGGCTATAGCAGCAAGATCTGTCTGCAGATCCCTTTCCCAGGGTCCTGTCATCGCATGAGGATCGTGCTTGCCCGGACAAAATGTCATACCGATCCTTCCCTTGCCGGGTATCTCGACAAAGGTGATCTGCAGCGGGTGCGTGTCACTGGTGCGCGGTTTCATGGCTTGTCGCTCACGATTTCACCGGCCAGCGCATGTAGCCTGTCGGCGAAATTAAGGACTGTCTCCAGCATCGCCAGCCGTTCACGCCAGTCCCCAGGTATCCCCTCGACACCGTAAAACGCACCTGCCAGTTGCCCGTATATGGCACCCGTGGTATCCGCATCATCACCGAGGTTCACCGCCAGCAGGCAGCCCTCCTCAAATGTGTGACTGCGATGGAACGCCCACAGCGCAGCCTCCAGTGATTGCACCACGTAGCCGGTTCCCCTGATCGCGGGCGGTTCCTTGTGCTTGTACGAACCCGTTGCGATAGCATCGATCTCGGGGCACAAAGGTTGTTCAGTCCAGCAACCGGAGACTGGAGCATAGCGGCTTGATAGCAGCTGTTCCTTTGATGTTCCCTGCACCGCACCGACGATCAACCCGCCCAGGTAGCGACAGGCATCGACGGCTGTCTGCGCCCCGTGGGTGGTGCGCGAACTCTCTGCCGACATTACGATGGCCTGTTCCGGGTCCCTGGCATAAAACAGGGGCATCGGAGCCAGCCGCATGATGGATCCGTTGCCGGCAGAGCGGGGATTCGTGCTGCCACTGAAGGGCTCACCGCTTGCCTCGAAACGTGCCAGCGCACTGCTGACCGTCCCGCCAATATCGAAACAGGCCCCGGTGCTCGACAGATGCCCGGTCCGCCACCAGCGGACATAGCGAGACAGCTGGTCAGCCGGGTCAAAGCCCTGCTGCTCGATCAGACTCTCGGCCAGGCAAAGCGCCATGGAGGTGTCGTCCGTCCACTGCCCCGGTTCCAGCCCGAATGGCCCGCCACCGACCATGCCGGTAATCGGCGCGAAGCTGCCCGGAGGTTTGAATTCCAGCGTCGTGCCAACTGCATCACCCGCCGCCAGTCCCAGCATGGCACCCCGGTAGCGATCCTGTTGTAATGGTGATTCGCGCATGAGGTTTACACCTTATCTCATTGTATTGAATTGAATCGCCGCCTGATCGATCAACTCGAACACCCGGCCATCACCCGCCACCAGGCAAATCCGGTTTTCCGCGCAGGCCTGCCGTACAGACACTGGGCAACGATGTCGACAACCGTGCCTGCACGCTGTGGTGCTGTCATCCGCGCACCCGATACAGAATCGCGTTCAACGCGTCTCCTCGAATATAAACGCCGGCCCTGCGGAAGATACGACAACATTGGCATCATGCGCAGCGCTGCCAATAACCAGGCCGATCGGCAGCACCACGCCGGTGGCCATCAGGCAGAAAACCAGGATCATCCCCTGGATGAATTCCTTAACTGTCATATATATACCCTCGATTGATAAATCTGCACACAACAAGCCTAGTGCCGTCTAGTCCGCCGGTAGCGGTGCCCGACGGTCACCACCGTGCCGTCGGTATCCGTTACCACGTAGGCATCGAGATGCTTGTCCATCTCACGGATCACCTCCCGGCCCTCTTCCCGTCCGAGACGTGCCCGGGAATGCTTGTCCAGCCACATGATGCAGGCACCACGGTGATCATGGCTCACCCGACCATAGGCGAGTACGTAGCCGATGGCCTGTCGCGGGATCCCGCGCTGCTGCATCCGCTGTTGTGCATGTTGCGTCAGGTTCATCACACACATCCCCGGAGTTACCCCTCAATAAACCACCGGCTGCGAGTCGCGCCGGGACATCTTGTTCCCCGAACCCAGGTTGAAGGCAGCCAGGTGCACGACCCGGTCCTCGGCAACCAGGGCACCGCCGGCCAGGGACTCGCCCGACAGCCGCAGGTCCTCGCCCTCGCCCAGCGCCTCGAACTGCTCGGCCTGGGCCTGTTTGACACTCGCCACGAATTGCTCGGCTTCCGAAAGCACAGCCTCCCTGCCCTCGCCCATGTCAGCGAGTGAACCCAGTGCATAGCTGGAGACCAGGCGTTCCAGGTAGTGACTGAAGGTCGCGCTGCTGTCGAAGATTTCCATTCCCTGTGTTTTCCCATCGATGGCGAACAGCGCCCCGACCTGGCCGTCCCGGGCCTTGAATGCTTCCCTGTAACGACCAAGGCGCTGCTCATGACTCTCGTAGATGTCGGACATGGAGCTGGTGAGCGAGTCAACATCCAGATCTGCCGAACACTCCGCAATGTTGTTCCAGACCTCGGACTGGTCCGAATAGCGCTCGCCGGAGCGCCGCATACGCACGGTCACCGCCTCCGCCTTGCTGGCACGCGCCCGGGAGTACATCGCACGCTTGGCCGAACTGAACTCGTCGCTCTTGCGTGACCAGCGCCCGGCTTCCACGCAGGAGACCGGGATCTCGATTTTTGTGTGCGCTCCAACCAGGATGCTGAGGTTGACGATCCGGTTCTGCTTCGCCCCGACCAGCTCGTCGCCGTCCACCAGCAGGACCTTGCGATCCCCCAGGTTCTCGAACAGAAGGTTGGGCACCTCGCCCTCCTCGGAGACCTCGATCACCCGGGCCAGCTCTTGTTCCAGCGCCTCGTCCAGGGTGAGGTAATCCTTGTCCCGGAACTGGTCGCTGAAGAGCGGAAATACCGTCATGCCCTCGAAGGCGGTGGCTGCGCCAAGGTGCAGGTGGCTGAGGGTATCGTTGATTGTCTGCATAACTGCTCTCCTTTACTCACGGGGTGAGGACTTCATGAGTGCAGTATGCGGGGGGCAGTGGCTCACAGGATGAGCCACTAACTTGGGGCGGGGTCTAGCGGTAGCGGGCGGCGGCCTCCTCATGCCTGCGCTTCACCTGGCGGCGCAGCTCGGCGGGCGCCTCAACCTCGACATCGGCGCCATAGCGAAGAATGTCCATAATCAGCTCGCCATCATTACTGTACGGTATTTCAAGCAGATAGGAGCCATCCTTATCAAACTGGCTTACCTGCTCCGGGTGCCACCGCTCCGAGGCCACCCAGCGCGCCTGTTCGGGGGTGAAGCGCAGCCGGGCCTGCTTGTCCGCCTTGCCGGAGAAGATGCCGTAGCCGCTGGCGAGCACCTCATCGAGTGTCTGCTCAGCCACCGGTTTGGCCTTGCGCTCCAGAATCTCGGCCGAGAGGATCGCATCCAGCGAGAAGCTGCGCAACCCTTCGCGCAGGTGGCACCAGCCGTCGAGATACCAGTTGTCCCGGTAGTGAACCAGGCGCTGGGGTGACAGCTCTCGCTCCGTAACCTCGTTGCTTGAACGTGCGTGGTAGGCGATCTTCAGGCGCCGGCGCCGGATGGTGGCGCTGGCCACCGCCTCGAAATGCTCGGGGCGCTCGGTGCGCGCGGCCATGTGCAGGATGCGGATGCGCTTGCGGACCTCGTCGGCCGAGTCGGCCTGGCTGTCCATCAGGGCGTTCAGCCGTGCAAGCAGTGGCTGTATGTGCGGCGTCAAAAGGCCGTTGCCGAGATTCGACAGCATCTGGTACATGGTCAGCAATGCCAGGATCTCCTGATCGTTGAACCATAACCCCGGCAGACTGTATTTCTCGGCGCCCGGCATGGACCGGTCGAAGCGGTAGCCACGCAGCGAACGATCCCAGGTGATCGGTGCATTCAGCCGATCGCGCATGTACTCGATATCGCGTTTGACCGTGGCCCTCGAAATGCCCATTTCCTCGATCAGCATATCCATCGACGCCGCCCGCCGGTCATTCAGGAGCTGGTCTATCTTGTAGAAGCGTTCGGTGCGGTCCATGGCGATCCCTCAAAATGATTTCTAACCACCAGCCAGTTCAAACAGGATGCCATTCAGGGCCGTTGGCCGTAAGCCTCATCGAAAATAGCTTCCAGAGGTCCGTTCACACCGCGAAGCCTGTCGATCACCGCCTTCGCCCAGTCGAAATACTCACGGCGGCGCTCAATGCTCCATTCCGCTGGCGGACAGCTGGCCACATCGCGCAGGTTGCTGATCTTGTCCGCGAGCTTGACGAGTTTCGCCGGGGCACTGATATGGGCAGCGTGCTCTATCTGGCGCTGCTTGCGTGCCGCTTTGTCCAGTGTCTTGTCATCGGTCACGTCCATGACGATGTCACAGATCACGGATCCAAATTCAAACTCCAGTTCTTCCGCTGTGGTATCGGTATCCTCAATGGTATCGTGCAGCAGGGCCGCGCAGATCACATCCACATCCGTGATATGCCCTTCATTGCAGAGAATGTTTGCCAGCGAAATCGGATGATTGATGTACGGTGATGACTCCACATCCTTGCGGCGCTGGTTCCTGTGCCTGTCCGCAGCAAACGCCAGTGCCTTAAGCAGCCGTTTCAGGCCCTCTTCGCTATTACCCATGTCTAATTCCTTGTTAGCGCAATGATCAAATGTTCACTCTTGGGAAACTCTGATTAAATCTTCAAGAGGAACGAAGTGACGAAGCAATCTGTAACACATTGATTCACTGGTTATGAGATTGCTTCGCTGGCCGTTTCGGACATCCTCGGTAACTGCTCCTGCGTCGCCTAGAGCGCCTACTGTTGGTACCCTACCTCATGCATCCCTGAAATCGTGTCCTCCCACGGCACTCGCACCT
>Ga0210064_1001395_pt1 | contig 10263 bp, 7 predicted proteins | sample Muzzi_CordC_D2_FD_185531 | JGI IMG/M metagenome (GOLD analysis project Ga0210064, IMG submission 185531) | Wetland microbial communities from San Francisco Bay, California, USA, that impact long-term carbon sequestration - Muzzi_CordC_D2 (SPAdes) | ecosystem: Environmental > Aquatic > Marine >...
ATATAAAATTTTACCCGCCAGCAGCCAGACAGGTACGTATTTTTACTTACAAATCCGCATTCCGGCTCAATGTTACTGTCGGCTGACCGATAGCCTTTGATGAAAACATTGTGAATACGGGGAGTTAGGATCGTAACGGGAATAATTCCAGTATATCTCTCCCGGCCTGTCCGAGTTGTTTGACTATGGATACGGATAATACACAGGTGAAAAATACACATACATCGATCTTGCAAAAGGATGCCCTGTCATCCATTGCATTGTTCCGACCGAATATCCAGAGCGAACAAACCGAACTGGTTTATACCCAGGCGCCCATTGCGCTGGGGTCGGCGCTCGCGGTTGCCTTGCTGATCACCGGTGGTTTGTGGAATATTGCCGACCCTGTGGCATTGCTGGTCTGGCTGGGCGCCCAGTTTCTGCAGACACTGGGACGCATTGTCCTGGTGGTTCGCTACCGTCGCTTGCGAGATGAGGGCCGCAATGACCCGCGCTGGGCGCATTACTATTTAAGCGGTACATTGCTCTCCGGTCTGGTGTGGGGGTCCCTGGGCCTGTTCATTGACCTGACCTGGCCGCTGGAATACCAGACGATCCTGCTTATGGGCTTTGCCGGAATTGTGGCAGGCGCCATTTCCTCGTATGCGGCATTGATGCCGGTCTATATAGCGTTCCTGGTACCGGCATTCGTCATTCCATCGCAGGCATTGCTGATCCAGGCCGAGAAAACACCGAATACCATGGGGCTGCTGCTGTTGGTGTTTGCCGGCGCCATGCTGGTGATCGCACTCAATTACAACAGGAATGTTGTCCGCTCCCTGCGCCTGCGCCATGAGAACAGTGACCTGATCAGGAAAATGACGGCCACGAATGCGGCGCTTGAGGTGGAGATTCAGGAGCGACAGGAGGCGGAAAAGGAACTCGGCCGTGAGCGTCGCTTGTTCACCCGTGGGCCGGTTACCGTATTCCGCTGGAGCGTCGAGGAGGGATGGCCCATTGAATATGTATCAAAAACTGTGGCGCAGTTTGGCTATGATGAGGAGTCCCTCATTCAAGATCGGACACCCTTTGCGAGCCTGATTGTCGAAAGCGACCTGCAGCGTGTCGAACAGGCGAAACTTTCCGGTGATGATGACAGGTTTGTAGCCAGCGGTGTTGATTACCGGATTGTGCGGGCCGATGGTGAAATTCGATGGGTATACGACTATACCATTCCAATCAGGGATGATACGGGGGAAATCGCGCACTATGCCGGTTACCTGCTGGATATAACTGGACGCAAGCAGGCGGAATTCGACCTCCAGCAGGAAAAGGAGCGCGCCCAGGTTACCCTGCATTCCATCGGGGATGCGGTAATTACCACCGATGTCAACGGACAGGTTGAATACCTCAATCCCATGGCCGAGCAGTTGACCGGCTGGGAGAACAGCATTGCCCGTGGTTTGCCATTGCGCCGTGTTTTCAGCCTGTTTGATGAGGCCAGCAAGGGCAATATAGAGGCACCTGTCATACAGTCTCTGCGGACAGGTAATGCCAGCCGGTCGACCCGTGATCAGACGCTGCGCCGGCATGACGGAAGACAAATGTCCATCCAGTATTCAACCTCGCCGATTATGAGTTACGGGCAGGAGCCACTGGGTGCGGTACTGGTTTTCCATGATGTAACGGAAAATCGGAGCATGGCGCGTCAGCTGACATACCAGGCCATGCATGATCCGCTGACCGGGCTGATAAACCGGCACGAATTTGAAGACCGCCTGGGCCAGGCGCTGGATTCCGCCATGGATCAAAACGAGAATCATGCGCTGTGTTTTATGGATCTTGACCAGTTCAAGATAGTCAACGATACCTGTTCCCATTCGGCAGGGGACGCCATGCTCAAGTATATCGCCGGTTTGCTCAAAGGCTGCCTGCGTGAGACGGACATTCTCGCACGGCTGGGGGGGGATGAATTCGCAGTACTGCTGAAGAACTGCCCGGTTGCGGATGCCGCGGAAATCGCTGGAAGCATGCTCACCCGGATTAACGTTTCCCGGTTTGACGGGTGTGGCCAGAGCCTTGAGGTTGGCGCCAGTATCGGGATTGTGCCCATTGAGCCGGGCACGGAAAGTGTAACCAGTGTGATGAAAGCCGCTGATCTCGCCTGCTATGCCGCGAAGGATCTGGGTGGCAACCGGATTCATATCTATCAGGCGAGTGACCAGGGCCTTGCCCGCCGTCATGATGAAATGCAGTGGGTATCCCGGTTGGCGGAGGCTATCGAATCGGATCACCTGGTATTGTATTACCAGGATATAGTCCCGGTAGTTCCTGATAGCGGTACGGAACACCATTTCGAGGTGCTGGTCAGGATGCTGGACAAGGCAGGCAAGCTTGTCATGCCCGCCGAGTTCATGCCGGCGGCCGAACGCTATAACCTGGCTGTTGCTCTGGACCACTGGGTTATCGACCACAGTTTTTCCTGGTACGCCACGCGGGGAGAGCGGCTGACCATGTCGATCAACCTGTCAGGAGCATCCATTAACGACACCTCCCAGCTGGAATTTATCAAGACCAGTCTCGCCAGATACCGCATTCCGTCCGATACGGTTTGTTTCGAGGTGACGGAAACTGCAGCGATCGCGAATCTGGAAATGGCTGTCGGCTTTATTAGCGAACTTCGCGAGCTTGGTTGCCATTTCGCGCTGGACGATTTTGGCAGCGGCTTGAGTTCATTCGCCTACCTCAAGCACCTGCCGGTCAGCTATCTGAAGATCGACGGCGCTTTTGTCAGGGATATGGATACCGATCCGGTGAATATCGCCATGGTCAACGCCATCAACCAGCTGGGCAGTGTGCTGGGGATCAAAACAATTGCGGAGTTTGTGGAGAATGACAGGATCCTGGAAAAGCTCGCTGAAATAGGGGTTGATTATGCACAGGGGTACGGTGTTGCCAAACCCATGCCCCTGGAAGGTATGCGGGTTGCAGGCCAGCAAACGGCCTGATTCGGGGCCCGCGCCCGACAAGCACACTGCCAGTCAGGTAAACCCCGACGTGTGCGCCTGCCGTTTCCCCGGAGGGATTGCCGCCAGGTCTCGTCGGGTGAGCGTTCCGGGTAGCCGATCGTTGCCTGGTTCTGCTTCGTTTGGCACTACTCGGGGTGGAATGCAGGCTAATCTCTGTTTTTCTTCCGGCAAAAAATAATAAAGCTTCTGCGCAGCAAGCGGGTATCATTCGGGCAGAAGGGGTACGCATTATCGGGGGCCTGCATGAAAAACTATCAGCATATTCTGTTCGCCTCGGACGGAACCGCGGAAAACGAGGCTGCCGGTGAACACGCAAAAAAACTTGCGGAGGTTTTTACAGCACGCATCAGTCTGTTGCGCGTGCTGGATCACTTGCCATTCGATGAGCCGGTTGACCGGGTCCCGCCCGAGGACGCCGACCAGGTGGAGTGGTTCAAGCAGGACGCGCTGGAATCATTATGCGGTTTCGCAAACCGCTTTGATATTCCCGTGGCCGCAGTAAATGTGGTGGTCACAGAGCTGTCTCCCGAACATGAGATCATCCGTTACGCCAGGGAAAATGACGTCGACCTCATTATTGTAGGCGCCCGCGAGCGGCATGGTTTGTCCCTGTTGCGCGGCGCAACGACCGACAACGTGGTGCACAATGCGCCGTGTGACGTGTTAATAGTACATCTCTGAATCACCATCCGCAGGCTATCCGGGCTGTCCATCGACGCGTGGCTGTACCAGCATCGGCAGGTACAGGTACACAAACATGGAAAAAGCCAGAATCCACAGAAGTTGCGAACCGCCAATCCAGAGCAGGTAATGTGATGGGGCAAACAGGGGTGGCAGGATCCGTAACACGGCCCCGGTAAACAGCACTGCGAACATCCAGCCCAGCATTACCGGGGGGGCGAACACATTCCGGCCGGTATGCCCCAGTGTCACCCGGGCCATCATACCGATAGAGATCATGCCGATACCGCCATAACCGAAAGCATGCACGGCAAGCAACGGGGAAATGCCGAAGGTAACGACGGCCGCCTTGAGCCCGAATCCGGATGTCAGCAATCCGTAACCCAGATAGAGTACCCACAGCAACGGTTTGCTCCATATACCGCGGGTATACCAGTCGGCCATGCGGATCACATGCAGGATGAACAGGATTGCGGCAAGCAGCGCAACCGGTGGGGTGTCCGGGTGCAGGATGTCTGCTATCCAGAACACCAGAAACAACACGAGACTGGATATATCCAGCCACCGCCGGTTCCTGGGGTTGACCGGATAGCCTACACCCTTTTCAATAAAAAAGGGCAGTACTCGTCTGCTCATCACAAAGACCAGCGCCATGACCAGGTAGAGTCCCGAATACAGACCGGCATGGATGCCGCCAGGCAATTTCTGCAGCAATCCGGCATAGAACAGCAGATTGCTGGCGAGGAGCAGCAACAGCTTCGATAGGATGCCAATCTGCTTCCACTGCCTGACCTTTGCCACAGGATATAGCACGGCGATAAACAGCAGACCGATGAAGATATTATCAACCAGGGCCATCAGTTCCAGTGGCACGGCCTCACCCGAAAACACCAGTACGCGCCCGGCAATCCAGATCAGAAACAGCAGCAGCAAGGGTATGCCATGCAGTGTCTGGACCCCGGTCCAGTTGCGCACGGCCGTCAGCAGGAAGCCTGCGATCACCGCCAGGCTGTAGCCGAAGATCATCTCGTGGGCATGCCAGATGCCCGCAGGCAGGCCGTCCTGTGACGCCTGCCAGCCGAGCACATACCTGCCCATCCAGACCAGCATGGAGGCTACGGCGAACAGGGCGGCACCCGCAAAGAAGGGGCGGAAGCCCAGGTTCAGGAAGGCGGTGCGGGTGTCAGTCAAGAATGGCTTCCATGGTCATGCGATGTACTCCTGTTCAAACCGCAAGCGCCGGTTCATTCAGCAAACCGGCCTGCTCGCGCAGTGCCAGGACATGTTCTTCCCAGTAGCGCGAGGTATTGAACCAGGGAAAGGCTTGCGGAAAGGCAGGATCTTCCCAGCGCCTCGCCAGCCAGGCGGCATAGTGGATCATGCGCAGCGTCCGCAACGGCTCGATCAGTTGCAATTCACGGTAGTCCAGATCGTGAAACTGCAGATAACCGTCAACCAGGTCTCCCAGCTGTCTCTGCATGTCACTGCGTTCACCCGAGATCAGCATCCAGAGATCCTGGATCGCGGGGCCGGTGCGGCAATCGTCGAGATCCACAAAGTGCGGACCGTCTTCCGTCCACAGAATATTGCCGGGATGGCAGTCCCCGTGCAGGCGTATCTGTCGCACAGTCCCTGCCCCGGAGAACCGCTGGCTTACCTGCTGCAGCAGATCTTCGGTGAGCGTGCGGTAGGCCGTTTCGATATGCGCCGGCAGAAAGCCCTGTTCGAGCAGAAACCGGCACGACTGGTAGCCGAAACTCTCGATGGTGAGGACCGGTCTGTGGGCGAATGGCCGAACTGCGCCCACGGCATGGATACGGCCGATGAAACGCCCCATCCACAAGCGGTCCTCGCGGTGATCCAGCTCCGGCCAGCGCCCCCCCTGGCGCGGATAAATGGCAAACCGGTAGCCGGCATGGCGGTGGAGTGTCGAGTCATTGCAGTTTAGTGGGGACACAACCGGAATTTCCCGGTCTGCCAGTTCCAGTGCAAAGGCGTGTTCTTCCAGGATGGCCGCGCTGGTCCAGCGACCGGGGCGATAGAACTTTACGATGACCGGTGGTTCATCCTCGAGCCCTATCTGGTAGACGCGATTTTCATAGCTGTTGAGCGCCAGGAACCGCCCGCTGGTCCGGTAGCCGCACAGGTCTACAGCGTCAAGCAGGACGTCCGGCGTCAGTCCGGAATAATCGACAGGCGATGGAATTCCGCTATTTGTGGCAGTTCCCGGTGACATGCTGATCGTGATTCCGTTTCAAGGTAATAGCAGCTGTTTACCCGCATTTGCTTGGGGCGGCGGAAAATAGTAGCACGCAATGCTCCCGGTTAACCGTCTTGAAAAACAACCGGTCGAACGACCTTCAATAATTGTCCCGCCGTGTTTCCCTGAATACAGGATGATGCGGCGAGTCCGGATGCTCCACCCGCCCCGGGAAATCCGTCACCGGCAAATGGCAGGGTTACCTGAGCGCAACGGCTACCGGCTTGCGCCCTCGCATCAACCGAACAACTCATTTGGCCCGGGCTGTAAACAAGGGGCCTGATTTAGCCCGGATGTTCATAATGTTAACGGCTCATTTCTGCCTCGGGATGGAGGGGAGATTCCAGTCCGGACCAGACCGGCTCTGTCATGAGGAGGTATTTGTCATCGGGTATGGCTGATCAGTGATTGTATAAGGTAAATCGATTAATAATTGTCGTATATGACAAATAATTATTTATAAATATAATAATTAGCGTTTGTGTATACATATATATGAGCTATCATATTCGTATATGACAATTCCAATCCCATCAAATTCGACGGTTGCTGCCAGCCTGTTGCACGGCATCCTGGAGCAGGCCCGGACACGGGGCTGGTCGCAGCGGGTGCTGGCTGAACGGGCCGTGGTGCCGGCTTCCAGCATCTCGCGCATCAAGCGCTCCGGCCGGGCCGATCTGGACACCCTGGCCAGGCTGGCGTCCGCGGTTGGGCTGCGACTCGTCCTGGTGCCCGATCACAACTACACGGAAAGGGTGTCCCGGGGTGAATTGTTCTGATGCGTGATCGCCAGCTTTCGGTGTGGACCCGGATCGGGGGGGATCCCGTAAAGATGGGCGTCCTGTACGTTACCGACAACGAGGCACGGTTCTCGTATGCCATGGCCTACTGTGACCGGTCCCTGCCGGGCCTCAGCCTGGTATACCCGCCCGCCTTGTATCGCGATACTACCATCGTCCATCACCAGGCGGGTGCGTTGCACCCGCGCTTTCGGGCGCTGCTGCCGCCCGCCGACGAGCAGAACTTCCAGCGCAAGCTGCTGCTGGCCTACCTGAGGCAGCGCGGGATCGAACCGCGCAACCTGTTCGAGACGGACCTTGAATTGCTGGCCCATGCCGGACATGGCGGTATCGGTCATGTGGATGTCTTTGCCGACGATGCCAGTGCGGAGTCCTGGTACGCAAATACCGACAGCGGGCCCCTGGTGCCGGTCGGCGAGCGCCTGGGACTTTCGCTGAAGGACATGATTTCGTGGCTGGATGCCGATGCCCGTTTTATCCTGGAAAGCCTGGGTCCGACACCTTCCGTGGGCGGTGCCATACCCAAACTGCTGGTGGCGATACCGGCCGCGGGCTGGGACGGGCGTATCAGCCTGCCGAACCGGAGTGCGCAATCCGGGCGCCTGGATGTGGTGCTCAAGATCGAGCGCACCCAGGTCTATCCGGGACTCGCCGGACTCGAGGCGATGGCGCTCGATCTCCACCGCGACGCGGGTTTCGAGGTGCCCCGTTACTGGCATGCGCGAGTGGGTGGATTGCCAGCGCTGGCCATCGAGCGATTTGACCGCGATGCGCATGGCAGGCCGCTTCCACAGGAAAGCCTGTATGCCGTTCTCGCGGCCGGAGCGAGGGATATCGTACGGCATACCGACGGATCGCTCGACCGGATTGCCGGTGTCATCAACCTGGCCGAGCCGTTATTGATCCGGGACAAGCAGTCGGCCCGCCGCCATTTGTATAAACGGCTGCTGCTGGCCTTGTTGAGCGGTAACGGTGACCTGCACCTGGAGAATCTGGCCCTGATCGGCGCGGCGGGTGCCGCCGGGTTTTCACCGGTCTACGACCCGGCCCCGATGCGTGCCTACAGCATGCACAATCTGTTGTGTGCCGTGCCCTTTGGCGGCTATGGGGAGGAACCGCACACGGGTGACCCGTTACTGCAGGCCCTCGGAAGCTTCGGCAGCCACCTGGGCCTGGGTGGTATCACCCTGCAGAAGATTACCCGTGAATCGCTGGAAGTCATGAATGACTATGCGGAGCGGGTCAATGCTATCACCACGCTGCCGGAAGAGAACCGGATGCGCCTGATCGCTATCTTCAGGGATATTCAGCAACGCCTGCGGGCGTTCGCCTGAAGGGGCAGGAGTTTACGGGGGAAACCTTTCCTTTCCGGGTTGTCACAAACGTTATACATTAATATTAGCGCACGCCTGCCGGTGCTCCCGGAGTCCGGCGGTGCATGATTTCCGCAAGGAACAGGAAAAGCCGGTGTATAGAGTGTTCCGGGTCAGGCCAGTGACTGCATCCCGCAGATTCGGCGGAAGCATCGCGGTTATGGAGCTTCCGGAAGCACTGCGCCCGGTTATTTTTCTACGGACGAATACATGCATATCATCAGGTACCTGGCAGTAATGTTGACGCTGACACCCGTCGGCCTTGCTGTGGCCGGTGCGGTGGAACTGCTGGAGCAACTGCGGATCGATCACTCGATACTGGCCGCGACCGAGCGTGATTTCCGGGAGCGTCGTGACCGCGGCACGCTGGCCGGAGCGGAAGCTTCTGACTATGCCGCCTATGTGGCCCGGTTGCACCGTCAGGTCATCGAGGACTGCGCCGCCCTGTATCAGGCACAGCCAGAGCGTCCCCTACCGGCGGATCTTCCCTGTCCAGCCACACTGCCTGCGGTTACGCGGGCGGCGGCAATCGACCAGGAGGCGGAGCGGACCGGTGCCGAGCAGGTGGTGGCTCTGGAGGCGGAACTTGCCGCTGGCCTGGGGGATTTCGATGAACTGCTGCTGCGTGAACAGGAGCGGGTCAGGGCGGCAAGACCCCGTCCGGCGGAAGCCGGCGGTGGCGGTGGTCAGGGAGGCGCCGGGGAGGATGGCGCAGGAGCGGACGGGGAGGGTTCCGACGAGGCAGCTTCTGAAACCGCGGCTGGTACCGCCGCCGGAACCGGCGGCAGTGACCGCAGCCCGAGCGGTGCCCGCGGCGGGAGCGGCAGACCGCACCGGGGCAGGGTCGACGAACCGCCGCCGGACATCCCCGATGGCAGCGACGATGACGTGGTGGCACGTCAGCTGCGCGAGGCGGCGGAAAAGGAGACCGACCCAGCCTTGAAGAAGAAGCTCTGGGAAGAATACCGCAAGTACAAGCAGGGGACGCATTGAGCATGACCAACCGGGAATTGCATTTTCTGCTGCTGACGGTTCTGCTCCTGCTTACGGGCTGCAGCACTACCGCGCACCGGGGTGTTGACGGCCACGTACCCATCCGGAAAGCCGTGACCGAGACACCCGAAGACCAGTTGCTCGATGTATGGATTGAGCTGTTCGATCCGGGGAAACTGCCCGCCGACGCGGAGGAGGCCAGCGGCCTTTCCATGAACATTCGCGAGGCCGAGGCCCGCTACCAGCCCGAGCAGCTGCGCAACACATTGGAGAAGACCGGGTACTGGGGCGCCGTGCGGGTAGTGCCCCGGGGGACCGAAGGGAGCGAGGTGCTGGTTCAGGGGACCATCCTCGCCTCGGATGGCGAACAGCTGGCGCTCGCGATTACCGCCCGGGACGCCGGCGGGCGCAAGTGGTTCGAGAACACCTACCGCGCGGAGGCCACCCCGGAGGACTACGAGGCGGCGGCGCGATCGCAGCGCGAGGTATTCCAGTCACTGTACAACAGCATCGCGAACGACCTGGCGCAATACCGTTCCACCCTGGTCCCGGCCGATATCCTCGCTATCCGCCGGGTGGCGGAGATGCGATTTGCCACCGACCTGGCACCCGATGCCTTTGGTGGTTACCTGCAACACGACAGCGACGGTCGGTACCGGGTGCGGCATCTGCCCGCACGGGATGATCCGATGTACCGGCGGGTGCGCGCCATCCGCGAACGGGATTTCCTGCTGATCGATACCCTGGACGGACATTTCGATAATTTCTCCCGCGAGATGCAGCAGCCCTATTTCGACTGGCGCAAGGCGCGCACCGAGGAGGCCACCGCCCTGCACGAGATCGAGCGAGATGCCCTGAAACGCAAGCTGCTGGGCATCGCCGCCATTGCCGGTGCCATTGCGATCGAGGCCTCCGGCAGGGGAAATGGGGCTACGGCGGGAGTGTTACGCGATACCATGGTGATGGGGGGGGTCTATGCCATCAAGTCGGGCTTCGACAAGGATTCGGAAACCCAGATCAATCGCGATGCAATCGAGGAACTGGGGGAGTCGTTTTCCTCCGAGGCACACCCGTTGGTCGTGGAGGTCGAGGGTGAGACCCACGAGCTGACCGGCTCTGCCGAAGTGCAGTACACCAGGTGGCGGGCA
>Ga0210064_1001398_pt1 | contig 10254 bp, 14 predicted proteins | sample Muzzi_CordC_D2_FD_185531 | JGI IMG/M metagenome (GOLD analysis project Ga0210064, IMG submission 185531) | Wetland microbial communities from San Francisco Bay, California, USA, that impact long-term carbon sequestration - Muzzi_CordC_D2 (SPAdes) | ecosystem: Environmental > Aquatic > Marine >...
AATCAACGATCATGAACAATAACATTTTACTGTGCAGTGATATGGACCGCACGATCTTGCCGAACGGCGATCAGGAAGAATCATCACAGGTTCGTTCCGTTCTGCGTCTTCTGGTTGAACGTCCAGAAATACACCTGGCCTATGTAAGCGGTCGCGACAAACAATTGATTCAGAAAGCCATTGAAAAATACGATCTCCCTCTTCCGAATTATGCTGTTGGCGATGTGGGGACGACTATTTATGAATTGATCGGCAGCAACTGGAACCCGTCGGGAGCCTGGTTTAAGGAAATTGCTAAAGACTGGAATGAATTGGACCGCGAAGACCTGTCCGGATTCCTGAAAGAATTTGACGATTTGACACTCCAGGAGCCGGAAAAACAAAATCGTTTCAAACTGAGCTATTACACGAATGAGAATATCGATGGCCGGCGGTTGGTCGATGAAATGAAACAACAGCTGTCAAGACAAGGCCTGCACTGCCGCATCATATGGAGCGTGGATGAGCAGCGCCGTCTGGGCTTGGTGGATGTGTTGCCACAAAGGGCCTCTAAACTGCACGCGATTCGTTATTTGATCGATCAGAAAGGATACTTGAAATCTCGGGTTGTTTTTTGCGGTGACAGCGGCAATGATCTTAACGTCTTGACCAGCGATATCCAGGCCGTTCTGGTGAAAAACGCATCCGAAGAGGTGCGCCGAGAAGCGCTGGAAAGCGTTGCCAAAAATGGACGAGCGGAGACGCTCTATGTTGCGCAGGGTAATTTTATGGGCATGAATGGCAATTACACGGCTGGTGTGCTCGAGGGGTTAGCGCATTTCAAGCCCGATGTTCATCCGTGGATAGAAGCGGCTGTCTCCCGATTGGGTATTTCATGAAAATTTTTAAGATAGAACCAAGTATGATAAAAAAATTTAACCTCATATCAATTGCACTTAATTAGTCCTGTTAGACATTATTACTTGATTTTTCCCTTTATTCTTTGCTTTATATAATGCCAAATCTGCGGCATGTATTAATTTGTCCGGTGTATCAATAAGCCGATTGGTTTGGCTTAACCCAATGCTGACTGTTACAGAAAAATCTTTGAATTGTATTTCCTCTATAGTTTTACGAATACGCTGAGCAGCATTAAAAGTTTGTTCTATATCAACTCTGGGTATTATAACTGCCATTTCTTCACCACCATAACGGGCAGCTAAATCCATCTCTCTTACTGAATCATTAATAGCAGTGCCTACCTTATTGAGCACTTCATCACCCTTTAGGTGACCATATTGATCATTGATCTTTTTAAAGTCATCAATATCGATCATGAGCAAGCACAAGGACGTATTTTTCCTGTTTGCTTCTTCAATCTCTTTTTTTAGGACGACGTCGAATACTTCTCGTAAATATAGTCCTGTTAACTCATCTTTTGTTGTTGCACCAGCAATGAAAGCGCTTTTATTCTCTTCGATTATTTTAGGCTCGGATAATGTGTTTTTGACGTTTGTAAGATAATCTAAAGATGCAACTGATACGCCTACATTTCTACCGAGAATATGATTTAACTTCTTCATATGAGCGATAATTTCATTCCACAACGATTTTGATTCTCTCTCTTGAAACGATTCATGAGTCAGAGATAAAAGAATAGTTGAATAAAGACAATTTTTATGCTTGTTTTCGTAACGTTTTCGAACGCTCTTATCATTCGCGATGGACTCGATATCTGCTAACGAAAGTGTACGATCGTCGAACTCAACAATATCTTCAAGTTGATTGTCGTTATCATTTTCTTTTTTCAATATCATTCACCTTTTGGGAGACTTAACATTTCAGATATAAATGGTTAGATAAGCAAAAGTTATTATTCTATTCCGAATATCACGTTTTTCATGATCATTTTTATTGTTTGGGATGACACTGTTTGCATCTTCTTGGTGCGGCACCCTTGTCTTTAGATCTCAGATTCATCTTTTTATTATACAGTTTATGACAGCCCCTGCAATTATAATGAATAGCATTGGCGTGGTTTTCGAGCTTTTCTTCCTTGCTTAATCCCCTCGCCTCTTTACCTCGTATATATACCGGTTCTTGATGGCATTCGATACAGTTCTGTACTTCATCACCTTCTTTTAAATCTTTTAACGGTTCATTGTCATCATCATGGTGACATTCACCACAGCCATCTTGGAAGAGGCCAGGATTATTTGCTAAGTATTCTGTCGCATGTTTTTTGTGTGTAAATATATTTATACCCTTTTTATGTTCTTCATAGGCAGGGTTATCCATCTTGATTTTATCTTTAACCTCCGTTCCGGCATTTAAACCGCTATAAGCAAGAAGGAGTGTAGTTGTAACAAATATTACAATTAAGAAAATTCTCTTCTTCATATACACCCTTTTCCTCCTTTAATATTCTTCTTTCGCTGTTTACGATGCGTCCTTTGCGAAAGTTTTATTGGCTTGTGTTTCCCTATTTTATTATTCTTTCTCTACCACAGTATATAGTTTTATAGTCAATTATTGCCTTCGTTTGTAATTTCTTCCAATCGTTTTAATGCTTTTTGGCGCACGCCAGGGTCAGGATCATTTTTGGCGGCCTTTGCAAGATAAGCTACGCTTTCAATTTTTTCCAATGCCTGCTTTCGGACCTCTCTCACTGAAATACCGTTCGGCTCTAATTTTTCTCTAAGGGATAGATAACTGTACCGAACTCCTAAAAGAAAAAGGATGACCGAAATCCCCATCAGAAAGTATTTGTTCGGTTCTTTAAAATCCACCAGAGACGTTTGAACAACGGGCAGAATGCTAAATATGAGTCCAACGAATGCAACCCAAAATGCAACCCAAAAAGGAAAATTCTTCAACAGCTTCATTTAACCCTCCTTTATATGAAAAGTTTCTGTCTAAATGTTGAAACTACATAGATATTATAATTTATCATTTGCTTTTTAATCGTTTCCCTGTCTTTATTAATTCTTCACCAATCTCTTCTATTATTTCACCCCTTTCCATCAATTCTTTCCCATGTTCGATCCATTCTTCACTTTTTTCTTTTTCTTCTTGATACTCCTTCACTCTTGATTCTCCTGCTCGTTTCAGTCTTTTTCCCATTATTATATTTCTTTTACCAATTTCTTTTTTATTAAAATTATTTTCACTCTGTTCTATGAGTTTATCACCTTTTTCCAGCAAGTTACCACTTTCATCAATTATTATCTCTCCCTCTTTAATCCTTGTTTTATATTTGTCGACTTTTCTAATGTTTTCATCCAAAATGCTTTTAGCCTTGCTTGTTATTTTATCACTTTCCTTTAATCTTTCTTTACCTTCTTCTATAAGTTTTTTGCCGGTTTCCACTTTTGTAGTATTAATTTTCATTTGGTTTCCTTTCATATATAAAAAGAAATAAAAATGCGATGTCAATTTTCTATATCACTCAGCACATGCAATCAAAGAATTATGCTTATATTGGCTCACGTTGCCTTGATTTATTTTCATTAACAAATTTGGTTAGGGCAATGATGTCGCCAACATTGTTTGTCTTTTTGGATAAAAAAACATCCGCACCTTTTTGTTGCGCCGCTTTTCTGTATTCGAGTGAATCATAATTCGAGTTTATAGCGATTATGATTTTAGGATGTTTTTCCTTTATTAATTGAGTAAGTTTTAATCCGTTTTCTTTTTCCAGTTTGAGATCCATAATGATAATATCGGGTAGATTTTTAGAAATTTCCATAAAAGTTTCTTTGACATTTGAAGCTTCCGCAATGGTTGCAAAATGAAGTTCGGCAACAAGAATGTCTTTCATCATTTTCCGTAAATTAATATTGTCTTCGACAATTAATATATTCATTATGAGTTACTTTAAAACTGTTCCTAAGTTTTAAGCAGATAGCATGAACTATTCTGGATATTATAAATTTAGATGACATAATTTATTTACTAAAATTGATGGAAATGGTATATGGGGTAAATTATGTAATTCTCTGTTTTTTATTGCCTATTCATACACAGAATATTCGTCTTGTATATACTGATACATATTTGAGGTATGTCGTGGGAAAGAAATTCAAAATTTTAATTGCAGAAGATCAAACAATTGTCAGAGAAGGATTACGATCTTTACTAAATGGTAGTGACGACCTTGAGGTTGTAGGTTTGGCTGAGGACGGAATTGAGACGATTAGGACGGTTGGAAAGTATCTACCGGACCTAATTTTATTGGATCTTTCCATGCCTAAGCTGGATGGTATATCCGTTATCTCTGAGATAAAAAAGCAGTTTCCTGAGGTCAAGATACTCGTTTTGACTTTCCACAAATCGGATGAATACATTCTCACAGCTTTTAATATGGGCGTCGACGGATATTGCCTTAAAACAGATACCCACTCCGAGCTTTTAACAGCCATAAAAAAAGTACTTGAAAACAAAATTTATTTTAGTCCAGGAATTTCAGATAAGGTGCTGGTGGGTTATCTCGAAGGGAGTAAAAAATTAAAATCCGAAACCGACTGGGAATCTCTAACACAACGTGAAAGAGAGGTCTTGAAATTGGTGGGGGAAGGGTATAAAAGCTCTGAAATTGCTGATTACCTTAGTATTAGTCCAAAAACGGTTGACAAACACCGCTCCAATATCATGAACAAGTTGGATTTACACAGCGCATCAGCCTTAACTGCATATGCTATAAAGAAAGGCCTGGTAACGGAATAATTCATCAGTTATGTCCACAGGGCCAAAATGCCTCAATCATAGTTCCCTTTCCCTCATCTGATTTAATCCTAAACATACCTTCGAAGAGTTCTGTTCGTTCTTTCATACTTTCAAGCCCCATGCCGTTGGAATGGCCATCCTCATCGAATACATTTTTTAAATCAAACCCTTTACCATTGTCTTTGACGATCAGTTGTATTTTTTCGTTATTTTTTTTTAATATCAAACGGGCTCTATCTGCATCACTATGTTTGGCAATGTTGTTTAGGGCTTCCTGAATGACTCTGTAAATCTGGATTTTCAGTGAATCAATGATATCATTTTCTTGGACATCAAGTTCAAACTCTATAGTAATATGCGAATAAATTGCCTCAAATTCGTGGATCAAATCACGTATGGCCGCTTGAAGTCCTATATCGTCTATGACTGAAGGATGTAAATTTTTATAAATTCTTTGTGTTTCTTCAATCGTATTCAGGGAAATGTCAATTAGATCTTTAGTGGTCGTTTTTAAGCTTATTGGTGCATCTTTCATATCTGCCAATAATTTTTCCAAACTGTATTTAATGCCGGTCAATTTAGCACCGATACTGTCGTGGAGATCACGTGAGACCTTTTTTCTTTCCGCTTCCTGAGCGTTCAAAAGTTTTAACGAAAGGGTTCGTAAAGTTTTTTCAGCATTTTTGCGCAGGGTAATGTCGGCAACAGAAATAAGGTGGCCGATGGTTTTCCCTTCACTATCTAAAAGTTGAGAATTTAATATTAATCCCCAAAATTTCGTACCGTTTTTACGCCTGAAGGGAAGTTCAATACCGTCGTTTGGAACGTTACCTCTAATTAATTTAAAGTAATCCTCAGAAAATCTTTCCATATCTTCAGAGGGCCAGTAAGGAAATGGATAAGTTTTTCCTATTAATTCTGTTTCATTCCAACCAACCATATTACAAAAAACTCGGTTGACATATATGATCCGACCTTCCAAACCAACGCCTGTAATCCCGCATGGAATGGCCTGTTCGATAGCTTTACGAAAAATGTGTTCCGCTACTAATGCCTGTTTAACCGGCTTGTCTTTAAGAATTTTTTGATCAATAATCTCCACAGCCATTTCTGAAGGAAATGCTTTATCGTCTTTAATTCTTAGTTTCTGAATTGGTTTTTGAAGCGTTTCCTTTGCCTCTTTATATGTGACCACCTCTTTTTCTAAATCTTTTAATCTTTTTTCTAGTTCTTCATATGACGGTTTTTTAGACATTTTTAATCATTTCGATTAGTCATCTTTAAATTAAATTTTCGTTGCCTGAATTCAAAAATATAACCCTATTATATCATAGGCGTAATGCGGTAGATCAGACGTGATATTCAGAAGCTTGATGCACATGAGAACTCATTATGATTAACGTAACATAGATTTAACTGGAACTGCAATCGATTATTCATCAAAGCGGTATCAATTTCGCTCTCTCCGAGCTGTAGAACTTCGTCTCGCAGAGACTACGGGCTCGGTGAGCTCTACGAGCTGGAAGCTGGATTGGAAGCGGAGGTGAAGGCGCTATGAGACTTAGGCTGATGGGGTTGTAAAAGTAGTGTTTGTGTTGGATAGGCAAACTCAATGCCCGCTTCATGAAACTGTTTAAAAATATCGAGGTTGATACCTTGCTGAATATCCATATAGACATTGTAATCCGGATTTTGAATCCAGTACACCACCTCGAATTTCAAAGAATAGTCTCCATATTCTTTGAAGTGAGCACGATCGAAACGTACTTGTGCTTTGTTTTCAATAATTTTATAAATCATTTCTGGAATTTGGGACAGCATCTCATGCGGGGTTTGGTAAAGAACCCCGATGGTAAAAACCACACGCCGCTCAAACGCAGCACCGAGGTTATGATATGCTTCGGCAAAGTTCGGACGTATACGAATGGCACATCGATATGCTGCGACAGCTTTGCCCAATATTTTTTGCATCTTGTAAATATTGCCAAGATAGAGATAAGCCTCCGTACAATTCGGATCAATGGCGAGGGCATTCTCGTAGGCATCGATAGCTTCATTTGATTTGCCGAGTTCGTGAAGGCTGTTCCCCAGCTTTAAATAGATGTCTAAATTAAGGCTGCTTAGAGGATCATGTCCTGACAACCGCCGACCCTTTTCTTGGATTGCCGTCAAACAAGTTGCCAGAGAGTTAATGAAATTCTGTGGCATCAGGATTGGCTGCAACGGCACGTTGGAAAGCCTCTACCACTCCATCCAGATTACCCATGGAATATAGTGTAAGTCCAAGATTTTTATTTATCTCAGCACTGCCGGGATTTAACCAAAGCGCCCGTTGAAAGGCCTTGATGGCCTTATTGAGATCGCCTGTTTCATAATATGCAGCGCCAAGGTCATGGTAGAATTCACTTTTAGTTGAATCACTTTCAATGGCTTTTTCGATAAACCTAATGGCATCAAAAAATTGTCCGGAGGCATATGCAATGCCGCCGAGAAGGTGCAAAACATCTGCACCATTGGCATCGTCTCTGAGAAACGGCTTCTCATGAAAATTTTCGGTCTGTTCGAATACGCCGGTTGGGCAGTACTCTACTGAAAAATGATAAATCTCTTTTTGGGGATGATTTGTTTTTTCCATTTTCTTAACTACAAAAAACTCGAAAATTTTTCTTTGCATTCTCAACCGATGAAAACTCTACACGATATATCCATAAATCAACATTCACCCCTCTCCCTACCAGCGTAAATCCTTTGGTTTGGTACATATGGCGATGGACGTTCGTGTCATCAGTCTGGAAACGGAATACAAACTTGTCATCTGTCTCCTGCCACATAAGAAGATCGGAACTCATAGATGCCTCTTGAAAATCTTACTTTGTTTATGGAGGGATTTTTCAAGTGGTGGTAATCAAAATAGCTATTACTGATGTCTGTAATTATTTTGTTAAAAGGTTCTCAAAGAGTTCGCTAAAATTTTCTAATCCGGCAATATTTTTAATCCCACCAAATAATGATTTTTAAATCGGCCGTCTTTTTCTTTTTTAAGGTAATCGATTTGGGTTTTTAGCGCTATGGGATATTTTGAAACATCACTGTAGTATTTCATATTGAAGCTTTCTCCCTCTTTTAACCGTTTTAAAATATCTGAAGTCTCCTTTACCATTATAAACATCTGCTTTGATGGTGTGGTCCAGATTTTAAATTGAAAAAGATAAGGGAGTCCATTTGCCATAAATTCGACACTATAAAATTTGTCCGATTGGGAACGTTGCGAAAATTTTCTATTCCTTGAATTGTGGTTGGCATTATTTTGTATCATATTAAACCATTGTACGTCCGTATTTTTATATGGGTTTGAAAAATGCAAATAATTCGCATGGGATTTAATTTGTTTTCATTAAAATTTTTTATACTTCTATTTCTGGTTACAGTTAATGTGAAATTCTCAACGTTCAGTTTCAAATGGTAATTATTCAGTTTGAAAATGTTATACTCATTATATCAATCGAGTAAATACGGAAAATTATGTATTTTAATATCAACACATAGAAAAAATTGTTTGCGGTTTAGCAATCACAAAAACGAACGTTATTCATCAAAAAGCGAGCATCCATCTCATGCAACATTCAGCCACTAAAATCTTCCGGCTTTAGGTTTTTGAGATATTCTGCCCACTTTTTTCCCTCTTCACTGGTATCGAATATTTCGGTATCTCCATTCATCTGTTTGAATTTTTCAAAAACCTTCTCATCCACATATATTAATGCACCGAATCGAAGTGCGATGGCAATCGCATCGCTTGGACGGGCATCTAAACTGAAACTACTTTTTTCGGTTATAAAGTGTATTTTGGCGTAATAAGTATTCTCTTTTAAATCGTATATCTCGATATTCGACACGGTTATTTTCAGGTTTTCGACGAAATTTTTAAAAAGATCGTGAGTCATTGGGCGGTCGAACATAATATTTTGCAAAGCATTAGCAATGGAGACGGATTCGAGGACTCCTATCCAAATAAAGATTGTTCGATCATCCTCAATCGACTTTAAGAAAATTAAGGGGGTATTTGATTTTGGATCCAGCACCAAACCGGCAATGTTTGCCCTATGTAACACAGCTTTTTTCCTCTTAATGACAAAATTATTCTTGAGAAAGCATAATTTTAATTACAAAAATAATTTTTATAAGTTTCAACTATTATTAAAATAAGGGGAATTATGTATTTAATGGCTCCAAAATCATATTTAATCGAAATCAAAAATTATGAATAAAATAGCAAAAAGGGCAGGTTCCTGGTTTTACCCCTTTTAGTGGACACACCGAAAAGCTAAATGCTATGCATTAGCAAGGAGGTGTGACCATGGGTGGCATACGCCGTCGACGAACTTACGACAAAGAATTTAAACTTGAAGCCGTTCGTCTAGTCTTAGAAGAAGGCCACAGTGCCAGGTCCGTTGAACAGAAGTTGGGTACCGGCCAAGGGGTCGTCTATAACTGGGTACATCAATTTACCGATGATCCAGGGCAATCGTTTCCCGGTAAAGGCAATCTAAAACCGCCGGATAAAGAGCTTCACGATCTTAGAAAAGAACTTGAACGGGTCAAGCGTGAGCGTGACATCTTAAAAAAAGCAGTGGCCATCTTCTCAAAGGACCCGGATCGATATACGCGTTCATAGCCGAGCACCGCTCCATCTATGGAGTTAAGGAGATGTGCCGGACTTTATCGGTGTCTCGTAGCGGCTTTTACCGTTGGTGCAATCGTAGGCCGAGTTCGCGTGATCGAGAAAATGACCAACTGGTGATGCAGATCCGCCAGATTCATCGTGAACTCGATCGTATCTACGGCAGCCCCAGGATGACCCGTGCATTACGTCAGCGTGGCTTTCAATGTAATCACAAGCGGGTTGAACGCTTGATGCGGATCAATGGAATCCGATCCAAGCGCAAACGCAAATTTAAGGTCACGACGCATTCAAAGCACAACCGGGTCGTGGCAGCTAACTTGATTCAAAGGGATTTTACCGCGTCAAAACCAAACCGATTGTGGACATCAGACATTACCTACATACGTACCCAAGAAGGTTGGTTATATCTTGCGGTTTTCCTTGATGTATGCTCGCGTCGTATTGTGGGCTGGTCTATGAGCCATCGTATCAACGATGGCCTGGTTGTAAACGCCTTCAAGCAAGCCAAGTTACAACGACAGCCATTACCAGGTCTGATTGTTCATTCAGACCGTGGCAGTCAATACTGTAGCCGTTCTTTCAAAGAACTATTAGATTCCAACCGTTATCGGCAGAGCATGAGTTCAACTGGCAACTGCTACGACAATGCCATAACGGAAAGTTTTTTCGCAACATTGAAAACAGAGCTTATCCATGAGAAACGTTATCGAACTCGTAACGAAGCCCGAAGAGACATTTTTAAATATATTGAAATTATTTATAATCGTATCCGTATTCATTCTGCTCTTGGAGATTTTTCCCCAAATCAGTTTGAACAAATGAACAATTTCGCTTAACTTAGTGTCCACTTTTTGGGGGGAACTCCA
>Ga0210064_1001399_pt1 | contig 10250 bp, 11 predicted proteins | sample Muzzi_CordC_D2_FD_185531 | JGI IMG/M metagenome (GOLD analysis project Ga0210064, IMG submission 185531) | Wetland microbial communities from San Francisco Bay, California, USA, that impact long-term carbon sequestration - Muzzi_CordC_D2 (SPAdes) | ecosystem: Environmental > Aquatic > Marine >...
ATCCGCGCAACGACTGCAGCGCTGGCTGTGGTGGGGACTGGCGACCTTTGTTTCGCTGAGTGTGCTCCCCGTCCTGGTACTGCGCTGGATGCCTCCGCCCACTACCGCCGTAATGCTGCAGCGTACCCTGGCCGAAGGCCGGTCACAGGATTACCAGTGGATGCCACTCACCCGTATCTCGCCGGAGATTGCCCTGGCCGTAGTCGCATCCGAGGACCAGAAATTCCCGCAACATTGGGGATTCGACCTCGAATCCATATGGGACGCTGCGCAGGCCAATGCGCGCGGTGCCCGTTTGCGCGGGGCCAGCACCCTGACCCAGCAGGTCGCAAAAAACCTGTTCCTCTGGCAGGGACGCAGCTATCTGCGCAAGGGGCTGGAGGCCTGGATGAGCCTGCTGCTGGAAATCCTGTGGCCCAAGCAGCGGATACTCGAGGTCTACCTGAATATCGCGGAAACCGGTCAGCACACCTTCGGTGTCGAGGCAGCCGCACAGCGTTTCTTCGGACGGCCGGCCGCTACGGTTACCAGAGAACAGGCGGCATTACTGGCCGCGGTATTGCCCAGCCCGCGCAGATATCATGCTGCACGCCCTTCAGAGTATCTCCTGGAACAGCGCAACCGGGTCCTGCAGCAGATGACGCAACTGGGCGGTATTGCCTACCTGGGAAATATCCTGCCAGCACCGGATTGACCAGGCCGGGTATTCCGGCGCCATCGAACAGTGACCGGGAACGCCGCGGACCGTAACCATTGCCGGACACCAGTCGGGGATTGGAGAAGCCGAAGATTTCAAGTACCCTGATTGACCGGCCAGGGAAAACGGATAACCATTACAGTAACTAAGGGCATTTAACAGGAGAAAATGATGACGAATGCGCAGACCATAGCCAGGGACCTTCCCATCACCGATATCATGCAACGTGAGGTGCTGTCCGCTAATGAAGACTGGTCGCTGGACAGACTGGCGGGATTTCTGATTGATAACAGCATTTCGGGAGCTCCTGTCACTACCGCAGACGGTGAATTGATCGGAGTGGTATCCCTCACGGATATTGTGCGCCAGAGCAGCATGCCGGACTCCGACTCGAGCCAGGCGGATACCCACGATGTCTACCTGTATGATCTGCAACGGCATATGAGCCAGGAAGAACTGCGGGTATTCCACACCCAGTACGAATCACCGGTCCAGGTCCGGGATATTATGACCCCCATGATCTTCAAGGTAAGTGAAGAGGCCAGCCTGCAGGAAGTGGCGGACACCATGCTCAAGGGGAGAATCCACCGCGTTTTCATTACCCGCGACAACAAGCTGACGGGCATTGTCACCGCACTGGACATGCTGCAGGTGATCCGGGATTACTGACACCCGCCACAGCGGCGCGCAACTCCTTGTATTTAATGTCATTATTTAAAACTCCTTTATAACCATAGAGTTGAAGAAATCCGCTCGTCGAACACACCCGTATTGCGCTGAATTGCACTAAAATCAACAGGTCAGGCACTTGTACGCGTTACCGTTAGTACTCCTTCAAGGTGATATTGACGGGTTCAGCGAGTCGGGAAGCGGTTGGCCGAAAGGCGCGCCTCGCCGGGAATGGCCAGCCCTTGCCAAGAGGCACAACACCGCGGACGAGCGCTTCCCGGCACGCCCGAAGGGAGCTACCCAGATGATCCAATACGGCGTTGCAGTCCTTGAAAAGGGCCTGCCATTCCCTACGGACTGCGCCTTGTCCTGGATCATCCGGGTAGCTCTGAACCCGTCAATATCACCTTGAAGGAGTACTAGTATGGATTCGAAAAAATCGCTGCTTCTCCTTGCCCTGGTTGCCATGCTGTCACTGACCGGCAGCGATTGCTCGCTTGTCATTTCATCCGGAGGTGGTTCCTCTGATCGGGACAAGAACAAGGATCCCGATGCGGGAATCGGCATCCAGAGCGGCCAGTTCATCGACGCACCGGTGTCGGGTATCCGGTACGTGTCGGGCCCGGTAACGGGTGTTACCGGCAACCGGGGCGAGTTTCAGTATCCGGCAGGCGAGACCGTGCGTTTTTTCATCGGCGATATTGCCCTCGGCAAGGCAGTAAGGGGAAAGGCCATCATTACACCCCTCGATCTGGTCCCGGACGGTAGCCTCGATACGCCGGCAGTCATTAATATCGCCAGGTTACTGCAATCGCTGGATGCAAAGCCCGGTGACGGACGCATCACTATCCCCCCGGGAGTGCAGGCAGACGCGGTCCATTCCAATAACTCCCTGACGACCGCCATCCGATATCTGGATTTTGGCGATGAAACGGCCTTTGTGAATGCCGCTGCCGAATTGATCGCCGTGCTGACCGCCGGCTATCCGTTTACCGCGGTCCTGGTCGATGCAGACAGTGCGCAGCGCCATCTGACCGAGTCGCTTGGCAACGCCGGCATAGTGCTTCCGTAACCATGCCTCCGCTGCCGCTACCAGGAGGCCATCGGTGGCCTGCTGTTCGGCCTGGGTGCCGGCAGCGTGGCCTACCGGGTTCTCAAAAGTGTTAACAATTACCAGGTGGAGGTACGGATCACCCTGGCCCTGTCGCTGCCCGTCGGTGAAATACGCAACACGCCGGTCGCGGTAACCGTATCGTGGTCGTGTTCCCGATTCTGGTCCGGGGCATGGGTATCGGCCGGCTGGCTCGCAGCTCACGACAGCCAACCGACATCACCCGGATACCGCCACACCGGGGTCCAGGATAAATCCGGCAGCATCCGCCATTAGCGGGATGCCTGTTTAAATGTCTTCACATCACAGCCGATACGCCTTATGCGGCAAACGACGCGACTGCGATCGTTGTCTGCCGTACCAACCGGATACACCAGGGGACTGCAACCAGCGCATGCTCACTGAGAAAAAATTCAAGGGCCAGGAAATTCTCAGGGATTTGATCCCGTTAAATTCGCTCTCCAGTGAAAAATTCAGGGAAATCTCCAGGAACCTGGTCATCGAGGACGTCAGCTCCGGGAGCTATCTGTTCGGGATCGGCGACACCGACAACCGCTCGATCTATCTGCTGGACGGCGAGGTCAATTTTGTCGACACCCGGGGCAGAATCACCGGCATGGTGACCGCCGGCAGCGAGCCTGGCCGCTACCCGCTTGCCAACCAGCAGCCGCGCCTGACCTCCGCACGCGTATCAAAAAAGTCCGTAATCGCCTATATCGATTCCACCCTGCTGGATGTACTGCTGACCTTTGACCAGTCCGCCGGCTCCAGACCGGCCAGCAGCGGCAGCAAGATCGATGATGACTGGCTGACCCGCATGTTCCAGTCCGAGGCCTTCGTCAAGGTCCCCCCCGAAGATATCCAGCGGATGCTCAGGAAAATGGAGTCGTTGCCGGTCACAGCGGGTGATGTCGTGATCCGCCAGGGTGATGTTGGGGATTATTTCTATATTTTGCGTGAAGGGCGCTGTTCCGTGACCCGCGCGGCTTCCAGCAAGGGGTGGGACGTACCGCTGGCGGAACTGACCAATGGCGATTGCTTTGGCGAGGAGGCACTGGTGTCCGATGCCCGGCGTAACGCCACCGTCACCATGATCACCGATGGCGTCCTGATGCGTCTGGCCAAACAGGACTTCCTCGAACTGCTGAAAAAACCACTGGTACATTATGTGGATTACGCTCTGGCGCTGCAGATGATCGCGGCGGGAGACCAGTGGCTCGACGTACGCCTGGCGGACGAATACGTCTGCCATGCCTTCGAAAACAGTATCAATATCCCGTTGCTCAATCTGCGCGATAAGGCGGACATGCTGCTGGCCGGCAGGAAGTACATCATCTGCTGCGATACCGGCCGCCGGAGCGCATCGGCCGCCTTCATCCTCAGCCAGCGCGGCTATGAGGTTTATGTCCTCGAAGGCGGCCTGAACCGGGGAGTCCCCGGCGATGTGTTCGGCCTGAGCAGCGGTTGTTCGGGGGGGAAACCGGCCGGGGATGGCAGCAACCGTGAACCACCCCCTGCGACAGTTGATCCGGCGCACACCACTCAGACCCGCGTTACGAATACAGTACTGGAAACGTTGCGGCGGGAACGCGACGCGGCGCAGCATGAGAATCAGGAGGCGCAAAGTCGCCTTGCCATGCTGCACGAAACCCTGGCTGCACTGCAGTCTGAACTCGCCGGCTATGCCGAGAAAGCCCGGCATGCGGAAAGTGCCTGCCGCGAGGAACAGCAGGCACGGGCAACACTGCTGGCCTGTCTCGACAAACTCAAGTCGCAGCCCCCCGGCTGACACCGACAACGGGTGCCAGCCACCCGTGTGTTTGATGCACCCATCATAACAATTGGTTATCCTTAACCCGGCACCTGCAGTATCCGGCACCCGCATGCCGCTATACTTACGGCGCAACCGGGCAGACTCCGGGTTTGTTCCGGCTTGCATATTTCACCCGACATACGGCACGACTGGAACCATCAATGGCTGACAAGCGCGTAGAAAACCTCAACATCCTGTCCTATACGAGGCTGATCACGCCGGAGGAATTCAAGCGCAGCCTGCCGATAACCGACACCGCTGCCCGTTCGGTCATGCAGGGCCGGGATATCATCAAGAACATTCTGGACCGTACGGACCAGCGTCTTTTCATCGTCATGGGTCCCTGCTCCATCCATGATCCCGCGGCTGCCGTGGAATACGGGCAGCGGCTGAAGGAACTCTCGGATCGGGTACAGGACCGGCTGTATCTGGTGATGCGTGTATATTTCGAAAAACCGCGCAGCACCATCGGGTGGAAGGGGCTGATCAACGATCCGCACATGAACGGTTCCTTTGAAATCGCGGCCGGCCTGCACATCGCGCGGCGCCTGTTGCTGGATCTGGCTGAACTGGGACTCCCGCTGGCCACGGAGGCCCTGGATCCGATTTCACCCCAATATCTGCAGGATCTGATCTCCTGGTCGGCAATCGGAGCCCGTACTACCGAGTCCCAGACTCACCGGGAAATGTCCAGCGGTTTGTCCTGCGCCGTCGGCTTCAAGAACGGTACGGATGGCAGTCTGGCGGTTGCCGTCAACGCATTGAAATCGGTCAGCCACCCGCATAATTTTCTCGGCATCGATCCCGAGGGCCAGGTTTCCATCGTGCGCACCGCAGGCAACAAATATGGCCATATCGTACTGCGTGGCGGCAATGGCAAACCCAATTACGATTCTGTCAGCGTGGCCCTGTGCGAACAGGCACTGGCGGCGGCGGGAGTCTGCCCGTACATCATGGTGGACTGCAATCACGAGAACTCCAGCAAGGATCCGGCACTGCAACCCCTGGTGGCCGCGAATGTCACCAACCAGATCATCGAGGGCAACCAATCGATTATCGGCCTGATGATAGAAAGCAATCTCAACTGGGGAAATCAGACCATCCCCGAAGACCTTGCAGCTCTGAAGTACGGGGTTTCCGTCACCGATGCCTGCATTGACTGGGCCGCTACGGAAAAGTGCATTCTGGCGATGCATGATTCACTGAATCGCGCCATGCAGGCCGCCAGCATTTGCTGACCGGCCAAGCGATGAACGCAAGCTGGCTACTCCCGGGTGTCCGGAGTTATCTCACAAAAGTCCTGCGCTGCGACATCCAGGGAACGATTGAATATGCTGGACATGTTCTGGAATGCGATCAGCCCGGTAAGTTCAACGATCCCTGCCTCGTCAAAATGTTTCCGCAAGGCTGCAAATTGCCCATCCGTGACCTCGCAATCCAGGCGTGTTACCGCTTCCGCATACTCCAGGACCGCACGTTCCACCGCATCGAACAGTGTGCTTTCCCGCCATTGCGGAAGCTGCATGACTTTTTCCATTGATCCACAGCGCCTGGCCAGCGTGGCACTGTTCAAATCCATACAGAAGCGGCACATCCTGATTTGTGCAACCCGTACCGTGATCAGGCACCGCAAGACCGGCGTCAGTGCCGAAAACCGGTTATCGAAGGCGCCGTACAACGTTGCCACCGCCACAAACAGGCGGGGAACTCTTCCCCATACCAGACCGGGATTCAGGACCTGTCCGTACTTTCTTCTCTGATTCCAGAAAAACGGCTGCAGATACCAGGGATACTTTTTGGGTGGTTTTACCCGGATTCTCAAGCTGCGCACCTTGTACGCCCGGAAGGCGTCGAACACTGAAGTCAATCGGTCAACCATATTTCAGGACAGGAGACAATGCAATATTGATCAATGAGTTCACCTCGACAAATCGTGGCCGGCTCTTGATTGCACACCGTTACCTGATACCATCCAGGGTTGCCAATGGTGTATCGGTAACCCTATCGTCATCGATACCCGATCATGCAGGAACCTTTAGCCATGGGCCCGCCGTTACCCTGCATAAAACACCTCTGTGGCGCGCGGGCGCCTGAAATCATTTATTATCCGGTTGGAGGTGAGTCGCAATCGAGCCGGGTGCACGAACTACCCGAGGATCACGGCGGAAAACAATCTGTGCAATGTCGCACGTCCTTCACAAATCCTCTGTTGTCACCCCCCATGGGTAACCGTCACTGATGGCCTGGTGGGGAACACTCGTCGGTGGAACACTCGGCTACATGTTCGGCGGCCCCCTCGGCGCCCTGCTCGGTGCTGCTCTGGGTCGCAACTTTGACCGGGGGATCAACCTGGCTGGCAGGCAGGGAGCCTTCGACCTCGGTCAGCAGGAACGGGTACAGGCGGCGTTTTTTACCACTACCTTTACGGTAATGGGACATATTGCCAAGGCGGACGGCACGGTTACCCCGAAGGAGATTGCGGCCGCCGAGGCCATCATGGCCCGGATGCAGCTGAATCCACAACAGCGCAAGACCGCCATCCAGCTGTTCAACGAAGGCAAACAGGCGGGTTTCCCGCTGCTGGAAATCATCGATCAGTTCCGGCACGAATGCCACCGCCGGCGCAATCTGGTCCAGATGTTTCTGGAAATACAGATTACCACCGCGATGGCCGACGGGCAGTTGCACGCCAGCGAGAAAAACATTCTGTTCACCATCGGTGAGCACCTGGGTTTCGACCGCGCGGCGCTGGAACACCTGTTCAGCTTTGCCCGGGCAAGTCAGCCCGCTGCCGGCGGCAAGCTGTCACTTGCCAAGGCATACAAGGTCCTGGGGGTCGGCAGGGACGCCAGCGACACCGAGGTCAAGAAGGCCTATCGCCGGCTGATGAATCAGCACCACCCTGATAAACTGATTGCCAAGGGGTTGCCGGAAGAAATGATCAAGCTGGCCACAGAGAAAACCCAGGGCATCAAGGAGGCGTATGATCGAATCAGGGAAAGCCGGGCCTGACCCGGGGTACCGCTCAATACTGGCTGGTGGCCACGGACCACGGCGGGATAAACACGATGCATAGAATCGATCTCAGGGCGATCCTCTCTTCACGCACAGCACTGGTGCTCAGCGCCTTGCTGGTGACTGTAATCAGTGGATGCGCCACTACACCCGACCCGGTTCTGTACCCCAACGACCACCTGAAACAGGTGGGGCAGTCGGCCGCCCGGCAGGATATCGATGAATGCAGGCAACTCGCAACAGCGTATGGCGTAGACGAAAATCGCGATGGCAATGTCGGTGGAAAGGCAGCGGGTGGTGCTGCCACCGGCGGCGCTGCCGCCGGTGCCTGGGGGCTGGTGCGTGGTGGCGGCGTGGGGGAACGGGCCCTGGCAGGGGCTGCCGCCGGGGCCGCCGCGGGTTCCGTCCGTGGCATGATGTCGTCATCGGAAACCTCTCCGGTCTTCAAAAATTTCGTCCGAAAGTGCCTGCATGATCGGGGTTACGAGGTCATCGGCTGGCAATAATTAACGCAAGCACGGATAATCGCCACCCGGCAATAGAGGAGCATTACCGCCTCTGAGTCACCACCACCTGCTGACTTGACCTGATTATGAAAACGAAATTCGAACTGCCGCGCCGCTGGTTCAATGCCGGCGGGTTTTTCATATGTTCCGGCCTGCTGGGTTTTGCCTATTTTCTCCAGTTTTATCAAGATCTGGATCCCTGCCCGCTGTGTATCTTCCAGCGGCTTGCATTTATTACCCTCGGTCTGGTCTTTCTGCTGGCCGCGCTGCACCATCCACAACGCATCGGCAGCCGGATTTACGGCGTGTCCCTTGCCATGGCGGGACTCATCGGTGCCGGCATCGCAAGCCGGCACCTCTGGCTGCAGCACTTGCCTCCCGACCAGATACCGGAATGCGGCCCGGGCCTGGATTACATGCTGGAGGTATTCCCCCTGTCGGAAACGATCCGCATGGCCTTCACCGGTTCCGGCGAATGTGCGGATATCGTGTGGTCATTTCTCGGCATCAGCATGCCCGGCTGGACCCTGTTATGGTATCTGGGACTGGGAACCACCGGCCTGCTGGTCAACTGGTGCTCCAGGGACTAGCCCGGATTTCTCACCGGGCGGCGGTGAGAAATCCGGGCTAGTATTTCCTGATGGCCGTAGGCCGGAAGGTCGCGCGGATCTTCCGGATGAGCTTGCGGTAGGCCTTCACCAGTTTTTTCGGTTGCCTGCCATGGGCTTTGGTTAGCTTCCGGTATTTCTTCTCGAACGATCTGGCAAGCTTCTTTGCTTTCTTGCCCCTGGCGTCCACAGCTTTGGCAAGTTCCCGTTCGTGCAACGCCTTGATCAGTTCCAGATCAAGTTTGGCGAAATAGATATTTTCTTCCGCGCGTTCCTTTAATTTGAGCATCTCGGGAAATCCGGGCATTGAAGAACTCCTGGCATGATTCGGCCCGGCACAATTGCCCGCAGCGCGTGAAGGTAAGGTTATTTGCATCCTTCACCATACTGTGCAGGCGGGAAAAACAGAAGGCAACGGTGACAAACGCGTCCGGTTTAGGAATAATTGTGGTCGAAGTGCGTTCGGTGAATAAGCAGGCACCGGGTGCGCTGTACCGGTTCGTTACCCTGTCCTGGCTGGGATTGCCCATGCGCCGCCTGATTTCGATTGTCCTGATTACCGCTTTTCTGTCCGGTTGCGCCAGCGTGGCAGACAGAAAAAGGTCCGTCTATTTCCAGAAGACTACACGCCATTACGAAAACAACATCCGCTGGGGAGAATTTGAGGCGGCCGGGAGTTTCATCAACCCCGACGAAGTGACGGCTCCGGAACCGGACCCGGCCCTGCTCAAGCGCATCCGGGTAACCTCCTATGAGGTCCTGAGCACCACCATCTCGGACGATCATAACGTGGCAAGGGTCACTGTGGAGATCCGCTATTATGACGAAGATCGCATGAGTGAAATCACGCTGACGGACCGGCAGACCTGGAAATACGATGAAGAAGAGGAGTACTGGTATCTTGCCAGCCCCTTGCCGGCCTTCAAATAATCAGCAGTGTCAACAGGAGAGTAAACCATGATACGTTTATTACTGTCTGCAATAGCAATTTGCGTTACCTGTGCGGCAGCCGCGGAATGGTCCTCCCGGTTGCAGGGCGGGGGAACGGTAATGGTTAATCCGGATACCAATCAGGCCACCGTCACTACTGACGGTGTCACGACCCCGCTGTGGCAAGGCACCCACCGGCTGCAGGACGGCTCCGTCCTGATTATTAACCGCGGCGGTGTGGCGGTTCCCAATGAACCCATTCTGCAATCCCGCCAGTTGCCACCGGCGATTCCGGAAGACTGGGAAGACGTCCAGGTTGTGGGGTATTCACCCTGCGAAAAACTGGTACGCCGCGTGTGCGGCGGTAGCGATCAGTGTGCCGACGAACAGGCCTGCAATCCCTCGCGGCAATTGCTTTCCATGGAACAGGAGGAGCGCAACACCAGCAGCAACCGGAATCTGATGACCTACACCAGCGGCCAGTGCCTGAAAGCGCTGCAGGATAATGATTTTTTCACCGCCTGCAAGCTCGCGGGAAACGGGGCTGGTGCAGAATAATCCGGTACGCGCCGGGCACCAGCCCCGTTGTCTTATCTGACCGGATACCCCGGCTGGCTGCCGTAGTTCGGCTGATACGTCTGGGTACCCGACTGGCTGCCGGACGGCTGGTATGTCTGGGAACCGGACTGACCACTGCCATAAGCAGGCAGAGATGGATAGTAACCGGAGCCTCCCTCATAGGCCGGCGGGGTCTGGGGGATGCCTTTCTCGAGTTCCCTGACACGCTCCTTCAGGCGCTCGATTTCCTTGGCTTCCGCACTGGAATCGGTTTGCGGCGTACTGTACGTCGGGGCCACGTAACCAGTGGCGGGTGCACCATAACCCGGATAGCCATAGCCAC
>Ga0210064_1001403_pt1 | contig 10216 bp, 11 predicted proteins | sample Muzzi_CordC_D2_FD_185531 | JGI IMG/M metagenome (GOLD analysis project Ga0210064, IMG submission 185531) | Wetland microbial communities from San Francisco Bay, California, USA, that impact long-term carbon sequestration - Muzzi_CordC_D2 (SPAdes) | ecosystem: Environmental > Aquatic > Marine >...
AAGCCTTCCGCCTGTTCCCGGGTCAGATGCAGCATGCGCATGGCGATGATACGCAGCCCGTTCATCTCGAAACGGCTGACGATCTCGCCGATCACATTCCTGGCGACTGCGTCGGGCTTGATAATGGAAAAGGTTCTCTCTATGGCCATGCAATACTCCGTGCGTAACTTGTCTGCTAACTGGAAACCCGTAAAAAAACGGTAATTTATCGACCGATTTCGAGCCGGTAGTTTAAGCGGTAGGGACGCCTTAGGCAATGCCGCCGGGCAGTCCCTGCGGGCTGCCAGACGTCAAAAATACCACTCGCCGTGCCGCGCTGGCTGGCAGGCGGAGCACGGCGGCGGCGAGCCGTTCTGGCGACGCTGGCCTGCTTGCCGGGAACGCCCGGAAGCGCCTGCCGCTGATCAGGAAAATACCCGGTGGGCCGTCTCCCCGATCAGGGCGGGATTGCGCACCACGTGCACGCCCAGTTCCTCCATCAGGTCCATTTTCGCATTAGCGGTATCGGCTTCACCGGAAATGATCGCGCCCGCATGTCCCATGCGCCGTCCGGGTGGCGCCGACACGCCGGCCACGAAGCCGACGATGGGCTTGCTCATGTTTGCCTGCGCCCAGCGCGCCGCATCGACTTCCTGGGGGCCGCCGATCTCGCCGATCATAATCACCGCATCCGTCTCCGGATCTGCCTCGAAGGCGCGCAGCACGGTCACGAAATCGGTGCCGTTCACGGGGTCACCGCCGATGCCGACCGAGGTCGACTGGCCCATGCCCAGCGCGGACATCTGCTGCACGGCCTCGTAGTTGAGTGTGCCGGAGCGCGATACCACGCCGATGCGACCGGGGGTGTAAATATGTGACGGCATGATGCCGACCTTGCAGGCCTCCGGTGTGATGATGCCCGGCGTGTTCGGTCCGATGATGACGGCGTTGCGGTCGGCGGCGTAACGCTTCACCTGCACCATGTCCTGGACCGGGATGCCGTCGGCGATCACCACAACCACTCCGACCCCGGCTTCCAGTGCCTCCATGATGGCATCGGCTGCAAAGGGCGGCGGCACGAAGATGCCGCTGACATCGGCGCCGGTTTCCTGCACCGCCTGATGCACCGTGTCGAAAACCGGCAGGCCGAGATGGGTCATGCCGCCCTTGCCGGGCGTGACGCCACCGACCACGGTGGTACCGTGCTGTATGGCCTCTTCGGCATGGAAGGTTGCGTGCTGGCCGGTAAAGCCCTGGATAATGACGCGCGAATGCTTGTGGACGAAGACGCTCATGATGAACCCTCCAGCGTGGCCATGACCCTGGTGGCGGCATCGTCGAGGTTGTCGGCCATAATAAACGGAAAGCCGGATGCCGCCAGGATCGGGGCGCCCTTCTCGACATTGGTGCCGGCGAGACGCACCACGATCGGCACCTCGATATGCTGGTCGCGCATGGCCTGCACCAGCCCCTCGGCGATCCAGTCACAGCGATTGATACCGGCGAAAATGTTGACCAGGATGATCTTGACGTTGGGGTCCTGCAGCACGATGCGGAAGGCATTGCCCACTTTTTCCGGCGAGGCGCCGCCGCCGACATCGAGGAAGTTGGCCGGCTTGCCGTTGTGGAAACTGATGGCGTCCATGGTGGCCATGGCCAGTCCGGCGCCGTTTACGATACAGCCGACATTGCCATCAAGTGCAATGTAATTCAGGCCATGGGCTGTGGCCTCGACCTCTTTCGGATCTTCCTCGTCGAAGTCGCGCAGCTCCGTGATGCCGGGACGACGGAACATGGCATTGCCGTCAAACGACATCTTGGCGTCGAGCGCCATCAGCTTGCCACCGTCGACTTCCGCCAGCGGGTTGATTTCTGCCAGCAGCGCGTCCTTGTCGCGGAAACAGCGGTACAGCGACCGCATCAGCTTGGTGGCCTCGTTGATTTGCTTGCCGGTGAGGCCGATCTGCGCGGCGATCTTGCGGCACTGGAACGGCATCAGGCCGACCGCCGGGTCAACGGCCTCGCGGATCACGCGTTCGGGATGGGTTTTGGCGACCTCCTCGATATTCATGCCGCCAGACGCCGAGGCGATGACAGTGATGCGCTGCGTGGCGCGGTCGATAACCAGGCCGAGGTAGAATTCCTTCTGGATGCTGGATGCCTGCTCGACCAGCACCCGCTGCACCAGCCGGCCTTCGGGTCCGGTCTGCGGCGTCACCAGGTGGCTGCCGATCATCTGGTCCGTGAACTGCTTGACCTCGTCGATGCTGGAGGCGACTTTCACCCCGCCGCCCTTGCCACGGCCGCCGGCGTGGATCTGCGCCTTGACAACCCAGCAATCGCCGCCGAGGTCCTCTGCAACCGTGGCGGCATTATCCACGTTGTGGGCCACACGGCCGTCCGGAACCGGTACACCATAGCCGCGCAGCAGTTCCTTGGTCTGATATTCATGAATATTCACGTCGGTTTCTCCGCTTATTGACTTATTTATTTGCCGCCGGCCAGCGATTGTTCGATCTGGTCGGCCTTGCTGACCAGCACCTGCGCCTGGCGAATGGATGCCGCGTCGATCAGGCGTCCGTCCAGCGCCACCGCGCCACGGCCCTCCTTCGCGGCCTCTGCCATTGCCGCCAGAATGCGGCGGGCGCGGTCGACTTCTTTACCTGCCGGTGTAAACACCTGGTGGGCCAGTTCGATCTGCGATGGATGGATGGCCCACTTGCCCTCCATGCCCAGGGCCGCCATGCTGCCGGCGGCAGCGAGATAACCGTCCGGATCGTTGAAGTCACCAAACGGACCATCGATCGGGCGCAGGCCGTAGGCGCGGCAGGCCACCACCAGGCGCGAGGCGGCAAAGTGCCACTGGTCGCCCCAGTGCCGCTCGCGCCGGCCCTGCTCATCCGGGTGCGTCAGCGTGTAATAGTTCGGGTTGGCGCCGCCCATATTGGTGGTGCGTGCCTGGGTTGAGGCCGCATAGTCGGCCACGCCGAATACCATGGCCTCCAGCCGTTCCGGGCAGGTCTGGGCAATGGATTCGATATTGGCCATACCCAGGGCGGTCTCGATCAGGATATGCAGGTTGATCGGCTTGAGGCCCTTCGCCGCCTCGATTTGCTCCAGCATGGTCGAAACGAACAGGATGTCAGCCGGCTGGCCGACCTTGGGGATCAGGATGGTGTCGAGCTTGTCACCGGCCTGTTCGACCACATCGACGATATCCCGATAGCAGTAGTGGGTGTCCAGCCCGTTGATCCGGACGGAAACAGAGCAGTTCGACCAGTCCAGATCATTCAGTGCCTCGATGACATTCTTGCGGGCCTGCGCCTTGTCATCCGGTGCCACGGCGTCCTCAAGGTCCAGGAATACCACGTCGGCGCCGGCATCGGGCGCCTTCTCCAGCATACGGGTATTGCTTCCGGGAACAGCCAGTTCACTGCGATGCAGGCGATTTCTTACAGCCATGGTCTACCTCTAGTCAGATTTGTCAGCACATAGAAACCCGGCCATGTCGAATGACCCGGAGATGTTACCCAGCGGAGTACAGCCGGCAGGAGCAAAGCCGCTTAATATACAAGGTTGGCGGGCTTAATGGAATGTCACGCGGCGGGGACCCGGCAGCCGGGATAACGCTGGAAGGGCCGCTGCCGGCGCCTGACACGCCCAGGCAAATCCACCGGATTCCGGATAAGCGGAAGATATATTTCTCACTTTTTGAATGGTTTTATTGGCCTTTGGTACAGTTTCTCCGCAGCTGACAACTCATTTAGTATTGCAGTCAAGAGGCATAATCCTTGACTTCCGGAATAGGCATTCTTGCTGTCGAAATCGGATCTTTGCTATAGTGGAAACGTCAAGAAAACAACGATTGACTTGGCAAATAATCAAAATCCGGCCCTGGGAGCGGTCCATATGAACACAAGATACCTGAGAGGCGTCCTGACAGGATGCGCGATTGCCCTCATATCCACACAAACAGCAGCGACCTCCATCGCGGGATCAAGCACGGGACTGGCCAGCTTCGATCAGTTGGTCACCTTCGGTAACAACCTTTACTCCGCCGACACGGCGATCACAAACCAGTTCAGTGCATCCGGAGTCACCTTCAGCGGCGGCCTGTTCTATGATGCCTCCGGCAGTCCGGCTTATGCGAATATGTTTCAGTCCAGGCTGAAGAATTACAGCGGTGGAAGTTGCTCTACCGGTGAGTGCCAGACATTCTCCATCTTCTTCAGCAACCCGGTGAGTGACGCGGTATTTGCAGCAGTGACCCAGGCATCCAGCTCGACCTTCAGCGCCTATCTGAACAACGCACTCGTGGAGACCTTTTCCGCGGCGACAGGCACCACTGCCAACAATGTCTATGGCTTTACCGGGATCGTCTTCGACGAGATCCGGATCGATCCCGCAACGACCTCCAACAGCGCGATGCTGCTCGACAGTGTGGAGTACGTGAGCGCGGTGCCCGTGCCCGCAGCTGTTTGGTTGTTCGGCTCAGGCTTGCTGGGACTGGCAGGCATTGCAAGGAAGAAAACAGTCTGAAATCAGCGGGGCAATCGGCATAAAAAACGGCGACCCGGGTCGCCGTTTTTTTATGCCGTAACCGCGATCCGGCAAAAGCCGCCGGCTACTGGCGTTCCTCGATCCAGGCCATCTGGATCGCCTCGAGAATCCGCTCACCACAGTGTTCCGGATCGTCGTCGAAATCATCCAGCGCCAGCACCCAGCTGCGCAGGTCCACGAAGTTGACATGCAGGGGGTCAACCTCCGGATAGGCCTCTTCGAGCTCGATAGCGATATCCAGCGTGTCAGTCCAGCTCAGGGCCATCGGCAAACTCCTCCAGTCGGTTACACCTGCGCACATCTCGTGCAGGACAGATTAATGACTCTCGCTCACCATGTTGATGGTGTACTTGGGTATCTCCACGACCAGATCCTGGCTCGCAACGACGGCCTGGCAACTCAGGCGCGAGTCCGGCTCCAGACCCCAGGCCTTGTCGAGCAGGTCGTCCTCGTCCTCTTCGGACTCGTTCAGCGACTCGCCACCCTCGCGGATGTAGACATGACAGGTCGTGCAGGCGCAGGACTTTTCGCAGGCATGCTCGATGTCGATGCCATGCTGCAGGGCGGCATCGCAGATGGTGATTCCCGGTTCGGCCTCCACGACTGCCCCGTCCGGGCAGATTTCTTCATGGGGCAGAAAAATGATCTGTGTCATGGCGTCAATTACCCGTTGCTCGATTCCTGCAGGAATCACTCTGATTTGAAATCATCCACAGCATGCCCGGCCATGGCCTTGCTGATGCTGGTATTCATGCGGCGTTCGACATAGCCGCTGCTGGCTTGCTCAACGGCCGCGATCGCCGCCTTGATGGCACGGTAATCACTGCCGGCGCGCGCTGTCTCCAGTGCCTGCGCGGCAGTTTCAATGTGCTCGCGTTCCGCGGCGCCCAGCAATTCGTCGCCGTCCGCCGCCAGCGCTGCCCGCAGGGCCTCCAGCACCCGGTCTGCCTCCACCTGTTCTTCCCGCAGTCGCCGGGTATCCCGGTCATCCTCGGCATGTGCCATGGAGTCGCGCAGCATGGTTTCGATTTCACCATCACTCAGGCCATAGGAGGGCTTCACCTCGATGCTGCTTCTGACGCCCTGCGTCTCTTCCTCTGCCGTGACATTCAGCAGGCCGTCGGCATCCACCTGGAAGGTTACGCGGATACGGGCTGCACCGGCCACCATCGGCGGGATATCGTGCAGTTCGAACCGCGCCAGCGAGCGGCAATTCTCCACCAGTTCACGCTCCCCCTGCACCACGTGCAGCGACATTGCTGTCTGGCCGTCCTTGAAGGTGGTGAATTCCTGGGCGCGTGCCGTCGGGATGGTGGTGTTGCGCGGAATAATCTTCTCCGCGAGGCCTCCCATGGTCTCGATGCCCAGGGACAGGGGAATCACGTCCAGCAACAGCATCTCATCATCGGGTTTGTTGCCCGCCAGGATATCCGCCTGGATTGCCGCACCAACCGCGACCACCTTGTCGGGGTCGATATCCACCATCGGCTCGGCATCGAAAAATTCCGCCACCCGTTCACGCACCAGGGGAACACGCGTGGAACCGCCGACCATGACAATCGCACCGATGGCGTCGGGGCGCACGCCCGCATCACGCAGCGCGCGCCGGCAGGGCAGCAGTGATTTTTCCACCAGCGGCGCGATCAGCCGGTTGAGTGTTTCGCGGGACAACTCTCCTTCCCAGCGGGTGCCGTCATCGCGCTCGATGCAGACGGGCGTGCTTGTCGCAGCGGTCAACGCTTCCTTGGCGCTGCGCGCCACCTGCAGCATATGGCGCAGCTGTCCATGTCCCGCATCATCCTCGATCCCGGCCTGCTGCATCAGCCAGCCTGCCACGGCGCGGTCCATGTCATCGCCGCCCAGCGCCGAATCGCCGGCCGTCGACATGACTTCGAATACACCGCGGTTCAGCCGCAGCACGGAAATGTCAAAGGTGCCCCCGCCCAGGTCGTAAATGGCGATAATGCCCTCGGAGCCCTTGTCCAGGCCGTAGGCGACTGCCGCGGCCGTGGGTTCGTTCAGCAGCCGCATCACATTCAGCCCGGCAAGACGCCCGGCGTCCCGGGTTGCCTGGCGCTGGGCATCGTCAAAATACGCCGGCACGGTAATCACCACGCCCTGCAGTTCTCCGCCCAGGGTTTCCTCTGCACGGGCCTTCAGCGCACGCAGGATTTCCGCCGACACCTCGACGGGGCTGAGATTCCCGGCGGCAGTATGCAGCAGCGGCATGCCACTGGAACCGGGAACAAATTCATACGGCAGCGAGGTGCCGATATGCCGCACGTCCCCGATACCGCGCCCCATGAGACGCTTCACCGAGGCGATGGTATTCAGCGGGTCGGTCACCGCTGCCGCCAGCGCATCTGCCCCCACAACCGGCGCCTCCCCGGACTGGTAGCGCACGACCGACGGCAACAGATGGCGGCCTTGCACATCCGGCAGGGTATCCGCCGTGCCGCTGCGGACACTGGCTACCAGGGAATTGGTAGTCCCCAGATCGATACCCGCCGCCAGCCGGTGCTGGTGTGGCGTGGTGGACTGGCCGGGTTCGGAGATTTGTAGTAATGCCATGACAGATTCGGTTCAGATTGATCCAGTCAAAGAGGGTATTCGGACAGCCCCGGAGCATACCAGACGCGAACACCGGGCAGCACCCCGGGAGGCAACTCAGGCCAGTTCGTCCTCCAGCGCCGCTTCCAGGTCCATGACCTCTTCCTGCAGGCGCCGAAAGAACTGCATCTTCATCAGGGCATCCGCGGCGGCCTCCAGATCGGCCTCGGCAGCGTGCTCGAAATTTTCCCGCAGTTGTGCCTGCAAGGCGACAATATCCGTTGCGATCCTGTCCATGATGCTTTCCAGCGCGGCAAACGGGTCGCTGCTGGCACGCACCTCGCCCAGCGCCTCGCGCAGTTCCATCTGCTCCATGAGAAACGCGCTATCACGCATCGTGTGCGGCTCGTCCCCGAGGTTGTAACCGGACAATTCGAGCAAATAGCGCCCCCGCTTCAGGGGGTCCTTCAGTGTCTGGTAGCCCTCGTTGATAGCCGTTGCCTGCTGCATGGACAGGCGGCGCTCGGCCTCGCCGGCACTGGCGAAACGGTCGGGATGGACGCTTCGCTGCAGTTCGCGGTAGCGGGAATCCAGGGCACCAAGGTCCATGTCGAACGACCTCGGCATTCCGAAGCGCTCGAAATGGTCTGTGGAATCATGTGTGGTCATGGCGGAAACGGATCGCGTGCCGACCTGCGGCCCGTACGGGTGCTAGACGTTGAAACTCTCCCCGCAGCCACACTGGTCCTTGACGTTGGGATTGTTGAACTGGAAGCCCTCGTTCAGGCCTTCACGGGTGTAGTCCACCTCGGTACCGTCAAGGTAGACCAGGCTCTTCGGGTTGATTATCACCTTGACACCCTGTTCCTCGAACACCACGTCCTCGTCCTCGATGCTGTCCGCATATTCCATCACGTAGGCCATACCGGAGCAGCCGGTGGTCTTGACGCCGAGACGCAGGCCCACGCCCTTGCCACGCTGTTGCAGATAATTCCTGACGCGTTCCGCCGCCGCTGTAGTCAGAGTGATAGCCATGCCTGCCGCCCTTCTAGTGTGCTGCCCATTTGACAGAGTCCAGGTCGATGCCTTCCTTGTACATATCCCAAAGTGGTGACAGTTCGCGCAGCTTGGCGACCTTCTCCCTGACCCGGTCGACGATGTAGTCGATCTCTTCCCGGGTGGTGAAGCGGCCGATGGTGAAGCGGATGGAACTGTGCGCCAGCTCGTCATTGCGGCCGATCGCCCGCAGCACATAGGAGGGCTCCAGGCTGGAGCTGGTGCAGGCGGAACCGGAAGAAACCGCCATATCCTTCAGCGCCATGATCAGGCTTTCACCTTCCACGTAGTTGAAGCTAACGTTCAGGTTGCCCGGCACCCGCTGGTCGAAGTCGCCATTGAGGTAGACTTCCTCCATTTCATCCAGCCCCGTCCAGAGGTGGTCACGCAACACGCGGATACGCGCTTCTTCCTCAGCCATCTCCAGCCGGGCAATGCGGAACGCCTCTCCCATGCCAACGATCTGGTGGGTCGGCAGGGTACCGGAACGCAAGCCGCGTTCATGCCCGCCGCCGTGCATCTGTGCCTCCAGCCGCACCCGCGGCTTGCGCCTGACATAGAGCGCACCGATGCCCTTGGGACCGTAGATCTTGTGTGCGGAAAACGACATCAGGTCAACCTTGAGTTTCTCCATATCGATCTCGATCTTGCCGGCACTTTGTGCGGCATCGACATGGAAGATGATCTTGCGGGCACGGCAGATCTCGCCTACCGCAGCGATATCCTGAATCACGCCGATCTCGTTGTTGACATGCATGATACTGACAAGAATGGTGTCATCACGCAGTGCATTCTCGAACTTTTCCAGGTCCAGCAGGCCGTTGGTTTCAGGCTCGAGGTAGGTGACCTCGTAGCCTTCACGCTCCAGCTGCCGGCAGGAATCCAGCACTGCCTTGTGCTCGGTTTTCAGCGTAATGATGTGCTTGCCGTTTTTCTTGTAGAAATGCGCGACGCCCTTGATGGCCAGGTTGTCGGACTCGGTCGCACCCGAGGTCCAGATAATTTCCCGGGGGTCGGCATTGATCAGCTGCGCCACATCCAGCCGGGCCTGCTGCACAGCCTCCTCCGCCTGCCAGCCGAACTGGTGCGAGCGCGATGCGGGGTTGCCGAATTGACCCTGGCGGGTGAGATAGCTGCACATTTTCTCGGCCACACGTTCGTCGACCGGCGTGGTAGCCGAATAGTCCATATAGATAGGGATGCTGATGTTCATTCCTGTTACCTTGACAATCAATTTCAGAATCGGGAAGTCACCCGGCCATAGTCTTTTTCAGCGAGGGTGTCGCGACAGGCATGGCATTGCGCTGGCGGCGCACAACCTCGCTGACCCTGTCACGTTCGAGAAAACTGGCAAGCGTAATGCCGCTGAGGAAATTATAAATCTCGGCACCCAGCTTCTGCCACAATTCATGCGTCAGGCAGCGCTGCCCATCCTGGCAATCCTCATGCCCCTGGCACATGGTTGCATCGATTCCCTCACCGATGGCATTGATGACCTGGGCGATGGAAATTTCGGTCGGTGGATGGGACAGGCGGTAGCCGCCCCCCGGTCCGCGCATACCGGTTACGAGTCCCTGCTTCTTCAGGCGCGCGAACAACTGCTCGAGATATGACAGCGAGATGCCCTGTGACTCGGAGATGTCCGCCAGTGTTACAGGACCTTCATCATGATGGATGGCAAGATCCAGCATGGCGGTCACTGCATAACGCCCTTTGGTTGATAGCCGCATGTTGTATACCTGTCTATTCCTGCGGAGGTTTCCGACCGGGAATAATAACCGAGTAAATTGCTCAGGTACTAAGTATGCGACAGACCCGGGGGAGGCGCAAGCCTCGGGGTACTGCTCCATGGGGATATAGAGAGGCTGAAACCCCTCAGGATTCAACGATAAGCAGTGAATCCTCTATTGCAGGCAGGGTATTTTGCGCAGCAACGATGACCCGTTCCGGGGTGAAGCGATGCCCCTGCATCAGGCAATACCCCAACCATTTCTGCAGAAACCGGTTCATATGCCATTTTTCGGCCAGGGTGTAGTTGTTGCGCATGCGGTTGTAGCAAGCATGCCGCACG
>Ga0210064_1001405_pt1 | contig 10214 bp, 9 predicted proteins | sample Muzzi_CordC_D2_FD_185531 | JGI IMG/M metagenome (GOLD analysis project Ga0210064, IMG submission 185531) | Wetland microbial communities from San Francisco Bay, California, USA, that impact long-term carbon sequestration - Muzzi_CordC_D2 (SPAdes) | ecosystem: Environmental > Aquatic > Marine >...
GCAGGTGAGGATGTAGCCCAGACCTTTTTCGGTCTCCGAGAGCACGTGGTCGTAGTCGCGGACCTTGCCGACCTGGCCGGAAACCACCTTGGCCTTGCAGAGACCGCAATTGCCGTTGCTGCAGCCGTAGTTGAGTGCCAGACCGCTGCGTAGCCCGGCCTCCAGGATGGAGTCGGAGCCCTCGATGAAGAACTCGTGTCCGCTCGGCAGGATGCGGACCTGGGCCGCTATGACGCGCAGCAGCGCCTCTTTGGCGATATCCTGCGAGTCGTCCGTGCGGGTCTCGGTGGCCGCGATCGACTGCTGCAGCCAGTCCTGCAGCTTGCCCAGTGCCCGGGCCTCTGCTTCATCCGCATTGCTGACCAGTTCCGCCAGCTTCCGTTGCAGGTCCGCGACCAGCTCGCGGTAGCGGCGGGCGTCCTGCCTGACCTGCGCCAGCTCCCGACCCAGCGACAGGATGCGCGCGGCGAGGGTGTTGTAGTCCGGCATATCCTCTTCGGGGCGGACGATCTTGTTGACCGCCTGCTCCATGATATGCCCGACACGCTCCAGCATGGTGGTGTCTTCGACCTGCGTTTGCGGGTACGCGTGCAGCAGGTCGGCCAGCAGCAGTTCGCCCTCAAAGGTGCGCAACTCACCCTGCTGGATTTTCTGCTGCAAGGTTCCCCGTTTGACGCCCACCAGGCGTGCGGCTCGCGAGAGAGTGATCAGGCGCGGCATGTTTACCCCTCGAAGTCCATGGCAATTGCGGCCTTACTCTAGCACAGCTTTACGGGAATGTTTGGCCGCGAGGACACGGTATACTGCCGCACAACGGAACACCCGGAAACCGCCATGATCGAGATCATCACTGCAGACATTACCACCCTGGATGTCGACGCGATCGTCAACGCGGCGAACAGCAGCCTGCTGGGCGGCGGCGGTGTGGACGGCGCCATTCACCGTGCCGCAGGCCCGCTGCTGCTGCAATTCTGTCGCACCCTGAACGGCTGCCGTACCGGGGAGGCGAAGATCACCCCGGGATTCAACCTGCCTGCCAGGCGTGTCATTCACACGGTCGGGCCGGTCTGGCAGGGCGGCAATAACTACGAAGCGGCGCTGCTGCAGGCCTGCTACCGGAACAGTTTTGAAATCGCCCTGGAAAACGGGGTACGCAGTATCGCCTTTCCCGCTATCAGCACCGGCGTGTACGGTTTTCCGAAGCAGCAGGCCACGGAGATCGCTGTTGCTGCCATGCTGGAATACGCAGACCGCTTCGAGCGCATCATCGCCTGCTGCTACAGCGAGGCGGATGCGGAACTGTATCGGGAGGTGCTGGCAGGGATGCGGGAATAGGGCGGGTGTCAGGTCGGCTGGCTGGTCAAGATCGGCCGTCAGCACTGCCGAGTCAAATTTACTGCGTATGCCGGATTCACGAATTCCATTTGTGGGGGGATTTCAATACAATCCACCCAAATATGACGTTCACGGTTTTTTATCTTGTCGACGTATTTTGCTGTGCGACAAAACAGCTCCACCCGGCTTCAAGATTAATTTAAGGTTGTTAATTTAGGGAGTCTCTGATCAATTCGTCATCGCGAGGAACAAAGTGACGACGCAATCTCCAGGTGACTGATTCCCAATCAGGAGATCGCCACGCTGTGCTCGCAATGACGCGGATATAGTAATTGATCGGAGCTTCCTTGGTATTTAGACTGCACGTCTATCCAAAACCTCTGGAGCAGTTTTTTCCTGGAAGCCGCCACATGCAAGGGCGGTTGCCACCTTCTGTCCAGCCGCGTTTCTTGCATGGACCAGCAGCCCAATCGGAGATCATCATGTCACAAAATAAAGATGAACTTTTCCGTCAGGAACGGGGGCTTATCCCCGATTTCGACTTTTCGGAAAAGACGGCTGAAGTGTTCGACGACATGCTGGACCGTTCGGTACCTTTCTATAGCGAAATACAGCGCATGATGAGTGAGATTACTGCGGATTTCGTCACTCCTGGCTCCTGCGTGTACGATTTGGGATGTTCCACCTGTGCCTCCTTCATTCAGTTGGAACACGTAGTGCCGGAAGATGTCACGTTCGTCGGCCTGGATAATTCACAGGCCATGCTCGACAAGGGGCGGACCAAGCTTCAGGACGGCGGCTTTTCCCGAAAGTACGAACTCCTTTCCCGGGATCTGAACGAACCTTTCTCGGTTCAGAACGCTTCGGTTGTGCTGATGAACCTTACCCTGCAGTTCATCCGTCCCCTGGTTCGCGCCCGGACCGTGCGTCAAATTGCAGATGGTCTGAACAGCGGCGGTGCCCTGCTGCTGGTTGAAAAAGTCACTTCACCCAATTCGACGATCAATCGGCTGTTCATCAAATATTACTACCGGTTCAAGATGGCTAACGGCTATTCAGAGATGGAGATTGCCCAGAAGCGTGAAGCGCTGGAGAACATCCTTGTTCCATATCGTTATATGGAAAACCGCCAGCTACTTCTCGATAACGGGTTTAGCGAGGTTGAAACCTTCTTCCGGTGGTATAACTTTTGCGGGATCATCGCCCTAAAATGACCAATCAGGCAGCAACATCTTCCGGCATCATGAGCCGGGTCGGCAACTTCTTTTTTCGGTTTCGGAACGGCTTGTTTCCGTTCATATTCCTGGTTCTGGCCCTGATTGTTCGGCCGGCCTGGTTCCTTGGGCATGAGAAGCTCGACCTGTTCGTCACCGGCATCGGGATAGTGCTGGCTCTGGCAGGCGGTCTTGTGCGGATTCTCACGATAGGGCTGGTTTACATCAGGCGCGGTGGAAAAGACTACAAGGTATTTGCCAAGGACCTGGTAACTGACGGGATCTATGCCCACGTCCGGAACCCGATGTATTTGGGGAACCTGCTCATCGCGGCTGGTATTTGTCTCATGTACGGTTCCCCCTGGCTGTATGCCGGCGTGTTTCCGTTCTTTCTGCTGGTGTATATCAGCATCGTCGCAGAAGAGGAGCGTTTCCTCGCATCGAAGTTCGGCGATGGGTATGTAGACTACTGTCGAGCGGTGCCGCGTTTCTGGCCGAATTTGCGCGGGGTTCTTGGAACCTTCGGAAACTACGAGTTCAACTGGAAGCGGGTGATCAAGAAAGAGTACGGAACGACCTGTGCCCTGCTGGCTGCCGTGTACGTGATCACCGTTTGGAAATACTCGTATCTTCACGGCATGTCTCCCGGTCAGCTTCTGCGGCCGGTCATGGTGGCGCCGCTGCTGGTCCTGCTCGTTGTTTACTTGAGCGCAATTTTCCTTAAAAAATCCCGGCGGATTTGAGGTCCCGGCTGCATCGCGTGCCGCCATGAATAACTCAGGCTAGAAGCTGAACAGGAGCAGCAGTACCAGAATATAGGCCAGGCGGGGGAGCCAGTTGACCAGGCCGTCCAGCCACAGGTCTACGATTTGCCCAAGCCGTCGTGTCTCGTGATCGAGCATTTCGCCAAGGCGTCCCGAGGCTTCACCGCTGTGTACCAGCGCATATCCCGTCTCATCCAGCGCTGCATGGCGATGGAGTGCCTCGCTGATCCCGCTGCCTTGCCTGACTGCGGTTTCGATCATGGACCACCGACTTCGCAGCAACGTCGAGTCGCAGCTGTTTACGGCAATCGGCAAGGCGTCCAGCATCGTCACCCCGGCGTTATACAGGCAAGCGAGCCGGTGAAGAAAACGGTAACGCTGATACTGCCAGACCGGTTTGCCGAGGGTTTTGTATCGCAGGATCGTGTCCGGGAACTGGCGCCGTCTTTGCCGCGCCCCCAGGCGGCCCCAAAGGCCAAGCAGTGCGGCCGCAAGCAACAGGTTCTGCAGCAGGTAGGTGTTTACGGAGACTTGTCCGCTAATCAGTCCTGGCAGCGGCAAGACCAGAAAACCCAGTACCAGAATCCCGCCCGGGAAAAGTAACCGCAGCCGCAGCCGGTTCCACCAGCCGGTTGCTCGTTCATGATATGTTGCCAGTTCATCCAGCACCCGGTCCAGCCTGCCATGCACGCTACCGATTTCGAGCAGCCTGGATTCCCATGGCTGCAGAACACCACTCTTGAGTCCGGCAGCAGCGAGCGTCTGCCCGCTTTGTACCTGCTGCGCCGTCATTTGGAAGGGTATGCGCTTGTGCCGGGGTAGTTGTTCTGCCCACTGATAAAGCCCGCGGTCGAGCGTCATGCCTGCCTGGCAATAGCGTGCCAGGGTGCGAAAAAATGCGGAATGTCCCGCTGTCCGCCTCGAGTATAAATAATCACCCAGGGGTGTTTTCATCCCGCTGCCTTTATTCCAGGAGCCTGTCCCAATGGTAACCAAACTCGCAAGGCATTATAGATTCATATCATTTGGCATGTGCGCGGACGACGCAGGTTCGGCCGCAGCAGGCCTGTTTTCCGGTGATTGACGAAATATACCGCTGCAATGCTGCATGTGTCGCGGCTGGTACATCCCGGGACGTGATAGCAGCGGGGTTTTCAGGAGTAGAAAAAGATGCAGTGTTTGAAGAATACATTCCTCGCGAACGGGGCCGGCATGACCCTTGCCGTGGTTATGGTACTGCAGGCCGGCGCAGGTATGGCAGGGTGGCGGGATGAAACGCTCGCCGGTGGTACGTACCCACCCGGCCATGCACAGCTCTTTGCGCCGAATCCGGTCCAAAGCGGCTCTCGATCTCACCGATGAGCAGCCGTTCGATGTGGTCTGGTACACCGCGGACACGGACGGCGACGGTGTGCTCAACACCGGTACCTGGTGGTGCGGCTGGGGCTGGAAACACCGTATGCGCACGAAGCCGGGCTGGCGGAAATGAACCATGGCAGCCTGCTGAATGCCGCCGATGTCCTGCTGCTTGCGGTGGTGCCTGGCCTGTAGGTGTCCGTCGGACCAGATCCGGCTGGCGGGGTGGTGGATTGCATGACGGTAAGCCTTTCGGGTGATTCTTGCTGACGGCAGAAAGTGTAACCAAAGGAAGCGCTGGTTAATTCAAGCATCCCGTCATTGCGAGGAACGCAAGTGACGAAGCAATCTGTAACTGGTTGATTCACTGGTCACGAGATTGCTTCGCTAGCCGCGCCGGACATCCTCGGCAACTGCGTCCTGCGTTGCCCTACCTCCTGCATCCATGCAGTCGTGTCCTCCCGCGGCACTTGTACCTCCTTGTACTTCGCGCTCGCAATGACGGGGATGTTTCAGGCGGCTGCTGGCTGATACGCTGTGCCATGAGCGGGCAGGCCGTATCGCTGCAAGCCCGCAGCCTGTTGCGCACCAGTGAACAGGTCCCTTCCTTGACTTTCCGGGTCAGTCGGGCATCAGGAAAAGAAGCATTCGAAATACAGATCAGTCTGATTGCTGTTTTCTTTATCAATCAAACCTGCAGTTATATGACTGTATTTATAATGCCGATAAATACAGCCTATGAATATGTGATATGGTGTATTGAATGATCTGGATGAGATGGGAATGAAACCAGACTACCAGAGGGCCTTTCATGGCAAAGCATATGAATAAACTGTTATTACCAATCATAATCCTGTGTACTGTCTTTGCGTTGCCGACGGCACACGCGGAGCAGCCGCAGGTGACAGCGGGCACCCCGGGGCTGCTTGCCATTCAATTGCCGGCCGTCGATCGCGAGGAACTGGTTGACCTGGTCACCACACTGCGCAGCCGACTGATACTGCGCAAGCAGGAACTTGTCCAGACTGTCGAGGACAGTCATTTTGAAGGCAGTGATGCCATCCTTGCCGCCATCCTGCCCGGTGGTCTGCTGTATGCCGGCTTCCAGAAAGCCCGCCATGAGCAGGCGATGGAAGAACTGGACCAGGTTAACGCCGAGATCGAGCAATACTCCAGCGACATCCTGGCCATGCAGCCTGGATCCTCATCGATCGCAATTGCCCATCTGCCTTGAATCGGGCGCAACTCTCTTGATATGACTATCTGACTCCGCCAATCGCGGAGTTTTTTTTGCATGGAGAAAGGGTTGAATAACTTGAAGCCCAACATGGCAGGATCGACCGGATTCCCGTTCATTGGGCTTCGCAGGACAGGACCAACCTGCGTGCTGTGACATATCCGGAGTAGCCCGGGTTGCGGGTCCGCTGGGCCGCCAAAAGCGCGCAGCGCGTTGAGCGCCCGAAGGGTGAGTGAAGCGAATAAACCCGGGGAAATCCCGAGACCGTTCCCGGATTCCGCTGTGCTCCATCCGGGCTGCAGGCGTGTCAACGATTTGTATGTTGCTCAATAATAAGCAGAAATATTAAAGCAATTCTCACCCTGCGGGGAGGGGCTGACAGGGTATTTGCGGTCCGCGCGGTACGGGGTAAACTATGCGTCCCTTTGGTATGTCGGGGCTGCCGGCGGCATGGCATCCGTTATCCACGACGTGTTTCTGTTACTAATTACCCTCCCTGGAATGTTTTGAAAGTGCACGACAAATTACAGGCTTTTCGCTGGGCGCTGGCACGGTTGGCGTTCATCAGCTACATCGTCTTTTCGGTCGTGACGCTGATCGGCGGCTTTCTCACGGCGCCATTGATGACCTGGTACTTTTTTGGTGACTGGCGTTTCTGGCGCTACTGGCGAACCGGTCTCGGCCTGCTGCCCCACGGCCTGCGCCTGACAGCCATGATGCTTTCCCATAGTCGTGCGTTTATGTTTTCGGTGCCGCTGACCAGTCCACCGCGTTCTGCACCCGACCGGTCAATCGCGGATTTTCACCCCGGCTGGCCCCATGGTGATTCCTGCGGAGACTGTTCCAATTGCTGCAAGGCGGGTGGTTATGCCTGTCCCCTGCTCGACGAGGTTCGGCAGGCCTGCCGTGGTTACAACAGCTTCTACTGGCGCTATTTCAACTGCGGGCGCTACCCGTCCCTTGAGGAAGAGATCGACTACTACGGTTGCCGCAAGTGGTTGCTGACGCTGTCGGGGCAGGGCGGGGTGGCCACGCCGGTCGCCAGTCCTGCCTTCCGCGTTTCAGTCGGAACGGTGCGGCGGGAAGAGTGCCTGCAGTCCGCGTCTAGCGACTGACGGGAACGGTCAGAACCGGGGCGGCAGAGCCCTTGGCGGTGCTTTCCGCGATGGTGACGGACCAGAGTGCGCTCGTGAGCCTGAAAAACCGCTTGGTGGCCTGGTCGGCAGCATCAATATAGAACCAGTTGTCACGGTACTTAACGCTGATGTAGGCATGCTCCGGCCTGTCTTTGGCGGAGCGAATCCGCAGGTCTTTCCCGGCCAGTCCGGGGGGCGGGTAAGTGATGGCGACGCCGGTGTTCTCTTCATCCTCCGGAACCTCGATGGCAGCCGAAAGGATTTCCCCAAGGTCGAAAACCGAGCGCGTGATGATTCCAATCCCGCCTGAGTCGCGCCCGTGCAACGCCAGGGAGACCGGCAGGATCAGCCGGGGCTCGCTGGCTGTCGCGGGCAGACCCAGCAGGTGCAGCAGTTCGTTGACCCGGGCAGTATAGGCCGGCGCATAGTCGTCGATGACAATCGAGAAACTGTGATTATGCGGGTCCTCGATCCAGTGCAGACATTGCGCCTTGGTGAGTGCCGTCATGATCGCTACCACGCGACTGAAGCGCGGATCGATCTCGGACGGGGAAAACAGAAAATCCGGATTGTGAATGCCGTTGATATTGGCAATGAGGGCGGTGTAGATATGCTCCGGGTCAGCCACCGTTCCGGCGAACAGTGCCAGTAAATTGATGGGCAGCGGAGACATCAGCTGCCGCGTATAGTTCTCCCCGGCAACGGGGATGTAGGAAATGGTCGGATTCTCTTCGTAGGCGGTGCCGGCGCTTAAGGGCACCAGGTTCCCTGCGTAATGGTCCGCATCGCCATATCCGATCTGTATGCCGCCGCTGGTCCTGACGCTGACGTTGGCCGTGACGCTGGATACCGCGAGCAGGTTGCCTTCTTCTTCATAGCGGTTGTAGATAACAATCATCAGCAATTGCTGCCTGTTGGTCTCGTTGATCGCGTCGTTGTAGGCAAGCCGCCCGCTGCGGATGGCAGTTGGACCGACAACGGAGCAGCCAGCCAGCAGGCAGCCAAGCGCGCAGGCGGCCACCAGTTTTCGGGGTAAGCCGGCACGGTAGGGGGTCGGTCTCATGTGTTGCTCTCCAGGCTGGCGTAACGATTGCCGCGATAAAACCAGGGAGCCGCTGAGTAATTCGTCATTGCGAGGAACACAGTGACGAAGCAATCTGTAAATCGTAGTTTTACTTTTACGAGATTGCTTCGCTACGCTCGCAATGACGAGATACATGAATTAATCAGAGGTTCCACAGGACTCCGGCCAGCATCAACCTTAGCAGAAAATGGCAGGCACACAAACGAGGCAGACCCTGGCCGGCAAGCCGGAGCCGGCGTTACATCGGGCCGTTAGCATTGATTCAACCGGTTCTTCAATTCCCGTCTGCGGGATTGCGGTTGCCGTGGCAGCCGGGAGCGTCTTCGTCACCTGGCCAAAGGCGGGGCGACACCACTGCGATCCCGGGCGTTATTCCGCTGCCGGTTTCTCCGCCGGCAAAAACAGCACAGGGTCCACCCGCGCGTCGTTGAGGCTTACGCCCCAGTGCAGGTGCGGGCCGGTGACGCGACCGGTCATGCCGACCTTGCCGATGACGTCCCCGGTTGCAACCTTTGTTCCCGGTTCCACGTCGATGACATTCATGTGACAGTACATGGTGACCAGGCCCTGGCCATGGTCGATGAGCACGGTGTTGCCGTTGAAGAAATAGTCACCGGTCTGGATGACGGTGCCGGGCGCGGGGGCCCGGATAGGCGTGCCTTCCGGCGCCGCGATGTCCAGTCCGCTGTGAGGATTGCGCGGCTGTTCATTGAAGAAGCGCTTCAACCCAAACGGGCTGCTGGTCGGGCCCTCGACCGGCTTCACGAAATCGATGACCACCTCCTGCTGCGTTGACCATTGCTGCAGCGCGGCTGTGATCTGTTGCTTTTCCCGGTTGATGCGCTCCATGTCCCGCTTCTCGGGATTGACCTTGCGCTTGTCCTCGATCGTGATGTGCTGTTCCTCGTAGGCCTTGTCCTCGACCGTGAACGCAATGCTGAGCGACTTGCCCTGCGTGGTCTGCGCCTTGATGTAGTGGCGTCCGGGCTTGGTGCCGAGTGACAGGCCGACAACCGCGATTTGCTCCCCGTCCTGTTGTGTGACCAGCACCTTGCGATCCCGGTAACGCAGCGTCGCCGGGGCAACGTCTTCGGGCAGCTTCACGACGGCGATGCCGCCGGGGACAGGGGGACTGTCCAGGGGGAGGGCGGCGCACCAGGCAGGTAGCAGCAGGAGAAGAGTGAAGAGTGAAAAGTGAAAAGTGAAATGGGGCCGGAGATAAAGCGTCAGGCAATGCAGCGGTTTCAAGGTGTGGGTCTCCTGGTTCGGGGTTTTTCAGTATCACGACTTACTGACGGCATCAACCGTACACAGCAGGCGACCCTGCGCGAGGCGTGCCTCGATCTGTTCGCCGGGCTTGACCCCGGCGGCAGAGTGCAGGATGCGCCTCTCCTGTGGTTGCGTGACGATGGCGTAGCCGCGGTCGAGTGTCGCCAGCGGGCTGATGGTGTCCAGCGACTTGCAGGCCACGGCCAGGCGGCGTTGCCGTTGCTGCAGCAGCGCGGTCATGGCGGCACCCAGGCGTTGCTCCAGCGCCTGGCGCTGCATCCCGGCGCGGCGTATGGCGTGGATCGGGGTGGCCTGGCGCAGGACGGCCAGCGCCTGGTTGAGTGCGCCCTGCAGGCTGTTGAAACGTGAGCGAATGACCAGTCGCAGACGCAGCTCCAGTTCGTCCATGCGCTGGGCCTGCTGGCGCAGGTACTGCCCGGGGTGGCGCAGCTGCAGGCGCCGGGTCAGCGCGGCCAGCTGCTGCCGGTGCGTGCCAAGGCGCTGTTGCAGTTGCCGCGTGCTGCGTGCCTGCAGGGCCGTGAGCTGGGCCAGCCATTCATACTGGTCGGGGCTGGCGAGTTCGGCGGCGGCCGAAGGTGTCGGTGCGCGCTGGTCGGCGACGAAATCGGCGATGGTGAAGTCGACCTCGTGGCCCACCGCGCTGATGACCGGTATCGGGCAGTCGTGGATGGTACGGGCCACCACTTCCTCGTTGAATGCCCACAGGTCTTCCAGCGAGCCGCCGCCGCGGGTCAGGATGAGGACATCGCAGTCGCGGCGTTCCCCCGCCCGGCGCAGCATGGCGGCGATCTCGCGGCC
>Ga0210064_1001407_pt1 | contig 10213 bp, 9 predicted proteins | sample Muzzi_CordC_D2_FD_185531 | JGI IMG/M metagenome (GOLD analysis project Ga0210064, IMG submission 185531) | Wetland microbial communities from San Francisco Bay, California, USA, that impact long-term carbon sequestration - Muzzi_CordC_D2 (SPAdes) | ecosystem: Environmental > Aquatic > Marine >...
TGTCCGGGTAGAGCAGGTGCTTCTGCTGCTCATTGACCTGGATGACCTCGGTGGCTGTGCCGAATCGGTCCTGCACGATCTCCTCGTCAAGATCGAAGCCGGGCATAAACGTGATGACCCTGACCGGTGCCCGGAAGGCGGCGGGAAGGTCGTCGGGATGCAGGTGGTAGCGGCGTGTCCCGCCGTCATGGAACGCCCGTTCGCGCCAGGAGGAGAGCCGATCCGGGGCGGTGTCCAGCACCAGGATCAGCTTGCCCGTGATCGGGCCGGCCGAGTAATGGCTGTAGTAGGCTTCCAGGCTGCCGGATTCGCCGGGTGCCGCGATGATGGCAAGATCCATGTCATTACCCAGCAGCCCGATGGCTTCGCCAAGCGTGGTCTCTCCGAGTGTGATGCCGAAGACCCGCGTATTCCCGTTCGACAGCCTGTCTATCTGCCAGGGGAGGCCGGTCACGGGGGCGTCGCTGGCCTGGTGTTCGCTTTTGAAGAACACCAGGCCGGTTGCGAGCAGGATCACGACAAGCAGGGCGAGGAAGGATTTCATATGGACGCAGTATAGCGAATCCGCCCGGCGGACCCGGAACGGGACAGAATTATTTTCTGCCCCGGTGTGCCGCAGCACAGTGTCCGGAACACCGCCTGGTTAAGTAGAATCCACAATAGCCGCGTCAGTCCTGCCATGCTAGGTTCTTCAGCAGATAAACAGGTATGCATGCATGACAACCCGGCGCTTGTCCTGAAATGTCCAGAACCAGGCTTTTAAGCTCGCCACGCTCTTTTTTGTTTTCAGCCGGCAGCACCCGGCCGGCCGCCGGAATCCGGCTGGGCTTCAAGCCCGTCAGCGGATATGACCGCGGAAATGAATGCCTCGGCGATACGCATTTCTTCATGGACATAACCGATATCCGCGAACGCAGGATAATGATTACCTTTCACAACCGGGCAACGCTCCCCTGCGCCATTTCCGACATCTACTTCGTGGACGGCGACACGTTTTCAATCTCCGTGCAGAGCGCCAGAGAAACGGATGTGGCCGGGGTGCCGGCATGTGCGATCGAGGCCGCCAACGGGACCCGGCAGTCGGCACCGGAACCCTATCACGACTCCAGCAGCTACCAGGCCGCAAGGCATCCCCCGGCGGGCGCAGACAGTGTGCAGGATGGCATCAAGCCGAATGAATCTCTGGGAATCGTCTTCGACCTGCAGCCCGGGATTACGCTGGCCGATGTCGTCAGCGCGCTGAGCAAGGGGATGCTGAATATCAGCCTGAAGCTGCTGGGAGTGGCTAGGGGCCCCGCTGGAATCCTTGTCAATGATTCGCGCCTGGGTCTCAGTCCGAGATAGCGCGGCCATTGCGATTGTTGCCGTTGTCAGGTGCCGGCGGGAGACCGAACCGGTCTCCCGGAAAGCGCCTACACCACCCTGGTGACGATTTCCCTCATGGCGCGATGGCCGGTAAAGCGCAGCCTGTATTCCTTCGGTGCCAGCCCGGTATAGCGTTTGAAGATTTTGCGAAAGAAAGGCACGTCCTCGTAGCCGACTTCGTAGCACACCTGCTGTACCGGCTTGAAGTCGGTCTCCAGTAACTGCCTGGCGCAGTTGATGCGGAGTTTGTGCAGGTACGTTATGGGGGGCTCACCGGTGGCCTGCCTGAAACGGCGGGTAAAATTACGCGTGCTCATTCCGGCGCGCTGCGCCAGTTCGTCGATGCTTATATGCGCACTGAAGGATTCATGCAGATATTCCTGCACCGGCAGGATTTTTTCGTCATGGTGCTGCTGCTTGAGCATGGGAGCGCTGAAGCTGGCCTGCCAGGTGCGCGGGGCATCGATCAACAGTGCGCGACCGCACTGCTTGGCTACATCGTAGCCGGCAAAGCGCTCGACCAGGTAAAGACACAGGTCCAGCGCGGCATAGACGCCGCCGCCGCAGAAAATGTTGCCCGACCGGGTAATAAACAATTCCGGCTTCCAGTCCACCTTCGGATAGCGCTTGCGGAACATGTCGGCGATGGCCCAGTGCGTCGTTGCCGGTCTGCCATCGAGCAGGCCGGTTTCCGCCAGCATTGCCACGCCGCTGCAAACGGCGGCGATGGCTGTCCCTCTTTCCGCCTGGCGTTGCAGGAAGCGGATCATGCCGCTGTTGCGGGAACACACCCTGTCGATGTCGAGGCCGATGGTGGGAATGAAGATCAGGTCCGTCTTCCTGACTTGCGCGACGGACTTGTCGGGCTGGATGGTAATGCCGCCGTCGAACCGGACCGGTTTGCCATCTATCGAGGCGGTTGTCACCTCGAATGCCGGGTTAACGTCCTCGGCAAGCAGCGTGTTCCAGATGACACCGGTATTGCTGAATACCTCCAGCGGGCTGATGACTGCCGAAGGCAGGCCGTACCCGGGAATCAGTATCGTGATATGCATACAGGGCCTCCTGGGCATAATGGCTTGAACACCACCTAACAATGGCAGTTAAGCCATCTGGTATCAAGCCCGGATTTTGCCAGAATTATTCATACCGACACAGCCACAGGCTGGATGTTGGAATACCGACAGCAACATTAAACGGGAGAACTGCTATGCAAACCTTTGTTATCAGGCGCCGTAATGCCTGGAAAAACGCCGCGGAGCTGGAAGCCACGGCCGGCGTGTCACTGCGCGTCGGCAATGACGAAATGTCTGACCAGATCCGCTGGATTCGTTCTTATGTGGTCAATGAGGAGGATGGCACGCTGGGTACCGTGTGCATCTATCAGGCCGTCAGCGAAGAGGCCATACGGGAGCATGCACGCCGGGCAGGCATGCCTGCCCATGAAATCACCCCTGTGGGGAATACCGTGGTGATTCGCGATGACCCGAAGCCTGCCGCAGAGGCGGCCTAGCGAGGTGGCAGGGCCGGGGTTTACCTGTCCCCGGTCCTGCCATGTGCCAGCGTGCAGGTGAACGGGAAAAAACAGGTCTCTTCCCGTTTCCTCACCCGGTGACAGCCAGCCGGTAGCCCACTCCCTGCACGGTGATGATGAACCTGGGTTGTGCGGGGTTGTCACCCAGCTTGTGACGCAACTGGCCCACGAGTACCCGCAGGTAGTGGGTCTCGTTTTGCCGGTCCGGTCCCCATAACTCGCGCAGCACCTGCCGGTGGGTGAGCACCCGCCCGCGGGAGACGATCAGCAGGCGCAGCAGATCGTATTCCTTTTTCGACAAATGCACGCGATCCCCGTCGACATGAATCTCGCGATGGGCAAGGTCGACGCGCAGTCCCTGCGCGTCAAACACGGCCGGGCCGGCCGAGGTTTCCTCCACGCTGCGCAGCTCGACGCGGATGCGCGCCATCAGTTCGCTGATGCCGAAGGGCTTGGTTACGTAGTCGTTGGCTCCGGCATCCAGAGCCTGCACCTTTTCCGTCTCCGCGGCACGCACGGAGAGCACGATGATCGGTACCCGGGACCATTCCCGCAATCGCAGGATGAAATTCTTGCCATCCATGTCCGGCAGCCCCAGATCGAGTATCACCAGGTCGGGCTGCAAGGCGCCACACAGCTGCAGTCCGTCCCCGCCGAGACGGGACTCGTGCACAGCGTAGCCGTGGGCTTCGAGGCTGATACGCAGGAACTTGCGTATCTGGGCCTCATCCTCGATTACGAGAATCGTACCGGGCGAGGTGTTCATGTGCCGCGCACTTCGTCCGGCCGGGTAACAGGCAGCGAGACCCGCATGCAGGTCCCCCGGCCGTTCCTCCCGGCATGGGCGGTCACGCTGCCCCCGTGTGCCGCAACCATCCCGCGGCAGATTGCCAGTCCCAGCCCGGTCCCGTGCAGCTGTCCCCGGTCACCTTTGCTCGCGGAGTAGAACATGTCGAATATCTTCTCCCGCTCTCCCGGGTCTATTCCGGGACCCTCGTCGCAGAGTACGAGTTCGACATTGTCCTCGTCGGCACCGGCCACGAGCGTGATGCGGCCGCCGGCCGGCGAGAAGCGGATGGCATTGTCCAGCAGGTTAAGCAGGGCCTGTTCAACCAGGGCGCCCTGTACCCACAGCAACGGCACCGTTGCCGGAATTTCGATATCGACCCGCAGACCCATCAGCGTGTCCCGCAGCCGCTCCATGGCACTTGCAACGATATCGTGCAGGTCCACCCAGTCGCGCGTCAGGGTCAGGCCGCCATGGCCGAGACGGGTCATGTCGAGCAGGTTCTGTATATGGCGATCCAGCCGTTGCGCCTCTTCCACGATGGTCGCCAGCAGTTCCCTGCGATTTTCCGCGCTGAAGGAGCCGCCGTATTCGAGCAGGCTGGTCGTCGAACCGATAATCGATGCGAGCGGTGTGCGCAGGTCGTGCGAAATGGATGACAACAGCGCTGAACGCAGCTGCTCGGTTTCCGCTACCAGCCGGCTTCGTTCCAGGTCTGCCACCAGCCGGGTCCTGTCCAGGGCGACTGCCGCCTGATCACACAAGCTGCACGCCAGCTCGACCTGCTCGCCGTCCAGCCGTCCGTGTATTGCCACCATGCCCACCGGCTCCCGGTGGGTGGCAAGCTTCAGGAAATGCCATGCGTCCAGCATGACCGGCTCCGGTGAATGCCGCGACCAGGCTGCTTCGATGGCAGCCGGGTGCAGGGCCTTTGCCGGGCCCGACCGCACCCGTGTCGCCGGCGTGTCTCCGGAGTCCGTGGTCAACACGGCAACCGGCCTTTCCAGCGAGTGCGCCAGGTGCTCTGCCAGTGCCTCGAGCACCGCCCCGGTCCCGGCGGCAGAGGACATGCGCCGGCCGAACTCGTACAGGTTCGAGATGCGATGCAGGGAGGCTCGCCGTTTGGCCATCTCCCGGCGCATGCGCGCTGCCAGGTTTCCGGCAATAGCGGCCATCAGCAGAAAGAACACCAGCGTTGCCACGTCACCATCGTCGGCAACTTCGAAGGTGTAGTAGGGCGGGGTAAAGAAGAAGTTGTAGGCGAGGAAACTGAGCACGCTGGCAAGCAGCGAGGGTCCCGGCCCGGTGCGGGCGGCCACGATCAGGACGCCGGTCAGAAACAGCAGGGAAAGACTGGCATGCGGCATCATCCGGTGTAGCGGAAAAGACAGGCACACGACTGCCAGCACCACGCCGGCCGCGGTGGCATAGGCCAGCGGCCGAGCAGCCGCAGAAAAACCGCTGCTGCGATTCCCGGTGGTGTGCTGCACAGGCAGTAATCGCTTGCGGAAATACATAGGGCTGCCGGTTCCGACGATCATGACCTTGTGAGGGTCTTCGAGAAATAAGAATTCTGTAAAACTTTTACGCTATTTTTATGATCCTGCCGCGGCGCCAAACATAATTTGCATGCCCTGCCGCAGGAAATCCGCTAATATACTGACATCGTGATTGTTTTCACTAACAAGCGCCCGGCAGGGAAGCGCGCGCACTGCATTTCTGGGGCGGCCAGCCCGTAGCGCGCATCATACTCCAACCCATTGAAATAACGAGGCAGGGCATGCCCCTCTCTTTCTGAAGAAGCTCTGATTCATTCGTGTCCTCTCACGGTATCCGTACCTCCCTGTGCACCGCACCCGCAATGACGATACATGAAGTTATCAGAGCTTCCCTGAGTGTCAGCCCTTCAAGGGGGTTACAGCCGGTATGCACTGGCGCGCGATAACACAGCTGTTTGGCATCCTGCTGCTGCTCTACAGTCTGGGCTTCATTCCCTCGCTGGGTATCGCCCTCCTGTATGCTGACGGCCAGTGGGGAATTTTTGCCGAATCCCTGCTCATTACCGCCGTTGCCGGGCTGGTTCTGTGGTACCCCAATATCAAGCAGCGCAGTGAGTTGTCCGTGCGTGACGGCTTTCTCGTCGTCACCCTGTTCTGGGTGCTGCTCGGCTTTGCCGGCGCACTGCCGTTTATCCTCGGACTTCACCTGGGTGTGACCGACGCCATTTTTGAATCGGTATCCGGCTTCACCACAACCGGTGCAACGGTCATGGTCGGGCTGGATCAGGTGGCGCCTTCCATCCTCTACCACCGGCAGCAGATCCAGTGGCTGGGTGGTATGGGCATCATCGTCCTGGCCGTCGCCATACTGCCACTGCTGGGTGTGGGTGGCATGCAGCTGTACCGGGCGGAGGCGTCCGGCGTCGCAAAATACGAGAAGCTGACACCGCGAATCGCGGAAACGGCACGCGTGTTATGGGTCATCTACTTCTCGCTGACCCTGACCTGTGCCATGGCGTACTGGGTTGCAGGCATGGATCTCTTCGATGCCGTGGGGCATGCCTTCACGACTGTCGCCACCGGCGGGTTTTCAACCCATGACGCGAGTATCGGCAAATATGACAGCCCGCTCATCGAGATGATCGCGATCGTCTTCATGCTGGCCGGTGGCGCGAATTTCGCCATCCATTTCATCGCGTGGCGGCGCCTGTCCCTGCAGCCCTATGGTGCCGATCCCGAGGTTCGCGTGTACGGAATGCTGTTTGTGCTGGCGACGCTGTTTGTGGCGGCAAGCCTGTACTGGACGGGTGCCTATACCGGCGCCCCGGAGTCACTGCGCTATGCGGCATTTCAGGTTGCCTCGATACTCACCAGTACCGGCTTTGGCACCGCCAACTTCGCCGAGTGGCCGCTGCACATCCCGCTGATTCTGGTCATCCTCTCGTTCACGGGCGGCTGCGTCGGTTCGACTGCGGGCGGCATCAAGGTACTGCGCATCATGCTGCTGGCCAAGCTGGGCGTCAGGCAGCTGTTTCAGCTTGCCCACCCCCAGTCCGTCTCGCTGGTCAAGGTGGGCAGGGGTCCGGTATCGGACGATGTGATCTTCTCGGTATGGGGTTTCTACGTGCTGTATATCGTGACGACCCTGCTGCTCACGGTTGCCATGATGGCTGCGGGGCTGGATCTGGAGTCGGCCTTCGGTGCCGTGGTTGCCACCATCAATTTGCTGGGCCCCGGCCTGGGTGACGTCGCGCTTAATTTTGCCACGGTCAGCCCGGTGATCAAATGGCTGGGCATTTTTGCCATGCTGGTGGGACGACTGGAGGTGTTCACGCTGCTGATACTGTTCCTGCCGGCGTACTGGCGACACTGAGCGTGCGTATCAGGCCGGAGTATCCATGAAAATCATTATCCTGGGGGCAGGCCAGGTAGGCAGCACCGTGGCAAACAACCTCGCCAGTGAAGCCAATGACATCACCGTGGTCGACCGGGCCCCCGAGTTGCTGATGGCGCTGCAGGAACGAAACGACATTCGCACCGTCGTCGGCCATGCATCGCACCCGGACGTCCTGCGGGAGGCCGGCATCGAGGATGCCGATATGGTCCTGGCGGTCACCAACAGCGACGAGATCAACATGATCGCCTGCCAGGTGGCGCATGCCCTGTTTCACACGCCCATCCGCCTGGCACGGGTGCGTTCACTGGATTATCTGGCAAATCCCCAGTTGTTCAGGCCCGAGGCCGTGCCGATCGATTTCATCATCAGCCCCGAGCAACTGGTAACCACCTTCATTGAGCACCTGATCGAATCCCCGGGCGTCCTGCAGATACTTGATTTTGCCGGCGGCATGGCACAGCTGGTGGCAGTACAGGCACAGCATGGCGGGGCGCTCGTTGGCAAGGAACTGCGTACGCTGGGCAAGTGGAAGCCGGCGGCGGAAACCCGCGTCGTTGCGATCTATCGGCGCGACCGGGCCATCTTCCCTGAGGGAGAGACGGTGATCGAGGCCGGCGACGAGGTTTTCTTCCTCGCGGCACGCCAGCATATCCGTCCCCTGGTGACGGCGTTTCGGCAGTCCGACAAGCGCAACCGCAGGGTCATCATCGCCGGCGGCGGCAATATCGGCAAGCGCCTGGCCGAAACCATCGAGTCCGATTATTACGTCAAAATCATCGAGATTGACGGGGTGCGCTGCCATGCACTGGCCGAGTCGCTGCACCGGGCAATCGTGCTGCATGGCGATGCGGCGGACGAAGACCTGCTCAAGCAGGAGGATATCGAGGAAACGGATATCTTCTGTGCCATCACCAACGACGATGAAGCGAATATCCTTTCTGCCATGCTCGCCAAGCGCCTGGGTGCGCGCAAGGTGGTCGCCATTATCAACCGGACGAGTTATGCCGAACTTGCCGAGGGGGCCGCGGTCGACATCGCCATTTCACCGGCACAGATCACGATCGGGGTATTGCTGACCTACATACGGCGCGGCGATGTGGTTGCCGTGCATTCCCTGCGCCGCGGTGCGGCTGAGGCAATCGAGCTGATCGCGCACGGAGACCGTGCGACTTCCCAGGTTGTTGGAGTCAGCATCGAGGATTTGCCGCTTCCACGAGGTACGACAGTCGGCGCCATCGTGCGGGGCGACAAGCTGGTTTTCCCCTCCCATGAAACCGTCATCGAGTCGGATGACCACGTCATCCTGTTCCTTGTCGACAAACGGAAAGTTGCCGACGTGGAACGCCTGTTCCAGGTCTCGATCACGTTTCTGTAAGGCTGGAAAAGGGGACGGACCACTGCAGTCCCATTTACATTCACTGCACCGGTTGCAGGTACACGACAGTATTCATTCCGGTTTCCTGCTACAAGAGACCAGCCATGAAAAACGGGCAGTTACCGTATAGACCCGGGTCTTTTCTCCCTGGGGGAGAAGGCTGGGCCGTGGCTGTCCTGGGCCATGTACGACTACATGGATGTAGGAGGTAGTGTAATGCAGGAGCAGTTGCCGGGGAGATAGATAACGCATGGAGCAGTTATCGACGACTGCATGGATGCAGGAGATAGATAACGCATGGAGCAGTTATCGAGGAACAAAGTGACGCAGCAATCTGTGAGCAGTTGATTCACAGCTTATGAGATTGCTTCGCCAGGCTCGCAATGACGGAATTGATGAATTGACCAGAGCTTCCTTATAGCGACGCAGGAGCCGTTGCCGGGGATGAAGGGACATCAACCAGGCTGACAGCCTGACTCCCTCTCCCAAAGGGTGAGGGAGTCTGCGGGACAGCATGAATCCCCCCCCTTTTTTTCCGAATCAATCCTCCCAGCGTCCGAAGCCGGGGATTCTCACGCCGTGTTCATCATAGGAGCCCTCGGCGGCACCGCTGTGGCAAGCGTCGCAGCGGCTGAAACTGCCGACCTCGGGATTGCCTTGCACCGCACGGGCGGGAATCTCGTGGTGCTGGCGCCGGAAATAGGTGGTCTCGGTGAAGCGCAGCGGAGCGCTTCCCTGCAGGGACCTGGCGATGCCGGGGGAGCGGCCCGTGCCCACCCGGTCGGCGGCGTTGGCAAGCAGGTAGGTGCGCAACTGATCGGCGGTTTCCTGATCGAGCTCGGCATTTTCACCGAAGTGATCCTCCAGGCCGTCCATGATCCGCTGCCACGAGGCAGCGGGCAGCAGGCCTGGCTGGTAGGCGAAATGGCAGTCGCCGCACTCTGCCTGATAGGCCGCTGACTGCACCGGCGCCACGTCCTGCCGGGGGCGTGCGAAGCGGTAGTCATACGGGCCGCGCCAGCTGTGCTCCCGTTCATACGGGCCGCCGACAGCCAGCACGGTGGCAGTAATGCCGGTTGCAGCGATCAGGCCGCCAATGATCCAGTTTTTCATAGTCGATTCCTCACAGTCGTTTAAGGTATTCCAGCAGGTCACCCTTTTCCTGTGCCGTGCACTCACGGCCCCAGGTCCACTTGCAGTTGCGTGTAAACCACTTCTCCACTTCTTTCAGATCCGTATAGCGTTTGCCATTGACTGACGGTGCCATGGGCTCGATGGGCTTTTTCGTGCGCTGGTGCCGGCCGGTCTGTGTCAGGTCCGGGCCATGGCAGGCCGCGCACTGGCGGCCCTGGTAGGGCTGGCTGTTCCACAGCATTTCGCCGCGGTCGAAGCTGAACGGGCCGGCACCCTGGTCACGGTAATGGTTCTGTACCTCGTTGACATCGGCAGCCTGCAGGACAGTGCTGGCAGCACCGAGCAGCAGGGCGGCGAGAAGCGGGGATGTTTTCATGACAGCTCCTTTTGCTTGATTCCGGTGAACATGCTGCGCACCAGGTTTTCGCGGTGCTGCAGGCTGGTAAGGACTACGCCGGCGAGGTGCAGCAGCACCAGCAGCACGGTGAAGTCGGCAAAGAATTCATGGACATCCTCCAGCGATCCGCCAAGCCAGTCGGGGATGTCGCGCACCAGGCCGGCCAGGGGGCCGGAGAACTCCGCGTAGCCATAGAGCGCCAGCCCGGTCACGGCGGTCGCAGTG
>Ga0210064_1001408_pt1 | contig 10204 bp, 6 predicted proteins | sample Muzzi_CordC_D2_FD_185531 | JGI IMG/M metagenome (GOLD analysis project Ga0210064, IMG submission 185531) | Wetland microbial communities from San Francisco Bay, California, USA, that impact long-term carbon sequestration - Muzzi_CordC_D2 (SPAdes) | ecosystem: Environmental > Aquatic > Marine >...
GCGGCTGCCAGGCGACCTCCAGTTGCTCCACGGTCAGGCTGAACGCAGCCGTGCTGTAACGCAGTTCCTGTATCCGCAGTCGCCCCGCCAGCGTGCCGCTCGCCTGTGTGATGACAAGCTCCGGCCCGGCCTGTGTCACTGCATGCCGCCACAGAAACTGCAGCCCGGACTCGGTAGCCAGCAGCCAGCCCAGCACCAGCAGCAGTGCGCATGACAGCAGTGCAAACAGGGTCAGCAGACGACGGGCGTAGCGCTTCACAGGGAAGGTCCGATGCTGATGTGCAGGCGGTAGCCGTCGTTGCCGTCGTCAAAGGGGTGTGCGATATCGATGCGCAGCATGCCCACCGGGCTGCGCCAGCGAAAGCCGATGCCGGCGCCGGTCTTGAGAGAGGGCAGAAAGTCATCGGCCGCGTTGCCACTGTCAACGAACACGGCGGCGCCGAAATTGCCGACAAACAGGTAGTCCATCTCGATGCTGCCAACGGCCAGGTACTGGCCGCCGACAACATCGCCGCTGGCATCCTCGGGTGCCAGTGACTGGTATTCATAGCCGCGAACGCTCTGGTCACCGCCGGCGAAGAAACGTTCGGTGGCGGGCAGCTTGGAGAAATCCTGCACGGATATGGCGCCCAGCCGCGAGCGCAGCAGCAGCCGGCCGCGTTCGCTCAGCGGGAATACCAGCTTTCCTGCCAGATCGAGGCGGGCAAACGAGGTGTCCGATATCAGGCCGGGCGAGCCGCGCAGGTCCGTGGTCCAGCTGTAGCCGCGCCGTGTAAACAGCACGTCGTCGGCCCGCAGCTGCGACAGGGAGATGCCGGGGATGAAAAAGTCCACCTTGCCGTTGTCCTCGCCCAGGGAAAAATCCTCGTGCTGGTAGTTGAAATACAGGCGGCGCTGCAGGTCCCGCCAGCCCTCGTTGCGGCTGACGCCCAGGGTATAGCGGTCCGAAGTGCCACCATCGACGATGGTCTCGAATTCGGCGCGGCTGCTGAAGACCAGCCTGTCGGAAACCAGGTTGCCGATCGGGATCTGGTACTGAGCGCCAAGGGATTGCAGGATTTCAGACAGCTGTATGTCGGCGAGAATCCTGTGTCCACGCCGGTTGATGCGACGGAATTCAGTGGCCAGGGACAGTCGTGGCCCGGTATCCGTGCCATAGCCCAGGCCGACCGCATAGCGGCGGGACTTCGCGGGTTCCGTGGTGATGACGACCGGGACCTGAAAGTCTGTAGCGGACGCGCGCTGCGGGTCTACCTCGACCCGGCTGAAATAACCGCTGTCGCTGAGTGCCAGCTGCAAATTCAGCAGGGCATCGGTATTGAAAGGTTCGCCCTGCCTGATGTGCACGAATTGCTGCACAAAGTCGGGATCGAGGATATCCTGCTCGATGCTGATCGGGCCGAAATAGTAGCGCGGACCGGTGTCCAGCAGCAGATCGATTTGCGCCTGGTGTTGTGCCTTGTATATGCGCAGTTCGGATCGCTGGTAACGGGCGTCCAGATAGCCGGCTGCCAGTGCTGCCTGCAACAGCTTCTCTTTTGTGGTTTCGTAGTCGCTGTGCAGCAGTCGCTTGCCTTGCTGCAGATGGCTGGCCTGCCTGGCCGAGAGGATGCTCTCATCTGCCTGGCCGGGGCCCTTGATCTGAATGTCGAGCTGCTCAATGAGGGTAGGTGGGCCGGCATCGATGTGGTATTCCGCTCGCCAGGTGTCGCCGTCGCGGCTGAGCTGCGCATCGATCACCGGTTCGTAGTAGCCGTAAGGCTGCAGTGCGTCCTTGATCTCTCGTGTTGCCTGGCGATGCAGCCGGCGGACATTGGTTTCAGTGACAGCCTGGGCCGAGCGGTCCGCCTCGCCTTGCGTGAACGGAATGAATCCGGACTGCTGTACCAGTTGGGAGATCCCCAGGTGGGCGAGCACGTTTTCCTGGAGCGTCTTGTCGAGACCGGAAATCCCGATTTCCACGCGATCCGCAGCCAGGGCAAATGGTGTCCAGAGCAGGGCCCAGGCAATTAACAGGAGTCTATGTTTCATCGGTCGAGAGCGCCTGCCGGACTGCGCCGGCGCAGGGCGCGTTATGCATTACCATATGACGGCAAATGCCGCAGCGGGTTCCGGCTTGATGATACTGGAAAGCAGGGGCCGGGTACGAATGGGCGCTGGCAGCGCTGCCGTTGCAGGGAGGAACCGCTTGCTAATCCCTGTCTCCCGTCGGGTTCCGGGTGGTAGGCAGCCGGTGACCGCTACACAATCGGGGGTTCCTCGTCCAGTGTCGGATCGACGAAGAGTTCATCGGCCTGGAAGGCTTCGACAGTGGACTCCGCGATCCGTACCGAGTCGAACCGGGCAATGTGGAAAAGTGCCTCGCCCTCGTTCACCAGTGGCAGGTTGGTGCGCCCGATAATGATGCCCGAGCAGTTGGACTTCACTTCCAGTTCCATTTGTCCGAACGGATCTGAAATGATGCCGATGACCTCGTCCCTGCGCACCCGCGCACCCAGCGGCGAGGTGATGCGCAGGATGCCGCTGCGCCCGGCGCGTACCCAGCTGCTGGCCCGTGCGACCAGGGGTTCCGATGGCTGCCTGGCGCGACTGGTGGCCGGCAGCATGCCGATGCTGCGCATGACCGCGACGATGCCCTTGACGCCGGCACGGATGGCGCTTTCGTTGAAACGCAGCGCTTCGCCGGCCTCGTAGAGCAGGATCGGTATGCCGTGCTCGGCGGCAACCTCGCGCAGGGAACCGTCGCGCAGGTCGGAATTCAGCAGCACCGGGACATGAAAGGCGCTGGCGATACGCGCAGTCTCCGGATCGTCCAGGTTGGCACGGATCTGTGGCAGGTTTTCCCGATGGATGGCGCCGGTATGCAGATCGATGCCATAGTTGCTGCGGGTGACAATCTCATCCAGGAACAACCCGGCCAGCCGTGCAGCCATGGAGCCCTTGTCGGAACCCGGAAAGGAGCGGTTCAGATCGCGGCGGTCGGGCAGGTAGCGGGAACCGTTCACGAAGCCGTAGACGTTGACAATCGGTACGGCAAGCAGGGTGCCGCGCAGTTTGTTCAGCAGTGGCAGGCGCAGCAGGCGGCGGATGATTTCCACGCCGTTGATTTCGTCGCCGTGTATGGCGGCGCTGACGAACAGGCGCGGCCCGTCACGCTTGCTGTGAATCACCTGCAGGGGCAGCGACATCGGTGCGTGAGAGTACAGGCTGGCCATCGGCAGATCGAGGGTAAGCCGCTGCCCCGGCTTGATCGCTATCCCGCCGATGACCAGGTCCTGCTGCGCCATCGTTCAGCCCTTGCCCTTGGTCCTGGTGTGGTACGGGCGTGCGTTGTTTTCGATGAAGCTGATGATCAGGGCCGCGATGTCCTTGCCGCTGGCCGCCTCGATGCCTTCCAGTCCCGGAGAGGAGTTGACCTCCATGACCACCGGGCCATGATTGGAGCGCAGCAGGTCCACGCCCGCGACATTCAGTCCCATGACCCGGGCCGCACGCACCGCCGTGGCGCGTTCTTCCGGCGTGATCCTGACCAGGCTGGCGCTGCCGCCGCGGTGCAGGTTGGAGCGAAACTCGCCTTCCTGTGCCTGGCGCTTCATGGCGGCGACCACCCGGTCACCGATCACGAAACAGCGGATATCCGAACCACCCGCTTCCTTGATGTACTCCTGGACCAGGATGTTCGCATCGAGTCCCATGAATGCCTCGATCACGCTCTCGGCGGCCGTCTGGGTTTCCGCCAGCACCACGCCGATCCCCTGGGTGCCTTCCAGCAGCTTGATGACCACCGGTGCCCCGCCGACCATCTTGAGCAGGTCCTGGACATCGTCGGGGGAATTGGCGTAGCCGGTCACCGGCAGGCCGATGCCCTTGCGTGACAGCAGCTGTAGCGAACGCAGCTTGTCGCGCGAGCGGCTGATGGCGACGGATTCGTTCAGCGGGTACACCCCCATCATCTCGAACTGGCGCAGCACCGCCGTACCGTAAAAGGTGATGGAGGCGCCGATGCGCGGTATGACGGCATCGAAGTCGGTGAGGGCTTCACCATTAAGATGGATGCCTGGCCGGTGCGATGCAATGTCCATATAACAGCGCAGGGTGTCGATGACCTGCGCCTCGTGGCCACGCGCTTCCGCCGCCTCGACCAGGCGCCGGGTTGAATAGTAGGATGCCTTGCGTGACAGGATGCCGATTTTCATCTGGTTTCCCCTTTGGGTTTTTTGTAACGCCCCATGAGATAAGAGCGTGCCGGGTCGACCATGAAACGCTTTTTCAGCGCGGTCCTTCCCAGCAGCATGCGAAAGCGCATGGTATCACGGTTGGTCAGGGTCAGTTCCACCGGGAAGCTGTCGTCGCCCAGCAGTACGTCGGTCGTAATTACGTAGCGCTTTTCGCGATGGCCGCCGGAGTCCGTCACCCAGCGTTCATCCGTGACGGGTACTTCACAGATGCGCTTCGTCCTGCTGTCGCGCTGGTAGGGATGCACGCCGAAACGCACCCAGCGCCTGCCGTCCTTGAGAAACGGTTCCACGAAATAGGCATGCAGGGCGGAGGTGCGCGCACCCGTGTCGACCTTGACCTTGATATGCGCGAGCTGCAGTTCCGGCAGGCTGACCCATTCACGCCATCCGATGCCCCGTCGTTTGCTGATCTGTTTTTCCATGAACAAGTTTGTGCGTTCGTGTTGCCGCCAGTCCGGCTTCGGCCCCGCAGTCTACAGGGTCGGGCAGTGGGTTGAAAAGCGATGCATTCGGGTCATGCCGGGTCCGTGGACAGGGTGATTTTTCCCGGCGTCCGGTCACAAAGTTCATCCCGGGTGGCAGGTTTATTGATGATTTGCATGCACCGGTTCCAGACTCTGTGAACAGCAAGGGTTGCACGGTCCGGGGAATCCGCTTTCATGCCGGCCGCAGTCGGCATTCGGGCGGCGGTTGCTTCCCGCGGAACGGGCGAGTTATGCTGCCTGTCCATTCACCGTACCCGTGGTGCAGCAAGCCATCAGTATGAAAACAGCGTCCATGTACCTCAGGACAATCACTCCTGTCACGGTCCTGCAGGTAGTGGTGTTGCTGGCCGGCTTGCTATCTCAATCTCCGGTCGAAGCCGCCACCGGCAACGATGCCGACTGGCTGAAGCCGGCACGCGAGGCCGTCGCTGTTGCCCGCCAGACACTCGCGTCATTCGATCCGGCCAGTGGCAACACCAAAGACCTTGATCCATGGGGCCGTGTGCTTGGCGAAATCCGCCTGAATGCCCAGAAGTGCATCGACGTGCGGCTGGAGGAAATCAATACCATCAAGAGCGCACTCAAGATCCCGGAGGATGCCGCGGCCGGCACTGACGCTGCGCCGGATCCGGCGACGCGGAAACGACTGGATGAGCTTGATGCCCGGATGGCAGCCTGCAGTACCCTGCTGATGGATGCCCGAACGCTAGCCGACGAGATTCGTTCAGCCCAGCAGGCGGTGCTGAAGATCCATCTGCTGGGACGCGGCCCGAATATCTGGAGCGTCGTCCTGGATAACCTGCACCAGGCGAATACCCTGCCTGTGACCCTGCAGGCTTTTTTCCTGGAGCGCCTGCAGCTGGTTCACCTGCGCCGTAATGGCTGGTTGGCGCTGGCCACGCTCTCCTTCCTGGCCGTGGTGCTGGGCCTGTGGTTGCGCCGCCTGTGGCGTGAGCGGCTCATGTCGCGGACAGGGGAGGGCATCAGCGCGGGGCTGAACACGGCGTTGCAGTCCTGTCTGGCCAGGCGTCTGCCGGCCATCCTCGGCCTCTCTGCGGCTACCGGTATGCTCCTCCTGCTGCTGCCGCTCGAGCCCGTTCCGCCTGCGGTGGCGGTACTCGTCAGCATCCTGGTGTATCTGGGGGGGCTGACTGTTTTGCAGGCCCTGCTCAATCCCTGTTCGCCTGCTGTGCATTTTCTAACCCTTGAGCCGGGATATTCCCGGGCTGTATCCCGGCGCGCCCATGGTCTGCTGTTCCTGGTGCTTGCCATGACCCTGGTCTACAGCACGGGGATCCACACCGTGCTGTCAGCGGAACAATGGGACCTGATGCGCGCCGTGTGCTTTGCCGTGGCCACCGCACAACTGGTGTGGCTGGTGTCCACCCTGCGCGGCGCCCCCCCGCCGCTGGACAGCCCGAAACTGCGTGGCCTGATCGTGCTGCTGCTGCTGGCAGGACTCATTATCGAGGTGCTGGGATTCCGTACCCTGTCGTGGTACCTGTTCAGGGGTTTGCTTGGAACGGCCCTGCTGGCGGCCGGTCTCTGGCTCATCAACAGCCTGCTGCAGGATTCCTTTGATGGCATGGACTCGGGACGCTACGTCTGGGAACGCCAGCTGCGCGACCAGCTGAGCCTGAAGGAGGGCGAGCCGGTACCCGGACTGATCTGGCTGCGGCTTCTGACGGTGCTGCTGATCTGGCTGGCCTTCGGCATCACGGTCGTCGGCCTGTGGGGCTATTCGGATACTTTCTGGAGTCTGGCGAGCCAGGGTATCACCGAGGGTTTCCAGCTCGGGCCGGTGCGCATCATCCCGATCCACTGGGTGACCGGTATTGTGATTTTCTCGATCCTGGTAACCCTGGTGAGCTGGATGCGGAACGAGGTTCTGCCCGGGTGGATAAAAAAATCCAGGATCGAGCGCGGTGCCCAGGAGGCAATCGTCACCCTGAGTGGCTATGTCGGCATGACCATCGCCGCGATCATCGGCCTGTCGCTTGCCGGCTTCAGCTTCACGAATCTCGCCATCATCGCGGGTGCCCTATCCGTGGGTATCGGTTTCGGCCTGCAGAATATCGTCAATAACTTCATCTCCGGCATCATCCTGCTGTTCGAGCGCCCGATCCGCACCGGCGACTGGATCGTCGTCGGCAACACGGAAGGCTACGTGCGCAAGATCAGTATCCGCTCCACGCAGATCGAGACCTTCGACCGTGCGGATGTCATCGTGCCGAACTCTGAATTGATCTCCAACCAGGTCACCAACTGGATGCTGCGCGACCCCTGGGGCCGGGTGATCGTTCCCGTCGGGGTGGCCTACGGGACGGATGTGGAAAAAGTTCGCGAACTGCTGCTGCAGGTGGCCAGGGAACACCCGCTGGTCATTAGTGACGGTCTCCGGGTCAATCCCCCCAAGGTGCTGTTCCGCGGTTTCGGTGACAGCTCGCTCAATTTCGAGCTGCGCTGCTTCATCCGCAATGTCGACCAGCGCCTTGCCACCCTGAGTGATCTCAATTTTGCCATTGAGAAGGCACTGCGCGAGGCAAATATCCAGATTCCGTTCCCGCAGCGCGACCTGCACTTGCGCAGCGTGGACCCGGCCATCAGGCTCGGTCAGCCACCGGAGTAAAGCAGCGGCATGCCTGACACACACGCCCGGGGAATCCAGTGAACAGCAAGCTGACCGGTCTCACCAAAGCCTACCTGCTCGGCAGCGCCTCACGGGCACTCAGCCCGGAGAAGTCACTCGAGTTGCAGCCCGGAGAAGGCGTGCTGTGGCTGCACCTGGACTATTCCGATCCGGAGATGATCCACTGGGTGCGCGAAGAGAGCGGCGTCGACGCGGTCGTTGCGGAGGCGATACTTGCCACGGAAACCCGGCCGCGCTGTCTGGTCCACGGTGACGGCCTGCTGGTGATACTGCGCGGCGTCAACCTCAATCCCGGCGCCGACCCGGAGGACATGGTGTCGGTGCGCATCTGGATGGATGGCGACCGGATCATCAGTTCTGGACTGCGCAGGCTGCTTTCAATCGATGATATGTGCGTGGAGATCGAGCAGGGAACGGGGCCGGCGAACCAGGGCGCATTCCTGGTGCGGCTGGGCGAACTCATGGCGGACCGTATCGGGGATGTCGTCAATGACGTCGATGACGTGGTTGACAGTCTGGAAAGTGACCTGCTCACCGCCGAGCACCATGAGTTGCGTTATGCCCTGTCCAGCGTGCGCCGCCAGATTGTGGCGCTGCGCCGCTACCTGGCGCCGCAGCACGATGCCCTGGCCCGGCTCGTCACTGAACGCAGCCCGTTGATCGACGACCTGGTGCGGATGCAGCTGCGCGAATTGACCGACCGGATGACCCGCTACATCGAGGACCTCGACGAGGCCCGCGACCGCGCCTCGGTAACCCATGAGGAACTGCTGAACCGGCTTGCCGAACTGACCAACCGGCGTATGTACCTCCTCACCATGATCGCTGCGATCTTTCTGCCACTGAGCTTCATCACCGGCCTGCTGGGCATCAATGTCGGGGGTATTCCAGGCGCCAGAAACAATCATGCCTTCCTGGTAGTGGTCGGGCTGTTGGCGGTCATCTCCGCTGTCCAGTGGATTTACTTCCACTGGCGTAAATGGTTCTGAGTCAGGAGGAGAATCAGCCGAGTGGCCGATCGACCCGGTTTCTAGCCGTAGCTCCCGGCTTCAGCGGGCGGGGTGTCCACAACCGCGGTGTCCGGGGTCATGCCGGCGTGTCGTGTCAGAACAGCTGGGTAAACCGCGCGTAGAAGGTGTTGTCATCCACATATGGCAGGCCCTTGTGCGCCATCGGGAAGGCCCAGTCGAGACGCAGTTTGCTGGTCAGCTTCTGCGAATGCCGGTAGTTGAACTCCGCACCGACGCCCGCGCTCCACAGGTTGTCCTCCGGCGTCGAGTCCGCTACACGGTTGTGCACGTAGCCGTAGTCGACAAAGGGACCGGCCTGCGCGTACCACTGTTCCGGCATGTCGAATTGCCGGTACAGGTCGAGGTTCAGCGAGACGCCGCTGTCGCCGGTGGACTGCGCGGGCTGATAGCCGCGCACGCTGCCGTAGCCGCCGATCGTGAACAGGTCCGGGGATAGCAGTGTCGAGTTCGACTGCTGGGCCTGCAGGATCGCCTGGACAAAGTCCCTGTCGGTCAGCCGGTAATTTGTGTACAGCAGCGACTCGAGCGTCAGGGCACGCGGGTTGCCATCCAGTCGTGAGGCATCCGCATCACCCTCGCTATTGGCGCCCAGTGCCCCGATGCCCTTGTTGGCACGGATGCTGACAAAGGTCACCAGCCGGCTCATGCGCATGCTGTAGCTGGTTTCGGCAAACAGCTTTGTGATCGTGTCGGAGGTGTCGGGGAAGCTCGCCAGGGTGGACTCGTACTTGCCGCGTTCGATACCGCCGCGGATGACCAGCTTGCGCTGGCGCTGGTTGATCAGGGCGCTCGACAGGGCGCCCTGGTAGACTTTCGACTCGCCTTCGGAATTGAGGGCGCTGAACACATCACCGATACTGTTGTCACTCTTCAGATAATCCAGTTCCAGCTGCAGGTTGCGCAGTGGCAGGGGAAACATCGCCTCACCCTGAAAGGCCCAGAAGTCGTCATCGGACTTGCGCCCGGTGATGCCGAGGGTCTCGCCGATTCCCAGCAGGTTGCTTTTCTGCAGGCTCAGGCGTGCAATTGTTTCCCCGGTGAATTCCGACCCGTAATTGTCCAGGGTGAATATCTGCACGTCCTGGGTCGGGTCTGCCTTGCGGATCCTGACATCAAGATCGGTGGTGCCGGTCTCGCTGCCGGGCCGCAGGCTGACGCTGGAGTCGATATTGTTCAGGTCGTCGATGTCCTGCAGGGCGGACTCCACAGTGCGCTCGTTGAAGACATCGCCGCTGCGGAGCGTGCCGAGACGCGAGTTGGCAATAGCCGGATTCAGCGCGTCGTTGCGGATGTCGATGTCGCCGATACGTCCGGCAATCACGACCACATCCAGCACCCCGTCCGAGAGGCTCTGCGGCGGGGTGGTTACCTTGACCAGGACATAGCCCTTTTTGAAATACAGGCTGGTCAGATCGTATTTGAGCCTTGCAATATCGCCGCCGCTGATCGGCCGGTTCAGATAGGGTGCGGCGACTGCCTGCAGTTGCTGCTCCTCAAGCAACAGCGTGCCGCCGAAGCTGATGCGGGTCAGTGTCGCGACTGGTTCACCGTCCGGGGCCGCGGCAGGCAGGGGTAGCGGCTGCGCGACGGGGACCTCGACCCGCTCACCGGAAAGCACCGGTGGCAGTTCGACCGGTGGCCGGTCGACCACGCCGGGCAGAATGGCGGCAGGGGGGGCTGCATATATTACGGATGAGACTGCCAGTCCCAGAAAGACAATGCCGCCCGGCAGCAGCGTACCTACCTTCCTGAAAAAAAAACCTGTGCAGCCATTCATTCCCATCCGGTACATGCAGTTGC
>Ga0210064_1001409_pt1 | contig 10199 bp, 10 predicted proteins | sample Muzzi_CordC_D2_FD_185531 | JGI IMG/M metagenome (GOLD analysis project Ga0210064, IMG submission 185531) | Wetland microbial communities from San Francisco Bay, California, USA, that impact long-term carbon sequestration - Muzzi_CordC_D2 (SPAdes) | ecosystem: Environmental > Aquatic > Marine >...
TAACAACATGAAAGATTCTGGTCTTAATGTGATTATTGGTCTTAAAGAAGGTGGTAACAGCTGGAAAAAGGCAGAATCTGACGGTCACAAGGTAATGTCTGTAGCAGATGCAACAAAACAAGCAGACATTGTTCACATCCTGATTCCAGATATGATTCAAGGTAAAGTATACAAAGATGAAATCGGGCCAAATCTTTCTGAAGGAAAAGCATTGTCATTTTCTCATGCAGCTGCAATCTATTGGAAATGGATTGAAGCCCCAAACAATGTTGATCTTATAATGATTGCACCAAAAGGACCTGGATCCAAAGTTCGAGAAACGTACCTTGATAATTTTGGAACTCCTGCAATCGTTGCAGTTGAGCAAGACTTTACAGGAAAAGCTTGGGATAGAACATTGGGAATTGCAAAAGCAATCGGTAGTGCTAGGGCTGGATTGATCAAAACTGCTTTCAAAGAAGAAGTAGAAACTGATTGGTTTGGTGAGCAAGCTGACCTTTGTGGTGGCGCAGCATCTATGGTTACAAATGCATTTGAAACTCTAGTCGAAGCAGGGTACCAACCAGAAATTGCATATTTTGAAGTTTTACATGAACTCAAACTTATTGTAGATATGATTCAGAGATATGGAATTAACGGTATGTGGAGACGGGTTAGTGAAACTGCTAGATATGGTGGTTTAACACGTGGACCGATGGTGATGGATTCTGCAAACAAAGAGAACATGAAAAAAGTTCTTACCATGATTCAAGATGGCACATTCAACAATGAATGGATTTCTGAATATCAGAAAAATGGCAAAGATGCATTTGACAAATACATGAAACAATATGACACTCACCAAATTGAAAAAGTTGGTAAAGAAATGCGTAAAATGATGTGGCCTGACTCTACAGAATGATTGTGAATAAATCTCTGATTTAGGCTGTTCCAAACATGGGTATTTTTTATTTCAAATGATTTCTTAATCTCACAAATTACTACGATATGTCCACATTGTTGCTGAACAAAAATTAGTTAAAATATATCCTAAATGAGACTATAAAAACTAGTTTAACGATTACATACATCACACTAATGTTTTTGGTTCATGCGTGTCTAGATTTATCATTAGCAAGGATGATGTTAACGATATTAAGATCTCCTTTGTACCAGATTGATATTGGAAATTGTTTTGATATTAGTGCAAGGTAATTAAAAATGAGTTTGACATTATTAATTATGCTGAGTCCATATCTCGTGACTTTGAGCTAAATGAAGACCCCTATGATTTACTGACTATGCTAATATTCTGTTGGATATTACAGTAAAATGATGTAACATCTGTTTAATGGATGGGAACAAAACTATTTTACAGTTACACACTTTGCTAGGTTTCGCGGATAGTCAGGATCTGCTCCTATTTCCAAAGACGTATGATAAGCCAAAAGCTGAAATGGAATGATTTCAATCAAAGGATAAAGAATACTAGGTTCTAAATGTGGAATTTTTATCCAATGATCATAAAGATCATGATGTTTATTTGACAATCCAATTATTTTTGCACCTCGCGCTTTAACTTCTTGAATGTTTGATAAATTATCTTGATATGTATTGTCTTCAGGATTAATGGCTATAACATAACTTGATTTATCCATTAACGCCAGAGGACCATGTTTTAATTCACCCGTAGCAAACCCCTCTGCGTGAATATATGATAATTCTTTGATCTTTAATGCTCCTTCTTTTGCAATAGGATAATGTATTCCTCTACCTAGTATGTATATGTCTGATGCATTTTTTATCTCTTTTGCAATATTCATTATCGTGGGTTCGTTATCTAGAATTTCTGAAATTAATTTTGAAACTGTTTTAAAATCAAATTTTATGTGTTGTTTGGAAATTAATTCTATAATTTTATAAAAAACTGACAATTGAGATGTAAAGCTTTTAGTGGCTGCAACACCAATTTCAGTTCCACAATATAACCCCAATGATGCATCTGATTCCCTTTCAAGTGAAGATGCTAATGAGTTTACTATGGATATGACATTCAAACCTTTTTCTTTTGCAATGGAGACTGCCTCCAACACATCAGCGCTTTCCCCACTTTGTGAAATGGTAATCAATAAAGAATTTTTACGAAGTCTATCTTTGGAATAATTCATTTCACTTGACATAATAGATTCGGGTGAAATTGTAGTATACATTGGAAAAAGGTATTTTGCAACTAGTGCTATATTGTAACTAGTACCGCTTCCTGTAATGTAGACATTTGGTGAATTTTGCATGATTTCTGCAAATGTCTCCCAATCGTTGTTTGAGTTATTCACAGTATCTAGGATTGTAGATGGTTGTTCAAAAATTTCTTTTCTTGTAAAATGTTCATACCCATTCTTATTCACATCATTACTTTGTTTTGAAATTTTATTTATCTTATAGCGTGCTAGGCCCCCATCAAAATTATAAATCTTATATCCTTTACCATCTATTATTACAAATTGTTCGTTCTCAAGATAAATTACATAATCTGTTTTTTCAATAAAACCTAATACATCACTTGAAACAAAATATCCTTTATTCCCTAATCCCATTATTAGTGGTTCATGAAATCTGGCAGCTATTAATGAACCATCTTTCAACAAAGCTATGAAACTATACTGTCCTTTTAGTTTGGTAACCGTTTTCATTAACATTTCTTTAATATTACCTGTTTGTTTAAAGAATGACCCTAAAAGATTTGGAATCACTTCTGTATCTGTTTCACTTTTAAAAACAATTCCTTCTTTCTCTAGATCTTTTCTTAATTCCCAATAGTTTTCAATTATTCCATTATGAACAACCGCAATAGAATTATCTGAACACAAGTGAGGATGTGCATTTATTTTATTTACTTGTCCATGTGTTGCCCATCTAGTATGGCCTATCCCAACATGTCCTGGCATTGTATCTAGTTTGAGATTGGAATTAACAACATTAACTCTCCCAACTTCTTTCTTCAATAGAATTTTTGAATCCAAACTTGTTGCTATTCCTACACTGTCATATCCTCTGTACTCCATTCTTTTGAGACCTTTCACTAGAGTCTCAGAGACATCAGAATTTGCGATGCACCCAATTATAGAACACATATTTTTGATACTCCATTTGGGGGTATGACATTAGTTTCAATATTCTTGGTATGTTTTTTGATTTTTTCAGTTTTAACCTTTACCACACATTCAATAATGTCTTTTTTCATACACATTTGATTCTATGATAGTATGCATTTTATCTTCATAAAGTTTTATGATCATACTAAAATATGAGTGTAAAACTTGATAAAAAATAAATATTAAAAGTCTAGTATATTCACTCAAAATCATGTCAAGTAGTAATGGATGGCTGATACACTTGACTATGGATAAACCAACTTATGATATTATACATAAGGATGGGATGCTGAATCTAATGATAAAAAACTATCTACATGGTTTCTTGAAACAATTCTTCAAGTAATAAAGAAAAACAAATAGCTAAAAAAATTATGCATCACACTTATCATATGTTGAAACTGATGAAAATAGAATCTTAGAGATCCACACCTTAAAGATTCAATGGAGGAAGTAAAACTATTGGACAATTGTCTATGGTGCCAAATCTGTAGAGAAAAAAATTACATGTATGTGTAATCTACTATGGCCCAGCCAGAAATTATCTTTGATACAAGATCCTGAAAAACCAAGAAAAATGATAAGAAAAATATCCAAAACCTGATATTAAATCTGAATTCTATTCAAAATAATCCAAAAAATACTTTATAAAATTAATCATATTCTGTTGACTTTGTAATGTACTATCCTCATAAAAAATTTAATTAATCAAAAGTATTGGTAATTAGATTCTATTAATATGCATCTATCTTATGTATGGTGTCGATATAATTATTTTGTTCTGCATCTAATTTCCCTTTGCTAATCTTGACGTAGATATTACCACTATTTGATTTTATTTTTTGAGTCTTACTAGGAATTACTTGTTCAATGTAATGCCCATTACTGAACATCTGGAATTTGGATGATCTATCTTTTAAAACAATACTCCCATAAATTATTTATAGATTATTGTGTTTTATTAATTAATTTTTTAGATCTGTTGAATGGTGATTAACTTACTAAATCGTACATTTTTTTCTTATATTTTTCTTAATTTAGAAACACCGGTAGTTATGTGATCAATGATTGTTGGCAATGGTGTACCTGGTCCAAACACATGATCTACTCCTGCTTTGATCAAATCTTTATGATCTAGTTCAGGAATGACTCCTCCCCCAACAATGAGCACATCTTTGATCCCTTTCTTTTTTAGAGCCTTTACAACTCTTGGAAATAGCGTTCCATGTGCTCCATTTAGTAAACTCATTGCAACTGCATCTACGTCCTCATCTTCTGCGATCTGTGCAATTCTATCTGGAGTAGCAAAAAGTCCTGAATATATTACCTCCATTCCTGCATCTCTGAATGCTCTGCATAATACGAGGGCACCTCTATCATGACCGTCAAGACCTAACTTGGCAACCAATATTTTGATACTTCGAGACGCAGTTTTTTGCTTCATGACTATGTGTAACTTTGTGATATTTTAAAAGGTTTATTTGATCTTCTCATGCTTACCTCTTCAAATATATTGATTCAACCCTTCAGATATAGACGTAAAGATATGGCTGAAGATATGTGTGATTTTTGTAAAGGTATTGGTTCTTCCGGTTCAAACATGTGTGTTTATTGTAATGGAACTGGCGAATGGAATCAAGCTGCACAAGCATATGTAAAAAACCACATCTGTCAATGTATCGTACTTGATAGAAAATTCTGTCCTGTGTGTAACAAAGCATGTCACCATGACACCACATTAAATCCAAAACAAAAGATTGATCCTGGTTATGGAGGCATGTCTTCACGAGAAATCTCAGTCATTGTATAAATCACAAAATCTTTGTTGTTTTTTGCGAGAATACTCATCCTTCATATACATGAGACCATAATTCTAATTATGTCAAAATATGGAAAAAACATTGACGTTTTGGAAATTTCAATTACTAGGATAACTATCTAAGGAATATTAACATGGATTCTTTTAGTCAAAACTCTAATTGTCTGCGTTGTGGAAAAAACTCTATTCTTGTTGATGAAGTAACCGGCGAACAATTTTGTGGTAAGTGTGGATATGTAATTACTGAAAAATCCCAAGAATCAGGACCTGAATGGAGATCATTTCAAAAAGATGGTGGAGCAGATCCTGCAAGAACTGGCGCCCCTTCATCTCTAATGATACATGATATGGGATTATCCACTGTAATCAATCCTCTAAACAAAGATGCTTCAGGAAAACCCCTTTCGACATCAATGAAAAGCACTATTGAGAGACTCAGAACTTGGGATAATAGAAGTCAGGTACATGCACCTGTTGATAGAAATCTAAGACAAGCACTTAGTGATTTAAATAAATTAAAAGACAAAGTATCTGTTCCTGCAAATGTGTTGGAAAAAGCAGCTTACATTTATCGAAAAGCCCTGGAAAAAAAGTTAGTTCGTGGAAGATCTATTTCTGCAATGATTGCTGCATCTCTATATGCTGCATGTCGAGATACTGAAACTCCTAGAACGCTAAAAGATGTTTCTGATGCTGCTAATGTTAAACGAAAAGACATTGCACGATGCTATAGATTGTTACATCATGAATTGGAATTAAAGATGCCTGTTGTTGATTCAATTCAATGTATTGCAAGAATTTCAAGTAAACTTGAGATATCTGAGAAAACAAAAAGATATGCAGTCAAGGTACTCAAAGATGCGCAAGAACGTAAAGAGTCAGCCGGGAAAGATCCTATGGGGTTGGCTGCAACTGCTCTGTATTTGTCATGTGTCAAAAATGGTGTATCCATAACACAACGAGATCTTGCAGAAGCTGCAGGTGTCACAGAAGTTACCATAAGAAACAGGTACAAGGGACTAAAGGCAGAGCAATCTCCAAATCTCTAACCCGACTAAGCATTGTCTTATTTTTCATTTGATGATTTTTTTGAAACATTAATCCTAATGATTAAAAATGATCTTTGTTTGTCTTGCACAGCACACAAGAGTATACTGATTAGTTATATCAAAAAAAAACACATATAGAAAGTATGCAATTCTTAAATCAACTAAAAATCGAAGAACCAGAAAGGAAAGAGTCTTTTCTTGAATTACTTTCTGATAAATATTGCCGATTTATTTTGGAGGCAATAATGGATTCACCAAAATCTGCAATTGAAATATCTCGTGAAAAATCTATTCCTCTAAGTACCGTATATAGAAGAATTCAACTACTGCATGATTCAAAGATGATTCAAACCTCTGGTGTTATTACAGACGAGGGCAAGAGACTCTTTTTGTATAAAAGCAAAATCAAAGAAGTCAATACAAGTTTTCGTGATGGAAAAATTGATGTAAATATAGTTTTCAACAAAAACTAATTTTATTTTTAATAATTATGTTCACTAAAGTCTCCCCCTAATGCGATTGTTGCAATGACTGTTGATTCAGTTGTTTGACATTTCATTTTAGATTCTGGTAGGAATTCCTTGAAAATTTCTTGGAGTAATTGTTCTGTAAATATTGACCAGTTACCGCCCAATTCATGTTGGATGATAAAATGATGCAAATCTCCCTCTATTCTATGATCTGATTTCATTCCAGATGCTTTCATGTATTCCTCAAGGATTTCAATGCATCTTTTTAAATCATAATTTCCTTTGATGAATAATACGGTGTCTTTGATCACTGGTTTTATCACATTAATTATCTCGTTAATCTCTGAGGCAGTCATTTCCATTCCTAGCATATCGAGAATTTTTTTTGGTACTGGAATCATTCCAATTTTAGATGCAAATCTATCCCATTCAATATATTTCTCTAAAATTTGTCTTGCCATTACATTGTGAGATATGTTGTGATTTCTGGCCTCAGCTTCTATTTCTTCAACTAATTTCACGGGCAGACGGTAAGTAACACTCCGTGTCTTCTCTTTTACTGGATGTTGCTGGTGCTTTACTGTACTTGAATCCAATTTATTATTATCAAATGTGAAACTAGTTATAAAGATGATTTATTTTTTCATGAATATTTGTTCTCAAATTTGATAATCGTGAATATTTTTAAAATGATTTTTTGTTTATCCGCTTTGAGGGAATAAATTTGAAAAAATTTAGATTTGTTCATTTGAAGTATGGGCCAATACTGTGAAAATTGTGGAAAATTCATGAAAAACTTTGAGATAACTCATTGTTCTGATGAATGTCTGCTTTCATCCATAAAAAATAGTGACTCTCTTACTGAAAACGGAATTAGTGCTATAACTTGGGATGAAAAATCTGATCCATGGACATGACTCTTCTATCGATAATGGAAAATCTACTTAAAGTGCAACTAAATTATCCTCCATGTGGATGTAATTCCGTTAAACTACCAATTAACGTTTGAACCTGATCTCAAAAAATTCACCTTTACTGGTTCTGAAACTATTTTTGTAAATTGTAAAAAACTAACAAAAATCATCAATATGCATTGCGCTGAACTCAAAATTCTTTTCTGCCAAGTAAAATCTGGTAATAAAATTATTAAATCAACCCCAAAAATAGTGGAGAAAAATGAACAACTTCAAATATTTTTGGGAGAAAAAATCAAAGGAAAATTCACCATAGAATTAGAATTTCAAGGAATCCTGAATGATCGATTACTTGGATTTTATCGCAGTCAGTATAAACAAAATGGAAAAACAAAATATCTTGCAACCTCTCAATTTGAGGCAGCCGACGCTAGACGTGCATTCCCATGTTGGGATGAGCCTGAGGCAAAAGCAACATTTGATATTTCCATTATTGCTGATAACAAATTAACCGCAATTTCAAACATGCCAGTTAAATCAAAGAAAAAAATTGGTAGTAAAACTATCTATCACTTTGCAACGACTCCAATTGTTTCAACATACTTGATTTATCTTGCAGTTGGTGAATTTGAATATCTTTCCGGGAAGATTGGTAAAATACAGATTAGAGTTGTAACCACTAAAGGAAATAAATCAAAAGGAAAATTCTCTCTAGATTTAGGAAAAAAACTTCTTACCTCATATGAAAAATATTTTGGAATCCGATACCCATTACCAAAACTTGACCTGATTGCAGTCCCTGATTTTGCAGCTGGTGCTATGGAAAATTGGGGGGCAATAACGTTTAGAGAAACAATTCTACTTTATGATCCTAAAACATCTTCTACACGAACCAAACAATACATTGCAGAAGTAATATCGCACGAGATTGCGCATCAATGGTTTGGCAATTTAGTTACAATGAAATGGTGGAATGATTTATGGTTAAATGAAAGCTTTGCAACTTTCATGGCTACTAAATTTGTTGATCAATTTTATCCTGAATGGGATTTGTGGAATCAGTTTGTAGATGACGCAATGAATATAGCAATGGGACTTGACTCTCTAAAAACTACCCATCCAATAGATGTCAAAGTAAATTCACCTGCGGAAATTAGAGAAATTTTTGATGCGATATCTTATGACAAGGGTGGATGTGTTCTCCGAATGTTGGAATCTTATGTGGGAGAACCAAATTTCCAAAAAGGACTCAAAAAATATCTCTCTGATTTCAAATACAAAAATGCTAAAGGACAAGATTTGTGGGATGCGATAGGCAAGGCATCAAAAATGCCTGTGTCTTCCATGGTTAATACCTGGCTAAAGCAACCTGGTTTTCCTCTTGTCGAGATTAATCAAAATGGCGATATTTTGAGATTAAAACAAAGGAGATACCTGCTAGAGTCTGATAAAAAGTTCAGTAGAGGTTTGTGGTCAATTCCTCTTTCTTTGGGATTGAAAAATGAAATTTCTAAAAAATTATTTTCAACTAAAACACTGTCTGTAAAACTACCCAAGAACACTTTGGGCTTTGTAGCAAATTATGGGCGAAAGGGATTCTATCGTGTAAAATATGATAAAGGAATTTTACTTGATCTGAAAATGCTAGTTGATGAAAAACGCATTCCTGTAATTGATAGGTGGGCAATTCAAAACGATTTATTTTCCCTTTGTGTCTCATGTGATGAACACGTAAGAAACTATCTTGATTTTTCAGATGCATATTTTGAAGAAGATGGATATCTCGCATCAGTCAACGTTGCACATAATTTGGCTTCATTGTATTTTCGTGCATTTGATGAGCCATTTGCGGATGAGATTCGAAGTTATGCTATGGATTACTTTAGAAAAATTTTATTCCGTATAGGCTGGGAACCACAAAAATCTGATAAACACACTGATGCAATGCTTCGTGCGTTTGTGATTTCGACATTAGGCAAAATGAATGATGAAGAAGTTAAAGAAGAGGTATTAAGTAAATATAAAAAATTCTTAAAATCTTCTAATTCACTATCTCCTGATTTGGTGGAACCTATTTGTTCAATTGCTGCATGGCATGGAGATTCAAAAACATATGTTGAACTTGTAAAACTATACAGAAATGCAAAAACAATGGAAGAAAAACTCCGATTCCTTGGTGCAATGTGTGGGTTCCAAGATACAAAACTTTTACTCAAAACATTGGATTTTTCTCAAACCTCCGAAGTCCGTTCTCAAAACATGCAGCTACCTATCATGAAAGTTGCTGGAAATCCATATGGTGATAAGATTTTGTGGCCATGGCTGAAGAAGAACTGGAAAAAACTAAACAAAAAAGTTGGTCATGGTAATCCTCTGTTTAATAGAATTGTAGCAAGTATTGCTTCTGTTACAGATGATTCTATGGAAAAAGAGATCAAATCATTCTTCAAAAAGAACCCAACTTCTGGTACAGAGAGAACACAATCACAAACTTTAGAGAGAATTAGAATAAACTCCAAATTCCTTAGACATATGAGAAAAGAATTCCAAGATGGCTAAAAAACTTGGACCGCCAATATTCCTTGGTGTGTTTACCCTTTTAGCAATATTGTTTCTTATGGGTGCTGGGACAGACGACAAGGAAATTCTCAGGCAGACGTTTCAATTTGAGGCAATTTACTATGACTCTGGTCATGTTGAGGTGTCTTATTTTGATAAATCTGATAATACCAACTCAGTTGTAATGGAAATTCTTGGAATGGATGAATCCTTTCAAAAAACATTCTATGATTCAGAATTTATTGAAATTATCCCAT
>Ga0210064_1001410_pt1 | contig 10193 bp, 9 predicted proteins | sample Muzzi_CordC_D2_FD_185531 | JGI IMG/M metagenome (GOLD analysis project Ga0210064, IMG submission 185531) | Wetland microbial communities from San Francisco Bay, California, USA, that impact long-term carbon sequestration - Muzzi_CordC_D2 (SPAdes) | ecosystem: Environmental > Aquatic > Marine >...
CGGGGTAGCGTTTCTGGACGAAATAGCTTTTGGCCAGCAAGCGCCAGCCTTGCACGTCGTCGGGCTGCTGGCGCAGGCGCTCTGCCAGTTGCTCGATCATCTGTTCGATCGAGTGCTGGCCATCGGTCCGGGTGGCGGAGGCGGTTGGGGGGGTGGAAGGTGCCCTGGCCAGCAACGGAATGATCTGCTTCGACCCGAGGTGCTCATACAGTCCCACCGCCAGCAGGGGAATGGCCGCCACCAGCAGCAGTACCACCCACTGGCCGCTGCGCTCCGTTGGCGCCGCCGCTGAGCCTGTGGGCGAGAGATCGGTGAGTAGTTCGCGCTCGAGGTCGCGGCGTGCGGCGGCATACTGGTTCTCATCCAGCCTGCCGGTCTGGAGGTCGGTATCCAGTTCGGCCAGCTGCGCCTTGATGACCTCGGTATTGATTGCATCCTGATCCGGCCGCGACTTCGGAGATCGTCCGGCGCGCAGCAACCAGGGCACCGTAAACAACAGTGCGAGGATGATCAGGATAGACGCCAGTCCCCAGAACACGCTCATCCCTGCTTACCCTTGCCGGTGTCATCGCCGAGCAGTCGTTCCAGTCGCTTGCTGTCCTCCGCGGAGATCGCCGGTTCCTGGACCTGCCGCTGCCGCCCCACGGCGCGCAGCAGCAACAGGGCGGCAATCACCAGCAGCACGAACGGACCGTACCAGATGAGATACGTGGACGGTTTTACGGGAGGCTTGTAAAGCACGAAGTCTCCGTAGCGATTGACGAGAAAATCGATGACCTCCTGGTCGCTCTTGCCGCTTGTCATCATTTCATAGACCTCGGCGCGCAGGTCATGGGCCAGATCGGCATCCGAGTCGGCCAGGGTCTCGTTCTGGCATACCAGGCAGCGCAACTGCCCGATGAGATCCTTGAAGTGCTGCTTCTCGGCAACGGTTGGAAAGGTGAAGGACTCGAGCGTGACCGCGGCCGGCAGCGGGGACGCGACCATGACCAGCGACAACAGCAGTATCGGAAAAAGCGGTTTCAACGGGCTCATGATTTCAGTTTGGTGACCAGCGGCAGGATCTCATCGTTGAGGATCTCGATGGTGAGGGGGCCGATATGCTTGTGACGGATAATGCCCTCCCGATCGATGATAAAGGTCTCCGGTGCGCCGTAGACACCCCAGTCGATGCCCACGCGCCCGTCGCTGTCGAAGGCATTGGCGATGTAGGGATTGCCGAGTTGTGACAGCCAGCGATTGGCCTCTGCGCGGTTGTCCTTGTAGTTCAGACCGTAGATGTCGACCTGCCCGGTCTGCGCCAGTTGCACCAGCACCTCGTGTTCCCGCCGGCAGGATACGCACCAGGTCGCCCACACGTTCAGCAGGGAGACCTTCCCCTTGAAGTCGGCGTCGCTGATGGTGACGTCGGGATTATCCAGGCGCGTGAGGGTGAACGCCGGGACGGGCTTGCCGACCAGCGGTGAAGGCACCAGCTTCGGATCCAGGCTGAGGCCGCGGAACAGAAAGGCGACCAGCAGCGCGAAGATCGCCAGCGGCACCAGATAGCGCAGATGCCGTGTCATCAGGAGCCCCGGTTCGCGATCAGCCCGTCATTGCCGAGCACGGCAGATGCCGGGACCCGGTCACGCACCGCAATGCGGTAACGCCGGTCGCTCGCCGCGAGCAGTCCTCCGATGGCGATCAGCAGGCCGCCGAGCCAGATCCAGCGTATGAACGGCTTGTAGTAGAGGCGCATGCTCCAGTCGCCATTGCCGAGCCCTTCGCCCAGCGAGACATAGATATCGCGGGTAAATCCCACATCGATGCCGGATTCGGTCATCGGCTTGGTCTGTACCGTGTAGATGCGTTTCTCCGGGTGCAGCAGGGCGATTTCCCGGTCGTTTTTCAGGAGATGCACGGTGCCGCGATCGGCGCGGTAATTCGGGCCCTGATGCGCTTGCACACCGTCGAAGCGCAGGGTGTAACCGGCCAGTTCGGTGCTTTCCCCCGGCGACAGGCGGATGTCTTTCTCGACTTCATACTGCATGACGAAGGTCACGCCGATGATGAAGACCGCCACACCAAAATGCGCCACCACCATGCCGTAATAACTGCCGCTGCCCTTTGCCCCCAGGTCCTGCCACAGACCGGCGAGACCCTTGCGGTAGCGGAGCCGCTGGCGCAGGCTGAGCAGCAGCGAACCGACGATCCACAGCGAGAGCATGACCGCGAGACCGGCCCAGATCGAACCCTCGTGCAGGAGTGGCAGCGCGGTGAGGATGCCACCGCCGAGGCTGACGAGCAGTGCGACGCGCAGTTGCCGCGCGAGGTCGGCCGGATCCTGATGCTTCCAGCGCGTCAGGGGGCCCAGCCCCATGAGCACGACCAGCAAGGGGGTAAAGATGACGAACATGCGGTTGAACCAGGGAAATCCCACAGAGATCTTGCCCCAGCCGAGGGCATCGTAGATTAGCGGGGCGAGGGTGCCCAGCAGGACGAAGGCCGTGATGATCACCAGCAGCATATTGTTTCCGAGCAGCAGGGTCTCGCGCGAGAACATGTCGAACCGGCCTCCCGAGGAGACACTCGGTGCTCGCACGGCGTAGAGGCTCAGGGAACCCCCGATGACGAGGCACAGGAAAATCAGGATAAACAGCCCGCGCGCCGGATCCGCGGCGAAGGAATGCACCGAGGTGAGCACGCCGGAACGCACCAGGAAGGTGCCGAGCAGGCTGAGCGAGAACGCCAGCAGCGCGAGTAGCACGGTCCAGCGTTTGAAGGCGCCGCGTTTTTCGGTCACCGCCAGGGAATGGATCAGCGCGGTGGCCGCCAGCCACGGCATGAACGAGGCGTTTTCAACTGGATCCCAGAACCACCAGCCGCCCCAGCCCAGTTCGTTGTAGGCCCACCAGCTGCCGAGCGTGATGCCGATGGTGAGAAACACCCAGGCCACCGTGGTCCACGGCCGCGACCAGCGCGCCCAGGCCGCATCCAGCCTCCCGCCGATGAGGGCGGCGATGGCAAAGCTGAAGGCGACCGACATGCCGACATAGCCCATGTAAAGCATGGGCGGATGAATCGCGAGTCCCGGGTCCTGCAGCAGGGGGTTCAGATCGCCACCCTCCAGGGGAACCGGGAACACCCGCGCGAACGGGTTGGAAGTGAACAGCAGGAAGGAGAGGAAGCCGATGCACACCAGACCCATTACGGAGAGCACGCGTGCCAGCACCACGGCGGGCAGATGGCGGGCCAGCAACGAGACAGCGACCGTCCAGCCGCTGAGAATGAAGACCCAGAGCAGCAGTGAGCCCTCGTGCGCCCCCCAGACGGCGGACACCTTGTACACGTCGGGCAGGAGGGTGTTGCCATTCTGGGCGACGTAGAGCACCGAGAAATCGTTGGTCAGGAAGGCACTGACCAGGCAGCCGAAGGCAATGGCGATGAAGCAAAACTGCCCCCAGGCAGCCGGGCGTGCCAGCGCGACCCAGCCCGGGGTGTTATTCAGGCTGCCGATCATGGGAAAGATCGAGAGCACCAGCGCCATGACGAGTGCCAGGATCAGGGCGAATTGACCGAGTTCGGGAATCATGGCTTGGTAGCTCCGGTTGCGGCGCCTTCAACGCCGTTCTTGTGGGCGCTTTTCAGCGCATCGGCCACTTCCGGCGGCATGTAGTTCTCGTCGTGCTTGGCGAGTACTTCGTCGGCGATGAACAGGTTGCCGTCCTGCAGCCGACCCCGCGCCACGATGCCCTGACCCTCGCGGAACAGGTCGGGGAGGATGCCGGTGTACTGCACGGTAATGGTGTCGGCGTTGTCAGTGATGTCGAACGTCACCGTCAGGCCGTCCTCCTGACGCTGGACGCTGCCATTCGTGACCAGGCCCCCGACCCGGATCGAGTGGCCGACGGGGGCCTCACCCGCCACCACGGCACTGGGCGTATAGAAGAACATCAGGTTTTCGTTGAATGCCTTGAGTGCGAAGCCGGCGGCGATGGCGACACCGGCGATCATGATGACGATAAGGATAATGCGTTTCCTGCGTTTGGGTGTCATGTCGTTCTCCGTGCCCGCCGGGTGCTGCGTGCAATGCCGGCGAGCAGCTTTTTACGCTGCCGGGCGGGTATGATCACGTTGGCCAGCAATACCAGCAGGGCGATGCCGTAGGAGGTCCAGACGTAGAACGCATAGCCACCCATGTGGAAGAATTCCGTTAGATCCATGTTTACTCCACGAGTTCCCTGACCCACTGGGTATTGCGTTCGCGTTCCAGCACTTCGCAGCGGGCCCGCATCAGGACCACCAGGGCGTAATACAGTTTAAAGGCCACGGCCATCAACAGCAGCGGGATCAGCATGCTGAGGTGTATGGATGGCTTGTCGAACTTGGTGACGGTCGGTCCCTGGTGCAGGGTGTTCCACCATTCCACCGAGTAATGGATGATGGGGATGTTGACGACGCCCACGATCGCGAGAATGGCCGTGGCGCGTGCCGCGGTGCGTTTGTCGTCGATCGCGTTGTGCAGTGCGATCACCCCCAGGTACAGGAACAGCAGGATCAGTTCGGAGGTCAGGCGCGCATCCCATACCCACCAGGTTCCCCACATCGGTTTGCCCCAGATCGACCCGGTGACCAGGGCGAGGAAGGTGAATGAGGCGCCGATGGTGGCGCTGCTGATGGAGAAAACCTCCGCCAGCTTTATATGCCAGATCAGGCCGATGGCGCCGGCACCTGCCATGACCATATAGATGAACAGCGACATCCACGCGGCCGGCACATGGATGAACATGATGCGGTAGCTGTCACCCTGCTGGTAATCCGGCGGCGCCACTACCAGGCCATAGTACAGGCCGGCGAGGGTGAACAGCACAAAGGCCGCGGCCAGCCACGGCAGCAGGCGCCCGGCGAAACGGTAGAAGTACTTCGGGGAGGACAGCCTGTGAAAGAAATTCATCACTAATATCAACTCAAACTGATACGCAATGCGGCGGCCGTCGCCAGTGGTGACAGGCTCAGGGCCAGTACCAGCAGGGCGCTGATGAGCGACAGGTGGGCCGTAACCGGAAGTCCGGCGGCGGCGGTATCCACAGCGTTGGCGGCAAAGATAAGTAAAGGTACGTACAATGGTAACACGAGCAGGGACAGGATCATCCCCCCCTTGCGCAGCCCCACCGTCAGCGCAACCCCCACAGCGCCCAGCAGACTCAGCACCGGTGTGCCCAGCACCAGCGTCAGCAGCAGGATCTGGATGGCGGCGGCGGGCAGTCCCAGCAGGACGCCCAGCAGTGGCGAGACCAGCAGCAGCGGCAGGCCGGTGATCAGCCAGTGGGCAAGTACTTTTGCCAGTACCAGCACGGACACCGGGTGGGAGCTCAGGAGCAGTTGTTCCAGGGTGCCGTCCTCGAAGTCGGAGCGGAAAATACCCTCCAGGGACAAGAGCGCGGCCAGCAGTGCGGCGACCCAGATGACACCGGGGCCAACGGCCTGCAGCAGCCGGGGGTCGGCCCCGATGCCGAGAGGAAACAGGCTGGTGACCAGGATGAAGAACAGCAGTGGATTGATCATCTCGGCGCGGTGCCGTACCGCCAGGGTCAGGTCGCGTTTCAGCAGCAGCGCGAAGGCGCGGGTGAGGGAATCGGATTTCATGCGGAGAGATCGATGCGCTGCACCGTGGTGTGCTTGAAGTTGACCGGGTGGTGGGAAGTCACCGCCAGCATGCCGCCCCGGGCGGTGTGCTGTTCCAGCAGTTGTTCCACGACCTGTATGCCATGCACATCGAGCGAGGTAAACGGCTCGTCGAGTATCCACAGCACGGTATCGGTAACCAGCAAGCGGGCCAGTGCCAGGCGACGCTTCTGCCCGGCCGACAGATTGCGGGTGAGGACATCCTCGAACCCGTACAGGTCCACCTGTTCCAGGACGGCCTCCAGGGTGGTCTCGTTGGGCTTGCCCAGGGCGCGCGCCATGGCGAGGTTCTCCAGCGGCGTCAGATCCAGCTTGATGCCGTCGCGGTGGCCGACATAGGCGGTATGCTCATGGTAATCCGGCCCCAGCCGGTTGATGTCCGAACCGCACCAGGTCACGCTGCCGGCGTCCGGCAGGCGGATACCGCACAGGATGCGCAACAGCGAGGTCTTGCCGCTGCCGTTGCGCCCCTCCAGCAGCAGCGCCTGTCCCGGTTCGAGCCGGAACGCCAGTTCGCTGAACAGGACGCGGTCGTCGCGAATGCATTCCAGCCCGCGGGCTTCGAGGGTCAGGGTGTGGTTGCCGGTTTGCTTCACTGCGCTATGGATCGAGGTATCAGCAGGTACATAACTGGAATTTTTTCAGGAAGGATCATACTATTTTTTTCGGTCGCTAATGCCAACTTTGTCGGGCAGTCCGCTGGACAATGCTTGCCGGGTGGTTTCCTGTGCGCAAAAAAAAAGGGGCGAAGTGGGAGTTTCGCCCCTGCAGAAGTAGCCGTATATTAGATGCATTTCGGCTACCAAAACTGTCCGGATCATCTGCCGGCGCCGCCTCACGACACTGGGGCCGGAGAGTAACGCTGGCTTGACAAAAATAAGGCAAAACACATGCCAGGTTGTTCCGGCACTAAATATCAATGAGTTATGAGAGAACCGCTTGATTTTAGCCATAAATTCTGACAAAAATGACAGAGTAACTATACTCATGACATTGTCAGCACCTGACATTACTGTCAGTATCGGGCCAGTAACCAGATAATCAGGTCCAGGCGCAACCACTCAACCGGGGGCAAGGTATGGGAACAACAACAGCTACCAGGTCGGTTCCGATCGATATCCAGTCACTCGTAGAGAGTCATCATGAACCGTTCGTGGTGATTGATCGGGATTACCGGATTATGGCCGTCAATTCGGCCTATGAACAAACCTATGGGTCTACTGCCGAGGAGGCGGTCGGCCAGTTCTGTTACCGGATCAGTCATGACAATGATGTGCCCTGCTGCCAGTCGGGGGAAGATTGCCCGCACGAGAAGATGTTCGAGGACGGCAAATCACATTCCTGTGTGCACATCCATTACGACAAGGATCATCGCATGCACCAGGTCCGGGTGACCGGCCACCCGCTGCGCAGTACGGATGGCAATCTCTTCATGGGAGAGCTGATCGAGGAGATCTCCGTACCGGACAGCGCGCAGCCGGTAGACAAGCGCATGGTTGGAGAGGCCCCGCTGTTTACCGCCTGTGTCGACCAGCTCAAGCTGGTGGCGGCATCCTACGCACCCGTCCTGCTGCAGGGGGAAACGGGCACCGGCAAGGAACTGGCGGCACACTATATCCACAAACATTCCCCGCGTTGTGATATGCCCTTTCTGACGGTGGACTGTACTGCGCTGACCGATACCCTGTTCGAGGCGGAGGTGTTCGGTCATGCGCGTGGCGCCTATACCGGCAGTGTGGGAGAGAAAGCCGGACTGTTCCAGGAAGCCAACAAGGGCACCCTGTTTCTCGATGAAGTCGGCGAATTGCCTATGAACCAGCAGGCGAAGCTGCTGCGGATACTGGAGACCGGCCAGTACCGCCGGGTCGGTGGCCGGGGCACCCGCAAGGTCGATGTGCGCATCATTTGCGCGACCAACCGGCACCTGTGGGAGCATGTCATCGCCGGGAAGTTCCGCGAGGACCTTTACTATCGCATCGCCTGCCTGTCGGTGCGGCTGCCGAATCTGCGCGAACGCCTGGAGGATGTTCCCATCCTGGCCAACACGTTGCTCGAACCCGTCAGCCGGACGATGAAACGCAACTTCAAGCTGACCCCCAAGGCCCTGCAATGCCTGAAGGCCTATGACTACCCGGGTAACGTGCGCGAACTGCGCAATATCCTGTTCGTCTCCGCGACCCACAGCGCCAAGGAAGAAATCCAGGAGCGCATTGTCAATGAAGTGATCGGGCAACTGGCCAGGACGCGGGCCTCGGCGACCTCCTCTGCAAACGAACCACCGGCAGCGCCGCCCGCAACGGCGCAGGAAACGGTTGCCACCGGAAACAATAAAACTGCCGCCAACGGTAACAGTTCACTCAACGGAGTGGAGGCGCGGCATATCCGGGAATTGCTCGACGAGTATGCCGGCAACCGGCGCAAGGTGGCCGCAGACCTGGAGATCAGTGAACGCACCCTGTATCGCAAGCTGAAGAAATACGGATTGACGTAGGCGCCAGCAGTTTAGAGTCCCTGATAGGGGATCTGTAAACCCCCCGCCTTTAGGCGGAAAATCGTCATGCCGGCGCAGGCCGGCATCCAGAGAAATCACTCCACGGGTAGATCTGGATTGCGGCCTGCGCCGCAATGACGAGTTAATGTAGATAGTGTATGGACGCGAGCAGTGCACCGGGGTCGTTGAATACCATCGGAGGTGGATATCGGGGCAATCGGCCGTATGGCCGATCGATTCGGCTTTCAGCCGTAACCCGAAGCCACTGGCTTTAGCCGGTGGAGAATTCACGTGCCGTATTCTTGCGAGACTTACGCGCGTGCGGACAGTATCCGCGCGCTATGTACGGGAAAATACTGACATTGCTGTCAGTGCTGACATGACAGATCTGTCAGGATATTAGTAGGCACTGTTTCGTTAATATGCTAATAAAAAATAATATCAGTTGCATGGCGGCATCAAGCAGGGTGGCATGCAATTTGCTTTTAATGTTGTTAGGATTACGCATTGTCAGTCCAATATTAATGGTTACCCAGTCCAATAACTGCTTATCAGCTATCCCAGAGGGGGGGTATCGAAAATGAAAACTCTTATGCGCTGTATCACCGCTGGCCTGCTTTCGCTGGGCCTTGCACTCGCGGTACCGCTGGCACTCACCGTTTCCGATGACGTCTATGCCGCCCCGGGAGGGGGGGGTGCTCAGAAAGAGAAGGGTGGGAACAAGTGTAGCGACGGCATCGACAACGACAACGACGGGCTGATCGACTGCGCCGACCCGGATTGCGCCGACCAGTCGTTCTGCGCAACGACGACGACGAGTACGACGAGTACGACGTCCACCACGTCCACGACCACCACGTCCACGACATCGACGACAACCACGACAGGGGCAGCTCCGACGACGTCGTCCACCTCGACCACGACCACCTCGACCGTGTTCGTTGCCAACAACGAGATCTGCGACGATGGCCAGGATAACAACGGCAACGGCGACGTGGACTGCGATGACAGCGAATGCGTGGAAGACATCGGCTGCGTTGCCGCGAACGCGGGTCAGAAGGCCTTCGTCATCCCCATGAACTATGAGCTGGGCATGCACTGCACCGGTTTCGAGTTCGCCTACTGCTGCGTGTTGCCGCCCTATAACTCCATCCTTGCCCAGGTGATCAAGACGGACAAGAACGGCGGGTTCCCGGACACCCTGGAAGCGGACCACAGCGTCGGGCTCGACTTCCTCGGCCGCCCCACGGTGGTGCGCGACAAGGAACTGGACGCCAATGGCAACTTCAAGAAGTACATGCTGACCTACTGGCACGAAGCCCAGCCGCGCTTCGACGACCCCAACGGCAAACCCCAATCCACCCGCCTGATCAGCGTTGTGGAGGGCAACTCCCTGCTGATGTGGAACACGTTGTTCGATGCCGCAGCGGTAGATGGTGGTAACGCCCTGGTCTACACCAACGGCACCGAGACCTGCGACAATGAATTCACCCCGTGTGACGGTGCAAAGGGAGTGATCGTCGGCGACGAGACCTACGGCCAGGCCGAGGACAACTACGCCAATGCCTGGCTGAACCACTTCTACATCTACGGGGATCTGGAAGGAAATGATTACACGACGACTGGCTCACCCATACCAGTGGGTCCCGGCTCGGATAGTCCAACCTCCGCCGAGGTCGACAAGATTCGCCTGGGTCTGCCCAATGCCAACGCCACGATTGCGTTCAACACCGTGGTGCCGGATAACGCCGGTCCGGCCTTCCATCCCTTGGGCCCGGGCGCCGCGGGCGGCCTGAACAACGTGCTGACCTTCTCCACCGACGCGGGCACGGTGGTATTCACTCAGATGAAGCTGCTGGAGAACCTGCCGGTGATGCTGACCTCGCCGCGCATCTGGGAGGCCCTGGGCCTGCCGCTGACGCCGTTCGAGGACACCATCGACTTCTTCGGCGATCCAGGACTGGTGGACGAGGACTCGGTCCGGCCCTATGTGGCGATGAAGGCCCAGCTGCATGAGGCGGACTGTGTCGGAGCCGCC
>Ga0210064_1001412_pt1 | contig 10185 bp, 11 predicted proteins | sample Muzzi_CordC_D2_FD_185531 | JGI IMG/M metagenome (GOLD analysis project Ga0210064, IMG submission 185531) | Wetland microbial communities from San Francisco Bay, California, USA, that impact long-term carbon sequestration - Muzzi_CordC_D2 (SPAdes) | ecosystem: Environmental > Aquatic > Marine >...
TCGAGGATGTGTTGCTGGACTACGGTTTTGGTGTTGAGGAGTCGCGGGCAGCACTGTGGAGGAAGTTTGATCCCTCGGAAGATTTGTATTGCTATATCTACAACCGTCTGCTGTTTACCAAGCCGGTCAGAAAACTGATCTAGCCCGCATATAATCTCGGGGCTGGACTCAGCGGGACCGCCGGCCAAATCGTTGCCGGAACCTGCGCAGATGCTTCTCCAGAAAGGTTGACTTGCGCCGGATACGTGCAGCCTTGCGCTGTTGGTGGCGCTCGCTGGCGGCTTGCAGGAACGGCTCATCCAGGTGCAGTCGTTGTGCCGCACCGGTGATGCCGCCATAGTACTTGCAGCATTTTACCAGGATGCGGTCGGTTCGCTTGGACGGTTTCTCGCTGACAAGTTCCGCCGGGTCGTAATTTTCCACCACCAAAGTTTGCAGGTACTCGACGGGTGCCCGGGTGATTTTCGAAACTTCCGCCGGATCCTGCAGGTAATGGAGCAGGTGCAGGAATATCCTGTCGGTGAAGTTTTCATTGCTTGCCGGGAAAGGCACCCCGGGCACCGGTTTGTCCAGAAAGGCGCACAGTGTTTCCCAGTCGGCCTGGCCGCCGCAGATATTCAGTACCAGCAGATCGTCCGTGCGGTCCCTGAAATATTCGTATACGTGGCGTTCGTGCCGGCCATAGGCATCCAGCAGGGTCTGTTTGTCTACCCCGGAGGTTCCGTAAAGCCGGTTTCGCATGTCTTCATGACCGGGCATGGGGGATTGTTTGCGGCCGTGGTAGCGCGTATAGGACGCGATCCAGCTTTCCGGATCGCGCACGGTATAGATAAACCTGCTGTTCGGGAAAGTCTGGTCCAGCTCCTCGAAACGGTCGGCAACGATGCCGTCGGTGGCGGCCTCGAAACGGCGTATCGAGGCAATGCTGGCCGGGCAGCCGATCGAGGCAATGCCGAGGATGGCGAATGCATCGTTGAGGCTGGTCGTGCCGGTTTTTGCCAGGCCTATTCCGAAAATTTTTGGCTGTGCCATGATACGATCTACCTGTTCCCCGGATGCCGTCCGTAACCGTAAATGAGTCGGATTGGCGGGCATGCCGATGTCCGTGCTGCGATAACCCGTCTGTCGTTGCTGCCGGCTGGCTGGTACGATACCGTCGGAGATGCAGGGCCATTCCTGCGGTTGCGGTAATGGAATGGTTTCCGGTGGCTGGCAACTGCCGGCAGAAACAGTAAAACTTCAGGTGTCAACGGTGAAGAATATCTTCAGAATATGGTTTCCTCAATACCACCCCTGGAATATTTTTATAGCGGGCTGGCCGGCCAGCGGGTCGACCTTCATGTTCCAGGTGGCGGTTGAGCTTGGCTTGCAGGTACATAAAAAGAAGCACGGGTCGCGCAGCCCGGAATCTGCTGATTTCACCCTGTTCGCCTTTCGTGATCCGCGGGATGTGTTGTGTTCCCACGCAAGACGCATGCACCGGGATGTCTGGGAGAATATGGGTGCCGAGGCGGCGATCATGAAATCCCTGCGGCGGTTCCTGAGAAAACGCTACCGCGAAGCGATCTATGAAAGCGCGGCCATGAAAAATGTCTTCCTGGTCCGTTATGAGCGGTTTTTTCCAGGTAACGAAGGTCTTCTGGTCGATTTCATCGCCGACAATTTCCTGATCCCGGTTACCCGGGAGAGGCGGGCGGAGATCCTTGCGAACACCTCACTGGATGCCAATCTGCAGCGTTCGAGGAGCTTTGAATCTTTTCGTGAACATGATGAACAGACCCAGATTCACGGCAATCATATTTCCAACCGGGGCCGAAGCGGCGCCTGGAGTGAGCATTTTACCCCGGGCGTCGAGGCCTCGGTCAAGGAGCATCTGGGGCAGCTGATTATGGATCTCGGCTATGAAGAAGACCTGGGCTGGTCGGCTGACCGGACTGAAAATAGCCGGTCCGGGTAAATGAGGAACCTGCTGCGATAGCGGCACAACGGCCCGCAGGAATGCACGGGAACCGGTCGATTGCCCTGCAATACCGATTACCCCCTGATATGAAACAGATTCTGCAGGGCGCCGAGCCCGGGACGCGGCATTTTTCCAATGACGATTTCCTTGTCAACGGTGTCTGAATACCATGCGGGCAACTGCAGGGGGGATGCCGAGATGCTGTGATGACAATTCTTCGTCAGCATACCCCGGAAGGTACTTTCACCATAAGTGGCGATGTTGCGGGCGGTTACAAACAGCCGATGGTCGTCGGGCTTGGTTACCCGCATTTTCAGGTGATCCATTTCCTTGGCGGAGAGGATCGCGTCAGGAAAGGACTCGAACAGGTAGCGCAGAATACCTGCCCGCATAAACTGGTGAATCCAGATTTTCTTGTAGTTGCGCCGCTCCAGGTATTTGATTCCATTGGTGCCGCGCACTACCTTGCCGGTAAGAAATTTCTGCTTGAGCAGTTTTTCGGGTCTGCAGAACAGCACTCCACTCACCGCAGGGTCATCGGCACCGATCCATTCGACAATCGATTTCACCCGGGGAAGATCCAGGGCGATAGGGTATTTGTCATCGATACACCAGTATATCCATTCCTCATCATCGATTCCGGCCAGCAGGGCGAGTACGGTCTGCTTGATGTTTTTCGGGGTTTTGATGTATTCGCGATTGGCCTCGCCACGCCCTGCATCCTCCTGATAGGGAATGCGAAAGGTAAACGGGTGGTCCGGCCATAACAGCCGGTACCTGTAGATCATATGATCCGTCAGGCAGCGGTTTCTATCATAGGTGAGTACCAGCGCCTTCATTGGCCGTAGGCTCCCTTTTCTATTATCTGTATCGGTTGTGTTGTAGTGATCAAACTGGTTCATGGTAACCGAAATACCGCCGGGATGTTAATGCAGTACCGTTTCATGCCCGCATCGGTCCGTCCCGGGGCGGTGAGTTTATATAACATATTGTTTTAATTCGCTTATTTACGGGTTCCGGATTATTCCGGTGCTGTAGGGCCGCTGTATGCCGTGCATGGCCGGGGGGTACGGCAGGCAACCGGACCGGTCAGGCTATTTACACCAGGTGGTGTAGATCCGGTAGTCAGCACGGTTTTTATCGGTCAGATAGCGCCGCAGTTCGGCATTCATTTTTCTGTGCCTGGCCAGCTTGCTGAAAAAGAAGTTACCGGTCCTGTTATGCGTGCCGACATTGAGCCTGGTGCCGAGGAATTGTTCCAGTATGGCAATACCCGGAGCCAGTTGCTCGATACTGCCGACATGCCAGAATGTGTCCAGCACTCGATTCACGCGGGTTACCAACTGGTCCTCGGCCAGTTCCGGGTATGCTGTGTCACCCATGGCGTCCAGTATGAATTTGGACATGTAATTGTGTCCGACGGATGCAATGGCGAATTTTTTGTCAGTCAATGTCAGCTTCCTGCCAGACAGCCTTGGCCAGTCAAACGCGGGCACCGCCAGTTGTTCATACCATTCCCGGAAACCGACCGGTTTCTCCCCGAGCTTGGCGCGATTGCGCATCGCATGATTGTACTGGGATAAAATCCGGGTTGCCGGTTCCCGTAGCAGAATCGCCCGGAGGATGGTTCTGTCCGGGAAGTAGCGCTCATGCCGGTAAGACAGATAATGACCGGAGATTACCCTGATTTTGGCCAGATCGTCCGGGCGAAACTGGTCAAGTGCGGGCAGATTTTTTTCCTGTCTGGCCCGGTCACCATAGGGGCCCAGGTGTACAAATCCCGTGTTGAAGCCGAGTATCGCGGACAAGGCTTCCCGCAGGCTGGTCCCGCCGGTTTTCGGGATGTGATAGAGGAAAAGAATGTGATTGTCGTTCATGCGCCTGTCTGGTATTCAGCGGTTGTGGGATACCGGCAGGTGCGGGTATCTGAAGACCGGGAACCGGGATGTATCAGAGCTTGTTCAGTAACTTGGTCAAGCGCTTTTTCCAGCGATTGTTGATGTCCGCGATGGTCCTGTTGTCCAGTGCCGCCAGCAATGGCTGGATATCATGAAAAATACCGAAATTGTCATGCAGGCTTTCCAGAGTGGTATTGCTGACGGAATCACTCCCGGGATGCCGCCTCTTGTTGATCAACGGCGCATCAACGTAGGCAAACCGGCACCTGCTGGCCAGTTGTATTGACAGCAGGAGGCCATCGCACTTGGTATAACGCTCATCCATGAAGCCCACGGCCTTCACCGCTTCGTAATCGGCGACCATCGTGCGCAATATGCCGAAATTCAGTTTCGCGACATCCGCCAGGATCGCTCCCTGCGGTTGTGGCCCCGAGTAACGCAATCCCACTTCCGTCCTGCCGTCAGCTTCGACGCGCCGGAAGTTGCTGTATACGACCCTGGCATCCGGTGCGGCGCGCAGGGCATCTACCTGTCGTTCCAGCTTGTCCGGAGTAAATGTGTCGTCACCGTCGAGTATGCTGACGTAGTTCCCGCTGACGGTTCGCAGTGCCGCGTTGCGATTCCGGGGTATGCCTACATTTTCCTGCTGGAAGATACCCTTCACCAGATCGGGGTAGCGGCGCATGTAGTCACGGATCGTATCCCTGGAACCATCGGTGGAACCATCATCGGCCACGATGATTTCATGGGGGGGCAGGGTCTGCCCGATAACGCTTTCCACTGCTTCAACCAGGTAGTCACGCTTGTTGTAGGACGTGATGATTATGCTTATACGAAAGTCATCGGCCTGCATCGTGACTGGTGCTCCTGGGATATCCTGGCGGGGGGCTTGTGGCTGGCATGGAAGGGTCATTCTTTCCTGAGGCCAGCTAGTATCAGGCCAGCCCCGTAGAATTTCAAGCAGCAGCCTGCGGAGAAAGCATACAGGAACATGAAATGCCGGCGGGCCTGCGATAGCGACTGATACAGAGGTTAATAAGGTCCAGGAGTTATGGCAGCCTCGATGTGGCGCTGCCCCCGGGATGGTAGAAGGTCAGTTTGGGATTGGATTTAAACTGCTGTTACGCAATAAGTCCTTGGGGTGAATGCCCTTTTGCTGAACCAGGCGCGCCAGGAACTTGCTGGAAAAGAACAGTTGTCTGATTTTTGCTTTTGCAAACTTTTTTATTAACACCAGTTCGCCCGCCTTGTCGTCCGGGTATGCTTCAGGATGCATAAGGTAATAATCAATAATTCCGGAATATTGCCTGAAGTTGAATATTAACAGTTCGTTGCGGCGGCCTTTGTTTTTCCATGCCTTGTCGTCGCCAATATGAAAAGTAAGTTTCCTGTCTTCCAGCCATACATAGCCTGTCGAGTTCAATGCGATGTTCAAGGCGAAACACAAGCCAACCGGCCCGCTGCCGATGCAGGCATCGGCAAAATAAAAACGCTTGTACATGTCCCTTCTGAATATAAAACAATCGATACCTTCGTGCGGTAGTCCTTCTTCGGAATACATCTTTTCCAGTTGCGCTACGCTTTTGTAAATCGCAGGAATGGTTCTTCTGTTAACCAGAATACTGTCAGCGCCCTGCCCGATCAATTTGATAACTGTGCTGTAAAAGAACGGCTGAAGCGCTATATCCGCGTTTGAATAAACCAGTAAGTCGGCATCACTGGCTTCGTATAATCTGTTCAGAATGTCTTTTATCAAAGGCAGTTTCTTGCTTCCGTGGAACCTCGGTACATCCAGTACCGACCGGTCAAGGTCCGGGGTTTGGGTGAAAAAGTCGGGAATGAAGCTTTTGTCTTCCGGGTATTGTGCCGTGAACAGATGGACTTCAACTTCGTTTTTTGCAAATTCTTTTGCACGCCGCAGCGTTTCAAATGTGACCGGCTGGGCTGTATATAAATCAGAGGTGTCCGGCACGGCGACGGGATTGATAATGTGTGCGATCTTCAGCATGGCGCTATCCATGCAGGCCTGCGTGTTTATGCCTGCAAAGAGAAGCAGCAATTGCAGTGTGTATGCATGAAATATATTGTGATTGCCGCATATGTCGCATCACATCAGTGAATATCCGAAAAATGTGACAAGTTCAATGTCGGAATCCAGAACCTCCGATATCGCATCAATTACCTGCCGGTTTAAACCGGCAATCTGCCTGGTATTTTGATTGGCAAGTTTCTGCTTTTCGTAGTCTTTGACCTTGATCGTTGCATCAACATCTACGGTTCTTAATGAGGGTATGTATTCATAAAGCCTTGAAATGCAAGCGGCAGGATCCGAACAGAATTCTTCATATGTGAAGTTAACGACATCCATCTCGGTTATCCATTTTCTTATCCAGCGGGACCTGAACAGCCATCTTTCGGCTTTGCTTTTGACCAGTATTATATGATCAGCACTGCTCTTTGCTGCTTGTTCGTGTCTTCTATGCAGAATGCTTGCGCAGTTTGCATAAGGATTCCGGTTGAATGCCATCAGTGTTGAATTCGGAAATGCATTGATCAGGTGATCGATTCTGACAGTATTGGGAGGGCTCTTTTCTATTATTAAATCCAGATTCTGATCGGATTCCCGGAGAAGATTTATGCGTTGATGCCATACTGCCCTGACTGAATTCCAGTCAATATATTTCCCCCGGTCCCACCTGCCTTTCTCGCACATTCCAGGGATCAGCCACTGCCCCTCGGCGCGTTTTTGCAGGAATGCGGAAGTATGGCAACTGTTTAGCAGTTGTGCCAATGCCGTAGAGCCGGAATATGGGGGGGTGATTATAAAAAGAAAGTGAGGGTCGTCCTTGATTTTTACAGTCGGGCATGGCCACCGTTCTGTTGATGCCGGGCGGGAAACAGGCATGGGTAATTTCATCCGGTTATGTGGAACGATTGTTCATAAAAGCAGGACCATGGACCCGGCTGATGGTATTGCCCTGCGAAGGTTCCGGCGGTTTGGTACAAAAGTCCGTCATGTCATGTCAGTAAATGTATAGTCAAACAATTCGATATCCCTGGCAAAAAGCCTGCGGATAATTTCCTTCGTTTCAGGATCGTAAAATACTGAATAGTGCCTGTTTCCGGGTGAGGCGTTTTGAATGGACAGTGCTCCAAACCCGGGAATATTCAGCCGCGAGGCGATGAACCCGAGGTCATGGTCCCGGTTTTCATACTTTGCGATAAAGTCAATTATTATCTGGCCGTCTTCCCCCAGGACATAATCGGATGCGCCGTACCTGAAACCGTGGTATTTGAAGAGATCAGTGTCCCTGCGCGGGTTCTCCATTGCGATGACATAGTCGCGGAAGCATAAATTATTCGGGATACTGTTTGTTTTTCTTCGGTAATTGTATATTGAATAAATTCTATCCCATGGATTCCTGACAATCGTGAAAGTGAATATCCTGTTCCACGTTGAATTCCCCAGGAGGTCACGCATTTCTCTGGCGGGGAGATGATCGGGAAATATCTGTCCGCGCGCATGCTCTTTCTGCAGCACATTGCATTTTCCATATGCCCGGCCAAAGCGCGCGCCAAGCTCCGCGCGAATGCTGCTGGAAGAAGTTCTGGGTATATCGACAAACCAGAAACCGTGACGACTGATCTGGAGGCAACCATAAGCATGGCCAAGCCATTTGGAAAACCTTTTGTATGCTTTTCCTGGCCTCATCCGAAAGGGTGACCGGCGCCAGGCTCCGGTGGAAAAGTGTTTATTCTCCATCGAAAGGCGTCTGGTTAAGTCTCATAGTGATATCGTTCAAGAACCTCTGCGAACGTGGAATTGATGTACGCCAGCGTCTCATTCTGTAATTTATACCTGAACCCGCCAGGCATGCCGGAGCGACGATGTGATGTATTGTCCTCTTTTTCCTGTGGTCTTGATTCACGGTATATATGCTTCAGTGAAGATCGACCGATGTTCATGTGTCTGGTGAGGCCTTTGGCGAACGTATCCCAATTATTGATCATATCTTCATATCTGAGAACAACGCTGCGATCGCATGCGTTACTCAGTTTGTCGACGGTTATGTAATGATCCAGAATGTTGTGCGTGGATTTCATGGAATATTCATCGATAGTCATACTCTGGATTTCCCTTCTTCGATTATCCTGTACTTCCCGTATTTCATTGTTCGGGCTTATGCCATGGGTATAGCCGAATGAATGGTAGGCAGATACCAGAATATCCCGGGGATCCCGAATCAGAAATATTGCAATTTTATCTTTTATGAAAACAGTGTCCGAGGCGGGTGCTACCAGCTGTTTATAAACCGGTGACAACGGGTCAGCGGAAAGGCGTATGGGTCCATATACGAAGCCATTGATTTCAAACGTTATGTTGTCGGTTTTTCCCCTGTAGATCAGTTTTGCATAATCGATGTGCTGCAGTCCCCTGATGTGTTTCAATACATAACCGCTAAACAGGGTGCTGGCACATTTGTGAAATGTATAAAAATATACTGATTCATGTGCATTTTTCCCATAGGGGAATCCGGGGATATCCTTATGGCCCGTTATGCGCTTGAGCAAATATCGTGGTATGTTTTTAAACATTACTGGTACTCATCAGGCGATTTACTGCATGCAACCCAGGTTGCATTTGGTGCAGAGTAATCCGGTCAGGTATGCCGGGATTGCCTGGCCCGTCAGGCTCCGAATTCATATCCAAAATATTCAATATCTACCCGGAACTTGTTTTCTATGATTTTCTTCGTATTCTCTGAATAATACTCCGCGTAGTGTTGGTTTCTTGCGCTGCCTTTCTTGTGGGGCAGCGTTTGCTTCAGACCGAGTTTTCCGGAAACGGTCGTCCAGTCATCATGAAGGTTTTCAAATTTCCCGATAAAGTCAACCAGGATATTTCCGTGAGGGTCGGTGAACCAGTCAAGCTGGTTTGTGTGCGGGACAGGATGTATACATGTGCTGCTGCTATATTTGATCCAGTCGACAAATTCCTCAAAAGTCATCTGATCACGCATCTGCAGGCCTTCCTTGCGGAGGTAGAGTGAAACCACGCGATCCCATGGATTCCGGACAAATCCAAATTTAAAGTAGGTCTCGAATTGATTTAGACCTCTCTCACTTCTCCATTTTTCAGGTAACAATGGATAAAGACTTGCCAGTATCCTGTTATTCATGCCGCCGCAGCCCGTCCAGTAATGCTGCAGGTTGTATTTTATCTGACAAATATTCAAATGCGGTACCGGCGGGTTACCGATGATGGCCCTGATGCTGCTGGAGCCGGTCTTGGGGACTTCTACAAAGATACACTTGTATGTGTGTGAAATCATTTAACCTTCATTTATCTCTAACGCTGCGTGACAGTGCCTGGCCCCGCCGTTTACTGGTAGAAAAGATCAGGCCCGGGCATGTTATTCCTTCTGTATAAATCGAGGTAGTCATCGATGCTGTTTTTGCAGGCATCGATCGACACATCGGAACTTTTTTTCCTTAGGGTCTGCTTGTTCTGGCTGTCCCGGTCGAGTTCCGCAAGCCGGTTACGGTCCAGCACGAGGCCGCAGCGGCTGGCAAGCTCATCAATTGAGCGCGCGTCTTCGAAAAGTTGCTGGCTGTTCAGTTCGATTACCCTGTGGCCAGCTGCCTCGCAGCGTTGCCTGATGCGTTGTGTATAGCACTCTACATTGATCAAATAGCCGATGATCAGCTCGGCTGCCGTGGCAGATTTTTCCTGGACAGGAGAATTCACCAGGCTGTTGACGGAGTAGGCGGTTACCATCCAGCGGTTGCCGTCCTTCCCCTGGAACCAGCCGAGATCCAGCAGGCTTTTCAATACAGCCGAGGCGTTCCGGCGCAGGATGATGACGGTGACATCCTGCCCGGTCAGGGCATCGAGTACAACATCGTGCCACAGGGTACTGAACAGCGGGTTGGTTTCTGCATAGATGGTGGCGCCGCTTTTGCCAAGCAGGTCGTGTACCTGGGCCAGCTTGATTTTGCGGCGCTCGCAGGTGGTGTTGCTGAATGGCGTGTTTTTCAGATCCCACAGGCCCGGCTTCAGGGGGGCGTATTCACTGTATTGATGTTCCGGTTCGTGTACCGAGCAGACACCGGTTGCACAGTCGAACACGCGCTGCAGGTAGTGGGAGCCTGAGCGCCCGGGACTGGCGCAGAAGATGTATCGGTTGTCCATCGCGGATTTCATCGACGCATGCAATATTGTCTGTGATGCATCAGTGGCGTGCTGCCAGCCAGGACTGGAACATCAGTAGTGACCAGAGCAGGTTGCTGTGATTGCGCCACCCGGACAGATGCTGTCGCCAGATT
>Ga0210064_1001413_pt1 | contig 10177 bp, 8 predicted proteins | sample Muzzi_CordC_D2_FD_185531 | JGI IMG/M metagenome (GOLD analysis project Ga0210064, IMG submission 185531) | Wetland microbial communities from San Francisco Bay, California, USA, that impact long-term carbon sequestration - Muzzi_CordC_D2 (SPAdes) | ecosystem: Environmental > Aquatic > Marine >...
CCATTATGGCCCGTCATCGATTATTTCGATGACGCAGTTAGAGGCCGGATATACGTGAGCAGTCGTACCTCACCGCCAAAGAACGGGGTGCTTGCAAACCGAGGAGGAGTCCATATACGGTCCTACAGCAGGCGCTTATATAAGTCTTCGTTAAAAGGCTGGAGTCCACCACCCTTTCCTGCCGTTCAGGGTAGCTTCGTTTTTCGAGTAACTAGATATATTCATAGCGTCCTCTCGTATATGTGTTAGTCTCCTTGGCTCTTTCCCCTCTCTATTTGCTCCCACAGAGATCCAGATCGGTGAATGCCGTGAAGCACGACCGCTTCACGTGTAATCCCTACTTGTATGCGGTTGCTACAACATAAGTAGGCCCGTCTGTCCATACTTACAGCTTCTGAGATCACAAATACGCTTCACCATTCTGCATCCGTTTTTTAACCTACAGTCATTGTACGGGGGCGTCATGACTACAAAAGCATTCAGATTAAGCATGCTATTCTTGTTGACTCTATCAGCCATATTATCTTTGGCGTTGGTAATCGCACTTCAAATGCTTGCGTAAATTGAAAGGTAAACGGCAGCCTTTGGGTCGCCGTTTTTTATTTGTGGGAATGACAACTCCTGGCCGTCTCCAGTCATCCATCTGCGATTGTTGTTTTTTCCATTATCTATCTTTATGTTACGTTGTTTTTGTGCAGCAGAAACAGCATTAGTGCCGTCAGGCGTTCTTACACCATATACATAGTATGATGGTTGTTCTGTTGATCTAGAATTTTAATGATGCCAAAGAACACATACCCTGAATCTGCTCGTATAGTGAAATTTCCAGCATATGTTATAGCCCTCATATTTTCCTTGGGCGTTCAGGGCTATTGCCACATTGCATTTGCTTCAAACAGTGATACAAACAGGACTCGGATAAGCTCGGCACCTGTTCTATCCATGTCGGCACTTGCAGCCCACGGTGAATCACAGAACAAACGGCCAGATCACCGGGATGTTGTAGCTGTCATTGATGGTCATGATATTACCGCCGCCGATCTCGACGCATCCATTCAGATGCAGCTTTACGATCTTGATCTTGCCCGGCACGAGCTGCGTTTGCGACAGCTCAAACGTATAATCTCCGAGCAGGCCCATGCCGCAGGAACCGCAGACCCGGGTGACACACCGGATGTGGAAATCTTTCTGGAACCACCGGCACCTCCGCGTTTTAATGTGGGTTCTGGCAATAATGAAGTACGCGGAAATCCAGGTGCACCGGTAACCATAATTCAATTCCTGGATTTTCAGTCACCACACAGCAAGCGGGCGCAGCCAGTGCTGCACCAGGTACTTGAAGACTATGATCCTGTTGTCCGTCTCGTTGTAAGGGATTTCCCTCTTCCATATCATCGCCATGCAAGGCAGGCTGCCCTGGCTGCCGAGTGCGCCCGGGCACAGGGTGGTTACTGGCGTTATCATGATCTGTTGCTACAGAATCAGGACAACCTCACCCCTACAAACCTCATTCACTATGCAACGACGCTGGGGCTGGATCTGAAACGGTTTCAAGCGTGCCTTGATAATGAAACCGGCGCAATAGCACTTAAGGAAGACATGGATGCTGCGCATAGGCTGGGGCTGCATTCCACCCCGGTATTTTTCATCAATGGCCTCTACCACAAGGGACCTCCAGAATATTCTGACATTGCACGCATCATAAATCTGGAGCTTGTGCGGCTTGGCATACTAAATGAGGAAGTTATCAGATACACAGGTGCCCACCAGTGTCCTTTCAGTACTGCCAGGCGATCAACGCTGCCGCTTGCATTGATTGGTACAGTGATACAGGAAAATCCACTCGAGTCATCCGCCATCCTTCATAACCAATCTGACAATTCAACAAATACACTGAAACCGGGTGATACTCTCCTGGAGGGTGTTGAACTTGTTCTAGCTGTCCGCGATCGTGCCTACTTGCAGCAGGAGAACAGGCTAGATTTTCTTCCACTGTCGGACTTATCAGACGAGACAAAACCTTCTGAAGAAGCTCACTCGCCGTCAAGAGCTGCGGATGCGGTGTTATCTCTGCACCGAACTGATATAGACATAGCACTTAAGAAGATTGACAAGTTAGAAGCCGGGCTTGCATCCGGCTCGCTTGATCTTGAAGGGAAACGGCTACTGAAGTTGACTGATGTCGAGACAGGCGACCTTTTCGATTTGCTGGGACTGCAGACAAGGGATGTATTGATGCAAGTCAACGGGAAGTGGGTGCACGATCAGCACAACCCCCTTTGGGAAGCTTTGCGCACACAGAATGAGGTAACCCTCACTATTATGCGAAAAGGCTTTCCGAAAACCTTTCAATACGTGATTAATGAGGATAGTCAGTGAGCCACCGCACTCAACCTCAACAGGCAATGCTTTCCGGCAACACGAGGGTTTACTGATTACTGTGATACCAGGTCAGGGTTGCCCTGAGAGGCTTTAACAGCGATCGTTGACTGGCCCTGAATGCTTGGGTGGAAACAGTCTCCACCATCAATATCTGTAGCTGAAAACTGATACGTCCCTACGGAGTCTGTTGGTTCGTCAACGTAATCTGTGAGTACCTCGATCAATCGCGGATTCTGCCCGGTGGTATTCGTATTATATGCCTGAGCTTCTTCACGAAGGATCTCATTGTAGCGCCGCTGGCGTTCTGCAATGCCTGCAAGCCGGTCGTCCACGGTTTCACCATAGGCAGATACCCCGCCCTGAGTCGCTATGTTGCAAATATCATAGTCCTGCCAGACACCCTCGCAATCCACACTTGAAGCCTGCTGTTGTTTATCCAGACCCGCCGAATACAGATCCTGCACGCGCGGCACACCCAGGACATAGACGGTAGCCCCGTCGGGCAGCCCTCCAACCAGGATATCAAGCCCTGCTCGGACTGACTCTCTCCATTCGTCATCATTGTAAACCGGGTTTGTACACCTGGCAGGGTCGACGCAGTCACGATTACAAAGGTCATTACCACCCAGGGCCACCTCTACATGGTCCGGTAACGGTGACTGTGTCAGGATCGCATTCGCCTGTTCGATGAAATTATTGGAAGCACCCCGCATTTCCGATCCATCCGCAGCCGCTGATTTGTCCGCACCGATCGACCCATCAATAACGAGATACCGGTCATGTACACTGAAAACGTTCGAGCTTGTGCCATCAAACCACGAATGCTCCGGCTGGTCACCGCCCAGCAGACACAGCAGGCAGAAAAAGTTCGTATTGCATGAGCAGTCGGCGGCGAAAGCCTGGGTGATGCTGTCACCCACCGCGGCAAGGTTGCCTGGTAATGATGCGACACAACCCTCATCAATCTGCCCATCACAGTTGTTATCGATTGTATCCCCACAAAGCTCACTGGCGTCAGGGTACACCACCTCGTTGCCGTCATCACAGTCAACAGGCCCGCAATCACCACCCTCTATGGCGAAGCCATCACCGTCGATGTCAGTACACTGGACACCGGTATCAATGATGCAGGCATGCTGCTCACACCGGCCTCGATTGCTGCCTTTCCCGCTGTTTGGCGGGCAATCATTATTCGAAGCACATGAAACCCCTATCGAATCCCCACTGACACACACACCGCAGTCGTAGTCACTTGTACATTGCACACCCACGGCTGGTCCATCCTGACAAACCATAGAATCGCCACCACCGCCACACCCTTCATCGACAGTCCCTGAACAGTTATCGTCAAGTCCGTTACCGCAGACTTCCAGGACGCCTGGATTGACGTTGGCATCTGAGTCATTGCAGTCAGAGCCCCCACATTTCCGCGTATTCTTTAAGTACCCGTCCCCATCAGCATCACAGTTAGGTGCCGCAATAATTGGTTGATAGACCGACGCGGTCATCAGTGACAACAGAGCAATGACTACGACAGACCACCGCCGCAGAATTTTTCTTCGTGCGTTGATGGCCATACTCGTTTCCTTATGTTTTTATAGACGGGGTGCCAATATCGGCCGGTGACATATAAAAAAATACTAGTGTATTTCTACCCTAAGCACAAGTTATGCCGTCCTTTGTATCTGTTTTAAAAATACTTTTTGTTGTCGCTCATTAATCCAGTTGTTCATGCGGAGAGACGAAAGCAACAGAACATAGCCAGCAAGACGTCGGTCCACGCCGGTATCCGGATCAGCATGCACTGCAGACATTCGCGAAAACGAAGGAGGCGGCCCAGAGGCCGACACTAGAATGATGACCATGCGGCCACCTTACGGGTTTGTAAATCTGCATCTCGGACACAGGAGGGCTTTTCTTTTGTCATGTCCGGACGGAGAATCGGTCGTGTCTTTCCCGCCAAATACGAGAAGAACGCCATGACATGCCAGCTTCGGATCGGCTTCCTGAGTGCGGTAGCTTTGGTTATCGCCATCTTTGCCCAAAGTTTTGCAAGCGCGGTCGAGTTGACCAACCTCGACGGGCTTTAAGGATATTTTCGGCCGTTATGCGCCAGCTGGCGACTGCAAGCGCCAGCCGCAGATTCTCGTTGAGTTCAGCGGGCTGTCATTCGAGGTCCCTGGCGCCACCGAGAAAGTGACGAACCCCGAGTACGCCGTCAGTTACGCCGCCCACGATTACGACGGCATCAGCAAGTGGATCTTTCCATTCCGCCTCGCAGACGGCTACGCCATCCTGATGACGTTCAACGCCAACGAGCAGAAAGGCGCGCTACTCATTGACCCTCAGGACGAGGGCTGGGCTGGCGGACCACCGCTAAGCCCGGGGAACAAGGCGCTCGTAGCTGGTTCGCCGTACGCCCGGTGCAAGTGAGTTACTGGGTCCACCGCATCGTTGTGCGGTGGCGTGTGCTCTGGTACTCCCACGATGTGCCACACCAGGTTCTATTGCAGGCTTTGAAAACTTGTTTCTGCCCGTTCGAATTGCACAAACCCCGGCGATTTGTTCAATGGGCGATAACCGGCCAATTAAAGCTGGAATCCATAATGGAGAGCGACAAGCGGCTACTGGCCTGCCCCCAATTCTTGAGTAATACCATTCTTGGTCCGGGCCTTGGGCACCCTGGTGGACAGTCGATTGATGTTTTCAAGGAATGCTGACAATGTCATACACTCGGATAATTGCCCTGACATCGCTAGCGATGATTGCATTCGCCGGCAATTCACTTCTCTGCCGAATAGCACTCAAGCAAACCAGCATTGATGCAGCCAGCTTCACTACCATTCGTTTGATGTCTGGCGCAGTTATGCTCTTGCTGCTGGTGCGAATGAGGCTCGGCACTTATGGCGGCCATGGAAACTGGCTGTCGGCATTGGCGTTGTTCGTTTATGCAGCCGGCTTTTCTTTTGCCTATATGAGCCTGTCTGCGGCAACTGGCGCACTACTACTCTTTGGTGCCGTCCAGGCAACAATGATAGGACATGGAATTTGGACGGGTGAACGCCTGCGGAAGCTACAACTCGTCGGCCTTATACTTGCTTTCGGGGGCCTTGTAGGTCTGTTGCTACCAGGACTCTCGGCACCACCATTGTACGGCTCCATATTGATGTTGGGTGCAGGTGTGGCATGGGGCGTATATTCTTTGCACGGGAAAGGTGCGGGCGATCCTACCATAGTTACGGCGGGCAATTTCCTGCGCGCTGTTCCTATCTCGATGGCACTGAGCATACTAATGCTTCGTAGCGTATCACTGGATTATGCCGGTTTATGGTATGCGGTATCGTCGGGCGCGCTGGCTTCAGGAATAGGGTACACAATTTGGTACACGGCACTGCCCGCGTTGAAGTCGACCAGTGCTGCAACAGTACAGCTTAGTGTTCCGGTTATTGCAGCGCTGGGTGGCATTGTGTTCCTCGGCGAGTCAATAACCCTGCGGTTGGCATTTGCCTCCGCAGCAGTCCTCGGCGGAATTGCGCTTGTCATCCTGGAGAAGCAACATTCTAATGACACCCAACCGTCCCGTGAGATCTGACAGAACGCGTGCGGCTGCGTAACTCATCCCTCTAAGGCCCATCTTGGTTCGTTAGTTCCTGTTTAGCCGGGAAGAACAGCATATTTTTCAGGGGATGCCCTATTCAAACCATAACTTGCTGTTCAACAATTCTTGAATACCGATAGTTGATGGGATGACAAAAGGTGATATACGGCCAGAATGCGACATTCACCGGGTCCCTGTGAGTGACCGCAAGCAATAGACGACAATCATCCCCACAAAAAATAAACGGCCCCGAAGGGCTGCGCTTTTAGTTACCAGGCTGCTTTTTCCATCGTATTATTCAGTTAAAAACCGGAGAAATTGCTTGACAAGGTTTTAGCCCGAAATTTCTTCTGTTTCAGTAGGGGTGACAGCCTCGCCATTATAGCCATTCCACCAAGCCGCAAGAAGCCTGCATAAGGCTTCTTGCGAGCACAGTGATCACGACGCTGAATCATTTTATAAGACGCCGCAGATTCGCTGACAGGCGCTAAAAATACCGTACTGAAAACCCGTGCGAGTAATGATCTCACTCAAGATCATGTGGATGCGGGCAGTTGAAGATAGATGCTATTGACGTTGATTCAGCGATCAACGCAGTCAAGGAGATTCTCAAGAAAGAGAAAGATCTTTCGCCTGCGCTCAGCTCGGCGCTGGAAGTGTTGCTTGTTCTGGTGGCCCTGCTACTCAACCGCATGACCCTCAACAGCAAGAACAGCAGCAAGCCGCCCTCCACCGATCCGAACCGGAAGAAGCCCGGCCGGCAGGGGAAAAGCGAGAGAAACCCGGGAGGACAGAAGGGCCGTAATGGAACCACCCTGCAGCCGGTGGATGATCCGGATGAAGTGGAGGTTCTGGCGATCGACCGCCGCACCCTGCCAAAGGGGTCGCAGTATCGGGAGGCAGGCCATGAGAGTCGCCAGGTCATCGATATCGACATCTCCCGGTTCGTGATCGAATACCGGGCACAGATCCTGGAAGACAATCAGGGGAATCGATTTGTGGCCTCCTTTCCGGCGGGGGTGAACCGGCTGGTAGCAGTATGGTCTCAACCTGAAGGCCAACGCGGTCTACATGTCGCAGCACCAGCTGATCACCTACGATCGAGTCCGGGATCACTTCCAGGATCAGATGCACATTCCGGTGAGTACGGGCTCTATCTTCAACTTCAACAAAGAGGCCTATGAACGGCTGGAGTCCTTTGGACAGTGGGCAAAGACCCAGCTTGCCCGGTCTGACCTCCTGCATGCCGATGAGACCGGCATCAATATTGGTGGGAAGCGCCACTGGCTGCACTGTGCCTCCAACGCCTCATTGACCTGGTTCTATCCCCACGCCAGGCGGGGCCTTGAGGCCATGGTTACCTTGGTGATTTCTGTAAATTCAGCTAATTAAACCCTGGCTGTGGTTCGAACTCTTTCCAGCTGCCTCAGGGAGGATTTTGACGTGGGGTCAGAAGAACAGTAAAAAATCCGGTTTTCAGCAGGGATCAATTGAGTGCGCTGAGCAACTACCAACAACCCGATAAATAATTGCAGCCCGGCGAATGCCGGGCTGCAGGGTGGAGACTGTCTGGTGAGAGGAAATCAGTCAGTCGGGTCAGTAGGGTCATCACTGTTGGCGCCTGGATCGGCGTTGCCGGGATCACCGATCGGCTCGTCATCGCCCGAGTTGTTGAAGCTGTCCGCGTTCGCGCTCAGGCCGAGGATGGCCGCAATGTCGTCACTCGAAAGAACAGCGAGGTAGTCATCGAGGAACCCGGGGCGCAGTGCGTCGAGCAGCGTCACGTTGCAGACGGTGGCCAGCACCTGGCGACCCGCCGTAGTGCGTGCCTGGTCGAGAACACTGCGCTTGGTGCCATCGGTCCAGTGTGCCGGGCTCGCCTTCAGCACACCCAGCGCCTCTTCCAGCGCCGTTTCCTCATCAGAATCCGCGTCACTCTCGCTTTGCGGAATCACGAGGTTCTTGGCCCGGCCCTTGCCATTGCCGGCAAGCTCCGTGGAGACCGTGGCGTCGATCTCGTCATCGCAGGCCTCGTCGACGATCTGCACATAGCCCAGGTCAATGCCATTCACCGTAGCAGCTGTACCGCTTCCGCAGTTGCCGTCTGCCGCACGGTCCAGCGTCACCGTGTTGTCATCCAGCAAGAGGCACTGTTCCAGGAAGTCCGGATGGTTCTGCCAGAAGCCGATGGTGCGGGTGGCGCCTGGTACGATGCGGGTCCTGTGTGTATCGCAGTTATTGTCCGGATTGATATCCGGAGTCGTCGTGTCCGTGATATCCGCACAGGCCAGGTTCTCGAAGGTACCGAAAATCGGTGCCGACGGGACCAATCTGCCCTGGATACGGATCTCAACCGCATTGGCATCGCCCGTAGCGACGTCGACCAGATCGCAGGTCAGCGTGCCGGCCGAGTCATCGTAGGTGCAACCCCGGTCATCGGAAACGTAGCCGACAAGTTCCGGCAGTGTGTCTATCAGGACCACACCGTTGGCCGTGACATTGCCTGCGTTGCTGACCTTGATGATGTACTCCACCCCGGTCTCGTTCTCTTTTGCATTCAGTTTGGCCGTGCCGGTCTTTTCGACCCTGATGTCAGCATAGATCATGTGCACGTCGGCGCTGTCATCATGCGACACCGCCTGGCCGGTAAGGTCGCCAGTGGCGCTGGCCGTGGCTGTGTTTTGGATATCGCCGGTGACCGGGCCGTAGCTGTAGGCTACGGATTCCCAGGCCTTGCTGCCGGCTGTCAGGTCCTGCAGGTCCAGGTTCAGACCCAGCATGGGGTCAGACAGGTTGACATTGACAAGATCCTCGTCCCCCAGGTTCTCAACACTGAAGCAGTACCAGACCGGCGTATTGTAGTAGACGGTGACCTGGTCGGTATCGTCGTTACTGCAGCTGTTATCCAGACTGACTACTTTGGTCACGGCAATATTCGGATCAAACACATTGGCTGTTGCATTGTCCATGCAGCCGATCGGGTTGGTGAAATCGTCGACTCCGCTGGCATTCAGACTGCGGGCATGACTGCTGTCTCCGGCGGTCTCGTCGAAGGACCAGGTATTGCAACTTCCGGCCGCGAGCGTCTGGCCGGTCGCGCTCTGCAGGATCGCATCATTGTTACGCAGGTCGATCGCGGCACTGTTGAGACCTGAATTCCCGGCCTCCATGCACACATCGGCACACCATGTCAGCGGCGTACCCTCGATCACGTTGGCAATCGCAGAGGCATCATCGCAGTTGCCGGTGGTCGACACACCGGCTGCCAGACTGCAGGTCTGTGCCCGGGTGACATTGACCGTGGCGGTGTCATCATCGGAGATCGGCATGCCCAGAAAGTCGTAACCGCTTGCGGTCGCTGTATTGGTGACACTGCCACCGACCGGCAGGGTGATCTGCACCGACGCCTCGCCAAGGGTATTGCCTGCAACACCGAGGTCTGCAATGGCCGTGTTCTGGCCAAGTTCTGCCAGGTCACCGCCGGCAAGCGCCACCGAGAAATCGTCGTCCATTGCAAGCGTGCCGGCATCATCATCCAGCGACAGGTCAAAGGCGGTGTCGTTGCCGGGGTTCTGGACCCGGTAGCAGTAGCGCACCACATCGCCCGAGGCGACATTCAGGGTCTCATTGCCCGGCGCATCGAAGTCTAGCGTATCGCAGGAGATACTGGCGGGGATGACCTTCTTGGCCAGCTCGAGTTTTGGCAGACCGGTAAACACGTTCCGGAAGTAGCAATCAACCGCCAACGACTCGGCGAGTGCGATGTCGATGCGGTCGCCGTTGCGTGAGAACGGAACGACGACATTCTCGTTATCGGTGCAGACGACATTGTCGAGGGCCCACAGGGGTTCGCCGTAATAATCCAGCAGCTGTGTCAGGTCTTCCTCCACGTAGGCGCTGCTGTTGCCTTCCACACGCAGTTGCAGCGTCTCGTCCTTCTTCAGGTTAAAGCTGCCATTGAGAACGGCGTCCGCCGAGCCGTTGGTCATGAACAGGAAACTGTCGCCGGTCGAGCGATCGGCCTCCTTGGTGATATTCAGATAGGACGGAAACACCACCGCACCGGAAGCCAGGCTCAGGTCGCCCTGGATGCCGGATATGGTGCCGACATAGCCGCCCTGGCTGTCGTATTCGACGCCGCTGGCGCGCATATGGTAGGGCGAGCCGTTCAGGTTGACGACCCCGTTAGTGTTGCCC
>Ga0210064_1001414_pt1 | contig 10176 bp, 7 predicted proteins | sample Muzzi_CordC_D2_FD_185531 | JGI IMG/M metagenome (GOLD analysis project Ga0210064, IMG submission 185531) | Wetland microbial communities from San Francisco Bay, California, USA, that impact long-term carbon sequestration - Muzzi_CordC_D2 (SPAdes) | ecosystem: Environmental > Aquatic > Marine >...
CGATGGCCGGGTTTCAGCCCATTTGTTGATTCCCGGATGGACCACCACCGGCAACAGGGAGCACGTCCAGGGTGCATGGATGCCCGATCAGGTCATCGATAAACTGATGGAGGGCCTCGAGCGCGGCGATTTTTATATCCTCTGCCCCGATGACGAGGTGAGTCCCGAAATGGACCGCAAACGCATACTGTGGGCGGCCCACGACATCGTCGACAACCGACCCGCGCTGTCGCGCTGGCATCCGGATTTCGCCAAAGCGTACGAAGCCTTTACGCCGTAGCCGCCGCGTTTGTGCCTATTGGCGCGCGCGGACCTGGTCGCCGCCCTCGCCCACAATGCGCGCATAAAGCTCGGCATCGGTATCGCCTTCGGTGCCGAATACCAGCACGCGGGCGTTTTTGTCCAGTCCGAGCCGCCGCGCCGTTTTGCCATCAGCACAAAGGGCCAGCAAACCGGCAAGCCCGGCGACCCCCGATTCGCCGCCCACCACGGGCGTATCTCCAGCCACCCCGGTCGCCAGGCGAAGCATGGTAGCCAGCGCGGCCTCGTCATCGATACACATGAAATCGTGCGTCGCGGCCGCCAGTAACGGCCACGCGATTAACGATGGCTCGCCGCACGACAGGCCGGCCATCACCGTATCCAGATCTCCCTCGACGTGGACCAGCCGCCCGGCAACGGCACTGGCATACAAACAGGCGGCCTTACGCGGCTCGACGATGATGAAACGCGGGCGCGACGCGCCGTACTTCCACCACAGTGGCGCGCACACCGCCGCAGCCAATCCTCCGACCCCCCCCTGCACGAACACATGGGTCGGCGGCCCATCATCCGGGAGTTCGGCGATGGTTTCGTCGACCATTACCGTATATCCGGACATGACATCCCGAGGGACTTCTTCATAGCCCGGATAAGAGGTGTCCGAGATCACTTGCCAGCCGTGTTCTTGCGCCTCACGCGCCGCCCGCGCTACCGAGTCATCATAATTTCCCTCTACACGGACCAGCCGCGCGCCAAAGGCGGCGATGGCGGCCTCTCTGGCTTTACTCACATGGGCGTGGATGAAAATGACGCAGGCGCAGCCGAACATCCGTGCGCCCCAAGCCACCGAGCGGCCATGATTGCCGTCGGTGGCGCAGGCGACGGTGAGGTTCTCGACCAGCTCGGCGTGCTTGCCGGCCATCAAATCAGCAACGCGTACCTGTTGGGACACACCGCGCTCGCGCAGCTTGGCGACGACAAAGCGATAAACGGCGTAGGCCCCGCCGAGCGCTTTAAAACTGCCGAGGCCGAAACGCGTGGACTCGTCCTTGTAGAATAACTCGGCAATGCCGACGCTCGCCGCCATGCCCGGCAACACGCGCAGCGGCGTTGGTTGATAGTCTGGCCAGCTTCGGATTTCCGCCGAGGCGTCAGCACATTCCTGCTCGATCAGCACGCCGGCACAATCCGGCGGCGGCACCTTTGCGTGCGAAACGCTCGTGTTCTCGTAGAGCTCGAAATCAAATTCATTCATGACGGGTCTGGAATCCTGATCTCCAGCATGCGTGCCACCTCAGCATGCCCTTTTGTCAGCGCCAAGTCATGGGGCGTAGCACCGTCGCTGCTTCTGCGCGTTCGGTCCGCGCCGGCGTCAATGAGCAAGGCGACAACGTCCCCGTGGCCATTGCCGGCAGCCCAATGAAGCGGCGTGAAGTTCGAATCGTTGGCTGCATCGACATTAGCACCGGAGGCGATCAGCACTGCAACGATGGCTCTTCGGCCCTTGCCGGCGGCAATATGCAGAGCCGTGCTGCCACCCACATCCCCGGCATCCAGCGGCGCGCCGTGAGCGATCAGCAGGCGCACGGCCTGCTCGGAGCTGTCATTGGCGGCGGCATGCAGCGGCGTGCCGCGAGTCTTCGACCATGCGTCGACCCGCGCGCCCTTGTCGAGTAGAAGCCGGATGGTGTCCGTATCCGTCGCTACATGCAGGGGAGCGACGCCATAGATTCCGGGCGCGTTCACATCGGCGCCGTGATCGACTAAATAGCGAACAACCTGCGGATGTTGATGAATGATCGAAGCGTGCAAGGGCGTAAATCCACCGGCATCCAAGCGGTTGATGTCGGCCCCATGGGCGAGCAGTTCCTGCACTTTTTTCAGCTCACCATTACTGGCTGCACTATAAAGGCTTTGACGATCGTCACCGCAGGAGACGGCGAGCAACGCCAGGCAAACGGCCGAGAAAGCTACGAGGCGGCCCATAGTGCCGGGCCTCCCCAAGGGTGTGACCTAAGGCATTGTCTCTTGTTGCAAGGTAGGTTGGGCCGAGTCCAGCGGAGCCCAACATGTCGACGCTGCAAAAAGGGGACAGACTTGTTCTTGCTCATGAGCCTCAGCCTTAGTCCCCTCCCCCTCGTCTCGAGGGGGAGGGACAGGGAGGGGGTGTGGACAAGGAGCGCGTGGCGAAGGCGATCGCACTGGGGCCACCACTGACCCCGACCGTTGGGCTTCGCTGTGCTCAGCCCAACCTACAGGACCCCAAGGGACGGTTAGTTCTCGTCTACCGCCTTCATGCTGAGCCGGATGCGCCCCTGGCGATCGACTTCGAGCACCTTCACGCGCACCTTGTCGCCTTCGCTGAGTTTGTCGCTGACTTTCTCCACGCGCTCTTCGCAGATCTGGGAGATGTGCACCAATCCATCCTTGCCGGGAAGAATATTGACGAAGGCGCCGAAGTCCATGAGCTTGGCGACACGGCCCTCGTAGATCATGCCAACCTCGACATCGGCGGTGATCTGCTCGATACGCTTTTTCGCTTCCTGACCGGCGGCGTTGTCCACCGAAGCGATCTTGACCGTGCCATCATCGGTGATGTCGATGGTGGTGCCGGTTTCTTCGGTAATCGAGCGGATGGTCGCGCCGCCCTTGCCGATGACGTCGCGAATTTTGTCCGGATGAATCTTGATGCTGATGATGCGAGGCGCGTAATCCGACATCTCCGAGCGCGGCTCTTTGATGGTTTTGGCCATCTCGCCGAGGATGTGCAGCCGGCCCTCATGGGCCTGGTCCAGCGCCTTTTGCATGATCTCGCGAGTAATGCCGTCGATCTTGATATCCATCTGCAGCGCAGTGACGCCGTCATTGGTCCCCGCGACTTTGAAATCCATGTCGCCGAGATGATCCTCGTCGCCCATGATGTCGGAAAGCACAACGAACTTGTCGCCCTCTTTGATGAGACCCATGGCAATACCCGCCACCGGTGCTTTAATGGGCACGCCCGCATCCATCAGCGACATGCTGGTGCCGCATACGCTGGCCATCGAGCTCGAGCCATTCGACTCGGTCACTTCCGACACCACACGCACGACGTAGGGAAACTCTTCGGTCAGATCCGGCATCATCGCGACGATGCCGCGTTTGGCCAGGCGGCCGTGGCCGATTTCGCGGCGCTTGGGCGATCCGACCCGGCCGGTCTCGCCGACGCAAAACGGCGGGAAGTTGTAATGCATCATGAAGGGTTCGCGGCGCTCACCTTCGATGGCGTCGATGATTTGCGCATCGCGGCCGGTGCCCAACGTCGTCACCACCAGCGCCTGCGTCTCGCCGCGGGTAAACAAAGCCGACCCGTGGGTGCGGGGCAGCACGCCGACTCGGGTTGTGATGGTGCGCACCTTGTCGGGGTCACGTCCATCGATGCGCTTTTGACCATCGAGGATCCAGCCGCGCACGATGCGTTTCTCCAGTTGCGAAAACGCGCCTACGATCTCGTTAGCGCCCCATGGGCTGTCCTCGGCGCCCGACAGCTCCTCGACAATCTTGCTTCGAACCTCGAACACGCGCGCCTGCCGCTCGAGCTTGTCGGTGATGCGATAGGCTTCGCTGATGCCATCGGTGGCACTCGCAGCGACCCGCTTGGCGAGTTCTTCGTCGTCCGGATCTTGCGTCCAATCCCATGCGGGCTTGCCGACTTCTTCTTTGAGCTCGCGTATCAGACTGATTACTGCCTGCATTTGTTCGTGGCCATGAAGCACGGCATCCAACATGACCTTCTCGGACAGTCCGTTGGCCTCGGACTCCACCATGAGCACCGCGTTCTGGGTTCCGGCCACAACCAGATTGAGATCTGAGCCTTCGAGTTGCGTGAAGGTCGGATTCAACACGTACTCACCGTCGATATAACCAACCCGGGCGGCACCAATAGGTCCGTTGAAAGGCATGCCGGAAATCGACATGGCGGCAGACGCGCCGATAAGTGCTGGAATATCCGGATCAATCTCCGGATCCAGCGAAAGCACCGTGGCGATGACTTGCACCTCCTGACGGAAGCCCTTTGGAAACGATGGCCGCAACGGTCGATCGATTAAGCGGCAGGTTAGCGTTTCCTTTTCACTCGGGCGCCCTTCGCGCTTGAAAAAACCACCGGGGATCTTGCCCGCAGCATAGGTCTTTTCCTGATAATCGACGGTAAGTGGGAAAAATCCGCGATTGGGATCGGAGTTCATATTACCTACCACGGTCACCAGTACGATGGTGTCACCGAGACTGGCGACGACGGCACCGGATGCCTGACGTGCAATTTCTCCCGTCTCCAGAATGAGGTCATGGGCGCCGTAACGGACGGACTTCTTGATAGCTGTCATGGATTGCCTTTGGAGTGTGTGCGGAATGCGTCCGCTGCGCCGCGACCGTGGGTCGGCGACGGACTCATTGATGGAATTGCTGGTAGCCGGGTGTCACCACTGACGGTGACATCACCGGCGCAGGCCCAGGCGTGTGATGAGATCGCGGTAGCGGTCGACATCCTTGTTCTTCAAATAATCGAGGAGCTTGCGGCGTTGGCTCACCATCTTCAACAAACCTCGTCGCGAATGGTGATCATGAATGTGGGCCTTGAAATGAGCTGTCAGGTTCTCGATGCGTGCCGACAGCAGCGCCACTTGAACTTCCGGTGATCCGGTGTCACCGTCACCGCGCCGGTACTCGGTGACGACTTCTTGCTTTTGCGTGACGCTAATCGACATCGCTCAATGGTTCCTCTGCTCAAATTTCAGGCCGCGTATTCTACCCCCACGCCGTTGCTCGAACAAGGGCGAAGAGTATCGGGAGGCAGCCTATAACTCCCTGATTCTAAAATAATTTAGCCCGCGTTCATCAGCCGTCTCGGGGCCACGCGGCCGTCATCGAGGACTTCGCCGATACCGACGAAGCGATTGCCGCCAGCGAAAATGCGCACCCAGCCCTCGGTCGGGGCATGGGGAACGAGCACCGGCTGCCCGCGGCGCAGGTAATAGGCTACAGCATCGGGCAAGCTGATGCCCGGCCAATGTGCCACCGCTGCCTCTATGGGCAAGACGACCTCGTCGAGGGCCTCGAGCCCCTGCTCGGCACGTTCCTCTAGTTCGCTGAAGGACACCATGTCCTTGGCATCGAAGGGCCCGGCGCCGAGGCGATGCAGACTTTCAACGCTGGCGCCGCAACCAATACGCTTGCCGATGTCCTCGGCAAGGGTGCGAATATAGGTGCCTTTGGAGCAATCCACCTCCACCTGCAGGCAACCCTCGCCCATTTCGATCAACTCCAGCCGATAAATAGTCACCCGTCGTGGTTGCCGCTCGACGGTCAAACCCTGATGGGCGAGTTTGTACAAACGCTGGCCCTGGACCTTGATGGCGGAGTGCATGGGCGGTATCTGCTCGATCTCTCCCTTGAACGCCTCCAGAACCTGGAGCATTTGCGCTTCTGTTAACACCGGCGGCTCGTGGCGTTCGATCACCTCGCCTTCCGCATCACCGGTATTGGTGACCACTCCGAGACGGAAAGTCGACCGGTAGCGCTTATCGGCGTCGAGAAGAAACCCCGAGACTTTGGTGGCTTCGCCAAAACACAAAGGCAACAGTCCGCTCGCCAGCCGGTCGAGACTGCCGGTGTGGCCGGCCTTGCGGACCTGGAATAAATTCTTCACCCGCTGCAACACCTGGGTCGAACCGATTCCGACAGGCTTGTCCAGCAACACGATGCCGCTGAGATCACGTCCGGATTTCCGCCGCCGGCCCACGCTCAGCACTCCTCTCCGCTTTGCCTGCTCGGATCGCCATCGTGGCGAATCGCAGCGTCGATCAGTTCACCCACACGCGTGGCGCGATCGAGCGTTGCATCGTGCGCGAAGCGCAGGCGCGGCACATAGCGCATGCGTACGCGCTGGCCCAAGCGCCGGCGTACAAAACCACTGGCCCGGTTGAGTCCTTCCAGGGCACGCTTCACGTCGCCGTCAACGGGTACGGTAACGTAAATCGTCGCATTGGAAAGATCCTTGGAAAGCGATGAGCCGGACACCGTCACCCGCCCGATGCGCGGGTCCTCCAACTCCTTGGAAATGATCTCGGCAACCTCGCGCTGAATTTGATCGGCAACCCGCTCCGAACGGCTGTACTCTTTAATGCCCATGGCCTCGCCCGCGGCCTGGCCCGGCACTGGACCGCGCCAGTTTACCGCTACAGGACACTTAAATGGTGCGCTCGACGAGCGTGCGTTCGAAGACTTCGATCTGATCGCCGACTTTCACATCGTTGTAATTTTTCACCCCGATCCCGCATTCGGTACCGGACTTCACTTCGTTGACATCGTCCTTGAAACGACGCAGGGACTCGAGCTCGCCTTCGTAGATCACGACGTTGTCGCGCAGTACTCGAATAGGACTGCTGCGGCGCACGACGCCCTCGCTGACGATACAACCTGCAATTGCACCAAGCTTTTTGGATCGGAACACGTCTCGAACTTCGGCTATGCCGATGATCTCTTCGCGCACTTCCGGCGACAACATGCCGCTGATCGCCTGCTTCACCGTATCGATGACTTCATAGATGATGCTGAAGTAGTGCAGATCCACGCCTTCGCTTTCGATAATTCGCCGCGCAGCCGCATCGGCACGAACATTGAAGCCAATAATGATGGCCTTCGATGCAATGGCGAGATTGACATCCGTTTCACTGATACCGCCCGTTGCGGAAGTGACCACATTCACTTTCACTTCGTCGACGGAGAGATCGGTAAGCGCATCTCGCAGCGCTTCCACAGAACCCTGCACATCGGCCTTGATAACGATGTTCAGCACATCGACGTTGCCTTCGGTCATCTGCTCGAAAACATTATCGAGCTTCGCGGCCTGCTGGCGCGCCAGACGCACTTCCCGATCCTTACCCTGGCGGAATTGCGCGATTTCCCGCGCCTTGCGCTCATCGGGAACCACCATGGCCTCATCGCCCGCGTTCGGCGTTCCGGACAAACCAAGCACCTCTACCGGAATCGACGGCCCCGCCTGATCGGTTTCCTTGCCGGTTTGATCATATAGCCCGCGCACACGGCCGAACTCCTGGCCGGCAAGAATGATGTCGCCCTTCTTGAGCAATCCCGACTGCACGAGCACCGAGGCCACTGGACCGCGTCCCTTGTCCAGCCGCGACTCCACCACCACACCGCGCGCGGGACCCGTAGCCGGCGCCTTCAATTCCAACACTTCCGATTGCAGGAGAATGGATTCGAGCAAGTCCTCCACGCCCTCGCCGGTCTTGGCGGACACGTGCACGAATATGGTGTCACCGCCCCAGGCCTCGGGAATGACCTCCAGATTTGCGAGATCCTGCTTGATCCGTTCCGGATCGGCGTCGGGCCGATCGATTTTATTCACCGCGACGATAATGGGCACTCCGGCTGCCCGTGAATGCTGAACGGCCTCGGCGGTCTGCGGCATGACGCCGTCGTCGGCGGCCACGACCAGCACGACGATGTCGGTCACCTTGGCGCCCCGCGCACGCATGGCGGTAAACGCCGCATGGCCCGGAGTATCGAGAAAGCTGATGGCACCTTTGTCGGTTTCCACATGATATGCGCCGATGTGCTGTGTGATCCCACCCGCTTCGCCATCCGCGACCTTTGTGCGCCGAATGTAGTCGAGCAACGACGTCTTGCCGTGATCCACATGCCCCATAATGGTGACAACGGGCGAGCGCGCCACCGATTCCCGCTCATCGGCGCTCTCCTGAAGCAAATTGTCCTCTACCGAGTCCTCTTTGAACATCACCGGCGTGTGGCCGAGTTCTTCGACGACAATCGCCGCGGTATCCTGATCGATAACCTGATTAATGGTGACCATCGAGCCGATGTTCATCATCGCTTTGATGAGATCGGACGACTTGATAGACATTCTCTGGGCCAGCTCGCCCACCGAAATGGTTTCCGGAATGGCGACTTCCCGAACAACCGGCGCGGTCGGCAGCTCAAAGCCGTGGCGCGAGGGCGATGACTTGATAACCGTGCGGGCCTTGGTCTTTTTGCGGCGCCGGCCACTCTTCTCGTTGGCCACATGCAATTCCGCGCGGCCGTGTTTGGGCTTTTCACCTCTCCGGGCGCCACCACGCTCGGGCTTGCGGGCATCGCTTCTCTTTGCCGACACCGCCGCTGCCTGCTCAGCCGCAAGGGTCGCCTCGACGCCGGCACGAGCCGGATCGGGCTCGTCGCTGGCACGCGCCTTCGGCCCTCCGGCTTTTGCCTGCTCTTTGGCTTTCTCGCTCTCTCTCGCGCGCTCTTCGGCGGCGAGTTTCTGCCGCTCGCGCTCCTCGATCTGACGCGCCGTTTCTTCCTTTTCGCGGACCTCTTCTTCGGCGCGTAGCCGATCGTCGATTTCCTGGTGTCGCCGTTTGGCCTCGTCGTGCAACGCACGCTTGGCCTCCTCCATGCGCTTCACCTCGCCACCGGCTTCGACGGGCGTGGAATCGACCGTTTGCTTGTCCGAACTGCGAACGAAGGTCCGGCGCTTGCGCACTTCCACGGTCACGGTTTTCTTACGCCCCTGGGAAGAGACCTTCAACTCATTGACGGACTTGCGCTTCAGCGTGATCTTGCGCGGCGCAGCCGGACCGGACTCATCGCCGCTGTGCAACTGCCGCAGATGACCGAGCAATTGGGCTTTGTCCTGTTCGTTGAGTCTTTGATCGGCGTCGGTGTGCGGTAACCCGGACTTGCCGAGCTGCACCAGCAGGCGATCGACGGGGATCCCCACTACTTCCGCCAACTCTCGAACCGTGACTTCGGACATTAAGTTACCTCAAGGGTGTGCAGAAACACGAGACAGGCACGGCTTCGTTGGCAGGGTTATTGTTTACACTAACACCCTGTCCCTCCCCCTCGAGACGGTGAGGAGCGGACTTTGGCCGGCCGCAATGTTTACGTCGTTGCTGCACAGTGTTCAATTATTCGGGCTCGTTGACGCGTTACTCTCGGGTTCATCGCCGCTGGAAGCCTCCGGGCTATCCTCGGCGAACCAGATTTCGCGCGCCTTCATGATCAATTCGCCGGCGCGTTCCTGGCCGATATCGGCGATATCCAGAAGATCTCCCACCGACTGCTCGGCAAGATCCTCGCGGGTATTGACGCCGCGATGGGCGAGCGTTTTAGCGAGCTCGTTATCCATACCTTCGAGCTCCAGCAGATCTTCGGCGGGAGGCGCATCACTGATGCCTTCCTCGCTGGCGATTTCCCGCGCCAGCAGCGCATCGCGGGCCCGGGATTGCAATTCCCTGACCATGTCTGCATCGAACTCTTCGATGTTGAGCATTTCTGCTTCCGGCACATAGGCCACCTCGTCGATGCCGGTAAAGCCTTCCTGCATGAGGATTATCGCGACCTCTTCGTCTACCGCGAGCTTTTCCATGAACAGTTTGAGTGCCCGATCCGTTTCCGCCTCGCTCTTCTCCTGCGCCTGAATCTCGGTCATGACGTTGAGTTCCCAGCCGCTCAGCTGGCTCGCGAGACGCACATTCTGCCCTCCCCGGCCGATCGCCTGAGAGAGTTGCTCCTCGCTCACCGCCACATCCATGGCCTGGGAATCCTCGTCGACGACAATGGACATCACCTCGGCGGGCGACATCGCGTTAATCACGTACTTCGCCGGATCTTCGTCCCACAAGATAATGTCGACTCGCTCGCCCGCCAGCTCGTTCGACACCGCCTGCACCCGTGAGCCGCGCATGCCGACGCAGGCGCCCACCGGATCGATACGCGGCACCATGGAGCGCACGCCGATCTTGGCCCGGGATCCGGGATCACGCGCGCAGCCCATGATCTCGATGAGTCCTTCACCGATTTCGGGCACTTCGAGGGTAAACAACTGAATCATGAGCTCCGGCGCCGTGCGGC
>Ga0210064_1001418_pt1 | contig 10162 bp, 10 predicted proteins | sample Muzzi_CordC_D2_FD_185531 | JGI IMG/M metagenome (GOLD analysis project Ga0210064, IMG submission 185531) | Wetland microbial communities from San Francisco Bay, California, USA, that impact long-term carbon sequestration - Muzzi_CordC_D2 (SPAdes) | ecosystem: Environmental > Aquatic > Marine >...
TATTGCGCTGCCAAAGCAGCCTTGAATCATTTTACACGGGTGCTGGCTGCAGAAGAACCTGAATTGACGGCTGTAACGGTTCGGCCGGGCGTTGTTGACACCGACATGCAGGCAACCATTCGAAATAAAGGGGAAAATGCCATGCCGGATGAACAACTGGCATATTACCGGCAGCTTAAGGCACACGGCGAGCTCGAACCTCCCGAGATTCCCGGCCGTTCCATTGCCTGGTTGGCACTTCATGCACCCACAGAATTCAGTGGTCAATTTTTCGATTACGATGATCCGCGTATTGCCAAACCTGCACTGAAAGTCTTTGGGAAAAAATCGTAAATCCGTGGCTTTCTCCCAGCAATTTCAAAACTCCCCTTGTGGCATCAAAGTGTGATTCTTTTTTTTTAATCGGCATAATTGCGATCAATGCGGCGTTAAGCGTTTTTCAAACGCTTCGATGGCGTCTCGCAGCATACGACGAATAAATACTTCCTTGTCGCCGTTAGCAAGCTGTCGGTAGGAATTGTTGTCGGGATGTGATGCAGACAGTTCGGGAGGGCTTGCTTTGCATGAGGGTTTGATCTTGTCGAAGTCCTGAACCATTTCTACAAGATTGTGTTTTTCACAAGGCAGATGAACGAGCCATTTCAATCGGCGCATAACTTCAAACCGCACCTGATCGGCTAAAAAAAGATGAATGTCCACAACCCGCATTTGTTCTCTGTTTGGAAGGTAGTTGAACTTTGTAGCCGGTCCGAAATCGAGGATTCCCATGATGAGTTCATAATAGGCAATGGAGCTATTTTCTCCGGGTTGGGCAAGGAAATAAAGCGTTTTGTCTGAAAGATCTGACAAACGGGTTTTGAGGCTATAGGACTCTTTGAAGCGTTTTTCCCAGTGCCCAAATGTCCGCTGTTGTAATATTTGAGCTCGATAGGCTTGAATGTTAACGACGTTTGTCATGGCATGTTGGGATATTGGCAGGAAGTTAACGATTACCTAAATCAAGTAGACGCAGATTGAGTTCAAGACAACGACGATACTTTAACCCTAAATGGGCTAAATTTGTTTGTGATCGTTTTAATATAACCTAAGCTACATCCTTGTTATAGCAGATCAGGCAGCACTGCAGGCATCGGTTCGATTCATACAGGGCCTCTTCTTCACTGATGACGAGGTCCGCTTCGACAAAGGACTTGATACGCTCGTCTACCGGCAATTCCGGCATTTCTGTTCTGGCCAGTTTTGATAATCCAGGAACCGACTCGAATATGGAGACAGGGATGTGATTCGTAAACAATGTCTTCGTCGGAGGTGTGACATCCTGACCGGTCAAATACATATGAATGGATCGGGCTGCTCTACGACCGGCGCCGATGGCGGAAACAACGAGATCAGCACCGGTGGCGGCATCTCCGCCGGTGAAAATATAAGGTATGCTCGACTGAAGCGCGATGGGGTCGGCAGAGTCAATGGTATTCCACCGGGTAACTTCCAGATCTTGGTCAAGTCGCTTGCTTTCATCTTTGAAAAAGATATCCGGGCCCTGACCGATGGCGGTAATGAGCATGTCGATTTCCATGATGGTTTCAGAACCTTCAATGGGTACCGGGCTTCGTCTGCCGCTGGCATCCGGTTCCCCAAGTTCCATCTTCAGATATTCCAGTCCGGTGACCTTGCCTTCCTCATCCCCGATAACACGGGTGGGTGCGGCGAGAAAAGTAAAATTGATGCCTTCATGTTCGGCAGCTTCAATTTCAACCATATTGGCTGGCATCTCTTTCCGAGTCCGGCGATAGACAATGGAGACTTCATCAGCACCTAATCGAACCAGTGTGCGCACGCAGTCGATAGCTGTATTTCCGCCGCCGATCACCACGCATTTTTTACCGACAAACGGTCGTTCTTCATGGGGCTTTTCCTGCTGCCATAAGGCGAAATTGGTGAGAAAACTGATTCCAGTGTAGCAACCTTCCAAATCCTCACCTTCAGCACGCAGGGTATAATCTTTCCAGGCGCCGATTCCTAAGAACACAGCATCAAATCCGGCGGCCATTAGCGATCCGATATCAAAGTCTTTGCCAAGCACCATGTTGGGTTTATGTTCGACGCCCAGATCGAGAATTCCCTGAATTTCCCATGCCAAAACTTCTTTAGGAAGACGGTATTCAGGGATTCCATAACGAATCATTCCGCCGAGTTTCGGCATGGCGTCGAAAATGGTAACTTCATGGCCTAGGCGGCGCAGAAAAAAAGCATTGCTCAAACCTGCCGGGCCGCCACCGATGACGGCAACCTTTTTGCCGGTATCCGGCGCGCAGGAGATGGGCAATCTTTTGCTTGAATTCATTTCATAATCAGCGGCAAAACGTTTCAGCTGGTTAATGGAGACCGCTTCATCTTCCAAGCCTCGACGGCAATAATTTTCACACGGATGGGGACAAACCCGCCCACATGCCAGCAGCAGCGGATTGCGTTCTCTAATGGTACTCACCGCGCCTTCATAATCTCCGGTTTTGATTTGATAAATATATTTCGGGATATCAATTTCTGCAGGACAGGTCTGTTGGCAGGGTGCAATGCGGTCATCATATTGGTTGAGATGCAGCAGCTTTTGAGACATGGTTTTAATTTCCATGATGTCTTTGGGACAGACTTTCTCACAGGCGCCGCATCCTACACATTTCATTTCATCAACAACAGGGTAGCCATGAGAACCGATTTTAAGGGCATCAAAAGCACAGGCTCTGACACAATCACCCATACCGAGGCACCCGACCGGACATACCCGGTGACCGCCGGCAAGGGAAGCAAGTGCCTGGCAACTGTTAATTCCCATGTAATAATATTTTTCTTCGGCGCGGTCGCCGCCTGTACAGGTGTTATAAGAAATCAGGCTCTCAGCGGTTCCGGGATCCATGCCCATGACAGCGGCGATACTGGTGGTCGCCTCGGGACCGGCCACAATACAGACACTGGGAAGTGCTTCACCGGCAACAACGGCCACTGCTGCGGCCGAACAACCTGCATATCCGCACCCCCCGCAGTTCGCACCGGCGGTTAGTCCTTCCACTATGGCGATTCGAGGGTCCTCATAAACATAAAATATTTTGGACGCTGCACTCAGGGCACCTCCGCACAAAGCCCCTAAACCCAACATAAATAGGATTGCTGATAATGATAACACTGTATCCCCCTGTTATTGATTGTCGATTGTTGATTTGCAATTGAAGATTGAAGGAAAAAAGACTTTTGTTTTATTTATTAATGGAACCATCCTATCATTCATCAATTGTCAATCATCTATCATCTATATCATCCCTTTGAAAGCATAGAACGTAAGGGACAAAATGCCTGCAGTTACCAGGCCGATGGACGTATCCTGAAGCGGTTTCGGAACCCTGGCCAGGATAATGCGTTCTCGGACACCTGCAAAGAGAATCAGGGCCAGACCAAATCCAACGGCATATGCCGTTGACTGCACCAGGGTTTTCATAAAGTTTAGTTCTTTATCGATATTTAAAATACAAGCACCAAATACTGCACAGTTGGTGGTAATCAACGGCAAAAAGATACCCAGTCCCGCATACAGCGCAGGGATACTCTTTTTTAGAAACATTTCGACAAACTGGACCAGGGATGCAATCACCAGGATAAACGCAATGGTTCTCATATAGACCAGTTTATATGGTTCCAGAAAGAACGCGTAAATAAGCCAGGTAATAACTCCGGCCAATACCAGAACAAAGACAACCGCCATGGCCATGCCGACAGCTGTTTCCATTTTTTTGGATGTGCCGAGAAACGGGCAGTTGCCCAGAAACTGGGCCAGTAAAATGTTGTTTACAAAAATACCGCCTATGATGATTTCCATGTAGCCCATTGATCAACTCCTATTTGCTTCCGATAAGATTCATAACACAGAGCATCAACCCGAGGCAGACAAAAGCTCCGGGTGCTTGAACCATGAACGTGAAGGGTTCAAAATGCGCACCAAATATGTTTTGGATGCCATAAACGGAATCGGGTGTGGTCCAAAAAGTCAACTTGTTGGCACCAAACAGTTCACGTAAAGAACCCAGTGCCGCTAGAGAAAGGGTAAAACCGATACCAATGCCCAGGCCGTCGGCTATTGAAGGCACAATACTGTTTTTTGAAGCGAATGCCTCTGCCCGGCCAAGAACAATGCAGTTTACCACAATCAAGGGGATGAACACACCCAGTTTGAGAAACAAGGGATAGGTAAAAGCTTGCATCAACAGTTCGGTGACCACAACAAAGGTCGCAATGATGATAATATAACAGGCGATTCGAACTTTGGCCGGAATGAAATTTCTAAGCGACGCAACCAGGATGTTCGAAAATACCAGAACGAATGTCGTGGCAAGACCCATTCCGATGCCGTTTTCCACAGTCGTGGTGACACCCAGTACCGGGCACAAACCCAGTACCAGCCGAAACGGCGGAATTTCTTCCCACAGACCTTTGACAAATTCCTGAGTGAGTGTTTTCGCCATTCTGATCTCCCCTATTTACTTAAATTCCTTTAGTTTTTGTTCGATCTGCGGTTTCAATTTTTTATAAATCATACCTGCGTCCGATGCGGCCGAGCATACGGCCCGAGATGTAATGGTCGCACCACTTATGGCGTTTATTTTACCGCCGTCATTGATTACTTTAAACGTTTTTTCGATGGGCATGCCTTTAAATTGAGACACAAAACCGGGATCTTCCTTTGCTGTGGCACCCAGTCCCGGGGTTTCACTGTGGGTAGTCACTCCGACCCCGACAATCTGGTCGTTTTCGATATTGACGGCGACCATCAGGCCGACATCACCGCCGTAGCCTTTGCCGGAACTTTCAAGAACCACCGTGTTGGCTTTGCCGTCAAATTTACCGACGAAAAATTTACGTTCCATTTCGTTGTCTTTGAGGGCAAATCGGTCGGCAATGGGATCATTCGATGCGCCTTTAAGGATCTCCTTAATGGCAGGTCCTTTGACAAATTTTAGCTGTTGCACTTCGATCTTGGATGCGGTTGCACTTCTAAGACCGGAAAGCAAACCGCCCGACAAGGCACTTAATACCGTCAGAACAACAACCATTGTTATCATTTCTCGCATGTTACACAACCTTTCCCAGAGCTTTGGGTCTTATTTTGTCACAAAGAGGATTGATAAGATTCATAAGCAGAATCGCAAAAACCACACCATCAACATAGGAACCGATATTCCTGATCAATACGGTCATGATACCGGCTCCGGCGCCGTAAATAAGCATGGGAATAAAATTGACCGGTGAGGATGAATCTTCGGTGGCCAGAAAAAAAGCGCCGATAAGCGTATATCCGGTTAACAGATGGAAAACAGGACTTACGTAACGAGAAGGATCGGACATGTTAAACAAAAGGGCGGTGACACCGACACCAACCAAAAAAGAAACTGAAATTTCCCAGCGGATAAATCCTCTGATAATTAAATAAATTCCGCCAAGAATGAGGCCGAGTCCAAAAGTTGTCCCAATAGCGCCGGACTGCTGGCCTAAAAGAAGATCCATTGTGCTAAAGGCGTCGATACCCGAAGCCCCAAGATGCTTGGCGGCGGCCAAGGGGTATACCATGGCAAAGCCGAGATCGTAGTTTACCAAAGCTTGATTAAAATCAAAATAATCTTTCCAGGCCACCATGAGGATAGCCAGGCCAATAAGAACAGGATTGAAAGGATTGCCGCCGATGCCGCCGTAAATGTGTTTCCCTATAAGCACCGCAACTAAAGTGCCGGTGATGACCAACCACCACGGAGATGTCGCCGGCAAAAGCATACCTAATAATAGGCCGATGAGTGCCGCATTGCCGTCCCCGATGCTGACAGTACGTTTGGTGATTTTGTTGATTAAAAATTCCCATATAATTGCAAAGGAAATGGAAAGCGAAAGAACCCCCAAAGCAGGCATGCCATATGTAAAGATACCGAATACGACCGCCGGCATGGCCGCGAGCATTGTATGATAGCTGCGAACCGTAATGTTGCTTCCGTTGTGCCAGAATGGCGCGTGTGAAACGATGAGTTTCTTGTGATTAAGCATTCGTTGCCTCCGCGTTAGAAATCCGGCCGAGTTCATATTTTGCCAGCTTTATATAGTGAAAAACCGGCATTTTTGATACACAGACAAAACTGCAAAGACCGCACTCAATGCAGGAATACAGGTCATACTGGTCGGCGGCCTCCTCGTATTGTCCGGCTTCAAGAAATCGAACAAGTAAATTGATCGGGATGTTTGCTGGACAGATCCTGATACATTCCCCACAGTTGATGCAGGGATAGTCGGACACAAGGGGAATGTTGTCTCTGTCCTGAACCATAATGGCGTCCGTATCCGGTTGGACCGGGTAGTCATCGGAGAAGACGGCTATGCCGGTCATGGGTCCACCTATAATTAAACGGTCTTTATCATTTAATGTGACATCAAAAGCGTTTAAGATATCATGGATGGGTGTTCCGATTCGGGCTGATATGAGTATGGAACTTCCATCTTTTTTAATTAAATTAAAGTGCTTATAGAATGGAATTTGCCCCTCGCTAAAGGCTTTGCCGATGGATGCAACCGCTTCTGCGCTGATAAAGAAAACCCCCATATCTTCACAACTTTTTCCGGCAGGTACCACTTGGTCCAGTACATCCCGCATGATCAAATGTGGAAGTGAAGCAGGATATTCAGGATCAACGACTCTAACTTCTGCTCCGGTGATACCGGCATCTTGCATGAGATAATCGGGTGAGACGATGACTATATTGTCGATTCCCGTGATTTGCTTTAAAATTTGAACGCCCTGTTTGATCGCTTTGCCGTCAGCCATTACCGTGTTTTGATTGGTGGTAATGAATAGATCGCGGTCAACACCGGAAATAACGATGGTCTCAATGGAAGGTGATGCATCGGTGGAAGAAAAGAGACCGATTGGGAGATTTCCCGGGATAAAGGCCAGGCAACCTTTAAGCGTATCTATGGTGGGTTCCTTTGCGAGTGTTGAAAATTGGTCATCAATTTCTTCGTTTTCAGAAACATCTATTGTTATGGCCGTATACGTCTTTCCATAATCAGCGTCAAATGGAGTGATGGATGAGATGGTTCCTGTAACTGTCGAAATGACATAGGCATCGCTGTCTTCGGAATAAGAAAGCTTCTGGCCGGTTTTGACCGTGTCGCCGATTTTAAACAAAATTGTATCTTTAAAATTAAACGCTTTATCTAAAAAAAGCGTCACCTTTTTAGAGGGTTGAATAACTAAAGGCGCCGGTGTTTTAACGTCCATGGCGTCATATTTTAGCAGTGGCTTTGTCAAACCGATAAAAGATCTTTTTATCATCGTTTAACCTTTATGTATTTTTTCGTTAAAATAATTGGCGCCAAAAAAGCTTCACCTAATAAAAGAAGGCGGAGTTTACATAACATGACACCAGCTGCACCTCTCTTTTTCCGGGCCGGCTTCAACTTCCTGATGGCAACGTTCACACTGCGAATGGAAGGCATCAGATTGTTTAATAATTTCTGACTCCTCGAGATCTTCAGCTTCGTGACAATCAAGACAGGATTCGGGGTATGTTTGACCTTCCGGAGGAACTTGGTGACAGTAACCGCACTTTAAAAGCGCGTCTTCTTCGTTTTCAGGTTCTTCCGGGTGATGATGACATTCATTACAGGCGAGACCATATCCCGATTCCGCATAATGCGTTTTGTGGTCGAATAAAACTTTTCCAGCAACCGTTTTGTACATTAACCTTATGGGTTCATCCGGTGTTTTGGCAGGAAAGGCTGCATAGCTTATAACACCCACAAAGAACAAAGCAATAATAAGGATATAAGCGATCTGCAATTCTCTTTTTGGAGTCATCTTGGTACGATCCTTTCAACGTCTTATATGGTGGGCATAAAAAACCAAAGAGAACGCCTAACACAATGCAATCAAGCTTTCAAGTTATTTTTGAATAAAATTGGAAAAATTGGGCATGCTGGTCAGTATTCAAAGGAGTTATTCAAATTTCATCCCATTTGAACCTAAATTGAGCGATTTTATAATGTTTGCTGGTGAAACTTGAGTTGTAATTTTTAACTATCTTAATTATGCATATTATATGCAAAGCAATTTTAATCAGGATATGCCACCGTGGAATTCTATGACTGCATGGCAGGAGGCAAGCCGCAGCCTTGATTTTCTAAAACAAAAAAACCTGACCGATTTGGATTGGGCCATGTTTTTGGCACAAAAGCTTCAGGCTCATCTGGGGTCAATTTTTTCGATTCTGAATGATCTGTGCAAGGCGACGTGTCCCTGGTGCCCGGATCCCTGCTGTCTTTCAGCCAAAGTCTGGATCGATTTTAAGGATCTTCTGTTTCTTCATCTCGGCGGGCATCAAATTCCTTCCGAACAGCTCCTGTCGAATTTGAAAGAGGTTTGTCGTTACTGGAGTCTTAAAGGTTGTGTATTGCCGAGAATGAGCAGACCCTGGGTTTGTACCTGGTATCTGTGTCCTACCCAGAAGGCGAATTTACGCCAAAAAGCCCGCCATACTCAGGATGAATTCAGCCGGTTAATTCAGACTGTCAAGGTCTGTCGGGCGGAGATGGAAGCTGAATTTATCCGCATTGTGTGCGGTGGCTGATAGAGCTTTATATTTGAATTCTCCGCTGCTTGCAGCGCGGGATGAATTTAATTTGTTTCTGTAGGATGATATTTATTAAAGGAACAAATTGCAAATCAGTAACGGATATCTGAATAGTGTCAGAATTAGTTCGAACTAAACTTTTCGGATGTGGATATGAATCGAAATATAAAAATGATCCTCCTCATAATTACTCAAGAACCCATTTTTCAATCTTGAGATCGTTCGATTTTTCTAGTTTCACAGAACCATTTCAATTGCAGATCGTGCTTCAAACGTTTCCGAGAACGGTGAATCATCACATAAAGATTGCAAACACTAATATCCATGAATTCACATATTTCTTGGCTACTCAACTCTATTACTTCGCGAAGAATAAATACCTGCGCCAAGCGACCAGGTAATTCCGATAAAGCATTCATAATAATCTTTAAGAATTCCTTTTGTTCATAAACCATTGAAGGATCGGGAAACCAAATACAAGAACCCACAGCAGACATTCTCTTGCTATCAAGGACATCATCCCTTAAAAATGCCATAGGGGACTTAACGTTAAACTGTCTGTCTCGATTTATCCTTCGGAAATGATCGCAAATTTTTCTTTTTAGAATACTAATTAACCATGTTTTTTCAGATGCCAATCCTTGGAAGTTTTTACATGACTGCAAGGCAGCTAAAAAAGTCTCTTGAATTTTTTCTTCAGCAAGATCAACATCTCGTAATTGAGAAAGGGCATATTTAAAAAGAGAATCCCGATATTTTTCAACCCAAATTTGGGGATTGACTGCATTCGACGAAATTTTAGCATTGTTATTCATGTTTTATCGGTGGTCTCAGTATTGTTAGCGTAGAGAAAACCTTCCCGGCCTTGTAACTTAAAAAAATATCAATCGTCCGTTGCAGGATTTGGGTTTGATTGTAATATAGGGATGAAGTGTAAGATCCGAATAAAGATCGCGTAAAGATCATGTAAAGAGTGGTCTTCTCTCAAGATTGCAATCCAAACCTGCAATAGGCGAAGGCCCTTGGGTTAGCTGATACCGAGAGCAGACCTATGAATACAGCCTGCTAATCAACCAACTGGATTTTAGGAATTTGAGGGACGGTAATACAACATAGCTTTTCATTGGAGAACTTCGTTGGAGACGTTCGTGCCGATCGTGAACAAATCGTTTAAAATAGCCTGCAGATATTTGCCATAAGATGAAAATACCATCCACAACAAAAACCTGGGATATGGCTGACCGATCTGAGCTTGACCCTGATTCGTACATCTGCAATTTTCAATAGGGAAAATCCTTTTTAGGGAGTTTGCTTTTTTGTAATTTTGTAAGAAATAGGATATATGTACCGAACAAGATTTGGTTTTAGGTTGTACTTATTAGAAAGGTATCTCAAGTTTCCCATAACGAAAGATTCACCGTATATCCGTCTGATATATGCAGTAAAGTAATTGGCTATTTACACGCCGGTAAGGATTCGAGCTTATTTGGTACGAAAAGCAGCCA
>Ga0210064_1001420_pt1 | contig 10152 bp, 9 predicted proteins | sample Muzzi_CordC_D2_FD_185531 | JGI IMG/M metagenome (GOLD analysis project Ga0210064, IMG submission 185531) | Wetland microbial communities from San Francisco Bay, California, USA, that impact long-term carbon sequestration - Muzzi_CordC_D2 (SPAdes) | ecosystem: Environmental > Aquatic > Marine >...
CCGGCGCCTGCTCGCCGCCGAACCCAAAGACCATCCGCCCCAGGCGCGCGCCGACGCGCCGACGCTGATGCGCGCGCGGGATGTGAAAGTATGGTTTCCCGTCAAGCGCGGGCTGTTGCGGCGCACCGTCGATCACGTCAAAGCGGTGGACGGCATCAGCGTCACGGTGCGCGAAGGGCAGACCGTGGGCGTGGTGGGCGAAAGCGGCTCGGGCAAGACCACCCTCGGCCTGGCGCTGCTGCGCCTGCAATCCAGTGAAGGTGTCATCGAGTTCGACGCCAGAAATATCCAGGGCGAGTCCAGCCGCGATCTGCGCCCGTTGCGACGCGAGATGCAGGTGGTATTCCAGGATCCCTTCGGCAGCCTGAGCCCGCGCCTGTCCATCGGACAAATTATCGCCGAAGGCCTGGAGGTCCACGGCATGGGCGGTGGCGCCGGCGGGCGCGAGGCTTTGATCATCGAGGCCCTGGAAGAGGTGGGTCTGGATCCGGAAACCCGGCACCGCTATCCCCACGAATTCTCCGGCGGGCAACGCCAGCGCATCGCCATCGCCCGCGCCATGGTGCTCAAGCCGCGCTTCGTGGTACTCGATGAGCCCACCTCGGCCCTGGACATGTCGGTGCAGGCGCAAATCGTCGATTTGCTGCGGGATTTACAGCAACGCCACCGACTGGCCTATTTGTTCATCAGCCACGACCTCAAAGTGGTGCGTGCGCTGTCCGATGAGCTCATCGTCATGCGTGACGGCAAGGTGGTGGAACAGGGTGCCGCCCGCGCCATTTTCGACTCTCCCCAGCAGCCCTATACGCGGGCACTGATGGCGGCGGCCTTCAATCTGGAAGCCAGCGAGGAAGGCGCCGTCAGGATGTGAGCGTCCGGGGCTGATTCGGGCCCGGGTGAGGGCCGGGCCCTACCATTGTTGATTGTTTTACTTGGTTACCCGTACAATACCCGAGTAATTCACTCAGGATTAATCATGGCCACCCAAGCACCGGAAATCGAAGCTCTGGTTCGCCGGGAGTACGAGCACGGATTCTTCACCGATGTGGAGTCCGACACGGTTCCCCCGGGACTCGACGAGGACGTTATCCGTCTGATTTCCCGAAAAAAACACGAACCCGAGTTCCTCCTCAACTGGCGTCTCGAGTCCTTCAGGCACTGGCTCACCATGAGCGAGCCGGTGTGGGCGCACGTGAATTACACCCCCGTCGACTACCAATCGATCTCTTATTACTCAGCACCGAAATCCGGAGCCGATGGCCCGGCAAGCCTCGATGAGGTGGACCCGAAGCTGCTGGAGACCTACGAGAAGCTGGGTATTCCACTGGCCGAGCGCGCCAGGCTGGCCGGCGTGGCCGTGGATGCGGTCTTCGACAGCGTCTCCGTCGCCACCACCTTCAAAGACACTTTATCGGAGCACGGCATCATTTTCGGTTCCTTCTCCGACGCGGTGCAGGAACACCCGGCCCTGGTGGAGCAGTATCTCGGCAGTGTCGTGCCCCAGGGAGACAACTACTTCGCCGCCCTCAATTCAGCGGTCTTCACCGACGGCTCCTTTTGCTACATCCCCAAGGGCGTACGCTGCCCCATGGAGCTGTCCACCTATTTCCGCATCAACGCCGCCAACACCGGGCAATTCGAACGCACGCTTTTAATCGCCGACGAAGGCGCCTACGTAAGCTACCTGGAAGGCTGCACCGCGCCCATGCGCGACGAGAATCAGCTGCACGCGGCGGTGGTGGAGCTGGTCGCCCTGGAAGGCGCGCAGATTAAATATTCCACGGTGCAGAACTGGTATCCCGGCGATGAGAACGGCCGCGGCGGTATTTACAACTTCGTCACCAAGCGCGGTGATTGCCGCGGTGATAACTCGAAGATTTCCTGGACTCAGGTGGAAACGGGCTCGGCCATCACCTGGAAGTATCCGAGCTGCATTCTGCGCGGCGACAACTCCGTCGGCGAGTTCTACTCCGTGGCGCTGTCGAATTTGTGCCAGCAGGCGGACACGGGCACAAAGATGATTCACCTGGGCAAGAACACTTCCAGCACCATCATCTCCAAGGGCATCGCCGCGGGACGCGGCCAGAACGCCTACCGCGGACTGGTGCAAATCGGCAAGGGTGCCGAGAACGCGCGCAACTACACCCAGTGCGACTCGCTGCTCATGGGCGACAAGTGCGGCGCCCACACCTTCCCGTACATGGAAGTAAAAAATCCCACGGCCCGGGTGGAGCACGAAGCAACCACCTCCAAGATCAGCGAGGACCAGCTGTTCTACTGCCGCCAGCGCGGCATGTCCGAAGAGGACGCCATTTCCATCATCGTCAATGGATTCTGCAAGGACGTATTCAAGAAACTGCCGATGGAATTTGCCGTCGAAGCGCAGAAGCTACTCAGCGTCAGCCTGGAAGGCGCGGTCGGCTGATCGGATTGGTGCGTAGAGCAAATCGTAAATTTACCCGCAGCTGTTTGCCTCAACCAGAAGTTCGAATTTCACCATGTTAAGCATCAAGAACCTGCACGTCACAGTCGGCGGCAAAGAAATCATCCGCGGCCTCAGCCTGGAAGTGAATGCCGGTGAGGTTCACGCCATCATGGGACCCAACGGCTCCGGCAAGAGCACCCTCGCCCATGTGTTGGCGGGACGCGATGGCTACGAGGTCACTGCCGGAGAGGTGCTCTACGAAGGCGCGAATCTCCTCCACATGTCGCCGGAGGAACGCGCCCGGGAAGGCATCTTCCTCGGTTTTCAGTATCCAGTGGAAATTCCCGGGGTCAACAATACCTACTTCCTGAAGGCCGCGTTGAATGCCCAGCGCAAGCACCGCGGGCTCGATGAGCTCGACGCCATGGATTTCATGAAGCTGGTGAAAGAGAGCCTCGAGATTCTGCACATCGATGAGTCGTTGTTACAGCGCGGAGTCAATGTGGGTTTTTCCGGTGGCGAGAAGAAACGCAACGAAGTTTTCCAGATGGCGGTGCTCGAACCTCGCCTGGCGTTGCTCGACGAGACCGATTCCGGACTCGACATCGACGCACTCAAAGATGTCGCCGCCGGAGTGAACTTGCTTCGAAACGACGAGCACGCCATCGTGCTCGTCACCCACTACCAACGCCTGCTCAACTACATCAAGCCTGATTTCGTGCACATCCTGAGCGATGGCCGAATCATCAAGTCCGGCGGCCCGGATCTGGCACTGGAAGTCGAAGAGGAAGGCTACACACAGCTGCGGCGCGACGCCGCTCCGGCTTGAACCCGTGACTACACCCGCTGTCGAGCACTATCTCGCGGAGTTCTCCGCGTTAGGCAACGCCTTTCCCGGCCATGGACTCGATTGGCTGAATCAATCCCGCCAGGGTGCGCTGGATGCATTCGCCAGCGCCGGTTTTCCTACGCGGCGCAACGAAGACTGGAAGTACACCCGCGTAACCCCCATTGAGAAACGCGGCTTCAAATTGCCCGCGCACGACGCGATGCAAGTGCAAGCCGGGGATCTGGAGCCATTCAACTTGAGCGGGCTCGAGTGCGAGCAGCTGGTGTTCGTGGACGGGCGCTACGTGGACGCTTTGTCGCGGCGCAATGTGGTGGAAAGCGGTTCGCGCATCACAACGCTGGAAAGCGCCATGAATGCCTCGTCCCAGTTACTGGAATCGCATCTCGGGCATTATGCGAATATCACGGGCCACGCCTTTTCCGCCTTGAACACCGCATTCATGACCGACGGCGCGGTTGTTCACGTGAAGAACCGCGGCGGAAATCACCAGCCCGTCCATCTTTTGTTTATCGCAACCAGAGAAGACGTGGTCTCACACCCACGGGTTCTCGTCGTCGCCGAAGCGGGAAGCCGGACTTCGATAATCGAAAGCTACGGCTGTCTTTTCGATGGCTGTTATTTCACCAATGCGCTGACCGAAATCGCGTTGATGGAAGATGCGCAGGTGGATCACTACAAGCTGCAGGAAGAGGGCACCAAGGCTTTTCACGTCGCGACACTTCAGGTTCACCAGGGCCGCAATAGCCGCTTCGCCTCTCACTCCATGTCCTTTGGCGGCGGGCTGGCAAGAAACGACATCAACGTGGTGCTCGATGCCGAGGGCGCAGGCTGCATGCTCAACGGGCTATTCATGGCTGGTGGGCGCCAGCACGTGGACTTTCACACCCGCGTCGATCACGCCAAGCCCCATGGCACCAGCGAGGAAGTCTACAGGGGTATTCTCGATGGGCACGCCCGCGGTGTTTTCAACGGCCGTGTGAAAGTGTACCCGGGTGCACAGAAAACCGACGCCCGGCAATCGAGCAACAATTTGCTGCTGTCCCGTGACGCCGAGATCGATACCAAGCCCGAGCTGGAGATTTACGCCGACGATGTGAAATGCGCCCATGGTGCAACCGTGGGGCAGCTCGACGCGCAAACGCTGTTTTACCTGCGCTCGCGGGGCATCGGTGAGAGTCAGGCACGGGGCCTGCTTACCTACGGCTTCGCGCGGGAAATCCTCGAGCGCGTGGACCTCGCGCCACTGCGCCACAAGCTCACCGACGGGCTTCTCCATCGCATGCCCCATGCGGAAACAATACGGGAGATGGTGGAATGAGTGCCGCGAGCCGAGCAGCGGGCCAGCCAGGCCGCAACCTTTACGATGTGCACGAAGTGCGCAAGGACTTCCCAATCCTGCACCAGGAGGTCAATGGCCATCCCCTGGTCTATCTGGACAACGGCGCCACCAGCCAGAAGCCGCAATGCGTCATCGATACGGTACGCCACTACTACGAGCACGACAACGCCAACGTGCATCGCGGCGTCCACACCCTGAGCGAGCGCGCCACCAATGATTACGAAGGCGCCAGAGATACCGTCCAGCGCTTCATCAATGCCACCGATCGCGGTGAGGTCATACTGACGGGCGGCACCACCGATGGCATCAATTTGATCGCGCAAAGCTACGGCCGCCCGCTGCTGAAAGCCGGCGACGAGATCATCATCTCCACCATGGAGCACCACTCCAACATCGTTCCCTGGCAGATGCTGGCGGGCCAAACGGGCGCCGAAGTCAAAGTCATCCCGGTGAACGATGATGGCGAGCTGGACATGGATGCGTATATGCAGATGCTCGGCCCCAAGACGCGCATCGTCTCAGTGGTGCACGTGTCCAACGCGCTGGGTACCGTCAACCCCGTCAAAGCCATCATCGATGCCGCCCACGGCGTAGGCGCCGTGGCCGTCATCGACGGCGCCCAGGCCGCGCCACATCTGGCTATCGACGTGCAGGCGCTGGATTGCGATTTTTATGCATTCTCGGGCCATAAGGTATTCGGCCCCACGGGCATCGGCGTGCTGTACGGTAAACGCGCGTTGCTCGAGGACATGGATGCCTATCAGGGCGGCGGCGACATGATCCGCACGGTCAGCTTCGAGGGCACGACTTACAACGACCTGCCCTACAAATTCGAAGCCGGGACGCCGAACATCGCCGGCGCCATCGGACTCGGCGCGGCGCTGAACTACGTCACGAATCTGGGCCTGGAAGCCATCGCCGCCCATGAGCACGCTGTGCTGGAGGCGGCCACCAGCGCGCTCAGCGAGATCCCGGGCCTGCGCCTGATCGGCACGGCTCGGGACAAATCCAGCATCGTCTCCTTCGTCATGGAGGGCGTGCATCCCCACGACATCGGCACCGTCATCGACAGCGAAGGCGTCGCCATCCGTACCGGTCACCACTGCGCCATGCCCTTGATGAAGCGCTACGGTGTGGCGGCCACGGCACGCGCCTCATTCGCCCTGTACAATACCCGCGAAGAAGTAGAGGCGCTGGCCCACGCCATTCGCAAAGTCAAAGAGGTATTCCACAGGTAATGGATCTCCGCGCCCTCTATGAAGAGGTGATCCTCGATCACAATCGCAATCCGAGGAACTACCCGAAAAAGCCCGAGGGCTGTAATTGCACCGCCCACGGTCACAATCCCCTGTGCGGAGACGAAGTGCAGGTGCATCTGCGCGTCGAAGACGGCGTAATCAAAGACATCGGCTTCGAAGGACAGGGTTGCGCCATCTCCACGGCTTCCGCCTCGCTGATGACCGAAGCCCTGAAAGGCAAGAGCGAGGCCGAAGCCGCCGCGCTGTTCGAAGCCCTGCATGATCTCCTGACCGACGAGAACGCCGAGCAGAGCGACGCGATCACCGATCGCCTGGGCAAGCTCACCGTGCTCGGCGGTGTCAAGGAATACCCCATGCGGGTGAAGTGCGCGACGCTGGCCTGGCACACCTTGGCCGCCGCCCTGGAACACAGCAAAAATCTTGTCACCACCGAGTAGTCATGAGCAATCTCACCGATTGGCTTGGTCAAGTGCAGAACCAGGGTCCCGTGGACCGGGACGCCGTGCGCGAACGGGTCATCGCGGCATTGAAAGAAATCTACGATCCCGAGCTTCCGGTGAACATTTACGATCTGGGGCTCATTTATTCCGTCGATGTGGACGACGCCGCGGTGGTCCAGGTTCAGATGACGCTTACCACTCCCGGTTGCCCGGTGGCTCAAACCTTCCCTGGTGTCGTGGAGAACACCATCCGCGAGGTCGAGGGTGTGACCGCGGCCGAAGTGGAGCTGGTGTGGGATCCCCCCTGGTGCGCCGACAACCTCAGCATGGAAGTCAAGCTGCAGCTCGGATTGTTATAGAGCGATGGCGGACTGGACCGACGTCGCCAGCACCCATGAGCTCGCGCCCGGCGACTACCGGGTCGTCGAGATCGACGATGCGCTGATCGCGGTGTTCAATATCGACGGCGAGTACTTCGCCATCGAAGACGTGTGCACCCACGACTACGAAACCCTCACCGGCGGCTGCATCGAGGGGTGCGAGATCATCTGCCCGCGCCACGGCGCGCGCTTCAATATCAAAACCGGTGAAGCCCTTACGCCCCCGGCCTACGAGCCGGTGGCCACCCTGCCCGTTCGCGTGGCGGATGGTGTGGTTCAGGTCAAGGACGATCGCTGGGATTGAACGAGAAGCAGTTCGAGCTCACAATAACTCTTAGACATCGCTCGCATAACTGCTGAATTTTCCCGAGTGAACGCCGGCAATGGCACGCCCCCCCACCCCGGTCATCAGGCCCTTTCGGTCTCTTCGGACAGATCCTTCAACTTGGATCGAATCCGCTGCTGGCGTTGTGCGCCAGGATCTGCGAGCTTGTCGCCGCTGATATTCAGGCTGGATATGAACAAGTTTTCCAGCTCCTTGGGCATGCCTTTTATGGATAGACTGGCCCGCTCGCGTATGCCCTCGAAAATATTGATCTTCTCATCGAGAAAATCCGTGGCGTCGAAGCCGAGGCCCGCGATGTGATCTCCGTATCTTTGCAGACGGCTCTGCAGCTGGTGAACATACTCTCCCAGCAGAAACTCCGTTGCAATCACGAAAGGCTTCGGGGGATTCGCAGCCAGCGTATTTAAAGCGTTGATGATATCGAAGAGACTATCCGAAAAGCTCATGAGCAGTTCCCGGTACTCTGCGTCTATTCTTTCAGCCTCCCGGACTCTGTCATCGAAGCGGGCCGTGGTAGTCCACCATACGGAGAGGATGAAACCCAGCGTAACGGCGAAGAGGCTCGTCATGATGATCTTTAGGCCATAGAGTGGTCCCGTGAGTATCTCGACATTCTCGAACAGGAACACGGAACCCACGAACAGCAGCGCGAATATCACCAACAACGCAAAGCTGGGACTGCTGAATCGCCTCATCTTCAGCTTTTGCCGCGCTTTTGCGATCCACTCTCCATGGCGAAGCTCGCGACGCTCGGCCTCTTGCGTGTCATTAGCTCTCATCATCAAGACCTCCTTGGCCTTCGAATCCGATAGTTCACCCTTTGATATGCTTTCATTAACGTAGTGGGTCATAACCAGTTTCTCTCGATGTACATGAGTGCACGAAGCATCAGTGTTTGAACTCGCCGTTCAGTATGACCGTGGTTCCGAGATCCGAAAGCAGTGTTCTGCTTTCCTTGATTTTGAACAAGTAAGGCCTGTCATGAACCACCACCGCGAAAGTCTCTCCGGCAGCGCCGTTGCCCGTCGTTGTGATCTCGATGTTGTCGGCCGGCCCGGCAGCTTCGGCACTTTTGGCCAGTTGTTTCTTGGAGTCCACGGAATCGAATGCCGGCTCCAGGACACGAACGAGCCTACTGGAACTGCCCTCCGAGTTCGTTATGCGTATAGTGACGTTCGCAGCCTCGATAGTTTTCCACGTAATCCCGAATTCCGCGGCGCCAGAAACAGGACCAGGTCCGACGCGCCGAAAACTGAATAAACCACGACCGATTCGATCCAGCCGTTCCTCCATGATCTCGAGTGACGTTCTTTCTCTGTTGACCATGACTGACAAAGTCGAGCTTGTCGACTGACCTTCTTTGTCTTTCACTGTCAACAAAAAGTAATACTGCCCCTCGTTCTCGAGTTTCTTGTTTATGTAATTTTCAAAATTGAGGGTGATGTCCTTGTGGTTTCGGACTCTTGTTTGAATGCCAAAAAGGAGGAGATTGTCGGTCTCGAGAGTGCTCGCCAAATCGACCTCGTAGGACCGCTCCTTTACCACCAACTCGGAAATTCGCTCGTCCACTTCGAACCGGACTCGCAGTCGGCCGAACTTGGCGAGCTGTCCCGCTTGTGGTTCGCTCATGTCGAAACCCTGGGACGTGATTTCGGGTGCAGAGATGGATTCGGCGTGCGTAGTCAGCGAGGTCATCAGCGCGAAACACAGCACCCATATTGCTAACACGCGACAAGACACACCAACCACCCCTCATTTGTGCTTTTCCTCAGACATATGCTAGGTGGATTCCCGATTCTCGTTATTGACCTGAGTCAACCGTCCAGGGGAGGGGCGCCAATACAGCTGAATCGATGACACAGATCACTCGGAGCCCCCCCAGAGTTTCGTATTGTCCAGAGGCGACCCTGTGAGCGGTGCCATGCTCGATAACTACGACGCAGTCGTCATTGGATCCGGCCTCGGTGGGCTGACAGCCGGTGCGCTTTTCGCGCGGGCCGGACACAGGGTCCTCGTGCTTGAAAAGAATGAGACTTTTGGCGGTGCCGCGACGACCTATCATCGCGGAAACATGACCATCGAAGCTTCCCTGCACGAGACCACGGATCCGCGGATGACGATCGATCCTAAAGGAGAGATATTTCAAACCCTCGGTCTATATCGCGATGTCGAGTTCGTCCCGGTGGGAGATTTCTACGAAGTCCGTTGTCCCCGCATAGGTGCGCCCCTCGCCATTCCCCACGGACTCGACGCTATCGGCGATTGCCTCAGCACGCGCTTTCCGCGGGAAGCGAAAGCCATCCAACGCTTCCTGAAAGGAATCAGGTCGATTCAGGAGGCCATGCGAATTGTTATGGAGAAACATGACGGTTTATGGTGGCTCGCTCACAGCGCCGTGCTGCCGTTCCGTTTCTGGCCTGTCCTGCGTGATATGCGATCGAGTCTCTCTGAAGTGCTGGATGGGTATTTCGGTGATAACGAGGCAATTAAGATCGCCCTGGCCGCTAACCTCTCCTACTATTCGGATGACCCCGAGAAGATGTGGTGGCTTGCATATGCGGTTGCACAAGGTGGATTTCTTTGCGGCGGTGGAAACTATCTCAAAGGCGGTTCCCAAGGGCTCAGCAATCGACTTGTAGATATTATTCGCTCGGAGGGCGGTGAGGCTGTCGCGGGACGGATCGCGGTCGAGATATTGCTGGACGAACGCGGCGAGATGTCGGGCGTTCGGCATCGGCCACGAGTGGGCGAAGATGACACCATTACACGTGCTCCGGTAGTCTTTGCCAACGCATCGCCACATGCAATAGAGGGCATGCTACCTGCGCAAGAGCGCGATACGTTCATGGCGCCGTATCGCGATAAGCCACTTTCGATTTCGCTGTTCTCGATCAATTTCGGCCTGAACCGCCGTCCTTCGGAACTCGGACTTTCCTCGTATTCAACCGCGGTTGTTCCGAAATGGATGGAGAAGCTCTGCGACTTCAAGCACAACGCGGAGCTTCTCGCTGATATGCCGACCGGGCGACTGCCCGTATTAATGGTTGTCGATTACAGTAGCATCGACAGCGGCATTGTAGACGGCGACATGTTTCCGGTGAGCGTGGTGGGCG
>Ga0210064_1001423_pt1 | contig 10146 bp, 4 predicted proteins | sample Muzzi_CordC_D2_FD_185531 | JGI IMG/M metagenome (GOLD analysis project Ga0210064, IMG submission 185531) | Wetland microbial communities from San Francisco Bay, California, USA, that impact long-term carbon sequestration - Muzzi_CordC_D2 (SPAdes) | ecosystem: Environmental > Aquatic > Marine >...
CCGAGGGATCCGTGAGCGAGTGTCATGCCCGGATCACGGCGCAACGCCAGCCGGTAGGTCGCGATCGCGGCCTCGTGATCGCCCGCATCCTCGTAGCTGACGGCAAGGCCGTAATAGAGTGGAGCGTGTGTCGGCTCGATCGAAATGGCGGCGCGGTAGTGCTCTCGGGCCTCCTCGGGGCGACCGACCTGGAGCAGCTCGTAGGCCAACCGCTCGTGCGCGTAACGATTGCGCTCGGTGACCGCGACGGCCCGTTCGAAGAGCGCGATGGAATCCTCCCAGTAGACGAGCTGCTGTCGCGTCACGAGCGCGAGGGCGATCAGCGCCGCGACGGCGAGCGGCGGCAGGAGCTTGCGTCGTTTCGACGCAAGAAGATCGGACGCGCCCCAGGCGAACAGGATCGCAAGGCCCACCAGCGGCAGATACATGTAGCGGTCCGCCCGTGCCTGAATGCCGACCTGCACCAGTCCGATCATCGGAACCAGCGTGCCGAGGAACCAGAGCCAGCCGACACCGAGATACGGGCGTTTGCGAGCGGCCGCGATGAGGAGGACCGTCAACCCGGCCAACGCGACGCCGAGGCCCGCGTCGACGATCGCAGCCCGATTCGAGACGGGTGCCAGCAGGTAGGGATGCGGGTAGAGAACCGCGAGCCCTGCAGGCCAGATCGCATCGAAGATGTAGTTCCAGTAGGACTCGATCCCGTTCGCAATCCGCGACCCCACGCCGACCCCGGCGCTCGGCGCAAAATTCCCCGAGGCGCGCTGGGCGACGATCGTCACGGCGCTCGCGACGGCTACGAGCGCGAACATCGGGAGCTTTTCGAGCAGGACCCGCCGCGTCGCGCCGCGCAGACGATCGAGCGGCCAGACGTCGATCAGGATCAGCACGGCCGGAAACGTGACGAGCGTCGATTTGCTCATGAGACCGCAGGCGAGACAGAGCAGGACCGCGAGATAGCGACTCGTCGATCGCGGGCTCTCGGCATAGCGTGAATAGGCGTAGAGCCCCAGCATCCAGAAGAAGCCGGCCAGCACATCCTTTCGCTCCGCGACCCAGGCCACCGATTCCACGTGCAGCGGATGGAGGGCGAAGATCGCTGCGACGAAGGCGCTACACCCGACGGAGCCGGTGAGCCTCCGCAGTGCCGCGAACAGGACGACGGAGGAGCTCGCATGGATGAACACGTTGGTGAGCAGGAAGGCCGCCGGATCCGGGCCGTGCAACGCGAAGCCGAGCTGCATCGAGATCCAATAGAGCGGCAGCAGATTGCTCGTGATCGGCTCGTAGAAATGCACGAGCAGATTGGAGAGCGTGGCGGCACGAGTCAATTTCGGGTTGTGGACGATCAGGTTCAGGTCGTCGTAGTTGACGAACTCGTGATCGACGACGGGGGCGTAGACGGCGAGGGTCGACGCGAACAAGCACAGGCCGATGGCGAACAGCAGCTTCCGGTCTGGATCCGGTGCGGACACCGTCCGAGATTAAGATACGGGGCGCGCGAAGGGAATTCGCGTAGGCCCGGATGCCGCGACCGCGGTGCTCTGCGGCGCGACACCGGTCGACGGATCCGCTTCGAGCCGCGCAACCGGCAGCCGTCAGCGTGCGCGCACCGGCACATCATTCGCCGCCGCTGCCCCCCGGGAAATTTCATCGAGATCCCTTGCACTGCATCCCGGCGTGATCAGCCTTCGTGCCGACTCGCGCAGCGCCGCTCGTCTGGTAACGCGAACAGCGGACCCGGAGCGGCGCTTCAGCGCACGAGGAGGACAGCATGACGAAATTGACCCGAATCGATCCGTTTGCGGAGTTCGATCTCTTCTCCGACTGGCGGCGACCGCTCGCCAGACCCCGCGCCCGCACGATATCCAGCGTCTCGAACGCAGCTTCGGCCTGGCGGCCTGCGGTCGACGTACGCGAAACAGCAGCATGCTTCTCGATCAGCTTCGAGCTGCCCGGCATCGAAAAGGAAGACGTGTCGGTCGAGGTCCACGACAACGTGCTGACGGTCAAGGGAGAGAAGAAGGCGACGGAGGCGACCGAGGACGAACGCCGCCACCATGTCGAACGCGTGTACGGCTCGTTCATTCGCGCGTTCACGCTTCCGAACGACGTAACGAGCGACGCCGTGAAGGCGAACTTCCGCAACGGCGTGCTCACGGTGGAGATCCCCAAGGCGGAAGAGCGAAAGCCCAAGCTGGTGAAGATCCGCAGCTGACGAGCTCGAACGGCCACAAGCAAGAGCGACCCTCGACGGGCTCGGAGCGCGGCTCCGGGCCCGTTCGCTCGTCCGTGATCGGGCCCAGCCGATCTCCGCGAACCGGGGGATTTTCAAATTCGCGGCGACTGGTGTATGGAACCCGGCATGCCGGTGAGTTCCGGACGCGCACCTCGATTCGTGTTCCCCATCGCTGCGGCCGGTGTGCTGGTACTGGCCGCGGGTCTGAGATTCGTGAATCTCGGCTCCGAATGGTTGTGGTACGACGAGCTGCTGTCGGTCACGTTTTCCCGCATCCCGATCCATCAGCTGCTGGATCCGAGGCTTCCGGACCCACACCCGCCGCTCTACTACCTGCAGCTGCGCTACTGGCTGGCGCTCGGAAACTCCGACGTGTGGATCGTGTCGAATCCCGTCCTATGGAGCGTCGGGGCGGTTGCCTCGCTGCTCTTCGCCGCGAACCGGATTTTCGGCGCGCGGATCGCGCTCACGGGCGCGGCACTGCTGGCGATTTCCCCGATCGCGCTGATGTTCGCTCACGAGACCCGGATGTACTCCATGATGATGTTCCTCGTCATCTGGGCCTGGTACTTCAATCATCGATTCATCAGCGGAGCGTCGCTCGGGCCCGCCACCGTCGTGGGAATCATCGCGTCCGAATCCTGCCTGCTGCTCTCGCATGCAACCGGCCCCTTCATGGTCGCGTTCGTCTACGTCTATGCGCTGTTTCTGGCGTGGCAGGAGGGTGCGCCGCGAAACCGGCTGGTTCGCTGGGGAGCGATCCACCTCGTCGTCGGAGTCGCGATGATTCCGGCATTGCCATATTTCACCAAGAGCCAGGCGCAAGTGCTGTCGCAAGGATTCCCCTACCTCATCACTCCGAACGCGCTGGACGTGGTCCAGACCTTGACCGACATGTTGTTCGGCCTCGCCGTCTCGGGTGTCTGGATCGATCTGCTGACGACTCTCGCGTCATTGCTGTTGCTTCTGGTCGCCCTTCGGATCCCCTCGAGTCGTCCGCTCGTCCTGTCGTTGGTGGTCGCGCCGATCCTGGCGGCGGTGTTGATCAGTCATCTGCGGGCTCCGGTTTGGCACATAAGGACGGTGGTATTCGTCTGTCCATTCATCGCGCTGGCGATCGCCCAGTCGCTGTGGTCCGTTCGGCGACACGAAGGGGGGCGGCGACGCATGGCGGAGGGAGTCGCTCTCCTGCTGCTGGTCGCCCTGGTCGCCGGGCAGCTCGCTGCCGGGATCGCACAGTTGCGGCGGCATCCCATCAAGGCGTTCGACGTGAAACGGACCGTCGCCGAAGTCCGGCAGCGGCTGCAGCCGGGTGACGCCGTCTTCGTGCCGCACCCGTTCGATTACTGGTGTTTCGCCTGGTACTTCTTCGGCCCGTACGGCAATCGGAACTTGTCGAACCAGGGAATCGTGCAGCACGGCGACAATTACATCGTCCACGGCGCGCCTCGACCCGCGGTCTTTCGCGATCGGACGGTATGGTTCGTGCGTACCTTCTGGCGCCCAGCAGCCGGAATCGACCACCACACGCTCGTCGATACTTTCGACCACTCCGGGTTCGTGGTGGATCAGTACGTGCCGACCGACGAGTAGTCGGGGTCGAGCGACCGCCCGCTATTCCCGCGATTTCGGTTCCCGCGATTTCGGAATCATGATCCGATAGATCGGCGATTCGTGAGCCTGACGGTAGTTCTCGGCGATCCATCTACCCAGCAATGGGGCGGTGTACGCGAGGCTCCGGATCTTCATCTTGTCGAAGAACTGGCGCGGCCAGAGCACGACGGCGGGCGGATCTTCCTGGACGCGTTCGAGGAAACCCTGTTCTTCTTCGGGATTGCGAAACGTCCCGGGCATGATGACATCGAAGTAACCCGGACTGTGCCGTTCCGAGAGGACATGGATCAACGGCGCATGTGCCATCACGAGAATCGTATCTTCAGGAGTCGAATGTTCCCGAATGACCGGAATCAGCGCATCGACCATGCTCGCGCGACTCCCTGATTCGACCATGATCGTTCGCGACACGCTGTGCAGCACCGTGTTTCCCATGACGGCTTCCCGATCGAGAAATCGATCCGATCCATTCATGAAGACCCAGACTCCGAATACGCCGATGCAGACAGCCAATCTGCGCAACGCGCCCTTCTTCTCGCCGGTATCGACGCGGAACGCGTCCAGCCGCGTGGACAGGCTCGCGCAGTAGGCGAGCAGCACCGCGACCGGTGGAATCGCCGAGTCGAGATGCGGCATATCCGAGCGCCCCATACTCCGAATGAAGTAGACGGCGCCGAACACGACGAAAGTGAGCAGCAAGACGTGATCGAAGGGTCGCCGCAGCGCCAGCGATCGCCCCCAGCGAGCGAGCAGTACCAGCAGAAAGCCGAGATAGATCAGCGGGTAGAGGCGGAACCCGATTGCCGCGGCAAGGAACTGGAGTGTGGTGCGGTCCAGATCCGGCAGTTCGAGCGGGGGCATCGGCTTGCTCTGCAGTGCCGTCATCTCGATCGGGCGAACGACGGTCTCGATCCAGAACTTCTCGATTCCGACCGTCCCATGTATCCACACCAGGATGGGAATCCAGACGAGCAGGAGCCCGGCGGCGAACCAGAGCCCGTCGCGCAGCCAACGCTGCCAGCTTCGAGAGGCCGCTACGATTCCGACCGCAACGGCGGCGCTGACCGCGAACGCGGGCGTCAAACGGAAGAACGCCGCGATCCCGGCGAAGACACCGGCCGGAAACAGCCAGCGCGACTCGTCCCGTGTGAGCCGGAGCTGGAAGATGAGCAGAACGACGATGCTCCAGACGAGGTAACGATATCCGAACAGGAGATGATAGAGATGCGATATGGGCGCTGCGACGGCGACGAGGAGCGCTCCAAGCAATGCAAAATCGGCCGGCATCAGTCTTCTCGCGAGAAACAGCAACGCCAGGCAGGCTGCGACATTGAATGCCGAATACAGGATGCGAGCAAATACGATGCCGGGCGGGTCCAGCGCTCGCGCGACCCAGGCGGCGAGCAGATGGCCGGGCGGAAAGACCCAGAAGACTTCGTCGTAGAGTGCCTTTCCGTCGAGCAGCTCCATCGCAGCGTGCAGCGGCCAACCTTCGTCCATGACGTTCAAGCCGTGATGGATGAAGAGGGATTCGAATCCGATGCTCACGACCAGCAGGATGAATACGTGGCAGGCGAGCTGGCGGTCGCTCGATTTCGGAGATGCTGTACGAAGTCGAGTGTCGATCGATCGTGCTCCTACCGCCTTGCGCCCGATCCAGAGCAGTGGGTGCGAAGTGTATCGCCGAATCACGGCGATACGATCCCCATGGAGTGGAGAGCGGGCCGAGTCCTCTCTCGCCACTTGAATGACGACCGGGAAGCCGGACGGCGACGCTTCCCCATCCCCCTCGGCTCTCGTATCCTCCCGACGATGCATCCGACGCTCCATGGACCGGCGCAAGGGCGAGAGGCCGAATGAGTTCCGCGCCGCCGCTGGATACGAGAACGACGGGCGGCGTCACTACATCGCCGAGTGCGCGCTGGTGGGAGGTCGACCACCACTGGTCCGGTTGGGCGATCATCGCGGCCGTCCTCGTCGGCATGACCTCGTTCACCTGGCGGACCTGGCCGGACCCGATGATCGACTTCGGACGCGAGCTCTACGTACCCTGGCGGATCGTCGAAGGCCAGGCCCTGTACCGGGACATCGCCTATCACAACGGCCCGCTCTCTCCGTATCTGAACGCCGCCTGGTTCGCGATCGCCGGTGTCAGCCTGACGTCGCTGCTGTGGCTCAACCTCGGCATCATCGTCGGAGTCGCGGCTCTGCTCCGGTCGCTTCTACGCGAGAGCATCGGGAGTGGGGGCGCCACGGTCGGCTGCGTCACCTTCCTCGGGCTGTTCGGGTTCAGCCAGTACACCCCCACTGCGAACTACAATTGGATGTGTCCGTACTCGCACGAGATGACGCATGGCATCGCGTTGTCGCTGCTCGCGATCCATTTCGTGCGCGGCTACGCGCGCAGCGGGTGCGCCCGGTACGCCGCTGCCGCCGGCATCGCGATCGGACTGGTCTTCCTGACCAAGGCCGAGGTCTTCGTTGCAGGTGCTGGTGCGGCCGCGGTCGGTCTCACCGTTGCCGTGCGCGCCCGAGCTGCGGAAGGCGGCGCAACCGCGCGCGCATTGCGATGCGCGGCTCTCGCTCTCGGCGGAGCCGCGGTCCCCGCGCTGGTGGCACTTGCCGGCCTGACGCTCGCGATGCCGTTCGCGGAAGCCGCCCGTGGAGTGCTGGGCACGTGGATGTACGTCTTCGACACGCAGAGCCTTACCGATTCGTTCATGGGACGCGTTTCCGGGCTCGACGACGTATCGGGAAACCTGGAGAAGCTCTGCATCGCGACGCTCGGCTGGGCGGCTGCGCTGCTTCCGGCGGTTCTCGCCGCAAGGATGACCAGCCCGCGTCGGCGCGGGCTCGTCGCGGCCGTCGTGGGAGCCGGCTACGCCACCCTGGTGTGGTTGCTGCGGAACGAGCTTCCGATCGATCAGTGGCTTCGCCCGTTGCCCGTCGTCCTCTTGGTGGCGTTGAGCTGCGCCGGCCCGCTTGCGTGGCGGCAGACGCTGCAGGAGCCCGAGCGCCACACCACCCGGCTGGCGCTGCTCGTATTCTCCGCACTCCTGCTGATCAAGGTGGTGCTGTTCACGCGTGCCGGTCACTACGGCTTCGGGCTCGCCATGCCCGGGACCGCGTTGATCTTCGCCGGACTGTGCGGCTGGCTGCCGCGAGCGTTCGCCCGGCGTGGGTGGGCGGGTTCGGTCGTGCTGACCGCCGCGCTCGTCCTGTGGTTGGGCGTGCTCGGCGCGCACATCTCGTTCCTCGATCGAGTCCTCGAACACAAGACCGTCACCGTCGGCTTCGGCCGCGATGCGTTTCGCGCGGATGTGCGGGGTCGGATGATTCAACAGGCGAGCCACTGGATTCGAACGCAGACGCCACGCGACGCGACGCTGACGACGTTGATCGACTGCGAAATGCTAAACTACCTGACACGTCGCCGGAACCCGCTGCGATTCGGGAACTTCAATCCGCAGCAACTCCAGATCTTCGGGGAACAGGCCATGCGTTCGGAATTCGCGAGACGTTCACCGGACTATATCGCCCTGGTTCACCGCGAGACATCGGAGTACGGCTTCCGCCTCTTCGGGCGGGACTACGGACGAGACCTCATGCAATGGATCTCGGATCACTACCGGAGTGTCCACCTGATCGGCAACCAACCGTTCCGCGACCGCAGGTACGGCATCCTGCTCGGAGAACGCGTGCATTGATCGCCAACCAGGGGGCGAATGAATCGGGACCGCCGCGCGTCGACGAACTCCGCCACCGCGAACTTCGGCAGGTAGCGGCGTAGTGGCGGGCGGCGAGCGGGCGGCGAACTCCGACGAGAGCGGCGAGCGGAGCTCGAAAGCAGGGCGGGAAGACCTTCCGGGGAAGCTCCTGCGGTGGGGCGTTCCCGGCGCGCTCTTCCTGCTGGCCACAGCCGTGCGCGGCCTTCCCTATCACGCGGTGATGGTCGGGGACCGCACCCTATTTTCCGGGACCGACGCCTACTACCACATGCGCCGCGTCTTCTACACGCTGGCTGATTTTCCCAGGGTGATCGAGTTCGACCGCTATCTCAACTTCCCCAATGGCGCACAAGTCATCTGGCCGCCCTTCTTCGATGGAATGATCGCTCTGGCCCTGTTCCCGTTTCATCACATGGGACGACCCGAAACCGTCGAACGGTTCGCCGTCTGGATTCCACCACTGCTGGGCGCCGCCACGGTCCTGGCGCTGTTCCGTCTCGCCAGGCGCAGCTTCGGATTCGCGGTCGCTGCGGTCTCCTCGCTGATCCTGAGCGTGCTCTCGGGGCACTATTGGTATTCCCAGATCGGCTTCATCGACCATCACGCCGCGGTTTCTCTCGCATCGACGCTGCTGCTCGCTAACAGCATGTCCCTCCTGCGCGGTCTGTCCGACTCACCCGGGGATCTCCGCTCGGTTCTTCCGTGCGGCGGCCTGCTGGCGGTGACGGCCGCGTGCATCCTGATGCTCTGGCCGGGAAGCATCCTGTACGTCGGCCTGATCGAGATCGGCCTGTTGGTGTTTCTCCTGTCTCGACCGAAACGCAATCAGGCCGTGATCACCGCGCAAATACTGTTCTTCGTCAACGCCCTCGCCTTCCTCTTGATATTCCCATTCACTGCCTTCAATTCATGGCCGCAATGGGGCGCATTCAGCTCGGTCGTACTCACGCGCTTTCAGCCCTGGTTCTTCGGCGCGATCGCGATCCATGCGTTGATCTGCGCGCTCTCATGGCGACGGAGCGCACGATCCGGCATCGGAGACAGCCGGCGCGCGCGGATCATCCAGGGGATGGCGATCGGCTGCTGCGTCCTGGGGATGAGCGCCCTGCTCTTCCCGGGCCTCGTTCAAGCGATCCTCGACGCCTGGATGTGGATCTCGAAGACGGACAGCTTCCAGGCTTCGGTCGCGGAATCTCATCCGCTCTTCGTCGACGGGGGAGGATTTTCCGTTCGAATCGCCGAATTGCGGCTGTCGCGCTTCGTCTACCTCTTTCCCGTCGGCATCGTCGTACTGATCGGGTCCGCGCGCCGCCGACGGGACGGTGCCGCCCTGCTGCTCTTCGCGGGCTGGTCGATCACGCTCCTCGTCATCACGCTCCTCCAGAAGCGCTTCTTCAATTCGTTCTCGGTCGCGCTCGCCCTGACGGCGGGGTGGTGCTGCGTCACGCTATTCGAACGGCTGCGCGAACGGCTCGGCTCCGGCAGGCGACAGGCCCTCGCCGCAGCCGGGATCACCGCGCTGGCGATCTGGCTCCTCGCGCCCTGCTTCGCCGCGTACTCCTTCCACATCGACAATCATCTCCGGGCATTCCGCGGCAGACCCCCGCAGCACCAGCTCAGCGTGGTCCAGGCGGCACGAGCGCATGCGACCGCCGAATGGCTGCGTGATCACACACCGGCGACCTCCGGCTATCTCGATTCGCAACAGCTTCCGGAGTACGGCGTCCTGGCGAACTGGACGTTCGGCCACCTCCTGACCTACGTCGGCCACCGCCCCACGGTGCTGGGAAACTTCGGGGACGACGTGGGCACGGAGAGCTTCGCCGAGGCGATGGGCATCTTCGACCATTCGCCGGAGAACGCCATCCCCCACCTGGAGCAACGGGGTGTTCGTTACCTCGTTCTGTGGTTGACAGCGTATTCGCCCGTCCTCGAAGACACCCTCTTCCGCGAGAACGGCGCCGATCTCGGCAGGTTTCGACTGCTCTACGTCGGCTTCCCGACCGTGCCGAACCAGGCCCCGTCATTCAAGATCTTCGAGTTGGTGAAGGGCGCTCGGCTGGTCGGTCGCAGCACTCCCGGCGCGGCAGTCGGAATCTCGCTGACGCTCCGCACCAATCTCGGCAGACGATTCGTCTTCTCCACCGAGACGACCGCGGACGACGAGGGGGCCTACCATTTCGAGTTGCCCTATGCGACCAGCGGCAATCCGGGTGCGGTCGAGACGGGCCGTGCCTACCACGTGCACTCCATCGGCCAGGAAGCCCTCGCCTACGTCGAGGAAGGAGAGGTGCAGAGCGGCGCTCGGGTCGCCGGGCCGGTCTTTCCCGACGCCTCGTCTGCGAAACGCGATCGGACCGGCAGCGATGGCGTCGACGAATCAGCGGAGCGGGGTCGGCTCGACCGCGAGACGATCGCAGCGAGCGCGATGCCCACAGGATTGTGCCCCAAAGAATGTTGGTACCGAACTCGCGCCGGTTTCGGGTCGCGCTCTTCCGGCGATCTCGCTAGAACGCGTATCGAAGCTGATGAAGCTTCGACTGCGGCAAGCGGCGCGTCTGGATC
>Ga0210064_1001425_pt1 | contig 10137 bp, 9 predicted proteins | sample Muzzi_CordC_D2_FD_185531 | JGI IMG/M metagenome (GOLD analysis project Ga0210064, IMG submission 185531) | Wetland microbial communities from San Francisco Bay, California, USA, that impact long-term carbon sequestration - Muzzi_CordC_D2 (SPAdes) | ecosystem: Environmental > Aquatic > Marine >...
TGCCGAATCCCTGGGCGCCGCCGAAGCCCGCCGCAACCAGTTGGCCGGCATGACTATCACGATTACCGCCAAGGCCGGTGATGAAGGCAAGCTGTTCGGTTCGATCGGTACCGCCGATATCGCCGATGCCATCAATGCTGCCGGTGTGACGGTTGAACGCCATGAAGTGCGGCTGCCTGAGGGGGCCTTTCGCCAGGTGGGTGAGTATGACGTCGAGCTGCATTTGCATACCGATGTCAATGTCACCGTCAAGCTGACGGTCGCAGCCGAGTAATAACAAATCATCTGCAGGGTTCCCTGCAAGTTGTTGATAGCCCTGCAGCTGACAGGCGGCCGCGCGCGGCCGCCTGTTGCTGTGCACATCGCAGCCAGTCCTGACGCATAAAGGCAGCAAAAAAACAAGCATGTCATTGCATGCGGTTTGTGTTATTTATTGCGCGTCGGCAACCGCGCCGACAGCACCCACCCAGAGAATAACGACGGACTCATGGCTGAATTACTGCGTTCACCGGATGTAATTCATTCCGACATGGACGGGCTGAAAGTACCCCCGCAATCCATCCAGGCCGAACAGGCGGTACTTGGCGGCCTGATGCTGGACAACAGCAGCTGGGATACGGTTGCGGACCGGGTTTCCGAAGAAGACTTCTACCGCCGTGATCACCGCCTGATCTTCCGTGCCATCGCGCAGCTGGCCGAGCAGAACCAGCCGATGGACGCAGTCACCCTGTCCGAGTGGCTCAGTCATAACCGGCTGCTGGACGAGGTCGGCGGTCTGGTTGCACTGGGCACGCTGGCGCAGAACACACCCAGTGCCGCCAATATCAAGGCCTATGCCGATATCGTGCGGGAAAAGTCCGTCATGCGGCAGCTCATCGAGGTGGGCAACCGCATCGCCAACAGCGGCTTTTCTCCCGAGGGCCGTGAAACCGGCGAGCTGCTGGATAATGCGGAAAAGCTGGTTTTCGATATTGCCGAGCAGGGCAGTCGCGGCAAAAGCGGCTTCCGCAACATCCGCAGCCTGCTGGCCGCTGCCGTTGACCGCATCGACATGCTGTTCCAGCAGGATGACGCGATTACCGGGGTGTCCACCGGTTTTACCGACATCGATGACATGACGGCGGGACTGCAGCCGTCCGACCTGATTATCGTCGCCGGCCGCCCCTCGATGGGCAAGACCACGCTGGCGGTCAACTTTGCGGAAAACGCGGCTATCAAGCACCAGGTCCCCGTCGCCATCTTCAGCATGGAAATGCCGGGCGAGCAGCTGGCGCTGCGCATGATGTCCTCACTGGGGCATATCGACCAGCACAAGGTGCGTACCGGCAAGCTGGAGGACGATGACTGGCCGCGGCTGACTTCCGCCGTGAGCCTGCTGGACAATGCCCCCATCTTTATCGACGACACGCCGGCACTGTCGCCCATGGAACTGCGCGCCCGCGCCCGGCGCCTGAAGCGGGAACACGATCTCGGACTGATCGTCATCGATTACCTGCAATTGATGCAGACCGGGCACGCCGAAAACCGCACCACGGAAATTTCCGAGATATCACGCAACCTGAAGGCCCTGGCGAAGGAACTGCACGTACCTGTCATCGCCCTGTCGCAACTGAATCGCAGCCTCGAACAGCGCACCGACAAGCGCCCGGTGATGTCGGACCTGCGCGAGTCGGGCGCCATCGAGCAGGATGCCGATGTCATCATGTTCATCTACCGCGACGAGGTGTACAACGAGGACAGCCCGCAAAAGGGGCTGGCCGAGATCATCATTGGCAAGCAGCGCAACGGCCCGATCGGTTCGCGTCTGCTCACCTTCCGCGGCCAGTTCACCCGCTTCGAAAACTATGCGGCGGAAAGCAGTTACGGCGGCGGTGAGTTTGGATGACGCGACCTGCCAGGGCACGTATCGATCTGCAGGCACTCCGGCATAACTTCTCCCGCGTTCGCGAAGCGGCGCCCGCCAGCCGCACCATGGCCATCATCAAGGCCAACGCCTATGGCCATGGCACGGTCGAAATCGCGCGGGCGCTGCCGGAAGCCCCGGCCTTCGGCGTGGCCTGCACAGAGGAGGCCATCGCACTGCGCGAGGCGGGCTTTGACCGCCGCATCGTGCTGCTCGAGGGTCCGTTCAGTGCGGATGACATCGACCTGATCAATGCCTACCGGCTGGACGCGGTTGTGCACCACGACAGCCAGCTTCAGCTGCTGGCGCAGGGCCGCCTGATCCACCCGCACGATGTCTGGCTGAAGGTCGACACCGGCATGAACCGCCTCGGTTTCATGCCGGACAGCGTCGCGGCTGTCAGGTCCCGGCTTGCCGGCATCGCCGGGGTGGGGGAAGTGCGCCTCATGACACATTTCGCCTGCGCCGACGACCTGTCCGCCGACTATACCCGCAAGCAGCTGCAGCGCTTCACGGAACTTGCCGCGCAGCTGCCGGGCGAACGTTCGCTGGCGAACTCCGCCGGCATACTCGGCTGGCCGGATTCGCACGCCGACTGGGTCAGACCCGGCGTGATGCTCTACGGCAGTTCCCCGCTGCTTGGCCGGAGTGCCGTTGAACTCGACCTGCGACCGGTGATGACGCTGACAACGCGACTCATCGCGGTCAACCCGCGCAGACGGGGTGAGCCCGTCGGTTACGGTGGTAACTGGGTCTGTCCGGCAGACACGATTATCGGCGTCGCGGCCATCGGCTATGCCGATGGTTATCCGCGGCATGCCCCCGGCGGCATGCCGGTGCTGCTGAACGGCAGGCGCGTGCCGCTGGCCGGGCGGGTTTCCATGGACATGATCTGTCTTGATCTGTCCACCCAGCCCGGGGCGCAGGTGGGTGACGAGGTGGTCCTCTGGGGAGACGGTCTGCCGATTGATGAAGTGGCCGCCATGGCGGACACCATCTCCTATGAACTGTTTTGCGGTGTCGGCCGACGCGTGCAGCTCGACTACCTTGAGTGAGCGGCGCTTGCGGCTTGCCTTCCTTGACAACATTCGGTTGCCAACTAAGCTTTTCCATGCTGCATCGATCAAACATTCACGATGCAAGTATTCAGGCTATCTATATTCAGCGTTTGATCACCGCCGTTGCAGCTGCAAAATAAGTAAGAATACTTATCAGCGGATTTTATGTGGCAGAGGCAGTCGCACGGCAGCGCCATTCACGCGGTTGAAGGGTTCACTGCACCCCTGTCTTGATGGGGAAGACGCTGGCAGGTAAACGGATAAACCGGAGGAGGTCCATGATGGGTGAAGTCGCTTATTCCACAAGACAGGAACCGGACCACAGTGTGGAGATCGTGGTGCACGTCGACGAGATGCTGGGAGAGGAAAAACGCGCAGCCCTGATCAGCGCGCTGGAGAACCACGACGGCATCGTCACGGCGGAGTTTTGTCCCTTGCGCTATCACCTGATGCTGATCAGGTATGACAGGGAGACGTTCAATTCACAGGATGTGCTCGGCAAGGTCAAGGACCAGGATGTGCATGCGGAGCTGATCGGTCCCGTTTAGCGGTTCATTCCTGACTCCCCTGGTGCTGGCCAGGGCAACATTTTATTGCTGCCTGCGGCCGGGCGGGTGTGTGAGCTGCGCCCCGGCGGCATGCGCTGCCCGCTGCGGGTGACGAGCGGCCGTGAACCGGTTACTCTACCGGCCCATACCATGGCGAAATCCCGGACAATCTACAGCTGCAGTGCCTGCGGTGCGCAGGCGGCGCAATGGGCGGGTCAGTGCGGTGACTGCGGCGGCTGGAATACGCTCACCGAGGTGGTCGCGGCGGTGGCGCCGGCTGCCGGGCGGTTTGCCGGTTACAGCGGCAAGGCGACAGCCGAGGTGGTTTCCCTGGCCGCCGTACCCTCAAGCACCCGGGTTCGCACCTCGGTCGGACTGCAGGAACTGGACCGGGTGCTGGGTGGCGGCCTGGTCGCCGGCTCGGTGGTGCTCATCGGCGGTGACCCCGGCATCGGCAAATCGACCCTGCTGCTGCAGGTGCTGGCGACGCTGTCGGCGGACCTGGCCACCCTGTACGTCACCGGGGAGGAATCTCCGCAGCAGATTGCCCTGCGGGCCAGGCGGCTGGGTATCCAGGGTGATGCCATCAGCCTGCTGTCGGAGACCTCGGTCGAGCGGATAATCGCCGTTGCTGCCAGGGCGCAGCCCCGCGTCATGGTGCTGGATTCCATCCAGACGCTGTATACCGATGCGCTGCAGTCCGCCCCCGGTTCGGTGGCGCAGGTGCGGGAGAGCGCGGCACAGCTGGTACGGTTCGCCAAGCAGTCCGGCATCGCCATGTTCCTCGTGGGGCATGTGACCAAGGAAGGCACGCTCGCGGGTCCGCGGGTGCTGGAGCACATGGTGGACACGGTGCTGTATTTCGAGGGCGGGTCGGGGGAACGCTATCGCATCCTCCGGGCCATCAAGAACCGCTTCGGTGCGGTCAATGAAATCGGCGTGTTTGCCATGGGCGGGGAGGGACTCAGGGAAGTCCGCAATCCCTCGGCGATATTCCTGTCGCGCCAGGAGACCGCCGTCCCGGGCAGTGTGGTGATGGTGACCTGGGAGGGGACCCGCCCGCTGCTGGTCGAGGTGCAGGCGCTGGTCGACCAGAGCCAGCTGGGTAATCCGCGGCGCGTGGCGCTGGGGCTGGAGCAGAACCGGCTGTCCATGCTGCTGGCGGTGCTGCACCGCCACGGCGGCCTGGCACTGGGTGATCAGGATGTGTTCATCAACATCGTGGGCGGTGTGCGCGTGACGGAAACCGCCGCGGACCTGGCCGTGCTGCTGGCCGTCATGTCGAGCTTTCGCAACCGGCCGCTGCCGCCCGACCTGATCGTATTCGCGGAGGTCGGGCTGTCGGGTGAACTGCGGCCGGTGCCGAATGGCCAGGAGCGGTTGCACGAGGCCGTCAAGCACGGCTTCCACCAGGCGATCATTCCGGCCGCCAACAAGCCCAGACAGGCGCTCGAGGGCCTCGATGTGGCTGCATTGCCGCGTCTCTCGCAGGTGCTGGACCGGATCTCAGAACAATTCTGACAGCTCTCGTTCCAGCAGGACGCTGTCCGCGAGGTTGAGTTTCACCAGCCAGCGGATTTCCTCCCGGCTGCCCGCATCCATTTCGAGGAATGCCATGCCGATGCGATCCCCGCTGATCTGGCGTATGACGACCTGCAGGGTCAGAACGGGGCGGTGCTTCAGCTGCAGCGACAGGCTGAAGTGTTCGCCGGTCTTTCCTGACCAGCCGGCCGGGTGTGCGACCAGGACACCGTTCAGTGACAGGTCGATGAGGTGGGTTTCCCACGTCTGCTCCGCACTGCCGAGCGTCGCCGGTATATCGAGCGCCACCCGGGTGAAATGCCGCTGCTGCGGTGTGGCCGGGCCGCAGTCCGCCACGCCGCGGTTCGCGGCATCGGGGCTGCTGCAGAACTCGAAGGTGTTGGTATCGATTTCGATGGTGTCACCGTCGTTCAGCGGGAACGGGTCCTCACCGACGGGCGTGTGATTGACGCGCGGAAACTCCTTCCCCTCGAGGTGTGACAGATAATAACCGTCGCTGCGGCGGCTGATCATGACCGCAATGCTGCCGGTCTTGCCAAACCGGGTGACAGCCCCGGTCAGGCGGATAACGCGGCCGCGCGACTTGCCGCCCATGACCCTGAGGTAACCCGACCGTTGTCGCGCCACGGCTTCGCCGCCGCTATGCTCCGCCCCGGATTCACTGAACAGCAGTTTGCAGTCGCCCAGGTGAATGACGTCGCCATCGATCAGGATATGGGTCTCCGCGTAGCCGTGATTGACCTGCAGCTGTCTGTGACCGCTGCCGGACAGGACATAGCGCTTGTCCTGGTGCGTGATACTGGCGACGTTTTCAGCGTCGCCGTCGATGCGTATGTCGCATTCGGGGCCGGAGCCGATCCACATCCGTGTTCCCGTGAGGAACAGCGTTTTCAGGGTCTCGTTGTCGCGGGTGAGCGTGAGCTTGGCCATGGCGGCGAAGTCAGTCTTCTTCCTTTTCCAGGTGCAAGGATGCCGAGTTGAGGCAGTAGCGCAGCCCGCCAGGGGCGGGGCCGTCCTCGAAGACATGCCCGAGGTGTGCGCCGCAGTTGTCGCACATGACTTCCACGCGCAGCATGCCGTGGCTGGTGTCGGTTTCCGTCCTGATCCGCGCGTGGTCCTGCGGGCGTGTGAAACTGGGCCAGCCGGTGCCGGAATCGAACTTGTCGCTGGAGTGGAACAGGCGGGCACCGCAGCAGATGCATCGATAGGTGCCCTTGTCATGGCAGTCGTGGTAGCGGCCGCTGAACGGGCGCTCGGTACCCTTGCGCCGGGTGATTTCGTGCGCTTCCGGGGTCAGTTCGACCTGCCACTCGGGATCGCTCTTTTCGGGTTTGTCAGTCATGCGGGTCCTCCGGTTGTTTTCCGGTGTAGATGCGCGGTGTTTCCGCCTGCAATTTTTGCAGGTATTCCCTGGCTGTGGCAATCCCGATTTCGGCCTCGGCGCGTGCCTGCGGATCGCTGTTGTTCGCAGCTTCATGTTCGGCCCATTGCAGGAATTCGCTGACCGCCCTGGCCTGCTCGTCGGGCGGCAGCGAGCGCAGGTAATCGCTGGGCCGCGCACTCACGCGGTTGCCAGCCACCACCTCGAGATTGAACAGCAGCTGCATACGCCTAGCTGTCTGGCTTCCCGGTGCGCGCCTGCAGCGCCGGATGGATGCGCACGGTCTTGATCATGTTGTCCCGGATCTGCACGATATCGACGGGGTGGTTGTCGAGCAGCAGGCTGGTGCTCTTCTCCGGGATTATCTCCATGACTTCGATAATCAGCCCGTTGAGCGTCTTCGGGCCGTCCGTGGGCAGCGACATGCCGAGGGTGCTGTTCAGCGCCCGGATGGTGATGGAGCCGTCCACGATCCAGCTGCCATCCTGCTGCGGCACGATGTCCTCGATGTGCGCTGTCGGGTCCGAGGTGAACTCGCCGACGACCTCTTCCAGGATGTCTTCCAGCGTCACCAGCCCCTGGATCTCGCCGTACTCGTCCACGACGAAGCCGAGGCGGCGGTGCTCGCGCTGGAAGTTCAGCAGCTGGCGGTTCAGCGAGGTGTTTTCGGGTATGAAATACGGCGAGCGCGCGATGCGCAGCAGTTCCTCGCGGTCCAGCTTGTCCTGGTGCAGCAGCGGCAGGACATTGCGCATGTGCAGGAAGCCGATGGCATTGTTGATATTCTCCCGGTAGAGCGGCAGGCGCGTGTACTGCGAGGTGGCCAGCAGCCGGGTCGTGGTTTCCCAGTCGGCGTCAATATCGATGCCCGTGATCTCGCTGCGCGGCACCATGATGTCCTCGACCGTCACCTTTTCCAGGTCCATCAGGTTCAGCAGCATGGACTGGTGGCGCTTGGGGATCATGGCGCCGGCCTCGATGACCACGCTGCGCAGCTCCTCGGTCGTCAGGGCCTGCGAGGTAGGGTCTTCCGGGGAGACGCCGAGCAGTTTCAGCAGGCTGTTGGCAATGAGGTTCACGACCCAGACAAACGGGTACATCAGCTTCAGCAGCGGTGTGTAGACATACGCGGCGGGGAAGGCGATGCGTTCGGGGTGCAGGGCGGCCAGCGTCTTCGGCGTCACCTCGGCAAACAGCAGGATCACGATGGTCAGCAGCATGCCGGCGGCGAACACGAACCCGGCATCGTTGTAGATGCGCAGGGTAATCAGCGTCATCAGGATGGAGGCAAGGATATTGACGAAATTGTTGCCCAGCAGGATCAGCCCGATGAGGCGGTCCTGGCGCTCCAGCAGGCGCTGGGCACGCATGGCGCCGGGGTGGCCGCGGTTTGCAAGGTGCCGCAGCCGATACCGGTTCAGCGTCATCAGACCGGTTTCGGAGCCGGAAAAAAAGGCGGAAAGCAGGATGAGAAGCACGAGCGCCGCGATCAGCAGGCTCAGCGGGGTGTCGTCCAAACGGGGACAGCCTCCTGATAGATTAACCAGCGGTTAGTGTACGGAAAACCTGACGTCGTGTCAGTGGGATGCAGCCGGATCAGCGGTTCAGGACCAGTTCCAGGACGAATTTGCTGCCGAAGTAGGCCAGCATCAGGAAAATGAAGCCGCCGATGGTCCAGCGAATGGCGACACGGCCGCGCCAGCCGAAGCGCCAGCGGCCCCACAGCAGGATGCCGAATACGATCCAGGCGATGATCGACAGGACGGTCTTGTGCACCAGGTGCTGGGCGAAGATGTCCTCGAGAAACAGGACACCGGTCACCAGTGAAAGCGTCAGCAGCACGTAACCGGCAGTAATCATCTGGAACAGCAGCGCCTCCATCACCTGCAGCGGCGGCAGGGCGCGGATGAATCCACCGGGCTGGCGGTTGTGCAGGTGATGATCCTGTATCGCCAGCAGGATGGCCTGGATGACGGCCAGGCCAAGGACGCTGTAGGCCAGCAGCGACGTCAGGATGTGGGTGTCCAGCTGCCAGTGCTCGGCGCCGGTTATCATCTCCCGGGCCGGGTAGATCAGCAGCAGCACGATGCTCAGTGCGGCCAGTGGAAACACCGGGATGCCCAGGTTCTCGACCGGCTCGAAAAAGGATGCCAGTACCAGCAGCAGCGCCGTGGTCAGCGCAATCAGCGAGACGGCGTAGAAAAAGCCCAGATTCAGACCGCTGCCTGTCATGATCGTCGGGTACAGCATGGCGGTGTGGATGACGATGGCCGCCAGTCCGATCAGGATGATCTGGTTGCGGTCGCAGCCGGTCTCGATGTTGCCCCGCACCAGCCGCAGGGTCAGCAGGGAGCCCGCAAGCAGGTACAGGGTGATGGCAAGTATCGCGGCAAGCTGCGCATTCATGGCGAAATCATCGCACAACTGCGGCAGGCATTGAAGGGTCTGACGGGAAATGTCCGCCCCCTGCCCGCATGCCGCTTTTTACCGTTATAATTCCCGCCTTCCTTACCGCAGTGACGGCAATCCGGGAACAGGGTGCGTGATGTTTGACAATCTTTCCGAACGACTCTCCAAAACCATCAGGAACCTGCGCGGGCAGGGGCGACTGACAGAAACGAATATCAGTGATGCCCTGCGCGATGTGCGCATGGCGCTGCTGGAAGCCGACGTGGCGCTGCCGGTAGTGAAGGATTTCATCGAGCGCGTGCGCGAGCGGGCCGCGGGCCAGGAAGTGCTGAAAAGCCTGACGCCGGGGCAGACCCTGGTCAAGGTGGTCAACGATGAACTCATCCGCACCATGGGCGAGGCCAACGATGCCCTTGACCTCAGCGTGCAGCCCCCGGCCGTGATCCTGATGGCGGGCCTGCAGGGTTCCGGCAAGACCACCAGCAGCGCCAAGCTGGCGCGCATGCTGCAGGAGCGCCAGCGCAAGCGCGTCCTGCTGGCGAGCTGCGATATCTATCGTCCGGCGGCCATCGACCAGCTGCAGACGCTGGCGAAAGAGGTCGGCGCGGAGTTCTTTCCCAGTTCGCCTGAACAGCAGCCGGTGCAAATCGCCACCGATGCCGTGATGCATGCACGCCGGCAGCACCTCGATGTCGTGATCGTCGACACCGCGGGGCGCCTGCACATCGATGACGCCATGATGGCGGAAATCCAGCAGCTGCACGCGGCTGTCAATCCGGTCGAGACGCTGTTCGTGGTGGACAGCATGACCGGCCAGGACGCGGCGAACACCGCGCGCACCTTCAGTGAAATGCTGCCGCTGACCGGTGTCGTCCTGACCAAGACGGATGGTGACTCCCGCGGCGGCGCGGCATTGTCGATCCGTGCCATCACCGGCAAGCCGATCAAGTTCATGGGCGTGGGCGAGAAGGTCGCGGCGCTGGAGCCGTTCCATCCGGAGCGCATCGCCTCGCGTATTCTCGGCATGGGCGATGTCCTCAGCCTGGTCGAGGAGGCAGAGCAGAAGGTCGACAAGGAAAAGGTTGCCCGGCTGGCGCAGAAGATTTCCGGTGGCAAGAATTTTGACATGAACGACTTCAGCGACCAGCTGGACCAGATGCTGAACATGGGCGGGCTTGCCGGCCTGATGGACAAGCTGCCGGGCGCCGGGCAGCTGCCGAAGAACGCCGTGCCGGACGACAGCCAGGTGCATCGCATGAAGGCCATCATCAATTCCATGACACCACAGGAGCGCAG
>Ga0210064_1001426_pt1 | contig 10127 bp, 8 predicted proteins | sample Muzzi_CordC_D2_FD_185531 | JGI IMG/M metagenome (GOLD analysis project Ga0210064, IMG submission 185531) | Wetland microbial communities from San Francisco Bay, California, USA, that impact long-term carbon sequestration - Muzzi_CordC_D2 (SPAdes) | ecosystem: Environmental > Aquatic > Marine >...
AGCTTCATCAAGGGCGATACCGGCTGGATCGTGTTCGATCCCCTCACCGCCAAGGAGACCGCAGCTGCGGCACTGAAGTTCATCAACGAGCAGCTGGGCGAACGCCCGGTCGTGGCGGTGGTCTACTCGCACTCGCACGCCGACCACTTCGGCGGCGTTCGCGGCGTCGTGGACGAGGCGGACGTGGCGAGCGGCAAGGTAAAGATCATCGCGCCGTTCGGCTTCATGGATCATGCGGTTGCCGAGAACGTCTATGCGGGAAATGCCATGAACCGCCGCATGTTCTACCAGTATGGCGTCCTTCTGCCGCGCAGCCCCTATGGCCATGTCGACCAAGCCATCGGCAAGAACACGGCTGCTGGGAACCTCGGTCTGATTCCGCCGACGGTGATCGTTTCCAAGGACTTCGAAACGATGACGATCGACGGGGTCGAGATGGTCTTCCAGAACACGCCGGGTACCGAAGCTCCGGCGGAGATGAACACTTACTTCCCCGAGCTGAAGGCCTTCTGGGCGGCGGAGAACATCACCGGCACCGTGCACAACATCTACACCCTGCGCGGGGCTCTGGTGCGCGATGCCCTCGAGTGGTCAAAGCAGATCAACCAGGCTCTCTATCGCTTCGGCGGGAGCGCGGAGGTGATGTTTGCCTCACACAGCTGGCCTCGTTGGGGTAACGCACGAGTCCAGGAGGTCATGCGCGCACAGCGCGACATCTACGCAAACCTAAACAACGAGGTGCTACACCAGGCGAATCTGGGTGTGACGATCAACGAGATCCAGAACGTCTACAAGCCTCCGAAGAGCCTGCAGAACCAGTGGGCGGCACACAGCTACCACGGCTCCGAACAGCACAACAGCCGCGCGGTGATCAACCGCTATCTCGGCTACTGGGATGCCAACCCCGCGACCCTGATCCCGCTTTCGCCTCGGGACTCGGCGCCGCTGTACGTGGAGATGATGGGCGGAGCCAAGAAGATCATTGCCAAAGGCGAGGAACTCTATGATCAGGGCAAATATTACCTGGCCCAGGAGATCCTCAACAAGCTGGTCTACGCGGAGCCCGCAAATCAGTCCGCCAAGAACCTGCTTGCCGATGTGTTCGAGCAGATCGGATACCAGCAGGAAAGTCCGAGCGTGCGCAACAGCTTCTTGGCGGGCGCCTACGAGCTGCGCAACGGCATTCCGGAAGGAGCCTCGCCCAAGAGCAGTGGCCCCGACATGGTCCGTGCCATGTCGACCGATCTCTGGCTCGACTTCCTGGGGATCCGGCTGGACAGCAAGAAAGCCGAGGGCATTGATTTCGTCATCAACTTCGTGACGCCGGACAATGGGGAGAAGTATGTCCTCGAGCTGAGCAACGCCACGCTCACCAACATCGAGGGCTTCCAGGCCGAGAAGCCGGACCTGACCATCACCATGAATCGCACTGACCTGGAGACCGTGATGATGGGGAAGGCGACCTTTGACGATCAGATCAAGGCAGGCAAGGCCAAGCTGGTCGGCGATCGCAAGCCGTATGACCAGCTGAAGGATCTGCTGATCCAGTTCGAGGTCGGCTTCGAGATCCTGCCGGGCACGAAAGCAGCCGAGACTCCCGACACGAAGGAGAGTCCCTTTGAGCAGAGCCCGCCCGCGGTAAGGGCGATTACCGATTAGCGCGGGTGGGGCTCTGCGCGCGCCGCCCAACGAGCCGTTGCAGCGGACTTGCTCACGCTGAGCCGTTGTTGATCGTGGTAGTCTGGCGTTCATCCGAGGTGTCCAGGGCCTGCTCGGCAGAGCGCCGCACGCCGCTGAACGCCGATCCGTTAGGCAGCGCGCGTGACGATTCAGGACCTAGGCAGCCTTGGAGAGATCGTTGGCGCCGTCGCCACCGTCGCGACCCTCTTCTATCTCGCCACCCAGATCCGAGCGAGCACGCTCGCGACTCGCGCTGCAGCCGCCCAAACGGTGCATGAAAGCTTCGCCACCTGGTATCGGATGCTGGCGACCGATGCGGGCCTCTCCGAACTCATGACTAAGGGACTACGAGACTACTCCGCTCTGTCGGAAACCGAGCGCGCGCGTTTCGTATCGACCTCGATGACCCTTCTACTGTGCGCTCAGGATGCCTTCATCAAGTGGCGAGAAGGTTCGTTGTCATCTGATCTGTGGTGCGGCTGGGAACTCGTCATGATGAACCTCGTCAACGCTCCCGGTGGCCGGGTCTTCTGGTACGAACGGAGCTACCTCTTTGGTACGGAGTTCCGGGATCACTTCGAGAACGACGTCATGAAGCGTGATCCCCATCCCAGCGCCAAGCCGCTCGGTGCCTTCTCCATTGCATCCGAGGAGCAGGGAAAGGGCGCTGCCCAACAAGCAACCGTGATCGCAAAACCGACCTAAGTAGTCGCCTCCTGCTACGTCGTCCCGTCCCGCACCATCGCGTTCAGAATCGTCAGTAGCTTCCGCGCGAGTGCGATGAAGGCCACCTTCGGTGGCTTCCCTGCCTCAGTGGGTCGTTCGTACATCACTTTCGTGGACAAGAACGGCGACACGCTCGACGGAAGCAAGACGTACAGGATCCATTTGCCGCCGGACGTTCCGGCCAAGAATTTCTGGTCGTTCACGCTATACGACAATCAGACGCGGTCCGAACTCCAGACGGATCAGCGCTTTCCGGGCATCGACAACAATTCGCCCGAGCTCGAGGCCAACGCTGACGGTTCGTATGCCATCTACTTCGGCCCCAAGCCGCCTGCAGGGCATGAGGGCAGTTGGCTTCAGACCGTGCCCGAGAAGAGCTGGAATACCATCTTTCGACTGTACGGCCCGCTCGAGCCGTTCTACGACAAGACCTGGAAGCCGAGTGATCCAGAACTCGTCGAATAGCTGCAGCTCGTCGAGTTCGTCGACGAGCTTCCGAAGGGCCCGACGGGCAAGATCCTGAAGCGCGAGCTGCGCGGATTCGCGGCAGCGCGCTTCGCTGCTACGCGCCGGGAGCCGCCGGGCGCTGGAGCGCGATACGGTTCGGGTCCCGGAGCTCGATCCCCTGCTCTTCGAAGCGCTTCGTGATGCGACGCAGAATCTCGCGTTTCACCACGAACATGCGGTCGGCCTTCGTCTTCAACATGAAGCGGATCACGGGTCCGAAATCGTTGACGCGGTCGACGCCGAGCATCTCGGGCGGATCGGTGATGTCGCCGTCGAAGTTCGCATCCGCACGCAGCTCGTCGGCGAGCTCGATGAGCAATCGCATGATGCGGTCGACGTCTTCGGAATAGCTCACACAGACATCGATGACCGCCCGCGCCCATTCATAGGTGTGATTGGTCACCGACTTGATTTCTCCGTTCGGGATGAAGTGCGCGCGGCCCGCGAGGTCGCGAAGTACGGTGGTGCGAAGATTCACGTGCTCGACGCGCCCGGTGACGTCGCCGATCGTGAGCAGGTCGTTGAGTTCGAACTGGTCTTCGAGGAGGATGATGAAGCCGTTGAAGTAGTCGCGCATCAGGTTCTGCGCGCCGAACGCGATCGCGAAGCCGAAGATCGCCGCACCTCCGAGAACGGTCTGCACGTTCACGCCGGCCTCTTGGAGCATCAGCAGCACGCCGCCGATCAGGATCATGATGTTGGTCGCGCTGCGCATGCTGAGTGCGAGCGTGTCGGCGCGACGTTCGAGCCCGCCGCGCCGGCGCTGTCTGGTGCGCACCATCACGCCGGTGATGCGTCGGGTGGTCACCCGGCTGAGCATCAACAGCGCCAGGGTTGCGATTGCGACCAACAGGATTCGCGGTCCACGGACGATCAGCCAATTGCCGACGTTGGTGGGGTGAAGCGGACTTTCCAGCCAGACGCTCCGCTTGCGCGCCGTTTCGGCTTCGAGGCGTTTGCGCTTCGCCTCGTCGGTGACCGTGGACTGGTACGCTTCGGTGTCGGCGAGCTGCTCTTCGAGACCTTCGAGGTCGTCGAGCCGGACGTTCAGCTCGTGGCGGGCGTCGCTGAGGGCCGCTTCGATGCGGGCCACCAGCTCCCGTTTCTCAGCGATCTCTTCCGCACTCGCGCCTGCATCGACCGCTTCCGCGAGCCGCGCCCGGCGGCCGACGGCCGCCTCCTTCAGGTTCGCGATCGCATTCTCGGAAGACGAAATCATGCTCTTCTCGAATTCGATCTGTTGCTCGAGCGCCTGTTTGCGATCGAGGAAATCGACGATCTGCTGCTCGGCGGCCTTTGCCCTTCGCTCCATCCGCTCGGCCTCGATGCGCGCCTCGATCTGGGCGGCGCTCTCCCTCGAGGCGTCGCCGGCCCGGGGCGAGGCGGCGGGCGAGTCCGCACCCGGTGGGGTGGCGATCGGCACCGGGGGATTCGCGGTCTCGGGTGAGGTCGTCGAGGTCGCGGCCTCCGGCGGCGCCCCGGCCTTCTTCGTCGTCGGGCTCGCAGCCCCGGTTTCGACCTGGTACGCGTTTCGGTCGGCCTCGATCTTGCTCGCCAGCGTTTCGACCTGTTCCTGTAGGGTCCGGCCGGCCTCGACGAGGAAATCGGCGTGCTTCCGGGCCAGGCCGCTCTCTCGCTCGAGGCCCGCGATCTCTTTTTCGATCGCCGACTTCTGTTCGGGATCACCGCTGTCGGCAAGTCGTTCCCGCAGCTCCGCGATCCGGATGTCGAGCGTTTCGCGCAACCCGTTCACACGCTCGAATTCCGCCGCCTTCGCCTTGCGTTCTCGCCCCAGGCGCTCGAGCTTCGCCTCGTCGGAGGCGAGCGATCTTTCGAGTTTCATCAGCCGGTCCGACTGCGACGGCTTGTCGGTTGCCGGCTCGGCTGTCGACGCGGCGGTTTCGTCCTCGGTTTCGGGAACGATCTCGGCGGTTGCGAGGCCGGCCAGCAGAAACGGCACGCTCGCGAAGACGACGAGGCAATATCGCAGCGCCGCCATCCGGCGACGTTCCGATCGGGCGAAGAGATCGTCATTCACGGGGAGCTCTCCGCTTCGCGTCGCGAACGCGCTTCGAGCAATCGCTCGTACTGCTCGGGATCGGGTGTGATGAAGAGGCTCTCGCCTTCCGCGTAGAGGGTGTCGTCGTCGGCGAGCAGTCGGCCCGTCGTGAAGATCTTGCGACCTTCGACCTCGACGATCTCGCCGATGAGGCGCAGCGGCTGGTGGAGCGGTGCGGGCTTGCGGTAGCGGATGGTCAGGGTTCCCGTCATGCCGGGATCGCCGCTCATTCCCTGCACGAATCCGAGTACTTCGTCGAAGGCCGCCGCGATGTAGCCGCCGTGTACGCAGCCCGGTGGGCCCTCGAAGGCGGCGTCGAAGCGGACGCGGCCCACCACGCGCCAATCCGCTTCCGGAGTGAGGGTGATGGGCGGCGCGAGCGGGTTCGCAAGGCCGGTGAGCGGGCTCTGGTCGACGAAGGTTCCGACGTCGGGCTCGGCGGGTGCGGGCGAGTCGCGACCGGCGCGGCGCAGCCGGGGGTGGGTCGCGAGCCGATCCGCGTACCGCTCGAGCCGTTCGGCGGCCTGCCCGAGCTGTTCCTCGGGCGCATCACTCCGGACCAGCCGGTGGATGACGCGGCGCATTGCGGTCGCGAGCCGGCGCTTCTGCTCCCAGGCCCCGCTGGTGGGGGGCCGGAAGGCCTCCCAGCGCTCCACGAATCGGCGCTGCTGTTCGGCGCGGTCGCTCACGATGCGCGCTCGGCCTCCATCCTTCGGCGCTCCTCGAGCAATGCCTCGAACTTCTCCGGCGTCGCGGAGACGAAGATGGCTTCGGCCTCGGCGCAGAGCGTGTCGCCCGCGTAGACCCGTCCCTTCGCGAAGGTCTTTCGGCGTTCGTGGCCGCTGATCGAGCAGCGGAACTCCAGCTCGGTGTGGAGTGGCGTGGGGCTGCGGTAGCGGATCGTGAGGGTGCCGGTGAAGCCGGGTGCGCCCGACATCGATTGCACGTAGCCGAGCACCTCGTCGAAGGCCGCTGCGACGAAGCCGCCGTGGACGCTGCCGGGCGGCCCCTCGTAGGCGGCGCCGAATACCACCCGGCCGACCGCGCTGCTTTCGTCGATGTCTTCGAGCCGAATCGGCGGTGCGAGCGGGTTGGCGAGGCCGATCATCGGGCTCTGGTCGAAGAAGGCGCCGACGTCGCCCGCGTTCGCGGCCTCGCCGAAGCCCTCGTAGCGCCTCAAGCGCTCGTGGCTCTCGAGCTGCTCCGCGTAGCGCTCGAGCGCGTCGGCGGCCGCGCGGAGCTCGTTCTCGGGGGCGTTGCTCTGGACCAGCCGGCCGATCACGGTCCTCATGGCGTCGGCGAGTCGCCGCTTCTGGACCCAGGCGCCCATCGCCTCCTTCTCGGGCGAAAGCTCCCAGTGGCGCTTTCGATCGAACGTCGGGGTCGCCTCGTCGCCCATGCTTCCTCCGGGCCCGACGGCATGCCGGGTCGAATCGGGATTGTAGTCTCCCACTTGCCTCCGCCAAATTCCGGTCGTGTGTGACCCGATTCGACACAGCGGCGAGCTTTCATGGCGGCATCGCGGGTCGGAACCGCGTCCGGTGGGGATAGGAGAGCACCGATGCAAACTGATTTTCGCAAGCTGACGCGTTGCCTCGTCTGCGGCTTCGCCGAGGTCCGCACCGACGAGGCGTTCGACCGCGGCCCGGTCTTCCTGGCCGAGTGCCCGCGCTGCGACCACCGCTGGACCGAATCGCCCGCGGCCCTGCAGCCGGCCCGGGTTCGTTCGGTTCGGCAGGCTCCGTTCCGGGAGGTCGTCACCGCGGCGTGATAACGTCGCGATGTGAGGCTGATTCTCTACACGGGCAAGGGTGGCGTGGGCAAGACGACGACGGCGGCCGCGACGGCGGTGTGCGCCGCCGCTCGCGGCCGTCGCACCCTGGTCGCGTCTGCGGACTCGGCTCACAGCCTCGGCGACGTCCTCGAGCAGCACCTCGAGCCAACACCAAAAAGCGTCACTTCGAATCTCGATGCGATCGAGATCGACGCGCGCGTCGAAATGCTGCGGCGATGGGGGCGGATCCGAAAATTCCTGGTTGCGATGTTCGAATACCGGGGTATCGACCCGGTCGTGGCCGAAGAGCTCGCACTGCTGCCGGGCGCCGAGGAGATCACGACGCTGCTCGCCGTCGAGGAGTACGCGCAGGCGGGTGGTTACGAATTGGTCATCGTCGACTGCGCGCCCACCGATTCGACACTGCGGCTCGTGACGCTGCCCGATGTCGCGAGCCGCTTCTTCCGGATCATGCTGCCCATCGTCGCGACGATTTCCGGCGTCGCGGTACCGCTCGCGCGCCGGTTGATCGCGGCACCCCTGCCCGATTCCGGGGTCTTCCGCGAGGCGGACGAGCTCATCTTTCACCATCTGGCAGCGTTGAAGGCGCGCATCACCCACCGGGAAACCAGTGTGCGCATGGTCGTGACGCCCGAACGCATGGTGATCGACGAGGCGCAGCGCGCCTACACCGACCTCGCGCTGTTCGAGGTCGGCTGCGACGCGGTCATCATGAATCGCATGCTTCCCGACGTGGCCGCGGACGAGGAGTTCTTCGCGGACTGGTGTCGGCTCCAGGGCGAGCGATTGCTCGACGTGGCGCGACTGTTCGCACCGTTGCCGGTATTGAAAGCGCCACTGGCCGAAGACGAGGTGTGCGGGGTCGAAGCGCTGCGTGCGCACGGCGAGCTGATCTTCGGTGACATCTCACCCGAAGCCCGACTCTGCAATGCGCCGCGCGTGCAGTTCGTTCGGGAAGGTTCGGAATACATCGCGATCGTACCGTTGCCGAACGCCGATTCGAACGAGATCGACGTCGTCAAGGTCGACGACGAGCTCAGCATCACGACGGGATCGCGTCGTCGATCGCTCAAGCTGCCGCGTCGCTTCGTGCCCCTCTCGCTGGTTTCGGCGCGGCTCGAGGGTCGCGCGATGCGGGTTTCGTTCGCCTCCGAGTCCGCGTTGCCCGAGGTCGTCTGAATGCGCGTCCTGCTCCACACGGGCAAGGGCGGAGTCGGCAAGACCAGCCTCGCCGTTGCGACGGCACTCGGCGCGGCGGAACACGGTCACCGGGTGTTCGTGCTTTCGACCGACTCGGCCCACAGCGTCGGCGACGCGTTGGGTCGTCCGGTCGGCCCGCGCCCCGTCGAGGTCGCGCCGAACGTGGTCGCGCAGGAGGTGGCTGCGCTCGCGGAGATCGATCGCTCGTGGTCCGAGATCCAACGCTTCCTGCAGGAGATGTTGCGCGACGACGCGGACGAGCTGGTGGCCGAGGAGCTGTTGGTGTTTCCGGGCATGGAGGAGTTCGTCGCGCTGCGCGCGGTGAAGGAGATCGAAGCGACGGGCGAGTTCGACGTCTGCGTCGTCGACTGTGCGCCGACCGGCTCGACGCTGCGGCTGTTGCGGCTGCCCGACATGCTGCGCTTCTTCATGGAGAACTTCTTCGCGACCGAACGCGCCGCCGCGCGCGCGATCCGCCCGGTCGCGGACCGCCTCGGTGTGGGTCGTTTCATCGCGCCCGACGAGGTCTTCGCCGCGTTCGATCGCCTCTACGGCGACATCGAAGACGTCCACCAGATCCTGCTCGATGTCGATCGCACCAGTGCGCGTCTGGTGGTGAACCCGGCGCGTGTCGTCGTCGAGGAGACGCGCCGTTCGTTCGCGTACCTGAGCTTGTACGGCGTTGCGACGGACGCGGTGCTGATCAATCGGGTGCTTCCCGAGAACGCGGCGGGCGGCTACTTCACCAAGTGGGCGGAGCGCGAGCGCACCGAGCTGTCGGAGATCGAGCAGTCGTTCCCGGTGCCGCGGTTCAGCGCGGCGCTGCAGCCGAACGAGCCGATCGGCGTCCCCGCGCTGCGCTCACTGGCGCGCGAACTCTACGGCGAGCGCGATCCGGCCGACCTCTTCAGCCGCTCGCGTCCGATTCGACTCGAAAAACGCGAGGGCCGCACCGTACTCGAGGTCGATCTTCCGAACGCGTCCGCGGGTGAGGTCGATGTCGCCGCCCACGGCAGCGAGCTGCTGATCCGCATGCGCGACTTCCAGCGGCGCATCAGCCTGCCGACGTCGCTGGTCGGCCTGCCACTGGCAGGGGTGACGCTCGAGAAGGGGGTGCTCGAGATCGTATTTTCGCCGAGCTGAGCGAGCCGCCGGATTTCGGGTCGAAACCCCCACGAACCGAAGAAATTCCGCGATCTTGGTTCAAGCGTTGCCGGCAAACGCCCGAACAGTTCCGGTACTGCGGCGGCGCCTTCCGATCGGCTTCGGTTGACGCTGTCGACCACCACGGGAACCATCAGAGCCTTGGCAGATCGAACGTCCCATTCCGGCCGCACCACCTGCAGCACGCGGGTCGGAGTCCGATCGTCCGTCGCCTGCGTCGCATTGGCGTTGCTGTTCGCGTCGCCGGCCTGGTCGGGAAACCTGGTTCAGGTTCGGGTCGGCAACCATCCGACCTTTACGCGCGTCGTCTTCGAATTCGACGCCCCGAGCGGCTACCGCATCGAACGCCGAGCCGCGGGCGAAGCCGAGAACACCATACTCGTAACGCTCGACGCGGCTTCGCGCGCGCGCAATATCGTTTCGAAGAGCCAGGCTGTGGAATCGATCGAGGTCGACGCCGGTCGCGACCGCGCGGTCGCCCACATCACGACTCGCCACGCAGGTCTCCCGATCCGCGAGATGATCCTCACGGATCCGCCGCGCGTCGTGCTCGACCTGATGATTCCGGGAGCCGAGACCGTGGCGCAGTCCCGGGCCGCGAAAGCCGAGCCTCGGGCCGCGAAAGCCGAACCGCGGACGGTCGAGCCGGAAGCGCCGCCCGAGCCGGCAGTTGCGCCGCCCGAAGCAGTCGTCGCCGAGCCCGAGCCGCAGCCCGCGCCGCCCGAGCCCGAAATCGCTTCGGAGCCTCTGATCGAGGTTCCGGATATGGCGGTCCCGGACGACGCGGCAACGGACGAGGCGGCCGCCGCCGATGTCGAAGACGTCGACGCGGAAGCCGAGGTCGTGGCGGATGCCGCCGTCGAGCCCGGCGCGGAAGCGGTCGAGAATCCGGCTGCCGAGCTCGCCGCCGAACTCGCCGCCGAGCGGACGGACGAAGTCGCAGACGCGGCCACCGAAGCCGACGCCCCGCTCGCGGTCATCGACATGGCCGACCTG
>Ga0210064_1001427_pt1 | contig 10120 bp, 9 predicted proteins | sample Muzzi_CordC_D2_FD_185531 | JGI IMG/M metagenome (GOLD analysis project Ga0210064, IMG submission 185531) | Wetland microbial communities from San Francisco Bay, California, USA, that impact long-term carbon sequestration - Muzzi_CordC_D2 (SPAdes) | ecosystem: Environmental > Aquatic > Marine >...
AATATCGGTACCTGCGTGACTGCCATGCTGGCCGCCATCGGCAAGCCCCGCGAGGCGCTCCGGGCGGCCGTGGTGCACGTGCTGTTCAATGTATTCGGTGTGCTGCTCTGGGTAGGCTTCATTCCCTACCTGGCGGAATTCGTCACCATGTTGTCTCCCGCCCATCCGGAACTGAGCGGCGTGAACCGGCTGGCGGCGGAGGCGCCGCGCCAGATCGCCAACGCCCACAGCGTGTTCAATATCGCCAACACGCTGATCTTCATCGGCTTCACCAGCCAGTTCGTGCGCCTGGTGGAAAAGCTGGTTCCGGACAAGCCGCTGGATGACATGGTCATTACCCGGCCCAAATATCTGGACGAGGAACTCATAGCCACGCCGTCACTGGCGCTGGAACGCGCACGCATGGAAATCGGCCACATGGGCGACCGCGTCCTGGAAATGCTGGAACGCATTTTACCGGCCATCACCACCGGCGACCGCACCGCATTGAAACAGGTTGCCATGATTGACGACGAGGTCGACATCCTGCACGGGCATATCGTCACCTATCTCGGACGTATCAGTCAGAAGCCCCTGACTGACGAACAGACCCGGGAACTGCTGCATCTCATGGGCGCAGTGAACGACCTGGAAAATATCGGCGACATCATTGAAACCGACCTGGTACTGCTGGGGAACAAACGCATCGAAGAGGGCGTCTCCATCAGCAAATCAACCCGTGCGGTGCTCGAGAACCTGCACGAGACGATCGCACTGACAGTCGAACTGGCACGCAAGGCCGTGGCAGACAACGATCAGAAAGCCGCCCAGCAGGTGATCTCCAAAAAGGGCGATATCTCCCGCTTTATGGAATCCGCCGCCATGCACGAGGCCCGGCGCCTGGTTGCCGAGGAACCCAACCGGCTGGCGGCCTATACGCTGGAAATCGACATCCTGGAGAAAATGAAACGCATCTACTATTTCGCCAAGCGCATGGCGAAGGCGATCATGCCCCCGGAACTGTCGGAACGCAACAGCTAGGCGCCGGCCTGCAGGCGCGCGCTGCGCCGGTTCAGGCGCTGGCGCCGCCGTGCGGCCGGCTGAGGTTGTCCCTGAGGAGGACAGCAAGGTCGCAACAAACGTCCATACCGGTCAGCACCCCGACAAGCCTGTCCTTGCAGGTGACGATGACCGCGTCGAGATGCCGCTCCGACATGGCCTGCAGCAACTTACATGCGGCGTATTGATGTCGAAGGCACAGGAATCTGCAACGCAGACATCCCGGACCAGTAACTTCGCGGGATATTCCGGCGGCGTCGGGCAGGCTCATTTTGCTGAAACCCGCAGGGGCTTCTTCTTTTTTACCTGCTTCTCTTCCACCTGCCAGCTCACTCTGATGCTGATGCGATCGCGGTCCTCCTCCTGGGAAGCCGTCACCTTCATGTGCAGCAATCCTTCCGGGCGCATCACGATCTTGTCGTCTGCGTCGCTGAAACTCACCTTGCCCTTCGCAAGGCCATCGGAAATTGCCGTCAGGATTTCCTGGATTGACGCGGCGTCCTGCAAGGACTCGTGCCTGAAACTTTTTTTACCCTGTCGCATAGAAGCACCTTCTGGTTGGAACCGGACACGGCCCGCGGACGCGGCTAGCGCAGCAGGGTTTCCGGCTGAAATATCTTGATGTAGGGATAATCCGTGCTGATCCCCATCACGATCCTGTCGGGGCGAAAGATGGTTACCGCGGCACCCTGCCCCTGCAGGCCTTCCCTGTGGCGCGTGTTGCGATCAACCATGGCATCACATTCAAAGTTCAGCAGCCCCTTGCGCAGCATGATCCGCTGGCCATGGTTCCGGTTGACATGACCGTGCACGATCGCGTGGATGCCCTTCCTGTGAAGCAGCCGCGTACCACGCCGGGTCAGCGGCCGGTCCGCATCGCGGTACTTGGTACGCACGATGTTCGCTACCGGACCATAGTAGAAATCAAACAGATCCTGCCGGAGCTGCTCGTGGAACAGCCGGTTCAGGTGCTTGATGCCCTTGTCCCCGAGCAGGGCCGCACTGCGGTCATCCAGTCCGGCATGGATAAACAGGAACGAGCGCTCCCGGTGGACGGCCTTCATTCGCCGGTAGAACCAGGTGAATTCGCCCCCGGGGTCCAGGAACAGTGTCTGCCATTTCCGCGCGGCCGCATAGACCATGCGCAGGGACAGCCCGGCACTGGCGCAGCTTTTCTCGAAGCTGTCGTATTTTTTCCGCATGCGCTGCAGCTCGCGCTGCAACTGCTGCTCGTGCATGTCCCAGCGCGCCAGCTGTGGAAACTCCCGGAACCAGCGTTTGCGCGGAAACAGCTTGCGGCGACAGGCGCGACTGTCGGGTATACCGCGCAGGGCCTTTTTCCCCTGCAGGTATTCGTCACTGATCTCCTTGAGAAACGGGACCGCCTTCGGCCCCATGCGCACGAAGAAATGTTCGGTCCTCGGGTCCTGTTCCAGGTCCAGGGAGCGGATTCCGACCAGCATGCGGATATCGTGGTTGCCGGCCAGCAGTTCAACAGCGGCGCCGGCGTCCATCAGCAGGCGAATCATGCGCAGCAGGCGCAGGCTGCTTGGCCCCTTGTCGAAACAGTCGCCGCCGATCAGAAAACGCGCCTCACGTCCCGCCCGGGTGAGCCTGAAGTCCTTGTCGCGGGGCCCTGTCTTGCTGAAGCCACCCGAAGCCACGAGCGATGCGATAAACGCTTCGGTGTCGGCATGCAGGTCGGCAAAGAAATACACCGTGCGCCGGGGCCAGCGCCACGGTTTTCCCCCGATGGCCTTGTGCAGCTCCCTGGCGAGCGCCCCCCGGTTGTTGCGCTCCTTGCGCACCGGCTTGTATTTTCCCAGCTGCCACAGCTGGCTTTCTTCCGGCAGCCGGGCTGCTATCCATTCCTGTCCATGGTAACGGGGCGGCCTTATCTGCCTGGCAGCTGCATTCATGGCGTCAATCCAGCTCCACGACATCCCGCGAGCGGACTTTCCAGTCGCCGCCGGCATGACGCCAGCTGCCGTCCGGCAGGCATTCGATAAATACCGGGCGACCGTGGTACATGCTGAGTTGCGCGACCTGTTCAAACTCGAGCACCCCGAGATGCCAGGCGGCGTGGCGCATGGCGGCACCGTGGCCGACGCACAGTTTCAGCCGCGGCGTGTCCGGCATCGCAGGTATTTCGGCAATCCGCCGGCACAGGTGAGCAGCCACCCGCTCGCCGGCCTCGGCGAGGGACTCCGCTCCCTGTAATGGCAGACGGTAATGACTGTCCGATTTCCAGCCTTCCGGCAGGTCGGGGAAACGCGGGTCACGATGAATGATATCCCCGATCTGCGCCAGACTGAGGTTGGCAGCGGAGCCGACGCAGCGTTCCGCGAGCGCGTCGAAGCTGCTCACCGTGAAACCGGACGGCAGCAGGTCCGCGAGTTCGTTCGCGATGATCCGCGCGGTCTGCCAGGCCCTGAGCATGCGGGAAGAGTCGATGCAGGACTCCGGCTGCCAGCCGTTGCGGTCACAGGCAGCACGGAGCAGCGCTGCAGCCTCGCGCGCCTGCTGTTCACCTGCGGCATTCAGTGGAAACGGCTGATGGGCGCTGGGGGTATCCGGCAATTGTGCATAGTCGCCGTGTCGAATCAGGGCGGCGATCACTCTTGCCATGCCGGTTCCACTCCCGGTGGCCTGTCAGCCGGCCTGCAGCCGCGAGACCAGCGCCGCGACCAGCGGCTTCAGCTCCGTCTGCCGCAAGCGTTGCTGCGCCACTTCCGGCGCAACCCATTCACGCCCGCGATGCCGTTCTTCCCATTCGTCCTCCGGGACAATGCGGGTGACTTCCATGGGGTACACGTCGACCGTACAGGTCGCGCCCCACTTTTCGTAACGATAGCTGCCGAGCGCCCGCTCCGCGACCTGGCCCTCGACGCCGGCCTCTTCCCATGCCTCCTTGGCGGCCGATTCCTGCGGCGTCAGACCCGGGTCCCGGATGCCCTTGGGAACCACCCAGTGCTTGCGCTGGCTTGACGAAATGATCAGGATCTCCGGCCGGCCGTCCTGCAGGCGATAGGGAATCACGGAGGACTGCGTGTAGTAATAGGCCGGCCGGTCGCGGCGTTCCGGCCCGTCGGGGAACGGGAACGGAAACTGCTTCGACAGTTCGCCGGGACGGATAATGGAAAGCAGTTGCGCGGAACCGGCATGCAGCCCCTTCCAGCTGTCCGGCATTGCCAGTCTTGCCAGTGTCGCTGTCGGCAACAGCTTGCCGTCAGCCGGATAGGCAACCGGCTCCTTCACCAGGTAAACCAGCAGTTCTTCCAGTCCCGGATTGTGCCCCACCAGCATAACCCGCTGGGCGTCGGCCGGGCAGCCTGCAAGCACCTGCAGCAGTTCCCCCGTCATGGCCTCGTACACTGCCTTGTCCAGGTGGATCATCCGGGCATTCATGCCCATCGCCTTGCTGGCCTTTTCGGCGGTCACGCTGGCGCGCTCCGCCGGTGAACTGACCACATGGTCGGGCTGCAGCCCCTGCTGCAGCAACCAGACGCCGACCCGCTGGGCCGCCCGCTTGCCCCTGTCTTTCAGTGGCCGGTGGAAATCATCGGTACCCGCTCCCCAGTCTGACTTGCCATGGCGCAGTATCAACAGTTCACGTGTCATGTCGCCCCTCCCCCCTGTTCAGAAACCAGCAGTTCATCCAGGCAGCGTATCGCAAGCATATCAAAATCGATTCTGCCGCTGACCTCGTAGACAACCACGCCCCGCAGTGCATCCAGGTAGGCCTGTTCGTCAAACTCCGCGTCATCCCGGTGAAAGCTGCCGTCCGGGTACTGGTAAAACGGCCCTGGCGATTTCATGATCGCAGGCAGCAGGTCGCGGCGATTGGCCAGTGTCACGGCTTCCACCCTGAGCGGCATGTCGCTGTCGCGGCGCCAGTTCAGCACCAGATAGCCTGCCAGCGGTGCTTCGGAAACGACCCGGCCGGGACCGTACACCTGGTCCATGTGCACATCGTACTTGTCCTCCAGATGCCATAGCTCCGCAGCCGGCATCTCCAGCAGTGCCGCGCGCCGGTCAGCCGGTATCAGTCCCTGCAACCGGGCATTGTGAACGATCGTCCCGGGATTGACGCGCGGCAGCTTGGGTATCCCGGTTGCGCGTGTCTGGCCGGCTTCCCTGCGCACGAACAGGCGATCATTGGTCAGGTAGCAGATCTCGTCGCGGTCCAGCAGGTGCAACATCAGTGTCGACTTGCCGCCGCCGGAAAATCCCGCAATACCGAAACCCCTGCCCTGGTAGACCAGAGCGGCGGAATGGCAGATCAGCCAGCCGCGGTGCTGCAGCCAGTTCATGTACTGCGCATTGATGAAATTGATGACCTGGTTATCGAACTCCAGACAGGGACCGGCGGCGATGCGCTGCGTTTCACTTTGCAGAAATACCATGCCGGTACGCACCTTGCGCACCACCCGCCCGCCGGGAACGTCGTAATACGAATCCTTGCGGCCCGCCTTGCCGGGCTCCCGCCGCCAGTCAACAAAATCGATACCGGTATCCGGTGCCTCGCGCTCGATTGCGACGACTTCCATATCCGGCTGCGCAGTACCTGCCGGGACATGCGAGAAATACTGCCGCAGCCCGGCGATCACGGCGGCGGAGTTCGAGCGCACCTGCAGCGTGCAGTCCCCGAGGGCGAGTGACAGCGTGTCGGCACACAGCTGCGCATCGCCCTGCAGCATGCCGGCAATCGATTCCACACTGGTGTTCGGGTTCATGCCCGTTCCCTTCCAAGTTCATTGAGTACATAGTCAACATAAAGACCGGCGGCATCGATGCCTATCCCTTCATGCGCGCCGCGGAAACCGCCGAACGCTGACACCTCGAAGACAATCTGACCCGCGGGCGTTTCGGCTACATCCACCGTGGTGAAATCCATGCCGAACAACGCCTGGGCACGCTGCGCCAGCGCGATGATGTCGTCCGTCGGCGTGCATGCCGCGTAGCGGCCGCCGCTGTGGATGGTGGTGTTCCAGGCTTCGCCCTGGCTGACACGGGCATAGCTCCCCAGGTAGTTGCCACCGAGGAAGACCATGCCCATATCCTGCCCCGGCAGTTCCACCTTCTGCTGGATATACATCATCGGGTTGTCACGCTGGAAATCCCGCACGGCCTTCTCGATAGCGGCGGCCGGTTGTTCTGCCTCGATGACGCACATACCGCGGGCCTTGGTGGAATACAGTGGCTTGAACACGGCGCGGCCGAAATCGCCAACCGCCTCGATGGCGGCAGCGACATCCTCGGTCACGCGTGTCGCCGGCATCGGGATCCCGGCGTTGCGCAGGGTAACGGTGCAGCTCAGGCGGTCGATCAGCCGCAGGATATTTTCGGCGCGGCTGAAGACCCGTACCCCCGCCCGCTCGGCAACCCGGAGCAGTTCCAGGCGATCCAGTGTATTAGGGCTGTAGCTGGCGCTGATCTTCTTGACGATCAACCCGTCCAGCCGGCACAGGTCCTGTCCGTCGTAGCGCAGGCTGCTGCTGTCCAGATCCAGACAGACAGCGGCCATGTCGATGACCAGGCGGGATCCGGTTACCCGCTCGACGGCATCTGCCAGTGTCTCGGTGGACCATTTACCGGGAATGCCCAACACGCCTATTCTTGCATCAGCCAACGAAGATCTCCCTGACAGGGACCCGGAATGACTTTTCCTGGCCGGGCACAGTTGCCAGCACCTTCTCCAGCAGGTAGCGGGAACGCATGAACATCGCACGTGCCAGGGATTTGTCCAGGATAAAACGGGTCGAGGTTACGAAGGACCGCGCCAGGCCCAGGGCCAGACGAATCTCAAAGGTCTGGTCTCCGGACTTGTCCGCGAATTCCGCCGAGAAGCGGTAGAAATCCCGGGCCAGCTGCAAAATCCGCCGGCGCAGCGGCAGATCGAGAATCTGCAGGCGGTAACTGGAAACCATGAATACGGACACGTCCTGCACGTAGTCCATGTAGCGGGAACGGTGCAGGTCGATGAAGTTGATCCTTTTCTCTACGGGATCGTAGATGATGTTGTCCACGTTGAAATCACCATGGATATAGACAGAAAACGGCGCAAACAGCTGCGCTTCCCGCGCCAGCGCCTGCTTGAGCAGGGAGTTGAATGCCTGAACCTGCCGGCCGCAGAGGCGAATATCGCCCTGCCTGAACTCCGGGTGGATGCCGTAGACATCATCCAGCCGCCTGGCAAGCTGGCGCATGTAGTTTGCGCACACGGGTTTCTTTGTACGCGTCTCGCGCCAGACAGATTCCAGCGTCTGGTTCAGTCGGCCCAGGGTTTCCCGCAGCAGCCCGCGGGACTCGTGCAGGATAATCTGTTCGAAGGTAAGCCCGGCCAGGTGTTCGATCAGCAGGGCCGCCGATTGCCGGCGCTTGTGATAGGAGAGAATCCGCGGCGCCAGCCCCGGATAAATCTCGTGCCAGTTTTCCAGGCCCTGGCGCTCTTCCTTGAGCTTGCGTTTCTCGCCATCCTTGAAGATGGCGACATAGCCGTCGTCCTCACTGTCCTGGGTCGTGATACCGGAAATGGCGCTGCCGGAACGGGTTTCAGCAATGGGTTCTATGACCAGACTTCGGTTGGCCTCGTCGCCGCCCAGGTGCTCCATCGAGGTCTGCAGGGAATGGTAGCGGTCGCTGTTGACGATATATCCCAGGTTGACGGATATCACGGCCTCGCTGATATTGAGCAGGATGTCACCCATCTGCTCGATGCAATGCGAGACCAGCAGCGCGGCAATGAGATCCTCGGTCGCCTTCCGGTTGTGTTTCAGGTCTCCCGTATACTGCTTGCGCAGCTTGCGGCAGGCCTGATCCAGACGCGGCTTGACGCGGCCGATCTTCAGTGCCAGCTGGGTATCGCTGTTGCGAATGGCGGGCTCGATGCGGCCGATTGCCCGGGTCATCCAGCCCAGCATCGGCCGGTAGGCTTCCGGGCGCAGGCAGCTGCGGTCCTGCAACTGCTCCAGCTGCCGGATGCAGTCACGGCACAACTCCGTCAACCGGTCCAGGTCGCTGGCTATCGACTCGATGGCCCGCAGCGATGCGACATCGCCTTCATCCGACTTGTGAATCCGGGCAATCCGTTCAAGACAGCTCTCGTGTATTCTCAGCTTGAGGTTGTAGGCATAGCCGCCCCGGTCAAGGATGCGCTTTGCCAGAGAGCTGGCGGGCTCCCGGAAATAGGTACGCAGATTGGAAACCTGCGAACCCGCCTCGGCGAACAGAAACCGCAGGTTCTCACGAATATTTCTCGGCAGCCGCATGGTCAGTCAATGACACCCATGTAGACATGCGGGGACCCGGAAAACCCCTGGCCAAGGAAAATCCCCAGGGAACGCGGGAACAGCGGCATGTCCGGCAGCAGATCCAGCTGCGCCCAGACAACCTCGACCTGGTGCTTGTCGGGGTGTTCGCCATTTACCGGCGTATAGGCATCCGGCACCTCGCAGCGGAACAGGAACTCGACCAGGTGCCGGGTGCTGGGCGGGTCCGTATCACGCGACTTGAAATAGTCGGCCACGTGGATCAGGTCGTGTACCAGCACCCCGGTGCCGATCTCCTCCTGACATTCACGCTGCAGCGCCTGCCGCAATGTCTCCCCGGGATCCTGCCCGCCCCCGGGCAAGGCAAACCGCTCGCCATCTGAATAGCCCTGCTTGCGCAGCAGTAATATGCGATCATCCCGCACAATCAGTGCGCGGGCTGCATTGCGAATTTCCGGCAGGAGATTTTCCATTGGCGTTTTCCGCTTGGGGTTTCAGGGTGATACCGTCAGCCTGCCTGCACTTCATGGTTGCCCCCCGATGGACATGGACAGCGCCGGCCTGCCACAACAGTTATTGTGGTATACACCGATATTTACAGGTATATACAGGGAATATAACGTAAATCAGCCATGCTATCTAACAAAAGCATCAGAATATCACGCACTGCACAATTGCCGGACCCGGTGCGGATCAGTCGCTACGCGAAGGCACCGGAACTGGGCCCGCGAATTCTGTTCTTCAGCGGTGGCTCCGCACTCAACAAGACCAGCAGGATTCTCAAGAACTATACCCACAACTCCATCCACATGGTGACGCCGTTTGATTCCGGCGGCAGCTCCGCAAAGCTGCGCAAGGCCTTTGCCATGCCATCCATCGGCGACCTGCGCAGCCGGCTGATGGCACTGGCGGATGAAAACATCACCGGGCAGCCGGAAGTGTACCGGCTGTTCACCTACCGTTTTCCCGCGCGGGGAAAACCGGGCAGGCTGCTGGCCCGGCTGGAGGCCATGATGGATGGCCGGGACCCGCTGGTGCATGCCATCCCCAACCCGATGCGCCGTCTGATTCGCAACCAGCTTGGGTTCTTTCGTAACGCCATGCCGGGAGATTTCGACTTGCGCGGCGCCAGTACCGGCAACCTGATTCTCGCCGGCGGCTACATCAACAATCACCTGCATCTGGACCCGATCATATTCCTGTTTTCGAAACTCGTCGGTGTTCTGGGGACGGTGCGTGCCATCGTCAATGATGACCTGCACCTGGGCGCCGTCCTCGAGGATGGCAGCGAGGTGCTGGGGCAGCACCGCATGACCGGCAAGGAAGTCGCACCCCTGGCATCGCCGGTCAGCAGGCTGTTCCTGAGCGCGAGCCAGGACCGGCGGGAAGCGGCAAGATCCGGGATTCGCAAGAAAAACAGGAAACTCATCAAGCAGGCCGACCTGATCTGTTACCCGCCGGGGAGTTTCTATACCAGCCTGATCGCGAACCTGCTGCCGGAGGGTGTCAGCGCGGCGATTGCCGCCTGCGACAGTCCGAAGATCTTTGTTCCCAACCTGGGACATGATCCGGAGCAGATCGGCATGACGCTCGAAGGCTCGGTGCATACCCTGCTTGACTACCTGCGCGCGGGTGTCCCGGGTGAATGTCCGGACCGGGAACTGCTGAATTTTATTCTGATCGACAGCAAGCGGGGACATTACCCGGCGTGCGAATCGCTGCAGGGTTTACGCAAACTCGGCATCCAGGTCATCGACACGCGGCTGATCAGTCGCCACAGCGCCCCCTATTACGATGCCGAACTGCTGGTT
>Ga0210064_1001428_pt1 | contig 10110 bp, 8 predicted proteins | sample Muzzi_CordC_D2_FD_185531 | JGI IMG/M metagenome (GOLD analysis project Ga0210064, IMG submission 185531) | Wetland microbial communities from San Francisco Bay, California, USA, that impact long-term carbon sequestration - Muzzi_CordC_D2 (SPAdes) | ecosystem: Environmental > Aquatic > Marine >...
CAGGGCTCGCCGCGCGGCACCGGTGTATGGCGCCGGCGATTGCGCAGCGCGAGATAGACCGATCCCCATACACCGAGCGCAACGCCGACGCCGAGAAGCACGAGCGGTGCGCTGTAGCTGGCAACCTCTGGCGCAACGGGAGTCAGCCACAGCCATCCCTTGCCGGTCGCGGCGGCCACGCCGTGTCCAGTGAGATCGGTGGTGATGCGGCTCAGCACGGCGACCGTCGTGGTCGCCAGCACGCCGAACACAATACACAGGGCAGCGAGGAATCCTTGCGCCGTCACCATTCCAACGGAGGCCTCACGGGCGTGCCGCACCCGCCGGCTTCGTGCCTGGCCGAGAAATGCGACGCCGTACACTTTGACGAAGCACGCGGCGGCAAGGGCACCGGTGAGTGCGAGCATGGCCGCGGTGACCGGGATCACGGCGCGCAGCACACCGCTTTGCAACGACGTGGCCTGTAGCGCTGTCTGAAACGTGAGCCATTCGGAGACGAAACCGTTGAATGGCGGCAAGGCGGAGATGCTGACGCACCCGATAAGAAAGAACAGAGCCGTCCACGGCATACGGTGAATGAGCCCGCCCATGTGCTCGAGATTGCGTTCGTGGCCATGATTCAGAATCGCGCCTGCACCGAGGAACAGCAGGCTTTTGAAGATCGCGTGATTCAGCGTGTGGTAGAGGGCGGCGATCAGGCCGAGGACGCCGAATGCCGGCTGGCCCGTGCCGAAGAAAATCATTGCAAGGCCAAGGCCAATAAAAATAATGCCGATGTTTTCCACCGAGTGATAGGCCAGTAGCCGTTTGAGATCGTGTTGCATGAGGGCGTACAGCACACCGTAAAGCGCGGTTATGCTCCCCACCACCAGCAACACCACGCCCCAGCTCCAGTGGACATCGCCGATCAGATCGAAGGTGAGGCGTATGAACCCGTAGATTCCGATCTTGAGCATGACGCCGGACATCAAGGCGGACACGTGAGAGGGCGCGGCCGGATGGGCTTCCGGCAGCCACACGTGAAGCGGCACGATACCGGCCTTCAAACCGAAGCCGAGGAGTCCGAGCGTAAATGCGACCGCCGCCCAATTCAGGGTGAGAACGCTGGCTCGCATGGAGTCGAATGTGAAGTCGCCGGCGAAGGCAGCGAGCACCCCGAAGGCGAGAAGGATCAACGTTGCACCGATCTGTGCCATCAAGAGATAAAGAAAAGCAGCGCGCCGGTTGGCGCTGTCCTGGTGTTCGAACGCGACCAGAAAATAGCTCGCGACCGACATGATCTCCCAGGCAATCATGAACACGAAGGCGTCGTCGGCGATCACCACCAGCTGCATGCCGGCCACGAACAGGCCCGTCGCCATTCCCAGCACGCCCAGCGAATAGTGGCTGTGCGTGTATCCGCGCACATAGCCGGGACCGAAAAGACCAACGGCGAAAGTGACGATGCCGATAATGAAGAGCAAAAACGCACTCAGTGAATCGAGTCGCAGATGCCAGTTGAGCCACGGGAGCCCGATCGGGAGGACGGACTGCATTGGCCCGTTCACCGAGAGAATGGCAACCGCGGCCGCAATGGACGCCAGTCCGGACACCACCAACAACGGGAACACGAGCCAGCGTATAACCGCCGGGCAGCGGTGCGCACCCAGGGCGCAAATTCCTGAGCCGAGCGCTGCGCCAGTAGTTAATGAGACAAAAGCCCAGGCGACGGATTCAGCCATCGGTGCCACTCACTCGGTGAACCGCACGCCGCGGCCACCGCTTTCACTGATTGCTCCTTCGCTGATCAACGTAACACCGGCATTGTTCAGAGCTTCGACGACCTTAACCAGGGTATCGACGTTGGCGCGGACATTTCCCTCGCTCGACTCCATTCTCTGGACGGTGGGAAGGGACACGTCGGCCGACTTTGCGAGCTGGCGCTGGTCCCAGCCCAACAACGCACGGGCAGCCTTCATCTGTCCGGGAGTTATCATGGCAATCTGAGATCCAATAATGATGTTAAATACATCAAAAAGGATGTTTAATACCACACTTTACAATGAAAAAACATGGAAAGTAAACGACCATGTTCGGGCCGCGAAGCGAGGCGCTCGGCGCATCTACGCGCCTGCCAAGAGCGTGGCGGTATCGGCCGGCAGGACATCCCGTGGGCCTACGTTGGGGGCGTGGCTCGAATTCAAGCGGTCAGGTTGCGCGCCGATGGCCGGACTACGCCAATGAGCCGGGATCAAGCACGGAGAAGGCTCTGAGCAACGGACCCCCGCCACCAGCGCTTGGAGAGCCGGAAATTCCCCCTGTAGTTTCCGATTCGCAAGGAGGACGTCACTGCGACCCAAGGTGACAGCGGAAAACCTCTGGGGCACAATTTGCGGCAAGGCTCGACTGATAAGCCGTTAATCGTGAAATCCCAGTCTAGGCAGGCGAGACGCGAGATGGGCAACGTTTCGCTTTCAGCGTTTGTGGACCTCCCTGGTACGACGAATGATACCAATGAGCAGAATCTCCTTGCCCGTTCTTCTTTTCGTAGCTTCGTCGTGTTTCTCCTCGGCATCCGCCATGTCACTCGATGAATTCCAAGTCTTGAAATCGGCTGTCATAGAATTATGCCGCGGAGGCACCATCAGTGGTTCGATAACGCGAATCCAGTTGACTGGTGGTTCAAATGTCCTGAGGGTCCGGGGCATATTGGAAGACGGCATGCCCGTAGACATCGAAATCGAGTCGCAGCAATGGAATGGCATAGAGGCGCTAATTGGCGACCCCAATCGATACGGACAGTGTGTTCAGTACACGCTAAACATTGTCGTACCCGCGCTTCAGGTCAGTAAGAACATAGACACCGACTTGAATGCACGCTTGGATTACATACGATCAATCGAATTCTGCGAGCGACTTCAATACGTCGTTGCTCAGGCGCCCTCGGCCTTTTCCGAATGGCGTAGAGGCTCCGAGAGCGCAGACGGCGTCCGGTTGATCGGCTCATATCTCATGGGCAACCCTGAGGCACTGAATATGGTCTCTAAAGGTTCAGGCCAGCTACCCAATGAAATGCAGGAACGCCGCAAAAACATCCAGGCGATTAGAGAACAAATCAATGAAATGTATACTGAAATGCAGTCAGTGAGCGACGAAGAAAAGAGCACGCCGGAGTACAAACGGTCCCTTGCAAAGCTCGATGCATTAAGAGAAAAGGCCGAGACAGAGGTTCTCCTGAGTGAAGAGTTCATCCAAGCCTACTCGAGTGGACTTCGAGATGCAGAAGTGCGGGTCGATAACGAGTACGGTTATGTGACGTTCTATGAACCACTATTATATACAGGATTTTTGGACGTTGGAGATGACGCCGGATTGGTCGTTGCACGCATTAAGGAAGCTATCGGAACGTGCCTAATGGATTCTGAATTTCGACCTGGAAAAGACATTGAATATGCCGACCAGGAGCGATTCGCAGACGGGTCGCCTTTTTGGGAGTTCGTCGAAACGAGATTTCTGGGCTCGAGCAGACGGGCGATTACTGTCGAATTTTCTGACTATATTGTTTTGCAGAATTCCAATACTCGAAAAATCGGGCTTACAGTCAGATGGCATCCAAGGCGCGAAGGCTGGCACTAGAGCATGATCACTCCAATATCAATCGGATTAACTACATGAAGATATTAAAAGTCTGCGTTCTTATCGTTGGCACACTTGCGACGTCCCTTGCGACTGCGCTCAATACAGGCCAACTGGTCTACTTGCAGAGTGCCGTACTCGAGATGTGCCGCGGCGGGACGATTGAAGGCAAGTCATCGAAAATCAACGTCAAAGCCTCGGTGCAGGGTCAACTTGTCGTAATCAAGAAACTGCTCGAAGGCGGAGCGGATGCTGAGGTTGAAATAACGAAGGAGGAGTGGGACGGCATCAAAGCGCTGGCAAATCCAGAAGACTACTCGAAGTGCGTTGAGGCGACTCTCAATCTTCTCGTGCCAAGACTCGATAACCAAAGCTGAATACGAAAGCCTGGTGAAAGGTGCTGGCACGGGCCGGCATCGAGATCTCCCGCGAGCACGGCCTGCGTCATTATGCCGAGTGCCGGATTACTCCGAGCAGTCTGCTTGGGCGCGGACAATTTTCTTCCTTATTCAGCGGTTTGCGTCGGGCCTCAATGGCATAGCAGTCGGCATAATTCGGACTCTCTCTCCCTCGCGTGTCACGCCGATTGTCCGTATCGTTAGAACGGAGTAGCGGTGACGATTCGTAAGCGCCCGGCGAACGGCGTCGGCGGCGAGTACAATTGTGGAGTTTAGCGGAAGTCTTCAGTCCGTGGCAGACGGAAGCGCGTCGGGGTCGATGCGGGTAGGTAGCAGGGCTTCGATGTCGTGGAGCGATGCCGCCTTGTGGATCTGGGTGAAGATGTGACGCAGGTACTCGTAAGACTCGAGACTCTTGAGCTTCGCCGTGTGGATCAACGAATACAGATTCGCATTGCTGTTCGCTCCGCCTACCGTATCGCTGAAGAGCCAATTGCGCCGCCCCAAGCAAAAGGGGCGAATCGCGTTTTCGACCGGATTCGTGTCAATGCTGTATCGCCCATCCTCGCAGCGTGCGTATTCCACGGATGCCTGTCACTGGGTCCACGTGTAGGCGGTCATGCATTCCAGTCGATGCCGGTCACCGAGTCCGTGCGATAGCGGTCAAAGTCGGAGCGAGAGAAGTTCTGGACACCCACTAACCAGAAGAAGTTCTGGACACCCACTAACTGGTGGAATGGAGAAGTTCTGGACACCCACTAACTGGTGGAATGGAGAAGTTCTGGACACCCACTAACTGGTGGAATGGAGTGCATTCGTAAACTCGCTTAGATGCAAGTAATTGCGGATCCCGGCAAGCCGGCACGGCGCCTGGAGGCTGTGGGTGCCCAGCAATTTCCATCGACACGCCACACAGTGCGCTTTTTGTGCTGCCTGTTGAGGTCAAACCGGTGCCACGGACTGCGGTGCATGCATCCGACGCCGGATCGTTTAGAATCACGCGATGGTCAGCACCCGGACGATTCAGCGCACCCGGCAGGGCTATTTCGCCGCCTCTGACCCATATCGGCCCGGGGCCTTGGCCTCGGGTGATTGAGCGATTCGCGCTCTCCGGCCATGGATAAGCGTCCTCCCGGTGCGAACGATGCTGCGTTTGCAGCTGCGGTCGCCGCCCAACGTGTCGGTGACCTCGCAGCGGCGGAGCACCAATACCAGATCGTCCTCGACCATCATCCCGATTATTTCGACGCTCTCCTGAATCTCGGCTTGCTCGTACGCGCCAGGGGTCGACTCGCCGATGCTATCGAGCTCGTTGAACGCGCCACCTGGGTCCGTCCCGATTCCGCAGTTGCCTGGAACACGCTCGGCAACCTCCTCCGTGAAAGTCAACGGCCCACGGAGGCGATCGATGCCTATCGTCGTGCAGTGAGCGTCGAGCCCACCCACGAAAACGCCCACTTCAATCTCGGGGAGCTGCTGCAGAACACCGGCGACGCCGTCGGTGCGGCCGACTGCTATCGCAGAGTGCTGGCGCTGGCGCCGGACGATGCGGGCGCGCGAGGTGCTCTCGGGATTGCTCTGATGGAAGCGGGTTCCAATGAGGAGGCGGCAGTGTGCTTCCAGGACGCCACTCGGATGCGCCCTCAAGATCCGGACGTGCACTACAACCACGGTCGGGCGCTTGCGAGCCTTGATCGGTTGGATGAGGCCGAGCAGGCGTTTCGCAGGTCGATCGCGATCGAGCCCAACCATGCGCGGGCTTTCAACAATCTGGGGCTGGTGCTGAACCGACTGGGGAGGATCGAAGAGGCACAAGCGAGCCTGGAGAACGCGATACGTTCCCAGCCCCACTACGCGCTCGCCCACGCAAACCTTGCGAACGTTCTGCACACGCGTCTGCAGTTCGAGGCGGCAGGCGCTGAGTGCCGCAAGGCACTTGCAATCGATCCGGACTGCGCCCTTGCCCACGCAAATCTCGGAACCATTCTATGGTCGCAGGGAGATCCGGAGAATGCCATCGAGCGCTTCCAGTGCGCCCTCGCGCTGGAGCCCGACCGCGTCGAGGTCGCCGGCAAGCTTGCGACGGTGCTCGAGGAGATCAATCGGATCGACGAAGCCGAGGCAATTGCCTCCGAGGCGCGCGCGCGGCTGCCTAGAGATCCCAATCTCAACCTCGTGACCGCGAAGTGCGAACGACGCAATTGCCGTTTCGAAGCGGCCATCGTCCGGCTCGAGAAGCTCGACTGCAAAGCTGTCGGGCTCGATCTCAGTGCCAAAATCGAGCACGAGCTCGGCTTGCTTTATGACTGCAAAGGCGACTACGACCGTGCATTCGTCCACTTCGAGACGTGCAATCAACTGGCTGCCCAAACATACGGCGCGCGCCGGTTCGACAAGCAACGCGTTCACGACAAGCTGGACGCGATGCGAAACTTTCTCGAGGGTTCAACCGGGAGCGTATTTCCCGAGCCGGTCCGCGATACGAGAGCGCCTATCTTTCTCGTCGGCTTCCCCCGCTCCGGCACCACTCTGCTAGACCAGATTCTCGACAGCCACCCCGGGCTTCAAACTCTCGAGGAGAAACCAGCGCTGGACGCCGTCGCAGCCGAGATCGACAAGCTACCGGGTGGCTATCCGCAAGCCCTTTCCGATCTCGACGGAGACGACTGCGAACGGCTGCGCGGAACTTACTTCGGCGTCGTTGCCCGATACCTGACTCTCGACGACCACGCACGCCTGGTGGATAAATACCCACTGAACATCAGCCAGGTCGCCCTCATCCGTTGGCTGTTTCCGAATGCGAAGCTCCTGTTCTCGCTTCGTCACCCGTTCGACGTGTGTCTCAGCTGTTTCATGCAGAACTTTCGACCTAATAGTGCGATGGTGAACTTTTTCGATATCGAGCAGACGGCCGCGTTTTACGCGAAAACGATGACGCTCTGGCGAACGACCGCGCGCGTGGTGCCAGTCCGCTTTCACACGGTTCGCTATGAGGGCCTTGTCGAGGACATCGAATCGGAGGCGCGGCGGATTTTCGATTTTCTCGGACTGGAGTGGGACGTGCGAGTGCTGCAGTATGCCGACCATGCCCGCGCGCGTGGCCGCATCGACACACCCAGCTACCACCAGGTCGTACAGCCAATCTACGACCACGCCAAGTACCGATGGCGACACTATGCAAAGCAGCTGACTCCAGTGAAGGGAGTGTTGGCACCCTTCATCGAGTGGTTCGGATACTGATTGCTGCGCGTATCCGGTCTGGCATTATGGATAAATTATTCACTTGATCGAATAACAAGGAACCGCTGAGAGGATTTGCACTGCAGAAGCTAGACGATAAGTACATTCGTCTCGAGTTATATATTTCGTGAATTCCCGGTTTGCAGTAGACAAAGAGGATTCAGAGACTAAAAGCTATTGAGTTTTAGCGCCCCGGAGGGACTCGAACCCCCGACCACCTGGCTCGAAGTCACACGGACTAATTCTAGCTTTCAGCTAGAACAGTCACTTGCGACGCTTGCTGCATCTGCAAAACCGACGTAACTCGATGATTTCCTGCTAAACCAATCGTTACTGTGGCACCTATTTTGCGCACGTGGCTGTCGATCTAACGATGCCCCGAATTCAGTCCAGCGTGATAGTCAACGGGACTACCGAATGAAGGCGGAGCGGTGAAAATTCGGCCCTCCCACCGCCCCTGGCCAAGGTAGAGTGAATCGTCATTCGCTCTGTAAAAGGAGAGAGACCGCGACGCGATCTCCCGCAATTCCGACTAGGTGGTGCGAAAGGGGCTTCGAGCTGTCAGACAAATCTCCCGTTGCCACGGGTCCAGCCGTGCACTCGTCTCCGGATCTCTTCGAAGCCGAAATCCTAGGGTCAACGCGGCGCCTTCGCGCGCTCCCCTATCGTGCAACGAGCCACCTTCGTGCCGACTCCATGTCCGCCTAACAGACCAGTGGAATCTCTCCTGCATGCATGCTTTCAATCACGACGAAGGCGACCCGTCGACGGCCTTCGCGGGCATGTTGGCGGAAATCAGCATGTATCAGAACGCGGTGAATGTCAGCTATTCGAGGACCTTCGACTGAGCGGAACAGTGTCCTCGGCGGCAAGTGGCCGATTGCGCACGCCGGAGACCCGGCTGCCAATCGGCATCGCGGTGAAGTATCATAGCCTTGTCGCTTCGATTGCCGATCGAGGACGCGATCGTGACCGAGACCTGGAATGACATTCTGCGGGGCCCGACCAAGGCAGGAAACGATCCCGAATTTCCGAATGCGCCCGAGGGATGGAGCCGGTCCGGCGCCGAGCACCAGGCACGCGAGGAAGGCCTCGAGCTCAGCGAAGACCACTGGCAGGCCATTAGAGGCATCCAGGAATACTTCGCCAAAAACGAGGTGCACCGTGTTCGCGAGCTGCACGACGCGCTGGATGAGATGTTCCACTCTCTGGGAGGGATAAAGTACCTGTACCTCCTGTTTCCTGCCGGCCCGGTAGCGCAGGGCTGCCGCATGGCGGGACTGCAGGCACCGACCGGCGCTATCGACAAGTCCTTCGGCAGCGTTGGTTAGCCTCGCAGCCCATCGCCGTCGAGGCGGCACACGGCAAAGCTCGATTCCGCACTTCCACTGAAACTCCACCCCTTCGTCGGCACGCGGTCGACGACGCGAGCAACGCCATCGCAAGGGCTGAGCCGGTGAACGGCGTCGGGCCGAGAAGCGGTACAGCCAACCGCTGTACGTGCTGCAGGCGCTCGGAGGGTGGAGTCCAGTTGAGATGGAGAGGTACTGCGCGCACCTCTCCATCTCAACTGGTTGAGGACGTGGACCGCATGCCTGGCGGGCTCGGGGCCGTAAATGGTAGGGAAGATGTTACGAATCAGCAGCTTGCGATCTTGCAACGACCAAGAATCCGCCGGGCGTTCCGAGTTGCTGCTGGTCGGTCGTCGAAGAAGCGCGCTCGGCATTGATTGAAATCAGTCCCAAGATCGTCATCCACGGCAGTGGGTTGCCGGATCGTCCGTTGACCGTGGTAGTGTTTCAACCAAGGCTGCGTTTACCGGCTGATCCCGACCCGTCGCACGCCGCCGGGGAGGACCGTTGACAGACGGCTGCCGGTGCGGTTGTAGACAGAATCATCAGGTTGAAAACGGGAGTTTAAGATGATCTTGAAGCTCGAGCTCATTCGCACTGCGGTCGGGTCCCGCTTCCGCTCGACCATTGGCCTAACAGTTTGCGTCGCTGCGGCGCTGTTGGTGCCACCATTGACCGCAACTGCTGCCTCCACGCTCCATATCGGGATAGATGCCGCGGGACTCGGCACGGGGGACCCGCATTTCGCCGCCTCGCGCAACGATCGGATTGTCGCCGACATGGTCTTCAATGGATTGCTACGATTTCGCCCGGGACAGGCGCCGATCATCGAGCCCGATCTGGCAGAAGCCATTCCCGAGCCCAAGATCGTCGGTGGCCGACAGGAATGGGTTTTCCACATTCGCCGAAACGTGATATGCCACGCTGGCCCGGAAACACCTCCCTACGAACTCAGCGCCGACGATGTGGTGTACTCGCTTCGCAAGTCCGCCGATCCGGAACGTTCCGCCTACGCCGGCGAGTACACGGGCATGACGGTCGAGAAGGTCGACGACTTCACCGTGCGAGTCATCGAGAAGCAGCCGCTCTCTTCTATTCTCTTCTTCCCCAAGGTTGCTGACTATGCCGGTGGTTTCATCGTCTGCGCACGAGCGGCCGAGGCCATGGGAAAGGAGGCGTTCGCGACGCACCCGGTCGGGACCGGCCCGTTCGTGTTCGAGTCATACACGCCGGAAGACAGCGTCCGCTTGACGCGCAACGGCGAGTACTTTCGGGGAGCGCCGCTTCTCGATGGTGTCGTCGTCAAATACGTACGGAACTTCGCCGCCCGCAATCAGGGATTGCTGACGGGTGAGCTCGACGTGATCTTCGGCTCGGAGAAGCCGGAATGGTTCGCTGAGATGGCTGGGAAAAAGGACTTCGTGGTCGACGTATTCGGTGTAGGACAGGTCATTACGGTCCATCTCAATTCATCCAAGAAACCCCTCGATGACATACGCGTGCGT
>Ga0210064_1001429_pt1 | contig 10104 bp, 8 predicted proteins | sample Muzzi_CordC_D2_FD_185531 | JGI IMG/M metagenome (GOLD analysis project Ga0210064, IMG submission 185531) | Wetland microbial communities from San Francisco Bay, California, USA, that impact long-term carbon sequestration - Muzzi_CordC_D2 (SPAdes) | ecosystem: Environmental > Aquatic > Marine >...
TCCGGGTGGTACAGGCCGAGGTTTCCGCGGAAGTTCTGAAGTCATTATCAGTTCCTGACAAAATTGAAACGCCTGTCGGCAAACTGGAGTTCTTCGACGGCGTACCGACAGACGCTACGGTGGATGCACTGTATAACAATCTCGACCGTATGAGGGCCGTCGAGGTGTTTCTCGACAACGTGGGGGCACTGTCGGTGTACGGCGTGATTGCGGGCAATGCGGGGATCGGAATCAGCCAACCCAACCAGCTTGCCGTGGCCGAGAAACTGCTTGATTCGCACTCCATTTACCTCACCGGCAACACGTCCACGATGTATTCCATCGGCCACCTCAATCTGCAGACCTATGGCCCAACCGTGGTGGAAGTGCCACCCGGAATGCTGGGCATGCTGGACGATGCATGGATGCGTTATGTTGGGGATTTCGGCGTCGCCGGTCCGGACAGGGGCAAGGGCGGCAAATACCTGGTGCTCCCTCCGGGTTACTCAGGGGATGTGCCGGAGGGTTACTTCGTATTAAAGGCGCCCACCTTCATCAACTGGTTCTTCATGCGCGGATCCATTGCAGATGGACTGGCGCCCGCGTTGAAAAACGTCAAGGACAATCTGAAAGTCTACCCACTCAAACAGGCAGGCAATCCACCCGCCACCGAGTTCGTGAATATTACGGGCAAAAGTTATAACACGGTTGCCGCCAGTGACTTCAGCTACTTTGAGGCGCTGAACGAAATCATCCAGAGGGAACCGATTGAAGCACTGGGCAGCGAGGCGCGGGGGCTGCTCGCGGCGATTGGTATTGTCAAAGGCAAGCCATTCAACCCGGATGAGCGAATGAAACGCCTGCTTACCGAGGCGGCCATGATAGGTGATGCCACGGCCCGCGCCACTTTGTACAGCCCACGCCAGAAAGGCTATTTTATCTATCCGGACAGCGACAGTTCCTGGGTCATGGGCTTTGCCGATAAGGACGTGTTCTTCGAAGTCGATGGTGCGCGCAACCTGGACGCCCGCACCAGTTTCTACTTCGGCTACACGGGTGTGACGCCGGCCATGGCCGTCACCCATCCCGGAGCGGGTTCCGACTATGGCATCGCCTTCAGGGATGCCGAAAAGAAGGCATTTGATGGCAGCAAAACCTACAAGCTGCATTTGCCGCCCGATGTCCCGATAAACAACTTCTGGGCCGTGACGATTTATGACACCCAGACACGCTCCATGCTGCAGACCAGCCAGTCATTCCCATCGAAGGGTAGCCAAAGCAAGGGTTTTCAGAAAAACGCCGATGGCTCTTATGACGTCTATTTCGCACCTGAAGCGCCGAAAGGCAAAGAGGGTAATTGGCTGCAGACGATCCCCGGAAAGAGCTGGTTTGCGATACTGCGCATGTACGGGCCGCTGGAGCCATGGATTAACAAGACCTGGAGACCCGGCGAAATTGAATTGGTGAACTAATTTGTCGAAAATTGGTGGGTAACGCGCCTTTATAAATGTGAAATTTTCCACTGGCCAAAAACTCAATGAATCAATCAGGATAGAACGCATGAAGATAATGAGCACTATGAAAGCAAGTGTTATAGCTTTTGCGCTTACCGGCATGCCAGGCATGACGGTTGTAAATGCTGCCGGGTCTGTTTCAGCCACCGTTGTGAATGTGGACAATTTTGATAAGGCGCAGACAGATTTTGAATTCGCCGGAATCATCAAGCAGGCGGGGGGGATCAACAAGTTGCACAGCAACCGTACGCCCACCCCGATCGACAAGCAAAACATCATTCGAATGAATCGGGACACCCTGTACAGCACGGGCGTGGTCAATATTTCCAAGGGCGCAACCGTCACCTTGCCTGATACCGGTAAACGCTACATGTCGTTGATGATTATCAACAACGACGGCTATGTGAATGAAGTTTATTACGGCGGCGGTTCCTACAGGTTGACGGTGGAGAAGTTTGATACCCCGTTCGTTGGCGTAGTCGTTCGCACGCTTGCTAATCCGGAGGATGCTCCAGACCTGGCCATCGCCCACAAACTTCAGGACCAGATCAAAATCACTGCAGGCTCTGAAGAAGCATTCGTTTTACCGGACTACGACAAAGCCAGCTATGAAGCGACACTGGCAGCAATTCTTGATCTGGCCAAGGGGTTGAAACGGTATACCCAAACTTTTGGCTCCAGGGCCGAGGTTAACCCGATTCACTTCATGATAGGCACGGCATCTGCGTGGGGTGGTCTGCCGGACAATGCTGCTCAGTACATAAACGTACAGCCTGATTTGCCGGTGGGTGAATACGAGCTCACGGTTAGGGATGTTCCGGTTAAAGGTTTCTGGTCCATCAGCCTCTACAACGCAAAGGGTTACTTTCAGCAAAACGATCTAAACGCTTACAGCCTCAATAACCTGACCGCAAAACCCAACAGTGATGGCTCCTACACTATCCGGTTTGGAGGTTGTACGGCGACCACGGAGAACTGCCTGCCCATCATGGAAGGCTGGAACTACGCCGTTCGCATGTATGAACCAAGCCAGGCGATTATCGATGGCAGCTGGAAATTTCCGGGGCCGCCGAAACCCAGGAGCTGAAGAACCGCGCCAGCGAATGAAGTGCACTGATTGCGATGGCAAATATTACCCCTATAGAAGACTTGCCCACAGATTGTAGCCATAACAAAAGGATTGAAATATGAAAACCCGCCTGATTACTCTGGCACTCACCAGCGCACTGTGCATGACCAGTGCCTGGGCAGAAACCGGCAGCGCCAGGGAAGCCGCGAAAACGAAGGCGGCGTCGATACCGGACACTGTCCAGACGGCTGCCGGTGAGCTGAAATTCTTCGACGGTGTGCCAATAGGCAATACCAACGATTTGGTTTATGACTACCTGGACCGCTCACGTGCGCTCGGGGTGTATCTGGACAACGTCGGCGCCGTTTCGATTTACGCCGTTCTCAAGGGGATGGCTGAACAGGGCGCTGATGCACCCAATAAGGTAGCCATCTGGGAACAGTTGATGGATTCGCGGACACCGGTCATTACCTCCAACACGTCCACGATGTATGCCTATGCCCCAACGGACCTGGCAAACGATGGCCCGACCGTCATCGAAATACCACCCGGTATGCTGGGCTTTCTCGACGATGCCTGGCAGCGTTTTGTCGGCGACATGGGCGTCACCGGGCCGGACAAGGGCAAAGGCGGCAAATACCTTGTCATTCCTCCCGGCTATGAGGGTGAGATACCGGAAGGGTATTTCCTGCTCAAGCCCGGCACCAACAAGAATTTCCTCTTCTTGCGTGGGTCTATCAAGGATGGTCTCCAGGCTGCAGTCGATAACTTCAAATCCGGGCTGAAAATCTATCCATTGAAGGATGCTGCTAATCCAGCGCCCACGGAACTCATCAACATGTCCGGCAGATCGTTCAGCACCATTTTCCCCAGTACGTTGGAGTACTTCGAGATTTTGAACACAATCGTGCAGGAAGAGCCAATTGATGCAGTCGGTCCGGAGGTTCGCGGTTACATGGCAGCTATAGGTATCGTAAAAGGCCAGCCATTCAATCCCGATGACCGGATGAAGAAAATTCTGACCGAGGCGGCGACCCTGGGTAATGCGGCCGGTCGTTCCATCACCTATGATCCACGCATTTCCGGGGTGTACATCTATCCCGATACCAGGAGCAACTGGGTTACGGCCTACGCGAACAGGAATACTTCCTTCGAAGCGGATGGCACAATGGGGCTTGATGCGAGAGTGCTGTTCTACTACAACGCCGGTGGTGTGACGCCTGCAATGGCGACGACTCATGTGGGAGTAGGTTCCGATTACGCATTGGCTTTTCTGGACAGCAATGACAAGCCTTTCGATGGCTCAAAGACTTACAAGCTGCATTTGCCGCCCAACGTCCCTGTGAACAACTTCTGGGCGGTCACGCTCTACGACACCCAGACCCGCACGCAATTGCAAACCAGCCAGTTATTCCCAACGGTTGGCAGCCAGACCAAGGGGATGCAGAAGAACGCCGATGGTTCTTACGACGTCTATTTCGCGCCGGAAGCACCTAAAGGCAAAGAGGGCAACTGGCTACAGACCAACCGGGATAAGAGCTGGTTCGTCATTCTGCGCATGTACGGTCCGCTGGAGCCGTGGATCAACAAGACCTGGCGGCCGGGCGAGATTGAGGTGCAGCCTTGATTGCCTAAGCAACCTGATTGTTTAATAGACGGTCCTTCGGGGCCGTTTTCGTTTGGATCTCTATGTGGTGTTTTGCTGGCAACCAAGAAGTTCACATAAATCTTGTGAACGGCAAGTCCTGGTCCAATAGCCTCCTAACAGGAATCCCGCGATAGCGGGATTTTCTGTTCTTGGGGATGTCTGTTTTTGCATGGCGGGTTCAACCGATGAACGCAACACTTTATCTTTTTACAATAAGATGGAGTGTGAGCGATGGTTTACCGGACACGGATCAAGTACACAGCAGCACAGAAGGCGGACATCCGGATCGTTGGCAGCGTGGTGAGTCGTTAAATTCAACAGGCCGATTATTTGACAGGCCTTCCTCTTCAATTTTCAATATGTCGGCGCCGACTCAGTTGCAAGCGTCGCGGATGACTGAATTAGGAGGAACCGCCGAGCTCGGCGACGTCGATGTGCTGGCTTGGAAGCCCGGCGGGGAAATCAAGATTATTGAATGCAAGCGCTTGCAACTAGCACGTACTGTTGCTGAGGTCGCCGAGATCTGTCGTCGTTTCCGGGGTGAAGCGAAGGACGAGTTAGATAAGCATGTCCAGCGTGTCAAATGGATATTGGCAAATCTCGCAGGCCTGCAAAGAATTGTGGGATTTGTGCCGGATCAGGCAAATATCGACGATAGGCTAGTAACGAATACGCACGTACCGATGATGTACTTGTCATCGTTGCCGATTCGGGCCGATAAGATAGGGCCTTTAAGGTAGTAGCGATATATCCCGACGGCAACAAACAATTGATATCGCAAAGGCTTATATGGATATGGCGGACTCAGCAGGAAACCGATGGAAGTGTGGACGGCATATCATCCCATGTCCTGCCGCGTAATAATCGCCCATTATGTTTTTTGGCGCGTTTTTTACCATCAGCACCCCAGCCGCCCCATTGTTTGAAGAAAAAAGCAACGTCCTGTTCTTCACACTGGCGCTGAATATTGATAACCCATTCCTGTTTCATAGGTCGGGCCTTGGGGCCTGATTCGCCACCAACAATGACCCAATGAATGCCGCGTAGGTTTATCTTCCCAATATTTTCGAGCAATGGTTCTACGGACAAAAACCGAATCTGTGCTGGGATTTCACGAAGTGCATCGATTCGCTGTAGCCCATATTTCCTGTTCTCAACTGATACTCCGAGCCAGGCATTTTGCGGCGCGTCGTAGTTACTGAAGAATTCCGGCAGCCGCTGTGCACGTTTTGTCAGTATTTGATAGGTGTGCTGAGGGGTCTGTCTGATGACATCGAAAACCTGCTGAATATAGGTATCAGGGACCGCCTCGTGGAACAGGTCACTCATGGAATTGACGAAATATACGGTTGGCTTCTTACGCCTAAGTGGTTCTGCCAGGCGTTCCGGAAGCAAGGTCAGATTAAAACCGTTCTCGTAACCGCAGACACCCATGGCCGTGAGTCGTCTCGCCATGGTCTCGGCATAGCAGTGTTTGCATCCCGGAGATATCTTTGTGCATCCCGTTACCGGGTTCCAGGTCTGTTCGGTCCATTCAATAGCGGATTGTGTAGTCATTGTTCCGTCCTCTGTAGACGTTCGTTCTTGTCGAAATGCACCGGCTTCCTGGGGCGCTTTATGGGTGCATCAAGATTTACTGCTTTGCCTTCCTCAATAAGTTCATTAAATGCCTGTTGCAGATTTGTCTCGAACCAGTTGGTCTCTTCCAGCATATTTGCAAGGGCTTCGTAATCAAACGGTTTGGGTGTATGGGAAAGCTTGTCCAGCCAGTACTGTTTAACAACTTCGATATCCACAGTGTCCGAAGTGCCAGAATCAACTTCATCAGTAAACAGCTCCTCCTGTCCTGTCGACTCGATCCGTCGCTGTTGTTTCGTTCTGGCTCGCACACGTTTCTGTACAATGTCCATTTTTTCCGATGCATCCATGAACTTGACGATTCCAAGCGGATGACGTGTGAGATAGACAAGATGATATTTTGTCCGTTCTTTGATGGGGTCCAGTATGCTTACGTGAGCTGTTCTTAGCCTTTTCGTATCATCTGTTGAGATAGAACTTAGGGCGTTACGATATTGCTGGATCAGGTATTCCTCTTTCTTTTTTGGTGACATATCTGATGTATCAGGCAGCTCTCCAAATATCGCCTGCATGTCGTTCTGAAATAGTTTCTGAGTGTGGGCACGGACCAGGAAGCCATACATAAAGTTGATCAGGTATTCTGATCTCTGGCGCTGCAATAAAGGCGTCAGTGTCGGTATATCAATGTCATTCTTCCAGCCTTTAGGGTCAATAAAGAAAAATCCGAAATCTTTCGTGCCACACCAACGTAAAATATCACCGCGCAAGTCATGGAACTCACCATTCATTGAAGTCGTCGTGATGCCATCGAGGTGGGTGCCCTTCAAATATGTATCTAGCTTCTTATAGGCACGTTTCTCTTTCTCGATAAACAAGGCGCGGAACTCGACGGATTTACCAATTTCCCGGAGGCTATCGCGACAGCTGCGCATGACGCGCAGGGAAATCGCAATTGATGTGCCGGACAGGTTCTCATCTGATTCCATCCAAGGACCTGAAAAACAGTCGATGTAACATATTTGCTGTTCATGTTGGCCAATTATCATAAACAGCTTTTCAAGATATCATTCGAGCAGATAATGTTTGACGCCACTGTTTTCCCGACCTTTATAGTGATCTGATTCTTCCATGTTGACTACCGGTTTCCCGTGGGCCCATATTTGCGTTTATCGTACGAGCGCATTTGCCCCACGACCACGCCCTGTATTTGTACCCGATCTGCCGAGTAGTTCATTGGCTGCATTGTTTGATTGGCGGGAAGTAGTGTAACCGTCCCGTCCTTGTTTTGCTGAAGGTGCTTCAGTGTTGCTTCGTCTTTGTCGATCAGGGCGACAACAATGTCACCATTTCTGGCGCAGTCACGCTGCTCAACAACGACCATGTCGCCCTCAAGAATGCCGGCATCGATCATTGAGTCACCCTGTACCTTGAGTACAAAGCGGTTGGGACCCAGGAAGAAATCGCTCAGATTAAACGTATTATGATCCGGGATGGCTTCGATGGGCTGCCCCGCAGCAATCTTGCCGACCAGAGGCAGTATTGATTCTGCTGCCAGGCTTTCCGGGTATCCAGCCATGCGGATGCCGCGGTGTCGGCCGGGGAGTAATTCAATTAGACCTTCTTCGGCGATTGCTTTGAGGTAGCGATGCACCACCCCTTTGGAAAGGATGCCGATGCCGTCAGCAATTTCAGTCAGCTTGGGCGCACACCCGCGTCGCAGGTGGTAATCATGAATAAACTGGTAAGTGGCCTGTTGGCGTTCAGTCAGCACTAAAGTTCCCTGAAAGTTCTCATTGAGGTAATATAGAGAACAAATAGAGAACTTTCAATCGGTCCGTACTACAAATTTGATCGTTACACACGCTTTGCGAAATGAAATAACCCGTATGGTGCAAATATTCGAACGAACTGTATGTTTTTGTTATCAAACAATATTACGGATACCCTGTTCGGCAATGACAAACGTCATACAACCTTCCCATCTCCTGGTAATCGCCCTGGCCGGCTGGCTAATCCGCCTTGCTCATCACCTAACAATCTTCAACGCAGGCGCAGTAGGCGTATCCAACAAAACAATCGTCTGCTTGAACCGTTCATTCTTCACGAAAGCAGCATAAGCCCTTTCAGTAGTTTTTACGGAGGCATGGCCCAACAAGTGCTGAACATCAGTAATTGCAGCACCTCTGCTCAGTAAACGCGTGGCAAACGTTTTTCTCATATTGTGTGAAGATACGTCAGTGAGGCCAGCTCTCCTAAATGCGGCTTCCAACGCACGATTATTCTGAATCGTTTTATGCCCTCCATGCCTGCCGGGGAATACATACTCACCGCCAACTGCCTTCTGACGATTCAGGAGGGTAGTGCGAAGACGATTGGTCATGGGGATAAAATCATCATTAGAGACTTTTGTTCTGTACAGATAGATCACGCCATTATCGAAATCGACATCTGACCATTGCAGGGTGCTCGCTTCATTAATCCTGAAGTCACCATCGACCATTAGAATAAAGATATCTCTTGCAGCCTGACGGGATTTCTTGTGGAGGGCGTCTTTGACTGATGAAGGGTCAAGTACTTTGAGGATTCTCTGCTCTTCATTATCTGTCAGATAACGGATTGGCTTATCCTTTATGTTCCATTCACACCATACATATACCGGGGTGTAATATCCAAGGCGCTTTGCATTCCGGCAGATCTTATTGAACTGCCTGGACCACAGACGAATTGTGATGTCTTTTATCCCGCGCTGGCGTTCATATTCAACCCAGCGGGATAAGTCTCGATTGGTAATCTCATCAAGAATCATATCGCTGAAATAGTCTTTGAATCGATTAGCCGCTGTTACTAACGTGCCGTAGGCTCCGGAATCCTTGCTGGTACTGAGCTGCAAATCACGCGCCTCATATAGTTTGAGGTGTTCTCGATGGCCGAGAACCTTTGTATCAACCAATTGCTGGCGCATCTGTCGTTCCAGTTCCAGTGCATCTCTCTTGCGAGTGGATTTCGAGCTGCGGGTATAGGTTTTCTTGTTGTAGTTGAACTGGACGACCCAGTATTTTCCTCTTTTGTATACGCTCATCTGTTATCTCCTGGTAGAAAGTTTTCTTATTTTTCTAAGGAAACTATCCTGCCAAACAGCCGAGAAGACAACGGGAGAATCAGGGTGATTTGTAATATAAAACAATTAGATATACGGATGATGGTGACAGGTGAGCGGGGTGAAAATCCGACAATTTCATGAGGCAGCGCCGAGGGATTATCCGTTGTAACCAGCGCAAATATTCTCCTACTTACCTGCCTTTCATGGTAGCCAGATAGGTCCCCGGAGATTTGCAGCTAACTCCCTAGTTTCTGCAGGGAATGGTATTTGTTCGGGTCCCCCAAGTTGTCTATCCGTAGATACGGGTGCATGGATATACCTGTGGTTTCTGTGCTCCGGATAAAAGCCCCGATCCCTCTGGTCATGCGTCAGCCGGATCAGCCAGTCGGCTATCCCCGCGTTCTCATCGGACAACTTCGGCTGGTAGCGGTAGCAGGTCTCGCTGATCGAGAAAGCCGCACAGGCCAGGCGGATGCTCAGCCCCCGATCGGCGGCCGCCTGCTGCGCCATCTCGCGGCGGTGAGATGGCTTTACCACTTTTTTGCCAGTGCCTGCTGGACTACCTCCGCCTTGAGGCGCTCTTCTGCGTACATCTTCTTCAGTCGCCGGTTCTCGTCCTCCAGCTCCTTCATGCGCTTCATCAGTGAGGCATCCATGCCGCCGTACCTGGCGCGCCAATTGCAGAACGTCGCGCTACTCATGCCGTGTTCCCGGCACAGAGCCGGCTCCGGTGCGCCGGCCTCGGCCTGCTTCAGAATCGCCAGGATCTGGCTGTCGCTGTAACGTGATGTTTTCATGCAGAATCTTTTCTTGCCCTGGTATCAGAAAATTCTACTTTTTATGTCAGCTGGTTTTGGGGATGATTACCCATTCTTCTCTTACGCCAATTATTCTTCGGAGAGATTAAAAAATAGTGGTAAGCCCTCGGGATGTAGAATTATTGATTGGGGTGTTATTTATTTCTATTAGGTGACGGCTAACCGAATAAAGGATAATCTTACGGCTAAAGCAACTGAGGATAACCAAAATGTTCATGAGCAATCCCTTTTCCGAGCTTTCGGAGCTAATATCACCCGCAGTAATGCAGGGGTATATCATCTTAATGTTCCTGCTGGTCGTAGGAGGGACAGTACTAGATATGATTCATAAGAAAAGCGCAGAGTACTTTTTCGAAAATGCGAAAAAAGCGAAGAAGAGCGCAAAACGTACAGTTGGT
>Ga0210064_1001430_pt1 | contig 10081 bp, 5 predicted proteins | sample Muzzi_CordC_D2_FD_185531 | JGI IMG/M metagenome (GOLD analysis project Ga0210064, IMG submission 185531) | Wetland microbial communities from San Francisco Bay, California, USA, that impact long-term carbon sequestration - Muzzi_CordC_D2 (SPAdes) | ecosystem: Environmental > Aquatic > Marine >...
TAAATGATTCTCATAATTTCTACTCGATCCGGATGAATTATGCTTTTTGCTATTTCAGACCCGAGAATAAATTTCCCAGCCGTGTATTTGGGGGGGTTTTCAAAAATATAAAAGATCCAAAAGTTTGCTCGCTCGATACGTTTGCGTATTTTCATTGCCGGAAAACCTCAAATGATGAATCGGGGTTGGATAAGCCGTGGGATTTGACGGAAGCCCAGTCCGAAGATCTTGTTGAGTTGCGTAATTTTTACGAGTTTTCATCCGGCGGAATTATGCTGGATGCCATGGAGTTGAACGAAGGTGACACAATTGATGAACTTTCAACGAAATATCAAGAACTTGGACTAAGGAGAGAAAGGCATGTTTTTTCATTAAAAAGAATCGGTAAACTCAAGGCGATTGCCATCATCAATATTTCAGATGTTGGCTTGAACCTTGCCGATCTGACCAGTAATATCAAAATTATTGTGGTTGATTCAAGCGAATTAACAAAAGATATCCTTTATTTGGCGCTTTCCCAGCTCTCTAAAAAATTTGAACAGGATGAGATACCGGTCCTTGTTTATCCGGTAAGCTATGTCGAAAAAAATTCCATACCCTATGAAAAATTATATAATCTTTGGACGCTGAATATGCAGTATACGGATCATTATTTTAAGTATCTTGATGAGTTAATTAAAGGGAATCATTCTTAAGAACTCGCATATGGATAGATACTGTCAATTCAAAGCTTTACGCCCCTTGCAGGAAATTAAAGGGGTATAAGTAAACCTTCTGGGATCGGAAAAAAATTGCATGAATTTCTCATAAAACTCTTCATATCCCCTTTTATATTCTTTAAATTGGTATCCCGATTTTTTTACAGCAACGTCAATCTTTTTTTTCCAGTTGAAAGTGTCTATTTCCTTGGCTTCTCCAAAAATTAGATGATGGGGTGCCATGCTCACATCGATATTCTGGTAGCCGAGGTCATACAGAAAAGAATAGAGTTTGATTCCCACATAAGGGTCAAAATTAGCATTCTTTTCAACGGCTTTCATTATTCCGTAAAACGTTCTTTGAAGCTTTTGAGAGAGTCCGAAGTGGTTCAGGCAGTTATAGTCGAGATCAATAAGGCACATGATGCCTCCGGGCTTTAAGATGCTGGATATGTTCTTGACGATATTAAAGCTTTCAGATCGATAATATTCGAGGACAAATCGGACCCAAATAAAATCGAACATCCCCAGATCATCCAAAGGATCACGGATATCTCTGATAATATATTTTATACCCTTTTTATTGTAGTGTTTTTTTGCATATTTAATTCTATCTTCAGCAATATCAACCCCGACCGCTTCACCACTTGGTTGAACCAGCTTGTGCAAATAAAGGGTTGTTTTCCCTGAACCAAAACCCAAATCGGCAACGCGCATGCCTGGTTTTATTCCGGCCCAAATGGCCTGATTTTCAACGGTCTTTCCGTCTGTTTTTAAGTCAAGACGAAGCGTTTCTTCGTCGTTTTCCATTAGATATACGGAATGATGCATACCTGAAGCTCCTCGTGCAACTGTAGGGGTTAAATTAGAAAGGGGTGCTTATCATGGAATCATTAAATGTTCAATAACATAATATATAGAATAGGAAGAGTTTAGCTGAATATCTCAACAAGATATCCTCATTTTTTTTGGTATGATTTTAACTTATTGAAACACCGACTTTTATTGTAGATATAAGAGTAAAATATCGAAATTATTTGCTTGTCCATTTCAGTCTTTATAACTTACCCAATTTTCTTTAACAAATATGATTTTTTAATATAGGATTTTGTTCCCAATCTTTGAGCTTCTTTTATTTAGACTTGTTAGTATACGATTCACAATATAATAAACATTGTTTTGTCTCCTTGGGAAAAAGAAATGTTGATGAAACGGACAATCTAATGTATTGGTTACAACAAGTGGTAATACGGCATGTCAACTTAGGTCAAGGGGTTTTAACAGGTTTAGGTCCCGAGTAAATGGCTGTGATTTTTAGTGCAGCCGAAAAGCTAATTTGCGCCAATGACATGAATCTGACCAACAGCCCAAAGATTATAAGCAGTGTTTAGTAGAATTATATCATGCTAACATATTAATTTAGATATAAAATTGGGCGAGGCTATGATTAGAGATGCCCTAACATACATGTTTTGTCTCAACGTAAAACATGATCCTGCTATCCAGTTTGACATGGTCACAATTAACGAATCTTTCAAAATAATTGACGAGTAAATCAATATGAGTCTAGATGCGATTATAATATCAGATTACGGTGCAGATACTTTCTCGGGTGTAAGTTCACTTAGACTGGAAATAGAAGGGAGATTTGCATTAATACAGGTTGTCTCAAACTTGATAAAAAATCAAGGCCGCCTTGACTTAGTGATTGAGGGAGATAATAAAAGGAGTTGGTCATCTGCACCAAAACTCAACGGAATTTACCTTCATAACTACCTGACAATAAATGAATTTGATGTTGAGATAGTTAATAGCTATTTTGAAGAGAGAGATAAATTCAATCGGTTACTTAAACAGTCACCTCGGGCAGTAATTATTTCTACTACTTTTATTCATTCCAAGCAGCTTCTTCGTAAACTTGTTGATGATATTCGTGCTTTAGCGCCGGATATTTATATTATCGCTGGTGGAACCTTCATATATTTATCTTATCTCATGTTTCAGAGATCTCATGAACAAAACTTTGATACAGAGTCAGCCAAAGATGATTATCTTTTTCTCGATAACAACAATGAACCATCGGTTGATCTTTATATTATTAATCTTAACGGTGAAGAGACACTGTGTGAGTCTTTAACAAGGATTAAACAGAACCGTTCGATAGATGATCTCCCCAATTCAGCTCATTTTGAAGGAGGAAATTATATTATCAACAATCAGATAGACGACCTTCCGAAGACCGGGGACATTGTTATTGATTGGGACTTACTTCCGGAGACCATTTTTAAATCCGGTGTAGCCCCAATGCAAGCAAGCAATGGTTGTCCTTATAAATGCACTTTTTGCAATTTTACGAAAGACCGCCAAATCATTTTTATTAAGCCCATAGATCAAATTGTTGAGGAGTTAAAAATTTTATCGAATCATGGTGTTCGATATGTCAGGTTTGTAGATGACAATTTCCGGCTTGGAAGGCACGATCTCAACCGATTTTGCAAAAAGTTGATTGACGCAAATCTTCATATACGTTGGATGAGTTTCATCCGGGCGAGTACATTGAAAAAGGTTAATATAGAATTGCTTCGACGGTCCGGCTGTATAGAGGTTCAAATGGGCTTGGAATCTGCAGATCCGCAAATATTGCGGAACATGAATAAAAAAGCTACTCCCGAGTTGTACGCTGAAGTTGTAGGAAAAATACTTGCTGCCGGCATCAATTGCTCATGCTGTTTTATTTTTGGATTTCCAGGTGAAACAGAAGAATCTTCTTTTCGCACGAGAGAATTCATAAAAAGTATAGAACACCCCCAGTGCGACGGAATTTTGACATGGTCCATATTTCCTTTTATATTAGTTCCACTGGCCCCAATATACGAAAATGAAAGCAGGAAAAAATATGGATTAACGGGATATATGCAAAATTGGAAACATAATACTATGGACTCCAACAAAGCGGGGGAAGAGGTAAAAAAGGCATTTCTCGAACTTGATAATTCCGGCCCTATTTATAACGGTGATAATTTGGATATGCTCTTTGATCTGGTTCCATCAAAACGTAAAAGGTTTGTAACGATTCGGCACAGATTATCAAAGTTAGCAATGAAGCATCCACTTAAGAAACAAGATATTATCCAAGCTTTTTATGAAGTATTTACTGAAAAGAAAAATATATGACACAGATTGTTAAATGTGTATAAATAAATTTGCCTGAATTAACACTCAAGTCTTTAGAATTCTGTACACTTCTTTATCACTAGTGTATTTTATAGCAATAATAGAAACTTCGGAGAATACAGATGAATAAATTGGGTCTTATTTAAACATTCAGAACGGAAACGGGATTAACGAAAAAAGGGGCTGCGGCGGTTGTAAACTGTTCTTTAATGAAATATCAAACGCCATGGCAAAGGGAGATAGGTGGGGAATAAGAAGTCCGTTTTCATTTTATTTCAAGAATTACAAAGCAGACACCGGTATATATATAAATACCGTCAATTCAGAGCCTTTCGTCCCTTGCAGGAGATTACGGGGGTATAAGTAAACCTCCTTGGATCGGCAAAAAATTGTTTAAATTCTTCAATAAACTCTTCAGATCCTCCTTTGTATTCTTTGAACTCATACCCTAACTTTTTTACGGCAACCTCTATTTTCTTGTTCCAGTTAAAAGCATCGGTTTCTTTCAATTCTCCAAAAATCAGATGATGGGGCGCCAAGTTCACATCGATATCCTGAAAGCCGAGGTCATAAAGAAAGGAATAAAGCTTGATTCCAACAAAAGGATCAAAATCAGCATTCTTTTCCATTGCTCTCGTCAATCCGTAAAGTGTTTTTGTAAGCCTTTTAGAGAGTCCGAAGTGGTTCAGGCAGTTATAGTCCAGGTCTATGAGGCAGAGAATTCCTCCGGGCTTAAGAATATGGGATATGTTTTTTACGATATCAAAACTCTTAGATCGATAATATTCGAGAACAAAACGGACCCAAATAAAATCAAACATGCCTAAGTCATCTAAAGGTTCGCAAATATTCCGACATAAGTATTCTATCCCGTTTTCATTATAGTGCTTTTTGGCATATTTAATTCTGCCTTCGGTTATATCGACCCCTATTACTTTACCATTTGGTTGAACCAGGTTATACAGGTAAAGGGTAGTTTTGCCGGAACCAAAACCTAGATCGGCTACGCGCATACCTGGTTTTATACCGGCCCACAGGGCCTGATTTTCAACTGTCTTGCCGTCTGTTTTCATGTCAAGCCGAAGCGTTTCTTCGTCGCTTTCCATTAAATATCCACGATGATTCGTATTTGAATTTCTCATAATTTTTTCATAGATCAGAACTTGTGAACCATGTAAAGAATGTGGTCAAAGGCCTTTTTTTGCTATGTATAAATATGTTACTTGTCCAACTCATCCCGCACAACCTTTCCAATTTTATCCAACAGGTAAGGCTTTCTTACATATGAGGTTGCGCCCAATCTTTGAGCTTCTTTAACACGATCTGTCTCAGAATAACCACTGGCGATGATGGCTTTTTGATTCGGATGCATTTCGAGAATTATCTTGTACGCATCAAGTCCGTCGATTCCAGGCTCCATGATCATATCCAACACCAGAAGATCTGTTGAATGATTCTTCATGTAGTCAACAGCCTCTTCGCCACTTGAAACAGAAACAACGGAATATCCCAACTTCGTTAACATTTCAGAGGCAATTTTCCTTTGATCTTCCATATCGTCCACTACTAAGATTGATTCTCCTTTTGCCATAATATCTTCTATGGATAATAGCGGGGCATCACGGGTGAGTTCTTGCCTGACAACCGGAAAGTAGAGCGTAAATTCGGTTCCTTTACCAGGAGCACTTTTTACGTCGATATATCCTTTGTGGTCTTTTAAAGTGCCCCATACAACCGCCATTCCCAATCCTGTTCCGCTTTTTCCCATAACTTTTTTGGTATAAAAAGGTTCGAATATTCTTTCTAAATCTTGTGAAGAAATACCGATACCGGTGTCACGTATGCTTAGGGTGACATAATCGCCTTCTTTTATCTTGTCATATCCGTTCAATGATTTGTCAATACACCTGTTTTTTGTTGAAAGGACAATTTCTCCTAAATCAGAGATCGCCTCAGCAGCATTTGTAACTAAATTCATGATCGTTTTGGATAGATGAATTGGAGAGCCTAAAATATTCAACAGATCTGTTTCAAAATCTGTGTTAATATGAACATTCGGATGGTAGATTTTCAAGTTTTCAAATTCAGGACTTTTCAAGTAATCAGAAATAATTGAATTCAGATTGACTACTTTCGTTGTGACAACCCCCCTTCTTGCCAGGGTCAACAAATCCTGAACAATCGCAGCAGCTCTCTCTCCCGCTTTCTGGATGGTTAAGATCGGTTTTCTTAACGGGCTCTCTTGGGGAATATCCATTAATAAAAGTTCAGGGTAACTGACAATGCCTGACAGGATATTATTAAGGTCATGTGCCACTCCACCGGCAAGAGTTCCGATGGCTTCCATTTTTTGTGCTCTTTGGAGACGAGACTCCAAATCCCTTTTTTCTTGTTCTGCATGTTTTAGTTCAGTGATATCGGTACCGATGCATAGAATCTCCATAATATTTCCATCACTATTCAATATAGGCTTGTAAGTCCATGCAATCCAGACTTTTTTACCATTTCTGAGCATATTTTGATTTTCATTAACTATTGGTTTTTCAGGAGAATGTTTTAAAAGATTCAACAATTCTCCAAGATAAGTTTTTGTTGATTTTGTACTCGGTAAAATCGTACCTTCTAAACTTTTTCCAAGTATCTCATCTTCAGTATAACCAAAAAATTTCTGGGCAAATTCATTAAAAAAAGTAATGTTTCCATCTATATCTCTTCGCATAATAATACTATTGGCATTTTCGACAAGTTCGCGATACTTTTTTTCGCTTTCCTGGATTCTTTGGAATGACATGGCATTGATGGTGCCGACAGCTGTTTGTGAGGCAACACCCAATAATAAATTCATGTCACTGGTTGTAAGGGTTCTTTTTGACTTGAGATTGTCCACGGCAAGTATGCCCAGAGATTCATTTTCATAAACAATGGGCACACATATCAGAGACTGCCCCCCCATCTCTTTAGCGAATTTTAGACTTCTTTTAGAAAGTTTTTTTTCAATTTCAGAAATGTCATTCACCAGAAAAGGTTTTTGATTTTTAAAAGCCACCACAAAAACGCCTTTAGATTCAGGGTTGTCAAGGTGAAATCTTGTTTTTTGTAGAAATTTTTCTTTTTCCTGGGTGTATCCGTATCCAGCGGTATAATAAAGGCGATTTTTATCGCTATTGGCAAGCAAGATCATTCCGCGGTCAAAATCCATGTGCATTTCCATAATATTAACTACAGTTTTGATGAGTTTATCAATTTCCAAAATCGAAGAAGTGGCTTTACCAATTTCTTGAAAAAGTATTGCATTATTGTGGCGAATATTAATCTCAGATATAAGATCCTTAGCTGCATCACCCTGAGTTTCAACGGTTTTGGTCAACTCTTTTTTCTCAAGATACTCGGAGATAAATGCAAAACTCAGAGTAATGAGTGAACAGAGAATCACCAGAATTCCCCAGATCGTTGAGGGCAGATCAAAGAAAAGACTTATGGAGATTGCAAGACTGATCAGTAGAGAATAATTTCGGATCTTTTTCCATATAATAGACGCCGTTTTTTCCCATGTTATAATGTAACGGCAATTATTATCACCTTCGTGAAAGCAAGAAGGATGTTCAATATTGGCTAGTTTGTCTGTAAATAATTTTGCTAAGGATTCAAAGACACCGATACGATTTACACATTGGTAAGGCTTTTCATTTACGCCCGGATTGGGAGTGGCAACAATTTCAACCTTGTTTGGGCCAATTTTTTTCGTTTTGATATCAGCAGCTCGGCTCATGATGGGGGCGACTTTTCCCATCAAGAGATAAACAGAGGTCAGACTCATTAACCCCAGTGTATATTGTTTTACAGGCCCCATTCCTTTATGTGAGGTTGTGAAACGCCCTGCATCTCTGGCTATATTTGGATTGCCTGACTTTTTAACCAATATATTCTGAAAACGATCCGTTTGATCTTGGCTAAACCAATGAGCCTGGTCTTCTATCTCATATCTGGTCATACCCGCATATTCTAAGATAGGATCAATATCCAGATCAGGATAACTGTTCTTGATATATTCTAGATATGTTTTCGTGATTCTGCTGTTATAAAGAGGTGTTGTGTCGGACATTTGTCCGATTTCTTTTTGGCGTTGATTCTTAGGCATTAACCGTCTATCCAATTTCTAGAAATCGTGGCCCCGTTGGTTGAATTTGGAGGTTTGAAACAAAGGTTTTTATTTTTTCAAACGAAGATTACAAAAGAGCTGGGTTTATGTCAAGCGAAGACTGGCTGAGCCAGGGCAGTGAGTAGATCGAAAAGACATGATTTGACGTTTAAAAATCCCTTTGTTTTTAAAAGCGTTCGATCAGTTTGTCAATGAGATATGTACTCTCCCGCATTGCCTGCTCACTAAACGGTCCGAACCATTTCGCGATTTTATCAAATTCAGCAAGAAACGCCTCTTTGTCACCCTTTTCAATCATATCGAGATTATTTGTCAAAGAATCAAGGTATTCTCTTAAAAGGGTACACCGTTCAGGCGATGCGAATATAATTTCTGAATAAAGGGATGGATCCTGAGCAAAGAGACGACCCACCATTCCGAGTTCAAGGCGATATATGGGGCTGGAAAACTCCAGCGTTCGTGGCAAATCAATCTGTTTGCGACGGAGAAATTGACCAAAAGCAAAAGTGGCAAAATGTCGCACCGTTTGGACAATGGACATGATATTATCATGTTCATTGGCGTCGACTTGTAGTATAATACTTCCCCAGGCGCTGAACTGATCGATCAGCCATTGACAGCCGACAGGGTCCCTGCCAGGAGTAATCACGACAATCTGTTTGTCCATGGTTGAGGTAGTAGGGCCAAAGAGTGGATGTAACCCGATTACCGGTCCTTGATGCGCCTTAAGCATGGCATTTAAAGGAATTTCTTTTATGCTGGTGATATCTGCTAAAACACAATCTGCGGGCAGATGAGGGCCGATTTTTTTGGCCACTGAGGCGGTTAACTCAATGGGGACGCTGATAATTGCCAGTTCGATACCTCGGCAGAGTCGATCTGCATCCGGCCAATCCTTTTGGTCCAGGATACGTACACGGTACCCGGCATGCGCAAACCATTGATGAAAATATTGTCCCATACTCCCCAAACCTCCGATGAGAAGGATGGATGCGCCGGCCCGGATTCCTTTCTGAGCCATCTGGGCGGTTTGTTCTGCCCTTGACTGGCGAAGGATACGGCGGTAAATTTCTTCAACGTAATCCGGGTCAAGACCGGCCTTAGATCCCTGGTTGCGACGGTGAGAGATCAGGTTCTCTTCCCTTGCAGGGTGATAAACCGGAAGATTGTGTGCTTTTTTGAGCTGAACAACGCGTTCGACTTCAGCCTGGCGTTTGGAAAGCAGAGAAACGATTTGTTGATCGATGGCATCGAGTTGCAGTCTCAGATGTTCGAGTTCCTGATCAACGTTGTGTTTTACCGATTTTTCATTCATTGATGATCGAGGTTGTTTTGGATTTTGGTTTTTCATGATTTTTGTGATAATATTTTATTGTGGATGATGGCCCTGATAAAATCTATCAGTTATCAAAGTTTGTGGTTTATAACATTATTATAAGGCCCTTGGCAAGGATAAGTAAAGGATTCAGGTTATGCTTGCCTTTGCCGTAAAATAAGGGTAAACATCAAGGGATAAAAAATACTCGAGTATTAAAAAACTGTATATGAAACCAATTAAAATATTTCTGCTTATGACGATAGCCCTTTTTTTAGGGGCATGCGCGATAAAACCAATTCCCGAAAAGGTTGGTCCTGGACATGAACTTTTTTCACAGGCTGAAAAAATGTTGCAGGCAAAATCTTACGAAAAAGCCTTGGTTCAATTTAGGGAATACCACGAACAATATCCTGATGCCCCTCTGGCCGATGCCGCTTTAATGAAAATGGGATCAATTCATACGATTCTCGGAGATTTTGAACAAGCACGAAGCATCTATCAACGTTTAATCGACGAATATCCAGACAGCCATTTTGTACCCGATGCCCGGTTTGAAATAATTGTCACGTATTACAACCAGGGAGAATATGGCAACGTCATCGAACAAGCATCGCTTTTCTTAAAACAAAAACCTTCCAGGGCTCATATTCTCAGAACGTATGTGTTGCTTGGCGACACTTATAAGGCCATGGGTTCTCCAAAAGACGCTGTCAATAATTATATCATTGCACT
>Ga0210064_1001433_pt1 | contig 10066 bp, 11 predicted proteins | sample Muzzi_CordC_D2_FD_185531 | JGI IMG/M metagenome (GOLD analysis project Ga0210064, IMG submission 185531) | Wetland microbial communities from San Francisco Bay, California, USA, that impact long-term carbon sequestration - Muzzi_CordC_D2 (SPAdes) | ecosystem: Environmental > Aquatic > Marine >...
GCTACGCCGTCGAGGGCGGCAACTGCGGCCCCGTCGACTGCAATGACAAGCAAGCTGCAGTCAACCCTGGCGCCGTGGAGAACTGCACGAACGGCAAAGACGACAACTGCAACGGCCTGGTCGATACACAGGACCCGACTGCCGTCGGCTGCCCGACCACGCCCACCTGCACCGACGATGACGGTGATGGCTACGCCTTCGAGGGTGGTGCCTGCGGACCGACCGACTGTGACGACAGCAACCCTGCGGTTAACCCCGGCGCCGTGGAGAGCTGCACGAACGGCACCGACGATAACTGCAACGGCCTGATCGATGCGCAGGATCCCGCCGCTGTCGGTTGCGCAACCACCTCCACCACGTGCACCGATGCGGACGGCGACGGATACGCCATCGAGGGCGGCGGTTGCGGACCCGTCGACAGCAACGACAGCAACGCCGACGTCAACCCGGAAGCGACGGAGGACTGTTCGAACGGCATCGACGACAACGGTAATGCGCTCATCGACGGCGCTGATCCGGCCTGCGCGGTCTGCGTGCCAACATCCAGGGTCGAGAAGAAGAAACGCGCCTGCACCGACGGTGCGGACAATGACTGCAACGGTCTGGTCGATTGCGCCGACCCGAGCTGCTCATCCACCCGCAGCTGCAAGCCCGCGCGGAAGAAGCATCGCCATCACCACGAGGGTGACGCGTATAACGGCAACGAGAACGACGCTGAACAGGAGCGTGACGACGACAACGACTAGTTGTCGCCGACGGCCCAGGGATGGCCTGAGATAAATGCCAGTAAATTGGCCGGAGGGATTTAACATCTATCCCTCCGGCCATTTTGTTATCTGAAAGATTGACACGCCATTACACGAACGACACAGGCATTGTCATAATGCAGTTACATGTTGTTCTGTACGCGTCCATGGGTTTGATCAGTATCAGTTTTAACATCAGCACCATCCGGTACTGACGCTGTATTCAGTCGCTTGTCTCTTCCCGTATCGCGTCACCGGTTTCCTCGATCTTCTCACCTGTTTTATCAACTGCCTCGTCGATCGTGTCACCCGCCTTCTCTGCCGCCTGGTCGATCTGTTTGCCGGCGCGCTCTGCCGGTCCTTCACTGGACTCGCAGCCGATAACGGCTGCACCCAGTATCATCATAATCATGATCAATGCCGGTTTTACTTTCATGTCGGATCCTCGTTTTGCGTAAGTGAAACATTTTGATAGTAGCGCGGATTGGGCTATTGATATCCACCGCCTCATTAATAATGAGCTCTTTATGATGCTTTTACAGCATAGTCGTGACAGGATAGTAGTTTATTAGGGTGCACACCAGATAATCCACGAATACAAACTGAATCCCCGCCTGCGCGCGGATGACAGGTTCCATGATTTTTTCATCTCACTCCAGCGGTTCCTCCTGAATCACCACTTTCGTGCCGACAGGCACGCGGTCGAACAGGCGGATGACGTCATCGTTGCGCATCTTCACACAGCCGTGGGAGGACGGCACGCCCATGCGGTCCTCGTCGGGGCAGCCGTGGATATAGATGTAGCGGCGCATCGAATCCACCTCGCCGAGGCGGTTTTGGCCCGGTTCCTCGCCGCACAGCCAGAGAATGCGGGTGAGTATCCAGTCGCGTTTCGGATTCCGGCGTTTGAGCTCCGGGGTGTAGAGTTCCCCTGTCGGGCGGCGGCTGACAAACACGGTGTTGGGCACGCAGCCGTCGCCGATCTTCGCCCGGATGCGGTGCCGTCCACGCGGGGTGCACTCGCTGTGAATACGTTCCCCCGGGCCGTTGCTGGCGGTTGCAACGGGGACGTCCATGACGACCCTGCCCGCCTCGATGAGCTGCAGGCGCTGATCGTCGATGCTGACGCGGATAAGCAAGGGGTTATTCTTCATGCGGTGATTATACGGAAATAATAATGTGGAATTGGCGTCAACCGGTAAACACATTTTTCACCGCAAAGACGCAAAGGACGCAAAGAAATTCATTGGCAAAAACAATCTATCAACTTTGCGCTCTTTGCGTCTTTGCGTTGAATTCGTACCATTATGGATGCCCATGAATGGCCGGTATGCTGGTTGCACCTTACCGTGATTCCCGGTGAACCTCGCGCAGCGCATCGTAGTTACCATCGGGCGCGAGGCGATAGCCTTCGATTTCATCACGGACGGCACACACCTGGTCTTCGTACCAGAGCGGGAGGTAGGGCAGCAGCTTGAGCAGCCGCGCCTGCACCTCGCGGTACGCCTGCGCCTGTGTGTCCAGTGTGGCGCCCTGCTCCGCCCGGTCGATCAGCGCATCCACCTCCTTATCTTCAAGCCTCCCGCGGTTGGCGCCCTCGGGCGGCAGCGAGGCGCTGTGAAAGGCGTAGCGGAAGATGTCCGGCGTCTTGATGCCCACCCAGGCGAGACTGTAAAGTTGGAAGCGCCCGGCCTTGATGTCGCCATAGAACGTCCCCCAGTCGTAGCTCCGCAATTTCATGTCGATGCCGGCCTCGGAAAGCTGCTGCTGGATGATGGTGGCGATGCGCACCCGAACCGGGTCGGTCGAAGTCTTGTAGTCGAGTTCCAGCGGGTGTTCGGCGTCGTAGCCCGCTTGCGCCAGCAGGGATCGCGCCGCTTCCGGATCGTAGGTAAACGACTTGAGCGCGGGATTGCCAGCCCAGTGATTCGTTGGCAATAGCGCCGCGGCCGGGGTGGCCGCACCTCCCAGCACGTAGCGGATGATGGCCGCGCGATCGATCGCCTGCGCGATGGCACGTCGAACGCGGATGTCACCGGTGACCGGGTCCTGCAGGTTGAAACCGATATAGGCGAAATTGCTGCCCGGTCCGAAGCTGACCGTAATGCCGTCCTGTCGCTTCAGGTAGCCGAGCATTTCCGCCGGCAGGTCGTTCTGCAGGATATCCACTTCGCCACGCAGCAGTTTCAGCACCCGCACGGTGGGGTCGACGATGCGCAGGAACTCGACGCGCTGCCCGTCGGCGAGGCGCACGAGCCGCAACCGCCCCGGTTCCGGCCAGCGCTCGAAGCGAAACGGCCCGCTGCCGACGGGGTCTGTCTGGAAAGGGTGCCCGGACGCGATGCCATCCGCCGGCAGAATGCCAATGACGAGATAGCCCGGCAACAGCGGGTCGGCGCGTTCGAGGAAAAAATCCAGGGTATCGTCGTCCAGCACCTCGATGCGCCGGATAAGCCGCAGGGGGCCGCGGTGCGGCGAGGCGTGCGCCGGGTCGAGGATGTACTCGTAGGTCGCCGCCACGTCGCGGGCGGTCAGCGGCTGGCCGTCATGAAACGGCGGACGCCCGGGGGCGAGGTGGAAGCGGTAATGATCCCCGGCCAGGCGCTCCCAGGTCGCGAGCGCCGGCACCGGGCGCGTGTGTTCGTCGAAGTCGACCAGCCGCTGGTAGAGCAGCCGGTTAACACGCGCCGAGGTGGCGTCGGTGGCGAAGCGCGGATCAAGGTTGACCGCTTCGCTGGCGAGTCCAAAGCGGATGACATCATCCGCCGGTTGGGTGCAGGCGGTGAGTGCCAGCAGGCACAGCGAGAGAGCGAGTGTCGAAAGGAGACTGCTTGCCCATGCAATCTGAATAACCCGTTTTTCACCGCAAAGACGCACGACTGCATGGATGCAGGAGGTAGAGCTATGCAGGGAGCAAGTGCCGAGAGAACGCAAAGGAAATCCTTAAGAATCTATTAACAAGTCATCCTTGAGAAAGCGGGATCCAGCATATCAAGAACCTGTGGGTTTCTGGATTATTCGTTTACGCGACTCTTTGGTCGCCCTCCGGGCGTTCAACGCGCTGTGCGCTTTAGTCCCGTTTTCGCGAAAATGACGCGAAAAAAACTATTTTCATGGAGCGATTGATCACCTTTGCGCTCTTTGCGTCTTTGCGTTGAGAAGCTCCTTATCCGGTAATCGAGGCGGCGAGGTGCTTCATATCAATCAGCAGCCGCACGCGCAGGCGGCGGAAAGTGTCCTCGTCCAGCATGTCGGGCAGCAGCACCAGCCGGGCGGCGCGACCGTCGTGGCGGCGGAAATGCAGGATCACCAGCCACGGCTGCATAAACACGAAGGGACGCAGCGTGGCGCCGGTTTCCTGACCGGATCGCAGCCTCAGACGCACGCGGTTGCCCTCTTCCCAGACCAACGATTCAATCGATCCGGGATCGCGGCGCAGCACGTCGCGGCGGCGGGAGCGGAGCCAGGACAACACTACGCCCAATGCCAGCGCGGCGACCGGCAGCGGCGGCAGGCCGCAGAACGGCAGTACCACGAGGGCCGCCCCGTGGCTCAGCGCGAGAAACCCGCCGAGCCGGCGCGAGACTCCGGGCTCAAGGCGCAGCGGTGTGGCGTATGCCCTGGACAATGGAGGCGACATCCTTGTCGGCCGGGACCATGCGTCCCATCAACCATTCGAGCAGCACCGCATCCGGATAGTCCAGCAGCCGGGCGAAGCTGTCCCGTTCCTGTGCATCGAGCTGTTCGTAGCGGTGTTCCAGAAAGCCTTTCAGCAGCTCATCGAGTTCGCGCATGCCGCGCCGGCATTGCCAGGCCAGCCGGTTGCGGCTGTGCTGCGGGTCTTTCGTCATGACGGCGGCCATCGTCAGGTCGAGCGTTTCAGCATCAGTTCCTTGATGCGGCCGATGGCGCGTGTCGGGTTCAGGCCCTTGGGGCAGACCTCCACGCAATTCATGATGGTGTGGCAGCGAAACAGCTTGAAGGGGCCGTCGAGATCGGCGAGCCGCTCGTCGGTCGCCTGGTCGCGGCTGTCGGCCAGGAAGCGCCAGGACTGCAGCAGCGCGGCCGGTCCCAGGAACTTGTCCGGGTTCCACCAGAAGGACGGGCAGGACGTGGTGCAGCAGGCACACAGGATGCATTCGTAAAGGCCGTCCAGTTGTTCGCGCTCCGCCGGGCTCTGGCGGTGCTCGACCTCGGGCTCCGGATCGTTGTTGACCAGGTAGGGCATGACGGCGCGGTACTGCCGGTAGAACGGTTCGAGGTCGACGACGAGATCGCGGATGACCGGCACGCCGGGCAGGGGTCGCACCTCGATGGGCGTCTTCAGTCCGGCAAGCGGCGTGACGCAGGCCAGGGCATTGCGCCCGTTGATGTTCATGCCGTCGGAGCCGCACACCCCCTCGCCGCAGGAGCGCCGGAAGGTGAGGCTTTCGTCCTGTGCCTTGAGCAGCAGCAGGGCATCGAGCAGCATCATCCCAGGTTTGATCAGCGCGTCATCGAGCTCCATGGCCTGCATGGAAGGTGCCGTATCGTACTCTGGATGGTAGCGGTAAATGGAAAATTTCATGGGCGTCAGTACACCCGCTCTTTGGGTGGAAAGGAATCCACGGTCATCGGCCGGGTACGCACCGGCTTGGAGTCGACGCTGCGGGTGTCGCGGTGATACAGGCTGTGGCGCAGCCAGTGGACGTCGTCGCGCTGCGGGTAATCGATGCGCGTGTGCGCCCCGCGGCTTTCCTGGCGCGCCAGTGCGGCGGCCACGGTCGCCAGTGCACAGTCCATGAGGTTTTCCAGTTCCATGGCCTCGATGCGCGCGGTGTTGAACAGCCGGCTGTGATCGCGCAGCCGCACATCCGCCATGCGCCCGGCGAGCGCGCTGACCTTGCGCAGGCCATCGGCCAGTACCGCCTCGGTGCGAAACACCCCGCAGTCCGCTTCCATCACCTGCTGCAGCTCGCCGCGCAGGGCATCCACCGATTCGCCATCGCCCTGCTGCTCCCAGCGCGCCAGCCGCGACAACGCGGCATCCAGCCCGTCCTCCGGGAACGGCCGGTGATAGCGGTTCTCCCGCAGGTAGTCGATGATGTGGTTGGCCGCCGCCCGGCCGAAGACGATGATGTCGAGCAGGGAGTTGCCGCCCAGGCGGTTGGCGCCGTGCACCGAGACGCAGGCGCATTCGCCGGCGGCGTAGAGGCCAGGCACAGGTTCTTCGGGGCCGTGCTTTTCCGGGATGACCACCTGACCGAAGCGATTGGTCGGGATGCCGCCCATGGTGTAGTGCGCGGTCGGGGCCACCGGTATGGGAGACTCCGCCGGATCGAAGCCGAGGAAGGTCCTGACCATGTCGCAGATGCCGGGCAGGCGCTTGTGGACGGTCTCCGCGCCGAGGTGATCGAGTTTCAGCAGCACATGGTCCTTGCGCGGTCCGCAGCCGCGTCCTTCCCGGACCTCCGTGGCGATGGCACGGCTCACCACGTCCCGGCTGGCGAGATCGAGTGCATGCGGGGCATAGCGTTCCATGAAGCGCTCGCCTTCGGCGTTGACCAGATAACCCCCCTCGCCGCGCACCGCCTCGGAGATCAGCATCCCCTTGCCGGCGATCCCGGTCGGATGGAACTGGAAGAACTCCATGTCCTGCAGCGGGATGCCGACCCGCAGGGCCATCGCCATGCCGTCACCGGTATTGATGAGCGCGTTGGTGTTGGTGCGGAAGATCTGTCCCACGCCGCCGGTGGCGATCAGCGTAGTCTTCGCTTCGATCAGCATCAGCTCTCCGCTGGCGATATCCATCACCAGTGCGCCGAGCAGGCAGCCTTCCGCATCGCGCACCAGGTCGACGGCGAAGTACTCGTCGAAGAAATGCGTTCTGGCGCGGATGTTCTGCTGGTAGAGCGAATGCAGGATGGCATGCCCGGTGCGGTCCGCCGCCGCGCAGGTGCGCGCCGCCTGCTCGCCGCCGAAGTTCATGCTCTGGCCGCCGAACTGACGCTGGTAGATGCGCCCGTCATCGAGGCGCGAGAACGGCACCCCGAAATGCTCCAGTTCATAGACGGCCTGCGGGGCCGCACGGCACATGTATTCGATGGCGTCCTGGTCGCCGAGATAGTCGCTGCCCTTGACGGTGTCGAACATGTGCCAGTGCCAGTTGTCGGGGCGCACGTTGGCAAGCGCCGCGTTGACACCACCCTGCGCGGCCACCGTGTGCGAGCGCGTCGGAAACACCTTGGAGACCACCGCGACATGCGCCTCGGCGCTGGCGAGTTGCAGTGCGGCGCGCAACCCGCCGCCACCGGCGCCGATGATCAGGGTGTCGAATTTGCGGCGGGTGATATCCATGGGTCTATCCAGCGTTCAACAGCAGCAGGCGCACGGCCCACAGACCGCTCGCCGCGAGCAGCGCGCCGCTCAGCGCAAGCAGCAGCAGGCGCAGGCCCAGCGCGTGAATGTAATCGAGGATGATGTCGCGCACGCCGACCCAACCGTGCAGCACCATCGCGAGCACGAAACCGGCGCTTGCAAGCGCCACGACCGGGTGCGCGAGCCAGGCGCGCCACGCGTCGTAGCCATGACTTTCCCGGGTCAGGAAATGGATGACGAGATACACCAGGAAGCCGGCGAGATACACCGCGCTGAGCCGCTGGATGAGCCAGCCGCGCAGCGCGTGGGTCTGCCGGCTCATACGATCCACCCGATGTAGACCAGCACCAGCAGCAGCGCCAGCCCGTTGACCGTCCAGGCGGAGCGGCGCGCCGCGGTCCGCTCAACGCCCAGCCCGAGATCGATGAGGAGAAAGCGCAGGCCGGCGAACAGGTGATGGACCAGCGACCAGACGATGACGACCGAGGCCAGCCGCACCCAGCCGCACTGCAGCCACTCGCGCGCGTCTGCATAGCCTGCCGGATCGCGCAGCGACAGATCCAGCCAGTAGACCAGCACCGGTAACGACAGGAACAGCAACAGACCCGAGAGGCGATGGGCGATGGAAGTGACGGCGCCGACCGGAAAGCGAATCCGGAGTAGATTAAGGAAAACAGGCGCTGATCGCTGGTTTTGCATGGGCGGCATCGATGATGGCTGCTTTTATACCACCGCCCTGCGGTGAACACCAGACACGGGGTGGCTGCAGGATGAAAGGCTGACAGCCCGCGCGGGTTCAACTAGAATTTTCGTTCATACCCGTATGGTACTTGCTTAAACCCTGACATGGGTAAATAGCCACGGAATCACACGGAATCACACAGAATTCATAGGCATTGTTGGTGAATATTCCGTGTATTGCCGTGTGCTTCCGTGGCCATTGGGATGTCGAAAGAAAAGGCCCCCATTATGCAAGCGCCGACATTCACTTCCTAAAAAGGCCATATGATGAAAAACCTCTGGAGAAACTTTCTTGGCGATGATGCCGGCGCCGAATTCGCGGATGACATCGCGGTTCATTACGGCAACCCGGAACGCGAACTGGAAATCGCCGTCACCGGTCTGGTGTTCGCCGACCTGGGCCATCTGGGCGTGATCTCCGTTCACGGCAAGGACGCCGCCGACTTCCTGCAGGGCCAGTTCAGCAACGATGTCAAACAGGTGGATGAAGGCCACAGCCAGCTGAGCGCCTATTGCACGCCGAAGGGGCGTGTCCTTGGCCTGTTCCGTCTGTTCCGGCGTGGCGATACGTATTACCTGCGGCTGCCGCTGGACACCCTCGATGCCGTGCTGGAGCGCCTGCGCCGCTATGTCCTGCGCGCCGAGGTCACCCTGGAAGATGCCACGGACAACTTCATTCGCATCGGTGTCACTGGCAAGGACGCCGAGGAGGAGCTTGCCGCCGTCATCGGCAATCTGCCACAACAGGAAGGCGATGCGGTGCAGACGCAGGACCTGTCGGTGCTGCGGGTACCCGGCGTTCATCCCCGCTTCGAGGTCTATGCACTGTCATACGAAGCCGCACGGAATCTCTGGGACTCGCTGAATGTGCGCGGAGCCCCGGTCGGTCTGGACGCCTGGCAACTCACCGAAATCCAGGCCGGCCTGCCGAATGTCTATACAAGCACCTCCGAACAGTTTATTCCGCAGATGCTCAATCTCCAGCTCATCGACGGGGTGAACTTCCGCAAGGGCTGTTATCCCGGACAGGAGATCGTGGCGCGCACCCAGTATCTGGGCGCCCTGAAGCGAAGAATGTATGCCGGGCGCATCGCGGCGGATACCCCGCCGTCGCCCGGCGACGCCCTGTATACCCCTGACGACAGCGTGCAGGCGGCTGGCCAGATTGTCGATGCCCGGCTCCACCCCGACGGCGGCTATGCCACGCTCGCCGTCCTGCAGATCAGCGCCGCGGAAACCGGCGATCTGCATCTCGGCTCCAGCGACGGTCCGGCGTTCACCCTCGAGGCGCTGCCCTACGCCTTCGCCGACTGATTGAAAAGCAAAACGGGGACAGACCCGAATGGCGCTTACTTAAGCGGTTCCACCGTCGATGTAGGGTGGATGAGGCAGGCCGTGTGTGCCGTAATCCACCGGATGTGCCGGTAGGCACACAATAAAAAAGACGTTGTGTTGCTGCGCAACGCCCGGTGGGTTACGCAAAAAACGCTAACCCACCCTACATTACTGCTTAAGCAAGTGCCATTCGGGTCTACGTGGAATGGCGTTTGCTTAAGGGATATCGTTCTTATTTAAAGAACCCATGGCCACGGAAACACACGGAAAACACGGAATATTCAAAGGTAATTTCTGTGTCTTCCGTGGCTACTTATCACGATGTCGAAGTTGCCTCAATCGGGCACCATCCGGTCAGTCACCGTCTCCCTTCATGGATTGCTTTCCAGCCAGCGGGTGACCTCGGCCATCAAGGACGTCTCCTTGCCGTCGAAGAAATGGTCCGCCCCGGGCACCATGATCTGCTGATAGCCGGGATTGCCCGCAGCGGCCTTGCGGCGCTCCGGCGCCGTCTTGATAACGCCCTCGAGATCATGTTCGCCATAGAGATCCAGAACGGGCAGCCTGATGTCCTGCAGGAAACGGAGCGAACTGGCGTCATCCGGCAGATTCTCGTAACGGCCGTTGGCGCCGATTAGCACCAGCGAGGTAACCGGACCGCCGTCATGCGTGGCGGCGTAATACAGGATATCGGCGCAGCCGCGGCTGTGCGCAATGACGGTGACCGGTGTCATGTCCTTACCCGCCAGCCAGGTAAGCGCCGTCTGGACCCGGTCGCCTCCCTCGTGCAGCAGCGCCACTTGTCCCGCCGTGTCGATCCCCTCCGGCGGCAGCGGCATCTGGATGGACAGACTCTGCCAGCCTTTTTCCGACAGTCCGCTGCGCAG
>Ga0210064_1001436_pt1 | contig 10056 bp, 2 predicted proteins | sample Muzzi_CordC_D2_FD_185531 | JGI IMG/M metagenome (GOLD analysis project Ga0210064, IMG submission 185531) | Wetland microbial communities from San Francisco Bay, California, USA, that impact long-term carbon sequestration - Muzzi_CordC_D2 (SPAdes) | ecosystem: Environmental > Aquatic > Marine >...
GATATAGGGCACATGGCTACCCGCCCGGGTCTGAAAATACAGGGTGTGGCTTTCGCCTTCCACCGAGAAGGACTTCTTCGGCCACAGGAAGGCCTTGATCCTGGCCGCCGCCGCGCCGGCCTTCTCCTTCACCTTCCTGGCGCCGAGCTTGAGTTTGGCCAGCACCTTCCTGGCGAACTTGACGATGCGGTCGATGACCTTGTCGATGATCTTGTTGATGGGCCGGGTGACGGTCTGGATGACTTTCTTGACCTGCTTGGCGATGCCGCCCAGCCCGAGGACGGAAGCGAGCAGAGAGATGAGCACCGGCAGCACACGGGACAGGGCGTTCTCCACCGCCTTGCTCACCTTGGCGAAGTTGCCGGCCGCCACCGCGGCCACGGCATGATAGACAGACAGGATGAAGTCCTTGATCTGCTGATAGCGTTCCACCAGGAACATGACCAGATCAAACAGCAGCTTGATGGCTTTGACGATGGCCGAGGCCGGGTTGGTCAGCGAGAGGAGCCAGACGATGCCTTCCTTGATGACGTTGCTGATGAGCCAGTTGCGGATCGCCCCCATCACCGTTTCCTTGAGGCTGGCGAGCTTGCTCTTGATCATCTCCCACAATGCCCCGGGACCTTCGGTGACCAGCTTCTTCAGTAGTGCGAAGCCCTTCTCTACTACGTCGAAGACCTTGGCCGCAGCAGGCACCTTGCGGATCACCCGCGCCTTGATGTTGGCATAGGTCAGTCCCAGGATCTGCAGCACGATCCGCAGGATGCCCTTGGGGGTGAACTCGAACGGCCCTGTGATGTTGACCTCCGACAGGGTGCCAGTGAGCCAGCCGATGACGCCCTGGATCAGGTGCTTCTTGATATTCTTGAAGAAGCTGGAGATGCCGGCCCCGACAGCGCTGAACAGGTTCTTGATGAAATTCACCGGATCCTTGAGGATGGACTTGATCGCCTTGCCGGCGCGGTCGAGGAAGTCGAATATCGGTTTGGGATCGACGCCGGCGATCTCGCAGGCCCCTTCGATGGCGGCACGCAGAGCCTCGGCGAAATCACCCTGCATTACCGCGCCCACCACCCGCACAGCAGTCTTCAAGGCTGTCTGGAAGGTGGCGAGGATCTTGTCGAGGGCAGCGGCGAGGGCGTTGGCCAGTTTGTTGATGCCGGCGATGGCCGCGTCCGCCACGGCGTTGACCCCCTTGATGGCCGTGTCGGTAACGGCATCGATGCCGGCGTTGATGCGTTTGGCCAGGCCGGGGAAGGTGTCCTTGAGGTACTTGTTCACCTGCGCCTTGGCCCAGTCCCGGAATTTGTTGAGCTTGTCGACCACCCAGTTGCGGGCGGCGTTGATCAGGCCGATGGCAGCGTTCTTGGCCTTCTCGATAATGGTCTTGACCGCCTTGCGCACAGCAGTGAACACGGCGTCGATGGCGTCGGTAATCGCCTTCACCGCCTTTTTGATGGCGCTCTTGATCCGGTCCCACCAGCTGCCCTTCTCCTGCTCCTTCTCCAGTTCCTTCTTCTTGGCGGCGGCCTTGCGTTCGCCCTCCTTCTTCTCCTTATCGGCATCCTTCTCGCCCTTGTCCAGGGTCTGCTTGGCCTTGCCCTCCTCGGACTTGACGTGGTCGCCGATCTCCTTGCGCCGATCGGTCTGCTCCCTGGCGGCGTCGCGGGTGAAGGTATTGACGTGCTCGTAGGCCGAGCCGATGCCCTCGCCCTGTAGCCTGGCCACCTTGCCCCGGTTGTCCACCACCAGCTTGCGCTGGGCGGCGTCGGACTCGCTGTTGAGCTGAGCCGCAGCGGCCTGGGTGGTGTCGATCTCCCGCTTCTTGTCGTTGTCGCGGGTGGTGGCCGCCGTCATAGTCTGGCCGCGGGCTTCGGCCAGATTGGGCTTGAGCCTGGCACCGAGTTTGACGTCGGCGGCACCGCGCACGTCAGCGGGCAGCGGCGCCTTGGCGTAGTCGCGCACGTCGGTATCGTCCTCGGCCGCGATGTTGGCAGCGGGCTTGGCGGACACCGGTGCCGGGCGCTGCTCGTCGAGCTTGCGAGGCTGGATGTTCTTCTGCCCGGGATGGTTGCGGAACGCCCGGGTCTGGGCATCGCGCTGGGCCTTCACCGCGGTCGTGCCCTCCTGGCGCTGGGTTGCCATGCGCGCGGTGCTGGCCTCGCCATCCAGCGCCACCGTCGGACTCTTGCCCGCCGAGGTATCGATGCTGTCGTCGCGGGTGCGGATGCCGGAGGTGAATTTCCGCAGGAAATTCTTAAAGGCGTCCCAGAAGGAACCGCTGTCCTCCTTGTTGAGCTGTGCGTTGCGTTCGGCGTTGCCCCGGAACGGCTCGGGCGTGGGCTCAGCCACATGGCCGATGGCGCCGGGATCGACACCCTGCACGGCGTCGGTGATGGGCGTGCCGCCGGGCATGGGGATGTCCTCCGGACCGGTGATGGGTGCATCCACGGCGCCGGAGGTCTTGGCCTGGAGCACCGGCGGGTTATCCGCCAGATCCTTCTGCTCTGCCTTCATCTTGCCGTCGACCGCCGGCCCGAGCCGGGGCTGGCTGGCCGCCATGACAGAAGGACTGGCATCGATGAACCTGGTGGTTGCCTGGTCGGACGTGCCGGACAGGTCGGCCTGCTCCACCTTGGCCACCTTTTCCGCCGGTCCGGCGGCGGGTGGCGGCAGCGACAGGTCAGGCTTGGGCAGCGGTGCACCAAAGCCCTCGGCCTCGGGGGCGGGGACACCTTGCTCCAGCGCCGTGACCTGCGGCCGCGGCCCGGCCTCGGCAGCCTTCTTTTTCTTTTCCTCTTCCGCCGCCGTGCCCGCCGGCGGGGCGGCCTCCGCCACGCTGGGTTCGCGGCTCACGGTGACCAGGGGTACCTCTGGCAGATGGAGCTCGCCCACCGGGTCGAAGAAGAAATCCCAGTGCGACAGCGTATTCCACTTTTCCTCGATCTGGCCGCCGAGATTGTCTTCGCCCGAAGTGTTGCCGTTGACCGTGGCGACGCGGGTCAGCTTCACCGGCTTGCTCTCGGCATCCTTAGCGCTCTCCAGCCCGCTCACCATGGCGAAGTGATTGTAGGGATGCACATCAATGGAAATGTCGCCCTTGCGGGGCAACTCCCCGGCAGGACGACGCTTCATGGCGTCCAGGGCCGGCGCGCCCAGCTTCCAGTCCGGAATGGGGATACCCGCCTTCTTCATCGCCCACCAGGTGAAGATGCCGCACCAGCTGGGCAGGGCGTCCATGCGCTTCTTGCGGCCGTCGGCACCGGTCTTCTCGATGTAGGTGATGCGCTCGATGACGTTTTCACTGATCACCGGGCCGCCCATGGCGGTGTTGAAATACTCCCGCAGGCGTTCCCAACCGATGCGTTTACCGTCGCCGCCCGCCTTCTTGGCGTTGACCTTGCCGATCTCGCCCCGGGCGAGCCGGATCGCCTCGACGATCTCCGGCCGGACTTCGTAGGTATCGGCGCCGTCGTCGCGTGCGAGGCGGACGACGTCGGCGTCGCCCGGCGACTGTTCGGCCTCGACGGCGCCCTGCTGGACCGTGTGGGTGAGCTCGTGGGCCAGCAGGTGCCGGCCCTCGCGGGACGCGGGATCGAAGTTGCCTTCATTGAAGAAGATGTCCTTGCCGCGGGTGAAGGCCTGGGCCTTGAGCGCCTTGGCAAGCAACACCGCCGCGGCATCGGTATGGATGCGGATGCCGGAGAAGTCGGCACCGAACTGCGCCGCCATCTTCTCGCGCACCGGGCCAGGCAGAGGATTGCCCAGGCCGCGGGCGGCGCGCACCTGGCGGGCCACGTCATCGGAGGCCGACAAGCCGGCGGGCTGGGTGGCGCGGGCCTGCACACGCTCTTCCTCCTCTTCCCTGTTCTCGGTCCGCGGCTGGATGTCCCTCTCCTCCTCCATCCAGGCCTGCGCCGGTTCCTCTTCTTTTTCCTCGACCTGGGCCTGGACCTTGTCCTCCTCCTTCTCCTCGGCGGACCGCGGCTGGATGTCCTTCCTCTCCTCCTCCGCCTTGGCCTGCGCCTGCTCTTGTTGTCTCTCCTCGGCTCGCGGTTGGATGTCCTTCTCCTTCTCGGACTGGGCCTGCAGTCGTTCTTCCTTCTCTTCGGGACGCGGCTGAATGTCCTTCTTTTCCTCCTCCGCCTTGGCTTGCACTTCCTCCTCTTCTTCCCTGACCTGCGCCTGGAGCGTGTCCTCCTCTTTCTCTTCCGCGCGCTGGGTCAGGGGCGTGATGCCGGCGGCGAGCCCCGGCTGTCCGGGCCGCGCCGGCTTGCCCTCGACAACGCGATCCGCCACCCGGTCGGCCTCCACTTCGAAGCGGTCGCCTGGTCGGCCCAGCTGCAGCCGAGCCTGGGCTCCGTGACTGCGGCCCGGCGAGCTGAAAAAGGGTTTGCGCGACCCACCGCCGCCCTTGGCCGCTTCCGGACGGGACGAACCGCGCTGTGCGATGGCTGCTGTCTTCATGGCATCACCGCCAGTCCACCGTCAGGAGGACGTCCATGAACGGCGTCTTGACGCGGAACAAGACCCACGGCAGGTCGTCGAGCAGGACGTCGATGCCCCTGGGTTCGACGCTCAGGCGCCAGCGACCATCACGCCGTTCCAGTCGTCCGGGCCGGGTCAGGAAACCCTCGCGCAGGGCGGCGGGCGAGGTGTGGCCCAGGCGCTGCCAATGGTCGATGACACGGGTGAGCAGGACATCGGCCTCGGTGCGTTCGGCCTTGGTCAACTCCAGGCGGCGGGGCACCGCCTCCGCCGGCGGCATGCCGCAGAGCAGCTTGAACAGCACGGTTTCGGGCTCCGGAATATCCTCGGCACCACTGGCGAGGTGATGTGCCAGCAACACGGCATGAGCGCGGGCGGCGAAGTCGCGGAACCGGTCTGGTGCGGCCAGCAGACCGAGACGTTCGAACAAGGTGCCGAGGAAAGGATGCAACAGCACTGCCCCTGCGGCGTATACCGGCCGGGCCGCGGTAGCGGCATCCGTATCGACAGTCTCCGGTGCCTGCTCGAGCGGGGGCGCGTCCCGAGCGGCTGTCGCCACATCCTCCAGGGCCATGGGCGGCACAGCGGTAGACACCGGGGTCCGGCCATCGAGTTCGGCAAACATCGTTATGATGTTGCCAAGATCCGGGAGCTCGGTCCCGCGAGCCAGGCACAGAACGACCTCCACCAGGTCCGGCGCCAGGGCATCGGGTACCAGTGCACTGGCGCTCTCCCCCACTGCCTTCGGGACGTCCGCGCCGAAGACCTGAGCCAGGGGCACGGCCAGCACCTCGGGCAACGACACGCGGAGAATGCGGCGCACCAGGGCGGCGGGCAGCTGACGCACCAGCCGTTCGACAGCACGACGGCGGATCAGCACCACGCTCAGCCGCGCGGCGAGGCGGGCCATGGCGGCAGTGTCCAAAGCCATCAATACGCCGGCGAGGCTCGCCAGCGCCCGCCCCGGTTCGCTCCAGGGCAGTTCGCCGCTCTCCAGGAAGGCGATTAGCTCGGCCGCGTCGTCACGCACCTGCAGATTCTCCGCTGCTGCGGTCACCGGAGCAGCACGCAGTGCGGCGGCAAGCCCTTCACTCAAACGTCGGCCCAGTTCCCGGGCCTCCGGTAGCACCGAATCGAGACAACCAATATCCACCTCCACCCGGCCGAGGCGGATGAGCTCGCCCGGACGATCGATGCGGTCGAGCGCCGCCTGAAGTGCGGGAAGGACGACGGCGTCGAAGTGGGCACGCAAATTTCCGCCGAAGCAGTCGACATCACCGCTGTCGGCGGCGGCTATGTCGAAAATCACTCTTCCGATGCGGTGTTCGGCGGCGCCCATGGTTCAATTCTCCGCGGTCAGGCGATCACCAGTCGGGCTTTGCCGGTGGCGCCCGCCTTCACCGTCACGTTCGCCGCCGGGGACTTGCGCGCACCTGAGGTGGCGACAAGAGTGTAGTTCCCTGGCGCCAGTTTCAGCGTGGAGGTGGCGGTGGTGAGCTCTTGCTTTCTCGACTTGTTGGTGGACAGGTCGGTAATGACGAGAACCGACTTCTGCAATGCCACGGCGCGCCCGCTCGCGTCCTTCTGTAGCACGCTCACCTGGACAGTCCCCGTCCTGACCCGCGTGGGGGCGACAGGACCAGGGCTGGGGGCGGGGGCGACAGGACCGGGGCTGGGGGCGGGGGTAGGCTCAGGCTCCGGCCCCGGTGTCGGCGTGTCGCGGACCACCACCGTGCCGCCCGCTTCCACCGCCCGGACGATGCCCTCCTGTTTCAGGATCCGCCGCTCAATCTCGATATCGGAGCAATCGCTGTCGCAGCACAGATAGGGCAGACAGAAATCGCCCAGCACCACGAAATGGTCGAGCACATCCTCGCTTTGCGGCTGACTGCTGGCAAGGATTTCCTTGGTGACGTTCCCCACCTGAAGATCGGGCGGATCGGTCCGGGCCAATTTGGCGAACAGGCTGGCGAAGTCCGGCTCGAGCTCGACCAGGGTCGTCTTGAGGCCCTCCAGCAGTTGGCTGCGCAGTCCGTAGACCAGGACGAAGGTCCCGCTCACCGGCACGCCGGCCTTGTGTTCCAGGCCCGGATGCTTGCGGGCATAACCCTGCAGCAGAAGGTCCTCGAACATGGACTTCAGCCGCTTGCCCAGTTCGGCCGTGATGCCCGCGCCGCTGAACTGTGCGGCCATGGACGCGACGGTGGCGCGGTTGGCAACGATGCTGGCATTAGCCGCGGCAATCTCCTGGCTGCTCTTCGCCGCGTCGGTTTCGGCGTTGGCGGCATAGGTCTCGTAGGCATCGGCGAAACCGCGCAGCGCGGTGTCGAAGCGAGCCTCGTCGAAATCGGCGATGGACGGTGCGCTGACGACCTGCATCAGCTCCTCGGACCTGGCCATCAGGGCGACGGACGGATAAACGGCGTTGACGACCTCGTCCCGGTTGGCGTTGAGCCCCAGTTGACCGGCGACGACGCGGACCCGGTCGATCAGTTCCCCGCCTGCCGCGGGATCACGCACCTTGTCGTAGATGCTGCCGACGACGACCTTTTCCAGCGGCTTGTCGCCGGCGGCCTCCATCACCAGGCGCTTGACCGCCTCGCCGCCGTCGACCTCCCGCTTGCGCAGGGCACCCAGGACCTTCTCGGTGGCGGCGCGGCTCTTCTTCTGACCCTGGACGTCGAGATGGATGAACTCCAGGTTCCGCAGGGCGAAGAAGTGAGCCACATCGAGGCCGGTCGGAGGCGTGGTGGAGGCACCCCCTGCCGCCGGCGCCTCCGGCTTGCGGGTGGCCTTGATGGCATCGAGCCTACCCAGCATCTGGATGACCCTGACCAGGAAGGTGAACAACACGGTCATCATCACCAGGAAGATCACGTCCAGATCGCGCATGCGGCACAACAGCAGCTTCCGGATCGCCACGAACGCCTGGGACGTGGCCGCCAGATACAGCTTGGGATCGATGGTCCCGCCGGTGCCATAACCGAGAAACACCGGTTCGATGGCGAAGGACAAGCCCAGCCTCTGTTTCTGCCGGATGAGCTCGCCCATAGCGGTGCCCAGGGGCTTGCCCACAACCCCTTCGATGCGAATAAAATCCTGATCATCCTGCCGCAGCAGCAGGGGATGATTCTGATCCAGGGTACTGAATCGGTAGGCGGCGATCGTGTCCAACTGATTGATGCGCGCCCTGCGCCAGGACCAGTTGCGCAACAGGTCGCCACCGGTCTGGAACTTGTAATAGAACGGAATTGCCCGCTCTCCCAGGGTAGCGTCACCGTCGCGGGAAGGCGTCACCCGGATTTCCTGGCCCAGCAGTCCGCGGGTGGCGTAGGTCTGCGCCAGCAGCACCATGCGCGCGAACACCGAACGCAGTTCGGCCAACCGATCGTTACCCGCATCCAGCACCGGCGAGGGCACGAAATGATGACGCCGCTCGGCGGGTGGGCCTTCGGGGGCCGGTCCGCCGGTGGCCGCGAGCGGGTCATAGCTGGCATAGGTGGCCAGCGTCTTGGGCGCCTGGGCAAATGCCGTCGGCTCCGGCAGCACATCGCCGGCCAGCACGTGCTTGGGGAAGCGCGCCGCATCGGGGTAACACTGCGCATCGAAGCGCGCGGCGCATTCGATGAACTCGTTGTGGCTGCGCACCATGTCGTGCACCGTATCGTAAAGATATTGGGCCAGCACCGGCGTCTCGGCAAACGCCGCCAGCGGATTGAGCAGATGGTGGTCCGGGATCGGCCCGTCGGGGAAACGGCTGGCGGGATACATGTCCTCCAGCAGTGGCTGGTAGGCACTCCAGGCATCGCTCATGGCCGGCAGCAGCTGCCCGGCCGCCTCGCCGGCGGCGGACAGGAAGCGCTCATACAGCTTGGCCACGGTGTCGATGCCGTAAACGGAGGGATTGATCTTCTCGATGACGACCGGCGCGAGACCCAGGCGAGGATGGTTGGCGCGGTCCACCGGCCGTCCGGCTATCGCCTCCTCTTCGGCGAGGATCTGGTCAGCAACGTCATGCGTCACCAGCAGGCGGCGCAGAGTCACGGTCATCTCCGAGCCCTTGTCGGAGCAGTCGTTGACGTCACAGCTCTTCAGCGCCTCGAGGTTGCACTCCAGCAGCATTATGACGGTCTTGTCGGCGACGAAGGCGGCACTCAGGGCAGTAGGCGCCGCCTCGCCGGCCGCCGGCTGGAAGTCCGTCGGCAGCAGCTCGAAGGCCTGGCGCTGGGTATTGCCGTCGAACAGGAAGGGATAACGAACCTTGGTCTTCGCCTCGGGCGTCGCGCCCGGCCCCGAGGGAATGGGTACGGTGTAGGGCCGGTAACGGTCCAGCACCATCGCGTCCTCGGCGATGAGATAACCTTCGGAGGTCACGGCCACGCCCCGGGAAAGCGTCAGGGTCTTCGCCGCCGCGTCCCAGTCCGGCTTCAGGCCGCAGACAATGCCGATACCCGTGAGGCGGCTGCGGGTCAGCCTGTCCTGGGGTTCCAGGTAGTCGATGATGTCGTTCAGTTGCCCGGAGGTGAGTACCTGGCCGTTCTCGAAAACCGGGTAAAAGGTCTGCGTGTTCATGTGACTCCCCTCAGAAAATACCGATGGCCGTGGAACCCAGCCGGACGGGATTTTCGTCCTCTCCCACGTCGCAGTTGTGCAGCGACGCCGCCGGGTAGACCGTGGTGAGCGATTCCAGGATGGCGATCAGCTTCGCGGACCGGGTGCGGATGGTGGCCGGATTGGGTTTGGCCGCGGCGCGGGCCATGAGCCAGGCACGGTAGGCGGCATCGAATTCGGCCATCTGGCGCTGGCCGATCCAGCACACCTTGACCTGCACGTGCGCTGGCGCCTCCTGGCGCAGGGTGCGTTCGAACAGGATGCGGAAGTGCTGGTTGCGGAAGCGTTCAGGCCAATAGGGCAGCACCACGGAGACGCGAAACGAGTACGGATCCTGCTCGCCGCAGAAATTGCACTCGTCGTTCAGGCACACGCCCATCAGTGTGTCGCCCCGGGCATAGGGGCGCAGCAGAATGTGCTCCACGAGGTACATGCCCTCGGCGTTGCACAGTTCGGCAGCGAGAATTTCGTCGTAGCGGTCGATGATGGCGCGCGCCGCCATGGTGGCATCCGCCTCGGTATCAAACAGTTTGTTGTAGGTGAGCGGCGTCGGGCCGGAGACGATGCTCAGCGTAAAGGTGGTGGTGCCCTGGGTGGCGGCGACGGCGAAGGCGCCCTCGTCGCGCAGGTCCGGATAGGCATTGGCCGCGACCGCCAGTGCGGCGGCGGTATCGGCGAAGGTCTCGCGGGAGGAGAACAGGATCTTGTTGCCGGCGTCGCGGATGACCACGCGGAACTTGTTGCCGATCTTCTGGGTCCGGAACAGTTTGCCGAAATGCCCGTCGCAGTGCAGATCCCGCCGGGGCGGCAGCACGCCGTCGCTGGCGTCCCCGGCCTTGATGCCCAGCAGCCGCGCTACCCGGCGTTCCAACCCGGAAATGTTGTCGCTGTCCCAGACCTCAATGGTAGCCTGGGGACGGATGTTAGCCGCCTGCCCGCGTTCCCGCGATAGCCGGG
>Ga0210064_1001438_pt1 | contig 10043 bp, 6 predicted proteins | sample Muzzi_CordC_D2_FD_185531 | JGI IMG/M metagenome (GOLD analysis project Ga0210064, IMG submission 185531) | Wetland microbial communities from San Francisco Bay, California, USA, that impact long-term carbon sequestration - Muzzi_CordC_D2 (SPAdes) | ecosystem: Environmental > Aquatic > Marine >...
CGCCGGGGAGCACGATTAACGGCCATCACCAACGGCGGCGTCATCCCGGATCAGTTCGATTATGAAGTCATTCTGTCTCCGGAAGGCTTTCGCATTGGCACGCTGAATGAGGACTTCGCCTTCGAAAGCTTGCCTGGCGACATTTTCCAGTTGGGAAATACCTCTTACAGAATTCTGAAAGTCGAGATGGGAAAGGTGCACGTCGCCGATGCCAAGGGCCAGCCACCGAATATTCCCTTCTGGTTCGGAGAGGCTCCCGGGCGCAGCGATGAGCTATCTCACGCCGTGTCGCGGCTGCGCGCGGAGATCGACCGGCGGCTTCGAGACGATATCCAGAGCACCGTGCAATGGCTGGTCGGTGAGCACTGCGTTTGCACGTCCGCGGCCGAGCAACTCACTCACTATCTGGCGGCGACGAGCGCGGCCCTCGGTTGCGTGCCGACGCAAGACCATATCGTGCTCGAGCGTTTTTTCGATGAATCCAGTGATATGCATCTGGTGATTCATGCGCCCTTTGGGTCCCGAATCAATCGTGCCTGGGGACTGGCTTTGCGAAAACGCTTTTGCCGCAAGTTCAATTTCGAACTGCAGGCAGCCGCTCTGGAGGACAGCATCATGCTCTCGCTCTCGGCCACGCACAGCTTTGCTCTGGATGAAGTTGCCGAGTATTTGCACAGCAACAGCGTGCGTGAAGTGCTGATTCAGGCATTGTTGGCGGCACCCATGTTTCCCTCCCGCTGGCGATGGAACGCAACAAACGCACTGGCGGTCAGACGCATGCACAATGGCAAACGCGCACCACCCTATTTCCAAAGGGCCGACGCGGAGGATCTGGTCGCGGTCATTTTCCCCGACCAGTTGGCCTGTCAGGAAAATCTGGCGGGCAATCGCGAGATTCCGAATCATCCACTGGTCAGTCAAACGATTTCCGATTGCCTGCACGATACTATGGACGTCGACGGCCTGGCGGCGGTGCTGCAACGCCGGGAAGCAGGGGAGCTGACCATTACCGGCCGTGACCTGGCAGCGCCGTCACCGCTTGCCCAGGAAATCCTCAATGCGCGTCCTTATGCGTTTCTGGATGATGTTCCCGCAGAAGAGCGCCGAGCCTTGGCGGTGCACTCGCGCAGCTTCATGGAGCCTGCCGAGGCCGCCGAACTCGGCCGGCTGGACGTGGTGGCCATCGACAAGGTCTGCCAGGAAGCATGGCCGGATGTTCGCAGTGCCGACGAGTTGCACGATGCGCTGGTGGTGCTCGGATTTTTGACCAGTGCCGAGATTGAGCGTGCCGACGAGGCACCCGGTGGGATCGCGAAATGGCGAAGCCTGCTCGCGCTGCTTGCGCGCGAACAACGCGCGACACGGCTGGACGCTCCCGGCGGCACGGCGTTATGGGTGGCAGCCGAGCGTCTTTGCGAGTTCCAGCAGTTGTTTGTTGATGCACCCATAGACCCTAAGATCTCACCGGTGCCGGCTGGCGCGGCACAAACACCGTCAAGGGCAGATGCATTGAGAGAAGTCCTGCGCAGTCGTTTGGAAGGACTCGGCCCGATCACGGTGAACGCGTTGGCGGAACCGTTGGGCGCTTCGCCGCCGGAGATTCATGCTGCCCTGCTGGCGCTCGAGCAGGAAGGTTTTGTCGTTCGAGGCCGTTTTCGCGATGTTTCCGGGGCTAATGACGAGTGGTGCGAGCGGCGGTTGCTGGCGCGCATCCACCGCTACACCGTCAAGCGCCTGCGTGCTCAAGTCGAGCCCGTCAGTATCGCCGGCTACATGCGTTTTCTGCTGCACTGGCAGGGACTTAGTGAAAGAGGCGAAGGCCAGGAGGCCACCGCGGCCGTGCTGGAGCAACTCGAAGGCTACGCCATGGCGGCCGGGGCGTGGGAATCGGATGTGTTGCCGGCGCGTCTCGAGGGTTATTCATCGAATATGCTTGATTCCCTGTGTGCGTCGGGCCGTTTCACTTGGTTGCGTCTTGCTGTTGCTTCCGGTCAGAGCGAGACCAAGAACGCACCGCTTCGTCACACCCCCATCGTTCTGGTCGACCGGCAAAACATCACCCATTGGAGAACACTTGCGCCGATCCCGGAGGCGTCGCAGGTCACGCTGAGCGGTTCCGCCCGGCGCCTGTGCAACTGGATGGGTGATAATGGCGCCTGCTTTTTTATCGATCTCGTGCAGGGCACGGGCATGCTGCGCACCCAGGTAGAGACCGGGCTCGGCGAGTTGGTCAACTGGGGCATGGTCACCTCGGATAATTTCGCCGGCCTACGGGCTTTGATCACGCCCCAGAGTCGCCGTCCGCGTTTTGCGTCGCGGCGCGGGCGACATCCATCGGTGTCGCTTTTCGATGCCGCCGGACGCTGGAGTTTGCTGAAGCCTGACAATGGTGCTGAACCCGGCCGGCAGGCTTGCGAATTCCTTGCACGCGTGCTGCTGCGCCGTTATGGGGTGGTTTTCCGCAAGCTTCTGGAGCGCGAAGCCGTGCCGATGCCCTGGCGGGAACTGCTGCGCGTTTACTGGCGCATGGAGGCCCGTGGTGAGATTCGCGGCGGGCGCTTCGTCGAAGGCGTGGCAGGTGAACAGTTCGCGCTCGCCGAAGCGGTCGGGACACTCAGAAAGTTTCGCCACGATGCTGGCAGTGATGAACTCATTTCAATCTCCGCGGTTGACCCGGTTAATCTTGCAGGCATGCTCATTGCCGGTGAGCGCATAACTGCGACGCTCAACAATCGAATCGTTTTCAGTAACGGTGTGCCAGTGGCGGTGCAATCCGGCGATGAATTGCAGTACTTGTGCGAGCTCGACCCCGAACGCGCCTGGCAGGCGAAAATGCTTTTTACAAAAAAGCGCCACCCGGCCAGCTTCGTGCCGCCGCCTCCCGCCGGGTCATAAAGCTTTTTCCGACCGTCTACGCGGGAGGCCGGTAGCCGTAGCCGATGCGGTAGAAGAATCCACCGACGGCACGTCCGGATTTCGTGAACGTTACCTGCTTGACGTCGGTGATACTGTTGAACCGGCCTTCGAAACGAGCGCGGTTCTCGTATTTCGGTTCGAAGGTTACCAGGATGACATTGCGCCCAGCGTATTCTTCGGGTTGTTGCCAATAGTCCCACATCCATCCGTTGTATCCGAGGAGTCCGCGGCCGCCGGTTTCCTCGACGCCATTGCCGTCCGGGTTGTAGAAGGCGTGTTCCGCCGAGATGAAATAATTGCTCAAACCTACGACGATCGGCTCTTTGCCGGTCTGCAGCACAAGCTTGTTCTCTATTTCCTCCACAGATTGCATCATTTCCTTCCAAGCTACCGGTAGGTTCATTTTCTCGAACTGCGGAAGCAGCGGCGGGCCCACAGTTATTGCGTAGTACACGCCACCGAGAAGGAGCAGCATGATACTGGCGACCGGCTTCCAGAGTTTCTGAGAAAACAATCCGGAAAACCACCGGGTGGCGATTATTCGCTGGGGATCGATTGCGGATGCCAGAACTGGCAGTGCGGCGAGCCATACCGGGCCCGTCCATTGAATTTTCGGGTTGTCCTGCAGGGAATGCAGCACGAAAACGGAAAGCGGGACCAGGGTGAATACCAGAGTGAACAAGCGCATGCGGTTTGCAGCGCAGACATTGTTGCTTTGGAGCAGTGCTGTTATCCGTTGCGGCAGCCAGAGTAGAACGATTCCCGCGAGCCCGAAGGGCGTGACGAGAACGAGCGCGGACAGGATGAGGATATGCAGCGAAAAATCGATATTCGATGACCAGCGATCCGGTCCTTGATAGAGAAACGATATCCATTCGTGATTGGCGTTCCATATCACAACAGGGCAGAACAGTAGCGTGGCCATCAGAATTGCCTGGTAAGGCTCACGCCGCAAAAGCCACCGCCGCGAGCGAACGTCGAATATGATAAACACGATGGCCGCCGGACCCAGTAATGCGATGGAGTACTTCGATAGCATGCCCAGGCCCGCACAGATTCCGACCCCCAGCCAGGCATTTCGACGCTCATCCAGCAGTGCCCGCGCCAGAAACCACAGGCTACCTGCCCACGCGGCGGTCAATGGCGCGTCCGGTGTCATCAGAAAGCCTGTGCTGAAGTAATACGGAAACGTCGCCAACAACATCAGGACCAGACAAGCACTGGTTTTCCCGAAAAATCCCACCGTCCAGCGGTACATGAAGAATGCCGTCGCCAGCCAGCACAGTATTGCCGGTAGGCGAACTGCAAACTCGGAATCTCCGAAAACGTTCGTGCTCACTGCAATCATCCAGGCAACCATTGGCGGATGATCCACGTAACCGATATCCAGGTGCTGCGCGTAGTTCCAGTAGTACGCTTCTTCCGGAATCAGATCGACCGAACCGGACAACACCAGGCGCAATATCAATGAGCAGGCAGCAATGGCCAGGGCAAATTCCCGCAGCCGTGCAGATGATGCCGGGCGACTGGTTGTTCGTGGAAAAATGAAGCATGCCGATCCGATGGTCGCCACGAACGCGGTCGAGGCGACGACAGGGATTATGGCCCAATGGGCTGGCCAGCCGGCCGTATTGAAGAACAGCTCGAATACCGAGCTTCGCAGTAGCAGCGCGACAAGGCCGACCATGAGCATCGGCAGACATCGGTTCCATGCTGACGGAACGGTATGAGATTCAGTGTCCGCAACTGTCCACCTGGCATTGAATTGAAAAGCGAGTGCCGTCACCAGGAGGAAGCTGAGCAGGGACGATTCCGGAGCATTGATTCCGGAGGTCATCAAGGCGTTGAATAGAGACAAATCCGCTGCGCACGCCATCAGGCCAACGAGACCGAATCGCCTAGAATGATTCTTTGCGAAAATCGGGTCGGTAAGCGACAAGTCGCGGCTCGCGACCTTCATTGCAGCCGGGCGTACTGGAGCGGTTTGTAGATGAGTCGGCACGATGGATTCCAATCCCTGACTGCGGCATCTGTAGGCATCAACGCACGGTATTCCACCGCGCTTGATTCCTAATAGGACGCGTGAGCGGGATCGAGACCCAGTACCCACACTTGTTCGTGTAGATATTAATGGTCGCGGGCGTGGGAATTGTATATCCGACGTCTGTCGGATGGCGCATGATCGGCCTATTGCCGTGTTTCCGCTACAGGGCCCACCATAGAAATAAACTTCCCTCGTCCAGCGCTATGCGCTTTTCCGGCTCGCTGTGGAGGGTTGGGTCTCCGCGTTGTTCAGCATCTCTTCGGGTAGGAGGAGATCTTCGAGAAAGTAGGCGCAGAATGCTGTCTTGCCCGGCAGACCGGCTTTTCGATAGATCGATTGGGCCTGCTGGCGCACCGTGGCTTCGCTGGTATCGCGCACCGTGCCAATTTCTTTGTGATTCAAACCCTTGAGGATGAGCAGGCCGACCTCGCGCTCGGCACCGGTCAGCGCCCAATTCATGAATTGTGAATCCAACCCCGCTCTGAGGCCATTGATATGGGATTGCACCTTTGATCGCCAATGGTCGCCGTCTGCCCGCGCGAGGCCAAGATCTCTGTGTAGCCCCATATTCTCCTTTTGTTGCTTTTGCGTGCGCTGAAAAAGTAATACGGCACCGACGGATGCGGCAATTGTAAGCAGTATGTGAGCTGCGTCTACCGCCAGATCCGCGAGCGACATCGTGCCGGTCTCAGTGACTACCTCGAGGGTCAGCAGCAGCACAAAGGCGATTGCGCTGAATCCGAGCAAAACCCATTTGGCGTACTTGCTATCGAGACTCATGACCTCATACCTCGTCGATGCCGGGACGCTTCGCCGCGGTCATTATATATCCTACAAATGCGATATGTGGGCTGTCTGTCGCCGCTATCAGCCCGCAGGGCCGGGCGCTGCTCGCTGACAGGTGGCTGATTCGCCCAGCAACTGTGGGCCAGGGTGGTGCACGACGCTGCGTTGTCAGTAGCCAGCCAGCCCGGCTATGGGAGCGAGGCTCGCGACGCCAGCTGCCAGGCGTAGAAGTGCGAAGTACTCACAGGGGTGACAATGACCATTCGATTTCCGAGCACGCCGACAAAATGCATGTAACGCTCAGTACCACGAACTCGTGGCACTGCCCCCCTGGTCCATGTTTGCGCTTGCCTTCATGGGCACAATCCGTCAACTTTCCGACAACCCCAAACCCCCGCCTCCAGGGAGAAGAGCCATGGGTTGTTGCCAATACTTCACGCCCAGCGAGAACGGCGCCGATAGCTTTACTGTCGAAATGCCGCGCCTCACCTTCGGGCGCGGTTGTCTCTCCGAGCTCGGCGAACGCGTCAAGGCACATGGCGTGCGGCGTGCGGCTGTAATCACCGATCGCTTTCTCGCTACCTCGAATCACGTGCAGCGAGCACTGCAATCCCTGCGCGAGGCGGGTGTGGATTATGCTGTCTACTCCGACATTCGCATCGAGCCGTCGGACCAATCGGTTATGGAAGCGGCCCGGTTCCTGGCCGAAGGAGGCTTCGATGGTCTTGTGTCCATGGGTGGCGGCTCGGTTATGGATACTGCCAAGGCCGCCTCGGTCTACGCGCGCTACCCGGCAAGCTTTTCCACCTACTTCGCCCCGCCGATCGGAGACGGCGTGCCGGTGCCCGGCCCTCTAATGCCTCATATTGCATGCCCGACAACCTCGGGCACGGGTTCCGAGATGACCGGTCTGGCTGTTATTCGACTCATGAAGCACGACACGAAATTCGTACTGGCGAGCCGCTATATTTTGCCCGTCGAGGCCCTTGTGGATGCCGCGTGCACCGATACGTTGCCCTCGCGGGTCATGGCTTCCACCGGTTTTGATCTCTTGAGCCACGCCATCGAGTGTTATACGGCGCGGGCCTATACCCACTGGGACAAGCTCCATTCGCCGGGAGCGAGACCCATGATCCAGGGCGCCAACCCGTGGAGCGATATCCATGCGCGAGAGGCGCTGCGAATTGCCGACGCATACCTGGTGCGCGGCGTCGCCGACCCCCACGATCACGAGGCCCGAGACAATCTGATGTGGGCGTCAACGCTTGCCGGAATGGCTTTCGGAAACTGCGGCACTCACTTGCCGCACGCTTTTTCCTATGGCGTGACGCACCTGATGCGCAATATCACAACCGACGACTATCCCGTGCCATCGCCCTTTGTGCCTCACGGAATCAGTGTCATCCTCACCTCGCCGTCGGTATTCCGTTTTACTGCCGAAGGCGCGCCGGAACGGCACCTGGAGGCAGCAACATTTCTCGGTGCGAATACGAGCGGCGCGGTGCCGGGCGACGCCGGCGAAATCGTCGCAGCGCGCATCGTCGAGTTGATGCGCGCCACGCAATTACCTAACGGTCTGCAGGCCGTTGGCTTTGCCTGCGCCGACGCCGGTGCCTTGGCGGACTCGGCGATGCGCCAGCGACGCGCCATTGCCAATGCGCCTCGCCAAACCTCCCCCGCCGACGCCTCGGAAATCTTCAAGAACGCCATGAGTTACTGGTAGGGGAAAATAAGGGGACAGATCTATTTTTCTGTTGTTTTTTTCCTACAAGCGCCGCGTTCGGTGCGGCGTGAGAGTCTTCCAGTCGAGCTGTACACCGCCGACCGACTCGATATCCATCACCCGGTCTCATGCCCGGGCGTCGCCGTGGTGAGGCGACGATTAGCAGCAATGCAGTACTATCATCACTCGAACTTGAGGGCACGCGATGAAAGCGCTTCTATGTACGCAATGGGGCGGCCCCGATGCCCTCTCTATCGGCGAGTTGCTGTCACCAGTGCCAGGCCGTGGCGAGATCCTCGTCGGCGTGCGGGCCTGTGGGCTCAACTTTGCCGATACTTTGATGATTCAGGGTAAGTACCAGGAACGGCCCGAATTTCCCTTTAGTCCTGGGTTGGAGGTTTCCGGCGAAGTATTGCAGACAGGGCCCGAGGTCAGCGATTTCACGCCCGGGGACCGGGTCATCGCACTTTGCGGTCATGGCGGGCTCGCCGAGCAGGTAGTCGTACCGTCGGAAAACGCGGTTCGCATACCTCGGGAAATGGACTTCATAACAGCCGCAGGGTTCGCGGTCGTCTACGGCACTGCGCACGTAGGACTGGAACATCGGGCGCGGCTACAATCGGGCGAGGTGTTGCTCGTGCACGGTGCCGGCGGAGGGGTCGGACTTGCTGCTGTGCAAGTGGGGCGGCAAATGGGAGCGACGGTGATCGCAACCGGTAGTAGCGAGGAAAAGCTGGCGCTCGCACTGCAATACGGCGCGCAGCATACGATCAATTATCGCGAGCAGAGTTTTCGTGAGCAGGTAAAAGAACTGACCGATGGCCGCGGCGCCGATGTAATCTTCGACCCGGTGGGGGGCGAAGTGTTCGACCAGTCGCTTCGTTGTATTAACTGGGAAGGGAGAATTCTCGTAGTGGGTTTTGCCAGCGGCGCGATTCCCGAGCTTCCCGTGAACCTTACCCTGGTCAAGAACATGAGCGTAGTGGGAGTTTACTGGGGTGCCTACCGCAAGCGCGATCCGGCGGTGCTGCAACAATCCTGGCAACAGTTGCTCGACTGGTTTGCCGAGGGCGCGCTCTCGCTTCACGTTTCCGCAACCTATTCTTTGGCAGAGGCGCCGGCTGCGTTCGCCAGCATCATGGCGCGGCGCGCCACCGGCAAGGTCGTGGTCACCATTTCATGAGAAGAATTCGTTCCTACAAAGCGAGTGCGTGCCAACGGTTCAGTTTGGCACCTTAACCTGCGCTCGCTTAATCAGCGCCGTCACTTGCGTCAACGGCGTTCACAATACGCCCCGCTTCATCTCTCACATCACGCACGATGGGTGCTCCCTTCGGTAATCGCGCCGCCCAAGGCCCTTCGAAGCGGTAATGTTCGTAAAGTTTGGCGTAGCGAAGAAAGGCATAAAAAGCGCCAATCACCGAACCGATGAATCCCGCCCAGCCGTTGAGAAAGTTCCTTTGAAGAAAGAACTGTTGTAGAAAAACGAGCGGTGGATAGAAAACCAGTATCCACGGGCTCGGCCGCTGGCCCTTGGCAAGCTTGTCCGCTACCAGCCCCGTCGAGTAGCCGTTGATTTTTTCCACCTTGGAATGGATGTCGACCTCGCTGAAGTGATAGAAAACGTTCTTCAGTTTCTCGACTTTTCCGTCCACCGCCGGATCCGAATGCACTGCCATGTCGTTCATGCGTCCGCGCCGCTTATCGAAAAGTTTCAGTTGAGAATTGAGCCGCGTATGCGGATTATTCATTTCCCAGAAAAGCTGATCGAGACGGGGAATAAGGTAGCCGTCGGCCGGCGGACCGGACTTCAAAAGTGCGCGAATTTCATCTTGTAGAGCTGGCGAGAGCATTTCGTCCGCATCGACGTGCAACACCCAATTGTTGTGCGTTTTGTCTATTGCGAGCTGTTTGGTTTTCCCGTAGCCGAGAAAATCGGTCTGGTAAATATGGCAGCCGTATTTTTTCGCAAGCGCCAGAGTGCCGTCGGTACTGGCGGAGTCGAGCATGACGATTTCATCGGCCCATTTGACGCTCTCGAGGCATGGACCCAGGGTCCTGGCGCAGTTGTAGGTAATAATGAAGACGGACAGTTTTTCCATCGCCGTGTTACCTGCGTCTACTTGCGGTGAGGGGGCGTTTCAATCGAACGCTATCCGCGTGCCTTCTCCTGTAGGGGCGAGGTCCCTGCGAGGATACACGCTGGCGGTATGGCAAATCCTGGGGCCTCATTCGCGGACAAGCACGCTCCTACAGAGGGATGGCCGTAATCGCGAGGAAGCTCAACGACCGAGCAGTTCCGCCAGAGTAGAGCCGAGGCTTGCCGGCGAGTCCGCAACCGCGATACCACACGAACGCATGGCTTCGATCTTGTCGCCCGCGCCACCCTTGCCGCCGGAGATAATAGCGCCCGCATGTCCCATGCGCCGGCCCGGCGGCGCGGTGACTCCGGCAATGAATCCGACCGTGGGTTTCTTCACCGTATTCGATGCCAGGAACTGCGCAGCTTCTTCCTCGGCCGTGCCGCCAATCTCTCCGATCATAATCAAGGACGTGGTTTCGTCATCGGCGAGG
>Ga0210064_1001439_pt1 | contig 10042 bp, 4 predicted proteins | sample Muzzi_CordC_D2_FD_185531 | JGI IMG/M metagenome (GOLD analysis project Ga0210064, IMG submission 185531) | Wetland microbial communities from San Francisco Bay, California, USA, that impact long-term carbon sequestration - Muzzi_CordC_D2 (SPAdes) | ecosystem: Environmental > Aquatic > Marine >...
TTGGTTAAAAACTATGAGGACGGCCCCAAGGACATTACACAGCAGCTGCACCGTTCCATCGACAAGGTCCGTGAGAAGTTCCGCTGGACCCATGGCAAGCAGCCTCCGCTTGATGTGGATTATTTGTTCTATTGCCCGGACTACCGCATAAAGAACCTCAATGCTGCAGGACTGAATGCCAGCCGGATTGTGGATGCCTCAGACAAGGAAGGACTGGCGGACCGTATACAGACCATTCTGGAGCCGGGAGAAACCGGCAGGGATGGCTGGTACGAGAAGGTAGAAGCGTTTTTCCATCAGACCTTCGAGCTGGTTCCGGATATCCATATGCATATCGGTTCCCAGGAGAAACAATTCGTCCGTCAGAGCGGACCATTGGCCACTATCCTGACCAATCTGGAGATGGAGCCGTATCGCTTCAAGGTGTCCGGGACGGCGGGCAGTGGCAAGAGCCTGTTTGCGAGTCGATTCCTGGATCGGGAATCGGCTGCGGGTCGCAAGGTGTTGCTGGCCTGTTTCAATCGGCCACTGGCCGATCTTATCCGGCAGAGTGTTGGCGATGCGGGGCAGGTCAATACCTTCATGGGATTCTGCGATGAGTTTCTGAAATCCAGAGGGCTGCAGCTGGATTATTCGGATATGAATGGCAATCCGGAATTCTGGCGTGACGTGCAGGAACAGGTTATGGACCAGGCCATTCCCGATGACTGGATGTTCGATAGTTTAATTGTGGACGAGGGTCAGGACTTTGAGGCGGAATGGCTGGAAATCCTGCGACTGTTTTTGCGCAAAGGCGCAAATATTCTTTGGCTCGAGGATGATGACCAGAATATCTATGCTAAGCCAGCAGTCCCTCTGGTGAATTTTGTTCGCTACCGCAGTGCGGTCAATTACCGATCGCCGGAATCCATCGCGACATTCATATCCAGAAACCTGTCGATACCGTTTAAGCAGGGGAATCACTTGCCGGGGCTCGGGGTTGACGTCCATGGCTATGACGAGGTGGATGAACAGCCCAAACTCGTCGGCAAGATTGTCCAGAACCTCATGCGGCAGGGTTTTAGTCACGACGATATTGTGGTGCTGACCTGCCACGGTGTGAAAAATTCGGTATTCAGCGACCTGGACAAGGTTGGCGGACTTGACTTGCGGCATTTTACGAACGAATACGACTGTGATGGCAAACAGCTCTGGACTGAAGGCCGACTGACCTTCGACAGCATCTACCGCTTCAAGGGCCAAGAGGCCCCGGCGGTGATCCTGGTGGACGTGGATCCCAATACCGAACACCTCGAGCGCGCCGAGCAAGTGTTGTACTGCGGTATGACCCGCGCCACGGTGCGGCTGGATCTGGTCGTGAACACAGCGAATGAGTACAACAGCCGTTTTCTTGAAAGCTAAAATCAGGGATTGAGAGATAATGCCCAGACAGAATCGCGTCACCCCCTGGGGTGAAATCATAGCCGTAACCGATCGTGGCATGTTCATGGGAAACCGGGGAACACTCCACGACGGGAATGGCCAGCTGACAAGCCAGCGATGGACCCGCAAGGCGTGGGTGACTTGCCAGCTGTCGTTCAAGGGGCGCCAGCGACAAGTAATGGCGCCCGGGAAGTACACGGAACTCTTCTTCCTGGATGAAGCCACGGCCCTGGCTGCCGGGCATAGACCCTGTGCGACCTGCCGCAGGGATGACTATTCCCGATTTACAGCGCTTTGGGCAGAGACTAATGCCAGGCGTTCGGGTTTGGCAAACACATCCATCAAGGATATCGATAACACATTACATCAGGAGCGATTCATCTCCAGTGGCTGGCAGGATAACTGGCACCCGTCATTGAAAAAATTGCCGGATGGTACGTTCGTGGTACTGGATGACCCCAACACTGCCTGGCTCGTTTTAGGGGATAAACTGCTGGAGTGGTCGCCCGGTGGATATCTCAGTCGTATAAAACAGCCTGAGACTAGAGTCACCGTGTTGACCCCGCGTTCAATCGTCGCGGTTTTGGCTGCCGGTTATGTGCCCGAGCTTCATCCGAGTGCGGGTAGAGTACCGCTCGGCAAGGCAGTCCCGGTAAAGACCATGGCAGCAGTACATGTCGTGCCGGCATCGCCAAAACCAGGCCCAAGTTCTCCAAAACCACAATACAAGGCCTCATTTTCAAAACCAAAGAAGGTAGATCCGCCGGTGTTTGAAACAGCAGCGACCGGGGCCCTGTATAAACTCAGGAAAACCCCGGCCGGTAAGGCGCTATTTACCTATACCGCAGCCATTCTCAAGGCGACTGGTATGGACCGGGGCAAGGTCTATCCACTCAGGAAGTTCCTGGGTAATTTTTCCGGTCACGTGAACGCCGGCCGAATTAAAAAGGTCTCGGCCGGGTTTCAGCTGACCCCGGCAGGCATTGACTATTTCAACGACAGATACAATTTCGGCAACCCTCAGCACGTCGATCGATCCGAGGTCGAGACTATGCTGCGACAGATCCGTAACGGGGGTGGGCCCGACTGGGTGACGGTCGATTGAGTCAGGTCTGTGCCGCGATACCAACCAGTAATTCACAGGCTCGTCTGGTGAGCCACTGCCTGTGGGATGATTTTCTGTGCCGAAAGAATGCTCAGGATATCCGGCCGTTGGTAGATCTTGTTTTGCCTGAATTGATAGCTGAGCCACAAATAACAAATAAGGTGAGAAAAATGACCTATGTAGATGAATTAATTAGAACAAAGCCTGAGCTTAAATCCCTCAAAGCATGTATCGGGAACGCCCTTGCGGACAATTATGTCAGGGGATTGCGCGGACGTTATTACACACGCCTCGACCGGGGCATTCAGGTTGCCACCCGCACGAAACCGGACCAGCTTGCGAGTGTCATCGAGCAATTGCTGGCCGATCGTGAGAAGCGCGGCGGCGGGGCTCCGTTCAGCATCCATGACGTAGGTGATTCCGAACAGCTTATGCGAACATTGATCCTCGGTCTCTGGACATCGCGTGCCGTGGCGCCTTCCTGCGTGAATGGGACGGTGCAAGTCAAGAGTAAGGCAGTCTATGGTGACGAGAACTACATCCCCTCCATCAGTCTGGAAGCTATATCACCAGCAGGCAATCCGGTATCGGAACCATCAGCGATAGTCGAACCAGCACCTGCAGAATCTTCTTCAGTTAGTGAGATGTCACCGGCTGGTACTGACATAGTCGATTCTGATTCACTGGCCGATCAGTTTGCAGCAGGCAGCAGCCACGTCATCCGGCTGGATGAGGTGGAGGCATTGCAGGCCTATATAAATCGGGCTGAGGAAATCTTCCTGCATCCGGCTCATCAATATACCTGGAATGAAATTGTTACCGGCGCCATGGTGTCGATCCCAGGGGGTGGCGAGCTGAAATACATGGCAGTGGATCGCAATACCTTCCGCGGCTTCCACAAGATCGACAAGAGCGGGGTTGGCGCCGGGGTAGTGTTTCGTGATTACTTTGTGAGACATCGTGATGAACTTGTGTCCGCTCTGGAAACCACTCGAACGGTTGATGATCTGCATGCGCTATTGAATCGGGTTTCGGATGACATCCGTGAAGGCCTGGTGAATATCAAACCATCCATGCTGGCATCCTATAACAAGATCAGGAAGCCGGTGGATCTCTATACCGAACACCTGGTTACAATGGCGCGGGAACTGGATGCAAGTCGAGAGCAACTGATCCCCCTCATCAGTTTGCCGCTGGATAGCCAGATGTTCGAGCACCCGGACGTGTTCCAGGATGCTGAACTCCGTAAAGCGGGTGTCTCGCGGCGTTCGACCTATATGGAAGTTAGCAGCGAGGCTACCTACCGTTATTTGCAGGGCGTACTCAGAGACCGTGCAAAAACCATCAGTCAGGCTGCAGGCCTGCCTTTCCACCCGATCTATTTTGATCTGTTGTGGAACAATCGCCATGCTCGGCCAGGCACGAATCTGTTTGAGCTCAATCCATAGACTGTGCTGCCTATGTCCGACAGACGAACGCTGAAACAACCCATTTCACATGAACTTCCGAATTAACTGACACTGTGAACCAGACCCTGCATTTCATTCTCTGCCCGGACAAGGCCTGTGCCCGCAGGTTGCGACGCGAACTTGTGTCGACAGGAGGGCGTATTGGGGTGCAGGTTGGCACCTGGCCGGAACTGCTGACCCTCGCATTTCGTTCGTGTTGTTTGGCCCCCATTGAAGATGACTGGCACGAACGCCTGGAGGCGGCGGCTGCGGCACTGCCTGATGCCTTCTGGGCAACCAGTCTGGCAGCGGATCGCGAGAATACTTCGATCATACTGGCTGCCGCCTTGTACGCCGTGCTCAGTGCGGTCCCGCCCGGCATACCACTGCCGGAAATTCCGGAGAGTCTTCCGGAACGTGCCCGGCGCCAGCTTGATGATCTATTGCTGTTGTATGCGGGTATTGACCAAAACCTGCCTCAGGATATCGCACAGATCAAGGCCATTATCGAAAGTCCAATAGAACGCTTCATGCGCACGATCCGTGTCTATCACGACCATCGTCTGATGGAACTGGATCCCTGGCAGCAGGCCCTGGTCGAGCGGCTGAATCACGATGCAGGTGCTGCTGATTCCGGTCTTGAGCGTTGTTTCGAGGAGTGTTTCAAAACCCTGGATGCGAAAGTGCCACCCGCGTTGCGGGGTTTGCACACCGGGGTGTTTGCCGAACCCGCGCAGCCTGTTGCACTGGATGCCAGTGTGCAATGGCTGGCAGTACGTGACCCTCTGGAGGAGGTGGAGGTCGTAGCGGGCATGGTGCAGACTGCGCTGGCGACAGGTAGAGTCGATGCCCCATCCGATATTGGCATCCTGTTGCCGGCGGGCAGTGGCTATGCACCGCTGCTGCGTGAGGTGTTTGCCAGTGCCGGCTTGCCACTCTCTGGCCTGGAGGTGACCGAACCCCCGCGCGATCCTGGACGGGAACTGCTGTCACTGTTTCTGCTGGTGCGACGTCCCGAGCCCACGCCATTGATGGCCCTGACCAGCCTGCTGACCTCGCCGCTGATGCCCTGGTCTTCAGGACGGGGGCAGTATTTCGCGCATCGCCTGATGCAAAACGGAATTGGCGTGCTGGAGCAGCTCGCAACCGGGGATGAAGGTTCGGCGCTGCTGGCGTTGCTGGGCACGGTGGATAGCCAGGCCGATACGCTGGCTGCTGCCCTGGATGACTTTGCCGCCTTGCTTGGCAAGCACCCGGCGCTGACGCCGCATCGGGCGGTTGTACGCACCGTTGTTGACGAACTACTGGTCGATCTCGCGGCCGGGGGCGAACCGGAGTGGGAACGGTTGCTGGAAGTAGCCAGGCCCCGGGTGCAGTCGGTGACAGAACCCGGCCTGGTCACCCGTGAAGGAATCGCGGTGTTCCAGGAAGACGAGGAACCGTGGCGATCAGTAGAGCAGTTGTACGTGCTCGGGTTTTCAGACGGGCATTACCCGCGCGGAATGCCGGTGGCCGCCATCCTGGCAGACGCGGAACGCGTCGCACTCAGTGCCAGGGGTCCATGGCGATTTACCCTGGATAGTGATGTGCTCGAGCGGCGCCGGGCGCGTTTTCAGCGCCAGTTGCGCGCTGCCGCTGCACGTATCACCTTTTTACTGCCCCGTTATGACCAGGTCGGGGAATCGCTGGCGCCATCGCCGACGCTGGCGTTCATGAGCCGGCATTTCAGCGACATCAACGAACCGGATGATTTGCTGCTCGATCTGGACCGCAACGCTGACCGTGCTCGCGTGGTCGGACTGCCCGATACCGCAGCTGTCAGGGTCGTTCCGCCGCGTGGCCTCATGCTCGAGGATCTGGACTTGCAACGGGATCTGCGTGCGATTCGCCGCGACCGCGAAGGCAATGCGCTGCCGGAATCGCCCAGTGGTCTGGAGACCCTGATGGTCTCACCCCTGGCCTGGACGCTGGACCGGCTGCGGATCGAGTCCCGGGAGTGGGTGGCTGAGGGGCTCGACCAGCTGATGAAGGGCACCCTGGCCCACGCGGTTTTTGAACAGGTGTTTGCACCCGGGGTGCCACTGCCAGCACAAGAGGCTCTGGATGCACAAGTGGTCGCAGCGCTCGAGGCGACCATGAGCGCGCAGACGCCGCACTTGCTGCGTCCTGTATGGCGAGTGGAACGCCGCCACCTGCTGCGGGAAATCCAGCAGGCCGCACAGGCCTGGCACCATATGCTGCAACAGACCGGAGCACGGGTGGTGGGTGCCGAGGCCTTCCTGCAGGGGCGGTTCCTGGGGCGCGATGTGCGCGGGTTTGCCGATGTGCTCCTGCAGCTGCCGTCCGGCCTGGTGCTGGTGGTGGATTACAAGAAGTCCAGCAGTAGCAGCCGGGTCAAGCGCATGGAAAAGGGCTATGACATCCAGGCATCGCTCTACCGCATGATGATCAGTAGCAGTGAACTCCCGGATGAGATCAAGGACCAGCCCATCGGTGTGATGTATTACCTCCTGAATGACCAGCAGCTGCTGTCCGATACCGACCTGGTGGCAGGCAGGTCACTGCCGGGATTGCATGTGCTGAACAATGATATCTCCGCAGGCGCGCGGGTGCTGCTGGAGCAGCGTTTTGCCGAGTTGGAGACGGGTATCGTGTGCCTGAATTACTCCAATGACATGCAAGTCATCGAGCGGGATACCGGCATCAAGCCCTATGCGCTGGAGCGTAGCCCGCTGTTGCAGCGCTTCAGCCGGCCGGAGTCAGACCGATGAGCCTGCCGGCATTGACAGTCATCCCGGCAGGTGCCGGTTCGGGAAAGACCTACACGATCCAGACGCAGCTTGGCGAGTGGATCAAGGACGGCAAAATCCAGCCGGAGCGGATTGTCGCGGTGACCTTCACCGAGGCAGCGGCTGGCGAGCTGCGCGAGCGCATCCGGGCGGAACTGATCCGGAGTGGACGCCCCGAAGATGCGCTCAAACTCGATCAGGCCATCATTACCACCATCCACGGTTTCGGCCTGCGGGTGTTGAGCGAGTTCTGCTTTGAGGCGGGCATTACGCCGCGCCCCCGCCTGTTGTCGGAAGACGAGGAAGATGCCCTGATCCGCCACGCGCTGACCGCGACCGAACGGGCTGACGCGGTGATGGACAGACTCAAGCCATTTGGCTACGGCTACGACTTTGCTACAGGCAAAGGACCCGAGGACCAGTTCCGTGACAAGGTGCTGGCGGTCATTGTGCTGCTGCGTGTCATTGGCCGGGTGGCGGGGGATCCGTTGTTGTGGCCCTATGCCGAGCAGCACATTCGTGCGGGCTACGGCCCTACAGGAGACGCCGGGGAATTGCATGCCCGTTTGCAGGGTGCGGTCAACACGCTGCGTGCCAGGTTTCCGCAAGACCTCTCGGTACTGTTCAAAGACAAGAAGACGGTAGCGGCGGAGTTGCGGAAAAATTATCGGGCGCTCTATCAGGCAGGGACCACCGATGCCTTGTCCCATGACTGGGCGCTGTGGCAGAAACTGCGCAACCTGCGGCTCAGCAACTCCTCAAGCAAACTGCCGGAGGGTTACGATGCACTGGCAGAGGCGGTGATGCTGGCTGCGGCTGGCCTGACGCAGCACCCGGGGCCTCTGGAGGATGCCATCGCGCATGCGGGCGCCCTGTTCGGCGCGGCAGAGGAAGCGCTGGAGCGCCATTCAAGTGCAAAACGTGGCAGCGGCCTGCTCGATTACACCGATATGCTGGCGGAGTCCAACCGGCTGTTTGCCGGGAACGCGGCGGTGTTGCGCTATTTCAGCGACCGCTGGGACTGCCTGGTGATCGACGAGTTCCAGGATACCAACCCCCTGCAGTTCAGCCTGTTGTGGTTGCTGCACCGCGCGTGTGTTCCAGCGCTGGTGGTCGGTGATCGCAAGCAGGCGATCATGCGTTTTCAGCAAGCCGATGCCCGGTTGCTGGCGGCGCTGGAATCGCACTACCCCGAGGCCGTGACGCCGCTTGCAGAGAACTGGCGCACGACGCCGGTTCTGATGGAATGGATCAATGCCGTGGGGAACGGGCTATTCCCGGGGGAATATACGCCGCTGAGGCCGCAGGCAAGCTACCCGTCCAGCATGGCGCCTCTGGATGTTGTCCACATCGTTGCCAGGACAAAAAGTAGTGTGGTAGCGGAACATATGGCCTGCCATCTCAAGGCGCTGCTGGATTCCGGTGAATTGATCTACGATCGTCACAGCAAAAGGCAGCGGCCGCTGCGTGGTGGCGACATTGCCGTGCTGTGCCCAAAGCATGCGCTGCTGTCCCAGTACGCCGCAGCCCTGCGCGCTGTTGGTGTGCGGGTACGGCGGGACGAGGAGGGGTGGTTCAAATCGCCGGTCATCGAACTGGCCTTCCATGCCCTGGCATACGTGGCCGATCCGCATGATGCCCATGCAGCGTTATATCTCACCACAACCGAACTGGGCGTGCATGACCTGGAGTCTGCACTGACGGCATTCATCGATGGCGCGCCGCCGGCCGATCCCGTACTGGCATTGCTCGATGCGGTACACGATGTTCCTGCTACGGCATCCGTAGAGCAGGTAGTCCGGGAGGTCATTGCCGCCCTCGACCTGTATGAGCGCACGGCCTGCTGGCCGGACGGTGCCCAGGCGCGCGCCAATCTGGTACGCCTGCAGGCGGAGGCAAAAGCGTTCACGGATTCCAGCAGTGAGGCGCTTGCCAGTGGCGGGTATTACGGCAGTGGATTGAAGACCTTTCTTGCCTGGCTGCGGGCACGTGCAGAGCGGGATGACAATCAGCCGCCGGCACGGGTGATCGATGAAGATGCGGTTCATCTGGTGACCTGGCACAGCGCCAAGGGACGGGAGTGGCCTGTGGTGGCTGTGTGCGGTACCTACAGCTCAGTGAAGGCCCGGTTGCCTGACCTGGATGTGCAGTATGCCAGTTTTGATGATCTTGAACGGGTCTTGCCGGAGGCCCGCATTGCCTACACTCCCGGGTTTGATGCGCCCGAGGCCTGTGAGCGTTTCACCGGCCATCTGCAATGGCTGGCCGAGGACGATGCCACCCGGCTATTGTATGTCGCGCTGACCCGGCCGCGCGAGAAACTCATCCTGGAATGGCCGTCCTACCTGGAAGACAAGGAGGGCAGTAGCTACTGGTCTGTCCTGAAGGACAAGTCGGGTATGACGCTGCAAGACGACAAGCTGGGGGTGGGCGATCAGGCGCTAACTTGCACGGTACGTGAAGTGGGCAAGGAGTCTCCGGATGTTGCCATGGAATTACCCAATGGAGGCATGCTCCTGCAGCCGGCCGTGTACCGCCAGCTCATTCAGAAGCAGCCGCTGGATGCACGTCTGACACCGGAATCGGTGAGTCCATCGACATTGAAAGGTGATACCGAGGTGGAATTGTCCGGTGTCATACAGGAGAAAATCGCGCCAGCGTTCGATCTTGATCTGGAGGTAAGCGGTGCAGTACGCGGTGACCTGCTGCATCGTGCACTTGAGGTGCTGGCGGGTGAGAGTGCGAGGGCCGCTCTGGTAACGGAGGCGACAAGTTACCCGTTTACCACCGACCAGATCGCCGCCATCACGGAAACCATGAACGGCTTTGAGGCCTGGATGAAGAATACACAGGGTGCGAGTGACATCGGTCGCGAAGTCCCGCTGCTGGCGCTGAATGAGAACGGCAGTGTTGTTTCCGGTGCCATTGATGTACTGGCCAGGACCGGTGAGGGTTACTGGATCATCGATTACAAGTCGGATGCGACCGCTGACTATGAGGCGCGTTTTCGCATGTATCTGCCCCAGTTGCTGGCCTATGCTGAGGCGCTCAGGCAGACTGGGGCAGCTCAACCAGTCTGTGGCATTGCCATTTTCTGGATAATCACGGGGGAGGTTTCCGTGATGCCTCTTCAAAGGAAACTCTGATTAATTTACAACTACCCGTCATTGCGAGCGCAGCGTGGCAATCTGATTAATTCATATATCGCGTCATTGCGAGCGCGATGCACGGGGAGGTGCGAGTGCCGTGGGAGGACACGATTTCAGGGATGCATGAGG